>Ga0197142_1001557_pt1 | contig 20884 bp, 18 predicted proteins | sample GBS60_MetaG_FD_148614 | JGI IMG/M metagenome (GOLD analysis project Ga0197142, IMG submission 148614) | Sediment microbial communities from Great Boiling Springs, Gerlach, Nevada, United States - GBS 60_MetaG | ecosystem: Environmental > Aquatic > Thermal springs > Hot (42-90C) > Sediment... | reverse complement strand
TGCCCAGTGGCGTGTGCAAAAAAAGACAATGGAATCGGCTGGTCTGGACAAGTATCGATATGTAGTCGTAACTGATCTAGGCATCGAGAAAGTGCATGACTTCAGGCTCTCGAAAGAGGATGTCGAACACGTTTTATCAATCTGTCTCGCGGCTGTAAAGGGTTCTTCGGCCGTGAAGGTGCTAGGTGAAACATAGCTGGTGGGAATTGATATTGGCGGTTGCTCTTGTGGCCGAATAGGCCGAAAAATAAGACATTCAGAGCATTCCCAAGAAGATATTTTACGAATAGAAAGACAAATAGTTCTTCCGGGCGAGAGGGGTTTCTTTCCAAGGAAAGATGTTCTTGATACTTTTAAAAACAACGAATCAAATGCTGAGGAGTCGTAAATGAAATCAACATTGCGTTGGCTAATTGTGTTTGCGCTGCTTATAGGCGCGATGATCGTTGTTAGCTACTTCGGCGGCGGCATGTCATCACAACCCACGGGGTGCGGATGCTGTCTGCGCTGAACAGGTATTGCGCTGGACACAGGAGGCAGTAGTGAATAAGTTACTCAGAAATGGCCTTTTATTGGCTCTCGTAGTAGGTTTGGCATTACGCTCTTGGGCGCAGCCAAGTGAAAGCGTTCGGCAAACAGTTAAGGAAGCATATCCCAATCTGTCTTCCGGCCCGCTGACTTCCGCAAAGATCACCGTGTTGCCAAAAGGCATTATCCTGCGATCAGGTGATTTGCAATTCACCCAGAAGGACCTGGACGCTGAGATTAGAAAGTCTCCGAAAGATCTCTGGCCTCAGCTCAAGAGAAATTTGTTCTTCGTCCTGGAGAGCGTATTCACAAGGTCTTTAATAACTTGGGAGGCACAGTCTTGGGCGAAGAATGCAGAGGATGCGCCCAAAGATAACGATTCGCTGATAAGCGCATATATCGATAGTTTGACAAAGGACGTAACGGTGACAGATGCAGAACTCAAGAGCTTCTTCGAGGTTAACCAGGACATGCTGGGCGGCGTTTCGTTCGATCAGGTGAAGGAACAGCTAAGAGACTACGTACTGGAACAGAAGAGAAGCGAGATAGTTCAGGCTAGAATAAGCAGTCTCAGCGACCGTTACGATGTAGAGATAGATAAGGACTGGCTCTCCAAACAGCATTCGGCGGCTATGGATAATCCTGTTGACAAGGCGCGCAAATCTGGAAGACCGACGCTAGTAGACTTTGGCGCTGACGGTTGCCGTCCGTGCGAAATGATGACGCCGATCCTTGATTCGCTGAAGAAAGAGTATGCGGGCAAAGTTAACATAATCTTCGTTCATGTTCGCAAGGAGCAAGTACTCGCTGCGCGTTACGGGATACATTCGATACCTGTTCAGGTGTTTTTTGATAAGGACGGCAAGGAAGTCTTCCGCCATGTGGGATTCTATCCTAAGGATCAGATAATCGCCAAGCTATCTGAGATGGGGGTCAAGTGATTTGGAGCAACTCTGGATAAACTTGACCAAGGCGGTTGAGGGTTCGGCCTTAGTAGCGCTTAGCGCATCATTCGTTTGGGGCGTCTTGAGCGTAGTACTCAGTCCTTGTCACCTTTCGAGCATTCCACTTATTGTCGGGTTCATCAGCGAACAGGGCATACTAACAATACGAAGAGCGTTCGGCATATCGGCTCTGTTCGGACTCGGGATATTGATAACCATCGCGATGATAGGCGTTGCGACAGCCGCCATGGGCAGAATAATGGGAGACGTCGGCAGGTATGGAAACTACGCGGTCGCCGTGATATTCTTCCTGGTGGGACTCCATCTGCTCGACATAATTCCGATGCCGTTTTCCGGTCCTGGAGGGGTCGGGATGAAGCGGCGGGGACTGCTTGCATCGTTCATTCTGGGGTTGGTCTTCGGCATAGCACTCGGACCTTGCACGTTTGCCTACATGGCCCCGATGCTCGCGGTCAGCTTCAAAGTGGCCGCCACGAATTGGGTCTACGCTATAGTGCTATTAGCCATGTACGGCGTTGGACATTGTTCAGTAATTGTGGCCGCCGGCACTTCAACGGAAGTGGTGGAGCGATATTTGCGCTGGAATGAAAAGTCCAACGGCGCTGTCGTTGTCAAGAAGGTGTGCGGCGCTTTGGTGCTGCTTGGCGGGATCTATCTGATCTATTCCGCGCCATAGTGTAGTCTCCGCGGGCAGGATAATTTATTAGCCGGCATTGAACCATTCCATACGTTTAAGATCGGAAAAGGCTTTTTCCTGACGAAAAGATCACGATATAAACTTCTTGGATCAACTGCCGTGGGGTGCCGCCTGATTTTGCAAATTTTGCGCGTTTCGAGAGAATGTGGCATTTGCTTACGATTTTGGAAACAGCTCTATTCGTTCAGTAAGTATCGTATTTAGAATAATTGTGTAAGGGGTTTAGTTATGAAAAAGGTTATTTTCGTATGCGTTCACAACTCCGGTCGAAGCCAGATGGCAGAAGCGTTCGCAAAGAAACTCGGTATGGGGAAGGTCTTTGCTGAGTCAGCCGGAACACAACCTGCGGATGGACTTAATCCGACGGTTGTTAGGGCAATGGAAGAGATAGGTTATGACTTGAGCGGTCATTATCCTAAAATGCTAACACTTGATATGATAAATTCTGCAGATCGCATAATCACCATGGGTTGTGGGGTTGATGCCGAAGAAGTGTGTCCGGCTTCACTTGTGCAAACCGAGGATTGGGGTCTAGAAGATCCCAAAGGTCAACCAATTGAGAAGGTTCGCCAAATTAGAGATCAGATTAAAGCAAGGGTTGAAAAACTCATAGAAGAGATGACTATGGGAGAAGCTTAGCATGGGAGAATCTCTGACCAGAAGGCTATCATTCCTAGATCGATATCTTACTTTGTGGATATTCCTGGCAATGGTTGTTGGAGTGGGTGCAGGTTACCTAGTACCTAGCATTGCCAGTTTCTGGAACAGGTTTGCTGTAGGAACCACAAATATTCCTATAGCTATTGGGCTCATCTTGATGATGTATCCGCCGCTGGCCAAGGTAAAATATGAGGAGCTCGGAGAGGTGTTCCGCAACTACAAGGTATTGGCACTATCCCTCGTGCAGAACTGGATTGTTGGCCCCATTCTGATGTTTATCTTGGCCATCTTGTTCCTGCGTGACTATCCGGAGTTTATGGTCGGCCTAATTATGATTGGGCTTGCTAGATGCATAGCTATGGTAATTGTGTGGAACGAGCTGGCAAAGGGCGACACGGAGTATGCAGCAGGGCTGGTTGCATTCAACTCCATCTTCCAAGTGCTTTTCTATTCAGTTTACGCTTTTGTCTTCATCACGGTCCTGCCTCCTATTTTTGGACTGAAAGGCTCAGTTGTTCAGGTGACCATCGGGCAGATAGCCGAAAGCGTCTTCATCTATCTCGGAATCCCATTCATCGCAGGAATATTGAGCAGGGTTATTGGACTCAAAACCAAAGGTCGGGAATGGTATGAGAAACGCTACATCCCGAGAATTAATCCTATCACACTAATTGCGCTACTCTTTACCATAATTGTGATGTTCTCCTTGAAAGGGGAATACATAGTTAAGCTTCCAATAGATGTGGTAAGAATTGCCATCCCACTCCTGATATACTTCGTTTTGATGTTCCTCATAAGTTTTTACATGGGCAGAAAGGTCGGGGCAGACTATTCAAAGACGGCGACTCTGTCATTCACAGCAGCGAGCAACAACTTTGAACTCGCCATAGCCGTGGCGGTAGCAGTGTTCGGAATTGACTCGGGCCAAGCTTTTGCAGCCGTTATCGGGCCACTGGTCGAGGTTCCGGTTTTGATTAGTCTGGTGAACGTATCGCTATACTTCCAGAGAAGATACTTTGCTAAACGCGAGCGGTCTGCGGTGACAGCAGCCTAGTAACATTGCAAGTACAAGTATTGTTGAGACAACAACAATGCCGGGATCTTGCTTTGTGCGAAAGAAGGAACTCATCAATACCTAGCGAAGTCAAAAGAGTGTGCAAACACTCCGTAACGTTTTGCGCACAAGCGTTGAAATTATTGTGTTATTCATCATTATTAAAGCATTCTGCTTGTTAACGTGCTAATGGTTGCACGTTGGAGAGGATCGGTCGGTAACGGATGAAATGTTTTAAAACGAGAGTTTTCAAATTGGCGTGCCTTGTGATAGCTTCGGTAGTTGCAGCAATTAATGTTGGATGTGGCGGTGGAGGTGGTGGAGGGGGCGGCCAAAGCCCGCCAACTGATACGACCCCACCGACCATTACGAATACCAACGTTACGAGTCCGCTGGATTTCAACGGGGGAACTGTAACGATTTCAGCCCGGGTTACTGATGCTGGTGGAGTTGCTGCAGTTACCGCTTTAATAATTAAGCCAGATACCAAGACTGAAGTTGTGCAGATGATAGGGTCTATAAACTATACCGGCACGTTCAATGCTCCGGCAAACTTGGGTTCATCGGCAGCAGTCTACAGGGTTATTATCTCGGCGACGGACAATGCAGGCAATTCAGCATCGGCGCCAGAGATTCAGTTTACAGTTCCGTCGCCTGATGTACCGCCTCCTCCACCTACTCCGCCGGCCGGTTAAATTCAAATTAAGCGAGATGATGTGATGCCGCGGTGTCGTTGTAGATCAGTCAACTTTACTAAGCTTGGTGCCTAGTATGGTAATAAGCCGTCGATTTTGAACCTATTTGCACCATCTGAGTTTCAAAAGTTAAGATTGTTGGAAGGAATTGCTCAGTTGAGATTCCTGCACTTTTAGGTGCCAAAGCAAACGAGTGATGGGATGGGAGCATATGCGAATAAAGATCGTCGAGAAGATAATGGCTGCGAACGATGCTGTGGCCGCAGAAAACAGGCGATTTCTGGACGAGCGAGCGGTGATTGCGCTCAATGTGATGGGTTCTCCGGGGGCTGGTAAAACTTCTCTTATTGAGAGCACCATTCGTCAGCTTAGTAATCGCAGGCACGTCTATGTTATAGAGGGCGATATAGCGACAAGTTACGATGCCGAGCGTATAGCCCGCACTGGTGTTCCAGTTGTCCAAATCGCGACCGGAGGCGAGTGTCATCTGGATGCAACAATGGTCAAACAAGCGCTTGCCAATCTCGATTTACCTCACGAAGGTATCTTGTTCATCGAAAACGTTGGTAATCTGGTATGTCCGGCGGAGTATGACCTTGGTGAGCACTTTAGAGTAGTGGTTGCAAGCGTGCCTGAAGGAGATGATAAGATCGAGAAGTATCCGGCTATTTATATGCGAGCCGATGCTGTTGTAGTAAACAAAGCTGATATGGCCGATATGTCCGAATTTCGCTTCGATCGTTTTAGAATGCAGATTCATAATATTAACCCGCGTGCCTGTTTGTTTGAACTCTCTTGCAAAACGGGTGAAGGCCTAAGTGCGTGGACTGATTGGGTTGAACAGCTAAAGTGTCGGAGCTAATCCGCAAAAACGTTATCGTAAGTGGTGTGGTTCAGGGAGTCGGGTTTCGACCTTTCGTATACCGTTTGGCTGAGCGGTTCGGGTTAGCTGGCTTAGTGCGCAATACTTCCGGTACGGTTGAAATAGATGTCGAGGGCTCTCGTGATGCTGTCGAGAGGTTCTTGGTTGCTCTGCGCACGGAAGCTCCGAAAGCTGCCAGGATCGATTCGATCGCAACGGTTGACGCAGATCCGATTAGACGTAGCGGTTTTTCAATTGCCGAAAGCGATGCACAGGCTCTTCCTTCTGCTTGCATTCCAGCAGATATATCTGTATGCTCGGATTGCGCTGGAGAGATTTTTGATCCGGATAATCGACGCTTCTTCTATCCTTTTACCAATTGTACCAATTGTGGTCCTCGTTTTACCATAATTCAGCGCGTACCCTATGATAGACCTAATACTACAATGGATGTGTTTGATATGTGCGCGCAATGCGAATCGGAGTATCGGAATCCTGTTGATCGGCGATTTCACGCGGAGCCGATTGCATGTCCGATTTGCGGTCCGAAAGTGTGGTTGGAGCAAGGCGGAGTATCCATAGAAACGGATGCTATTACGAAGGCCGCAGATTTGCTAAGGAAGGGAAAGATCGTAGCAATTAAGGGGCTGGGTGGTTTTCACCTTGCTTGCGATGCAAGAAACGACGATGTAGTGCGAGAGCTTCGCAGGCGAAAAGGACGAGTTTCGAAACCGTTCGCACTAATGGTTAAAGATTTGGTCGAGGCGGAGAAGCTCTGCGTGATTGACGAAGTACATCGAAAATTGTTGACTTCAAGGGAGATGCCTATTGTTCTAGCTGAGAAGAAGCGGTTCGTGGACATATCCGAAAATATTGCGCCGGGAACTAGATTGCTTGGATTGATGCTTCCTTACACTCCGCTGCACTTGCTTCTGTTCGAGCACTCGCCTGCGGCGCTGGTGATGACTAGTGGGAACTTAAGCGAAGAGCCACTCGCGTTTACCAATACTACGGCCAAACAGAAACTGGCAAAGTTGGCGGACGCGTTTCTGATGCACGATCGTGATATTAGCGTTCCGTGCGACGATTCGGTGATCAGACCAGTCGATGTGGGATTAGCGATCATGGTGCGTCGGGCGCGCGGCTACGTGCCGGTGGCCTTGCCGATGCCGTTCGAGTGCGAGTGCATACTGGGAGTAGGTGCTGATCAGAAGAACACTTTTTGCTTGGCGTGGGATCGAACCGCAGTTTGTAGTCAGCACATCGGTGATCTCGATTCTGCAGAAACTTTTGACCACTATCAATACGTGATAGCGCATTTCCAGTCGCTATTTGGTCGAGAACCTAAGATCGTAGTGCACGACTTGCATCCTGGTTATATGAGCACGCATTATGCGCATACTCGTTTGGAAGTTGAGCTTTTCGGCGTGCAGCATCATCATGCACATATTGCCGCTTGCCTTGCAGAGAACGACAGAACCGATCGGTGCATTGGCCTTGCGTTAGATGGAACCGGCTATGGACCTGATGGAAGTGTATGGGGTGGGGAGATTTTGAGCGTCGACCTAAGCGGTTTCAAACGCATAGGCTACCTTTCAACCGTTCGGATGCCTGGAGGTGATGCGGCGATTCGCGATCCGCGGAGGATGGCGGCTGCTTACGCTCGTGCGGCATTTGGCACCGATTGGAAATCGCTTTTAAACCGTTTGGAAATAAAATTTAGCGAGTTCGAACTTGATATAATCGAGAGACAAATGCAAACCGGTTTCAACTCGCCCATTACATCGAGTGCCGGCCGTCTGTTTGATGCGGTTTCAGCTGCAATTGGCATATGTTCTGAACGTACTTACGAAGGACAGCCTGCCGTTGAACTCGAAATGATCGCAGATGAGACCGTCAGCGATTGTTACAATAGCGAAATCAAGATGGAAGATGACTGCTTGGTGCTTGACACGATATCCATATTCAATTCGACAGTTGAAGATTGGCTGGCGGGGGCTGAAAAAGCTACCGTTGCGGGACGATTTCATAACTCGCTTGTTAATCTGCTTGCTCAAGCGTGCGTAATGGCGCGCGAAGTTACTGGGCTGAACATTGTAGCGTTGTCCGGAGGCGTATTCCAGAATGCACTAATACTCAGTAAGCTGAGTCGAGAGCTGATCAATAGCGGATTCGAAGTGATTGTGCACCGTATTCTTCCGCCGAATGACGCGTGCATTTCTTATGGGCAGGTGGTAGTATGTGCCTCGCAATACCGATGAGAGTGGTAAGCATCGAGGGATCATATGCTATAGTTGACGCCGAAGGCGTGACCAGAAGGGTTCGAACGGATTTGCTTGATGATCTAGCAGTGGGCGAATATGTGCTTGTGCACGCCGGGATTGCGATCGCGAAGGTTAAAGAGGACGAAGCACAGGCGACGCTTTCCCTTGTAAGGGGTATTTTCGAAAAATGAGATTTACAGACGAGTTCCGCGATACGGAAATAGTCAAGGCTATTGCGTCGCGCCTTAAATCTAAGAATGACGCGCAGACTGTCATAATGGAGGTCTGCGGAACGCACACCATGAGCATTGCCCGATTCGGACTGAAATCGCTATTGCCACAGGAAGTGCGATTGGTCTCCGGTCCCGGTTGTCCTGTTTGCGTGACCGATCAGCTAGATATAGACTCCTTTTTGGAGATTGGCAAATGCCCTGGCGTCATTTTGGCCACGTTCGGAGATATGTTGCGCGTGCCGGGATCATACTCTTCATTAGAGCGAATGCGTGCAGGCGGAATAGATGTTCGGATTGTTTATTCGCCGATGGATTCTCTTGACATAGCACAAGATAATCCAAACCGTGAAGTAGTATTTTTCGCAGTAGGGTTCGAAACAACTATTCCTGCGACTGCTCTTACGCTGAAAACCGCGCGTGAGATGGGGCTTAACAATTTCTACGTTTTTAGCGCGCATAAGACGATACCTGAAGCACTTAGGGAGTTGCTTGCCGATAGCGAAGTAAATTTGCACGGTCTGCTGCTTCCAGGACATGTGAGCACGATTACTGGTGCAATGGCGTTCGAGTTTATACCCAGGGATTTCGGCATTGCGTGTGCTGTTGCTGGATTCGAGCCTGTTGATATACTCTTGGGTATAGAATCGATCCTGCATCAGTTGGGCAGCGGACACCCAACGCTTGCCAACATATATAGTCGAGCTGTAGGAACGAGTGGAAATCCCAGAGCTGCCGAGCTGATTGGAGAAGTATTCCAACCATGCAGTGCAAAATGGCGCGGATTGGGGGAGATTCCACAAAGCGGGTTGGAGTTATCGCCCGAATACGAGGCTATGGATGCTCGTAAGCGCTTTGCACAAACAATAAAAGGTGTGCGTCCGATGTTGTCCTCGGAATGTATGTGCGGGAGTGTTCTGCGGGGGATTATAGAGCCTGCTGATTGTCCATTGTTTGCTGTCCGATGCACGCCGGACGAACCTGAGGGACCATGCATGGTTTCAAGTGAAGGGGCCTGTTCCGCAGCGTTCAAATATGGAGGGTGAGTCTTTTTGAGAACGATCGATCGGATAACACTAAGCCACGGTGCCGGCGGACAGGCTATGTCCGATTTGATCGAAAGCGTATTTATATCTGCCTACGGTTTGTCGAATTCTCCGCGGGACGACAGTGCATTGGTAGGAGACCTGGCTTTTACAACAGACTCGTTCGTAGTATCGCCGATCTTCTTCCCCGGCGGTGATATAGGACGGCTGGCGGTCTCGGGAACCGTGAACGACTTGCTAACTGCGGCCGCTCGACCTGTAGCGATAGCCGCTTCGTTCATCATAGAAGAGGGTCTAGAGGTCGATGTTCTAAAATGCGTAGTCGATTCGATGCAAGCGACTGCAGACGAGTGTGATGTCAAGATAGTCACGGGCGATACTAAAGTGGTTCCTAGAGGGTCGGCGGACAAGTTGTTCATTACCACTGCGGGTATAGGCAAGCTGATGCGTTTTGGGGTATCCGGTGCTAGTGCAAGGCCTGGTGACGTTATCATTCTCACCGGTACAATCGGCGATCACGGTGCTGCTGTCATGCTTGCTCGAGAGAACCTGTTAAACACCGTCGAAGTGAAGAGCGATGTAGCACCGCTTGTCGAGATTGTCGTCAATTTAATCGAATCAGGATGCGAGGTTCATACTATGCGTGACCCAACCCGTGGAGGAATAGGTTCCGCACTAAATGAGATCGCTTTGCAGTCAGGTACGGCTATTCAGGTTAACGAGAATCTAATAGGCATCAAACCGCCCGTACGCGCAACTTGTGAAGCGCTAGGCATAGATCCTTACTACATGGCAAGCGAGGGCAGGATGCTCATAATTACAGCTCCGCAGGATGCCCAAAAAGCGCTGGATATCGTGAGATCGAGTCGCTACGGCGAAAATGCGGCGATTATCGGCGAAGTGCACTCAATGCCTGCTGGAAGAGTGCAGGTTCGGACTAAAATTGGCACCAACCGAATTCTTGCAAAACCTTCAGGCGAACTAGTGCCGCGAATTTGCTAAGTTAAGCTTATCTTCTCTACATGGCAACTGCTGCATTGTTATTTTTCGAACTATGACGAATTCTATGGTTAAGGTGTTTATGATTCCAGAAGGGCATAAAGTCGCGCTTAGCATTCACTTCGCCATAATATCACCTGGACAAGAAATGCGGTTCTGGGCTAGAATTGCCTCAACAATACGTTGAGGTGACAAATGACAACAGCGGCCGCTATGGTAATTTTGCTATTGATCTTTGGATTGGTTGGTGCTTCCTCCGCTTCGGAACTGTGGGACGTTATGAGCGATACGTGGGTCGCAACAGACGCACTTGGACGAAAGCTGCCCGGCTATGAAGAGTGCGGTCCGCCTAGGAAAGGCCGCTTTGTTGGAATATTCTATTTCATCTGGCATGGACAACACGGTACTAGCGGCCCCTACGACATTACCAAAATACTAGCTGAGAATCCGTCCGATCCCAAATGGGGGCCTCCCGGCGCACTTCACCACTGGGGAGAACCGGAACTCGGATACTATCTATCTGATGACGAATACGTCATCCGCCGTCACGCTAGGATGCTTTCAGATGCCGGGGTGGATATGATAGCATTCGACGTTACTAACGGATTCACATACGATAACGTTTATATGAAGCTATTGAAAGTATACCAAGAGATGCGCAAAAATGGAGAGCGTACTCCGCAGGTGACGTTCTTAACCAACTCAAGTCATGACATAGTAGTGAAGCGACTCTATGATAATTTATATTCAAAGGGACTCTACTCCGACTTGTGGTTTCGGTGGCAGGGGAAGCCGCTTATGATGAGCAAGCCGGATGGACTTCCCGAGGAAATTAGAAACTTCTTTACGTTCAGACAGTCGTGGGCCTGGAGTAATACCGATTGGTTTGGCGATGGCAAAGACAAGTGGCCCTGGCTGGATCATACACCGCAGAAGCCGGGATGGCATACACCGGGCGTGCCTGAGGAAGTGCCTGTCGCAGTTGCGCAGCATCCGACTACCAACATTGGACGGAGCTATCGGAATGGCAAACAGCCAGATCCGAAAAATTTCCGCACGGCCGAAGGAGTCTACTTCGCCGAACAATGGGAACATGCACTTAGTATAGATCCGCAAATTGTGTTCATTACAGGCTGGAACGAGTGGGTGGCGCAGCGGTTTCTCAGCGATGGGAGATCAACCATGCTTGGGCGAGTTTTACCAGAAGGTGAGACCTACTTCGTCGACGAGTACAATCAAGAGTATAGCCGAGATATCGAACCTATGAAGGGTGGACATACTGATAACTACTATTATCAGATGATATCTTATATCCGACGTTACAAGGGTGTCCGACCGCCAGAACCGGCAAGTGCTCAGAAGACAATCGTCATAGATGGCAAATTTGGTGACTGGCTTGATGTTAGACCGGAGTTCCGCGACCATGTAGGTGACACCGAACACAGAAACTCGATCGGCTGGGGAAGCGCAGGGATCTACGTCAACAAAACAGGACGCAACGACTTCGTGCGTCTCAAAGTTGCTCGAGACAACCGGAACGTCTACTTCTATGCAGAGACTCGAGAGAATATAACCCCTTACACCGGGAGGAATTGGATGCTTCTCTTTATTGATACCGACCAAGATCCGTCCACAGGGTGGAATGGCTATGACTATCTAGTCAATGCTTCGGTTCCAGATGCCAAAACTACGACTGTAAAGAAGAATCTTGGTGGGTGGAAATGGTCTGAGGGTATTAAGGTTTCCTACAGAGTTGCAGGCAACAAGATGGAAGTTGCAATCCCTCGATCGGTGCTGGGGTTGCCGGCAAGGGGCGATTTCGCTTTCGATTTCCACTGGGCGGATAATATCCAAAAAACTGACGATATTATTGAGTTCGCCGTATCGGGCGACAGCGCACCGGATAGAAGATTCAATTACAGATATTTGACTAAGCACGCGCCTAATAAGAAGTAATCGGTGCTGATATTTAAGTGGGAGATTATTGCGAGATTGGAACCGTATCAATGGATAACTGGTACCTTGGCAGCGTTTTTGGTTGGGGTATCGAAAACGGGAGTGCCGGGAATCGGCATTTTGGTGGTACCTTTGCTAGGAATTGGCTTTGGAGGAAGGCTTGGAGCCGGTGTGATGTTACCATTGCTTATTATGGGTGATGTGTTCGCCGTAACCTGGTATAGACGACATTGTCAGTGGGAAAAACTCGCTACTCTTTTGCCTTGGGTGGTTGTCGGATTGGCTTTTGGCACTGCGGCGTTGTGGATAACAGGCGGTGGGAATAGCGGCAAGGACGTTACGGATGTAGTTATCGGTGGGTTAGTGGCTGTGATGGTCCTACTTCACATATGGCGAAACAGGTTGGGAGATCGACTTACGCCTACTTCTTCGATTGGAACGGCAGGCACGGGCGTTGCGGCAGGCTTTGCAACTATGGTCTCCAACGCTGCGGGTCCTGTTATGCAGATGTATCTGGCGGCCTACCATATGCCCAAAGAGCAGTTTATGGGTACCATAGCGTGGTATTTCTTCATTATCAACTTGAGCAAATTCCCGATCTACGTGATACTTAGCCGTCTCATACCGCAGAAGCCTCTCGTGACGGCATCATCTCTCACTCTCAATGCTATGGTGCTTCCTGCAGTTCTTGCAGGCGTGTTTATCGGCAAATGGCTCTTGCCAAGGATATCACAGAAAGCTTTTGAAACAATAGTGGTAATGCTCTCTTTCGCAGGGGCGGCTAACCTTATTGCGAGATATCTTATGCGGTAGGAAATCCGACTCGACTTCGCCGGCACAAAAAGATGCCCGGCCGTTGAGGACGGGCAAGTTTCGTATCCAACGTGCACTTTGAAGGAGAGTCATCATTATACGGTGCAGAAAGCGTACCGAAAACAAAAACGTTTCCTTGATGCATAAGGAAACAGGTTTTTATACTGGGCAGATTATGACATCTTATAAAACTATTACCAAAGCCACAGGTTTGATGATGGCGGCAATACTTGCGAGTCGACTCTTGGGACTTATCCGGGAGATGCTGATAGCAAGGCAATTTGGCCAGACGGCGGTTGTGAGTGCCTACGGAGTGGCGTTCAATTTACCTGATCTCTTGTATTTTTTCATGTCTAGTGGTGCTCTCTCGGGCGCATTTATCCCCGTGTTCACAGAGCGCTTGCAAACTGGAAGACAAAAAGAAGCATGGGAAGTATTCAGTATAATCGCCTGTTTCATGGGGTTGGTGCTCGGTTTTGCCATTCTTCTGGCCGAGATATTTACCGACCCGCTTGTCAGGTGGCTTGCTGCTCCTGGTTTCGCTAAGGACTCGCCAGAGCTAATTCCGCTCGTGGTTTCGCTTACCAGAATCATTCTGCCGTCGCAGTTATTCTTCTTTCTTGGCGGATTGATGATGGGAACGCTAGAATCACGCCAGAATTTTCGTGCTCGTGCTGCGGGACCGGTTATTTACAATCTAGGAATAATTTTCGGCGTAGTAGTTCTGAGCAGATGGCTTGACATTAGAGGTCTAGCGTGGGGAGCGCTTGGCGGTGCTTTTTTAGGGAATATAGGTTATACGTTCTACACTCTTAAGAAAGCCGGATTCGAGTTTTATCCCAGTTTAAACTTACGTCATCCAGCCGTCAGGCGAGTAGGTGCGCTGGCGCTTCCAGTAATTTTTGGCCTAAGCTTGCCGCAGATAGATGTTATCATTAACAGATGGTTTGCGACATTCGTGTCTGATATATCGGTTGCAGCGCTAAACTATGCGAACCGTCTAATGCAAGTTCCGCTGGGAGTATTTGCTCAGGCTGCTGGCACGGCTATTCTACCAACACTTTCGGTCTACGCTGCAAAGAATGCGACAAGCGATCTTCGTAGCGGTGTGAGTTTTGGTCTCAGAGCGGTACTAGCGCTTAATATACCAGCATCCGTTTTTATGGTTGTTATGGCCGATCCGATCATAAGGACGGTGTACATGAGCGGAAAGTATACATCAAACGATGTGGCCGCTGCCAGCGGCGCTTTAGCGTTCTATTCCATTGGTATTTTTGCATGGGCAGGCCAGGCAATAGTGGCGAGAGGATTCTTCGCAATGCAGGACACTATCACGCCGGTTGTGATTGGAAGTGCGGTGACTCTTGTATTTATACCTCTGAATTACGTTCTAATGTCTGCGATGGGACATAACGGCCTTGCGTTGGCAACGTCCGTTGCCGCGACCATTCACCTGATAGGTCTAGTGGTCTTTTTGAGAAAGCGTCTGCACGGTTTGGAAGGCGGCAAGATAGCTATATCCCTTGGAAAAGTGCTTGCAGCAACTGGCTTGATGACGCTCTCGGTGATAGCCATCAAGCTTGGAATGAGTTCGGTATTGGACGTTCAAGCGCGTCGCGGAGCTGCAGTCGTAACGCTAATTGCTACAGCAGCGGCCTCAATGGTTTACCTGGCAGCGCTCAGATGCTTGCGAGCAGAAGAGGCAACCTTTGTTTGGAGCCTCATAACACGCAGATTCAAACGATCTAATAATTAGCTGTATTCGGAATAGGCTGAGAATTTAGACGAAAGTGGGCCCGCAACTAGCGCGGGCCCAGGTTTTTCTTTCGGAATGCGATACTGTAATTTTGTAATCAATTATTTTTTAATCAAGTCGCTCAGGTTGTTGCAGATTACTGGCGCATTGACCACAAACTGAAACGCCGGTCCAGGTGGCGGATATGGGATGATAAATGGCGCTGTGGGCAGAGGTGGAGTAGGAAACTGTACATGTTGTAGATTGCCCACCGCGATCTGCTGTCTGATAAAGTCGCAGGTCTTATACAGCGTCTCGGCTGGTGGTTGGAAAACGGGTGATGTTGGAAACAGCCTGTTCAGGAGAGCAAACGACATCACCGGACTATATTCGAAATTGGTGTTGCGCCAACTGCAGAAATCAGGGCAGTCGCAAATTATCGGATACTGGTCAATCCGAACCTTGAGCGGTTGAATGCCCGGGAAATTTGGGTCGAAGTCCTGCGCCCAGTTGATCACATTGAAGATTGTTCTGTCATTATTTTGTAGACCAGGAAGTCTGGGAGCAACATTAGCGCCTATAAGCTGTGCAAGGCCTGCCGGCCAGGCGTCCGGGATGATTACTTTTTTAACCGAGATCGCCTTAGTAATCGGGTCTTGGCAGTAAACGTTCCAATAAGGTAACTGTATAAGCTTGACGTTACCGATACCTTCGATAACCCTGCCTTGTGGAATCCTATAGAACGGACTAGGTTTGGTCAGGAACGGCCCGCCGAGATGGTTTACTGCGAGAATAGAGCAATCAACCCGTATGTTAGTGTCTACCCAGGTAAGTTGCCCTGCACTCTGAAGTGCGAGAATTTGGCCTATGGAGGTCAGAGGAATTTTATTTGCACCAGGGTTCCAAGTAACGTAGCGTACTCGCCATATTGGCGTATACAACGGATGTCCAGGGATCGCTTCAAAAATTGGTCCTTGACTTGCAGCAGGATTGAGCACCACAAACATTGCGGATGCGCCTGCACCAAAGAAAGCGCTTGACAGCTTCGGAGCAAGGGTTAGGTTTTTCTGTTGAGCCCATGTAATGTCGTTCGTGGCGGTACAGATATACCAAACCGGTATACCGTCGAACCATCCTTGCTGCATTTCGAAAGTCAAGTAGCCATCCCCTACCGCTGAGCTGTTGACGAGGCCAAACCTTGGACCGGGGAAGATAGCGAATGCTGTGCCGGTGCACAAGGTTAGCGTCACTGCCAATATAACGATAAAACTGTAGCGTTTCATTGATTCGCCTCCTTGAAGCAGGTTATGCCAAGTTTAGATTATGCATGCAATTTGATATCACTGTCTAATTTGTCTACATCTGATTTGCGGCATCCCCCCTTTGCGTAGCAGACTGGTAATATGTTGAATTATATTGCCAAACTGACCGATGGATACCCGATGGTTGCAAGAATTAAACATGGTGCAGTTTATATTGTCACACATGTGTCACTATTTAAGGTTGCGTGCTTGTTAACATTCGTTCGATGGCTCCAAGTCTAGCTATCGGAACAGGCAGAAATGTCTGAATTGATCTTATGTACTCGGCAAAGGTACAATATGGAGCATAATGTAAACGGTTGTTCAAGCGTTGTTAATGGGCTGGCACTGTATTTGGAGGAATTAGTTTTAGACAAACCACAACATGCCATCTGCCATTAGTCACGAAAACGGTGGATAATCGCGCACCGGCTAAGTAGGGCATGGTAGCGATATGCGAGTCGAGTGCACTAACTAGCCGTGCCGGTTTTTTTAAACCTGTGCGCGAATAAAGGATCAAGATAACGTTCGATGCAAGCAGGAACCTGGGCATATAAGTATAAAGATTGGGGGATAATTCCGAAGCCGTGGACTGCTGTTGATGGATTCAGGTTATCGGAAGAGCCGTGATAAACCCAGTCCTTTTCATATTTGCCGCTCCAAACTTTTAACTCTCAGTATTGTTGCAGGAACATCAAGAAAAGCGTAGAACTCGTAAGTGAATTGCCGAAAAGTTTATACATTTTGAAAAGCAGGATGCCTAGTTGAAACATACTGCATGTCTCACGAGGATAAAGCAATGGAGATGTTTTCGGTCAGAACGAGTGAACGTCAACAGTTTGTAGATATCACAAGCCGGGTACAAAAGTGCATAACTGAAGCTGGTTTTGAGGATGGGCTTGTTTGTATCTTCGTTCCTCATACCACCGCTGGAGTCACCATAAACGAGAACGCTGACCCGGATGTTGTTTACGACTTGCGCAATACGCTGGCCAAGTTGATTCCCGAAAGAGCCAATTATCGGCATTTGGAAGGCAATTCGGATTCACACGTAAAATCGAGTCTTATTGCTCCTTCGCTGCTAGTTATAGTAGAGCGAGGGCGACTTCAGCTTGGTACGTGGCAAGCGATCTATTTCGCCGAGTTCGACGGACCTAGAAACAGGCAGTGTTGGGTCAAAATGATCGGCAATTACAAGTAATTCTGATTTGCGCGAAGCAAATTAGAATCTTGTGTGGCTGTTATATTTTCTAAGGCCTAGGTTTTATGCCGACCGCGATTTTCCTGGGTATAGGCTCGCGTAGAATTTCCTCTGAGATTATCTCCGAGCCGGTCTTGCGACCGTTCTCATAGATAGCAGCCACTCTTATTTTGCGTAATCCCGATCTGCCAGGAGTCAGCTCCACGCTCTTGCCCACATATAATTCCGCACTTGAAATTTGTCGAACAGGGGCGGGAATGGTTTCCACTCGGTCGAATTGATCCCTTACGATGACGGTAAGTTTAGGTTTGCCCGGCTGAGTGGTTCTAACACGTATCTTGTCGCCAACCTGCAGCTTGTGAAGATTAACGCCTGGGTTCAGTGCCCATAGCTTTTCTAGGCTGATGCCATGACGCGCGGCAATGCTGGCGGCGATGTCGCCTTTCTTCACAGTATATATTGAATCCTGTGTTGAACGTTCTGCCGGTGCAAACAGCCGTTCAATGGCTTCCTCGGCTGTTTTGCAGTAAATCTCTGGATTGACTGGTGCAATGTCCACTGTCACGTTTTCTTTAAATTGCGGTTCTTCTGCCAAATTTATTGCCAATTTCCCGAACTTAAACTTGGCCAAATCCAGTACTTCTCCGGCAATGGTTCGACTCGGCAAAGCGACAACTGGCTTCCCATCTACAATAATCGCCCATCTCGGTACAACCGGTGATAAAACCCTTTCGACCGTGCGCATTGCTTTGTGTCGGCTAACCGGTCGAGCGTTACGCGGGGCCCTTGTTACCACAACATCTTCTTTAAATTCAATCTCTGCGGGGTCGCAACCAGTCTTCTTCTTGACTTGTTGAAGTATTTCCATCGCATCAGCTTCAGATGGGACACATGCTACTGCCTTGCCGTCCACAACAATAAGAGATTTCGTATTATTGATTTGGCCACGTGCCCACAACGCGAACAAGACTATTGCTATAAAGGCAATAATAGTTCGCTCTATGTAAAGCTGAAGTTTCAGACTACGTATTATCCGCTGTTCATCCATAGCGCACTTAATCCCTTTCACACTCACAACTGCCTTGTCGATTATAGCGAATTATCTTTAGGTGTCAAATCCGATTCTGAAGTTTGCAACCCAGGTCGACAGATTAGCTTCTTCACTCGTCTTTACGCTTTGTTGTTGATTGTAAAATAACCTCTACGATTCTCGAGGCAACATATAGCCAGCTAGCGCTGCAACTTCTTCTGGATCGTAAGGCTTCGAAACACAGGCCACTTTACTGCCTAGTCTTCGCAGCTCATCATACTGTGACGCGAGCGTCCCTACGAATATCACCGGGGTATCGGGAAGTTTCAGAGCATAGTAAAACTCAGAGGCTTGAATGTCTGGCAAGAGCGCATCTACTATAACAACATCCGGCGCGTTTCGCGTAACGAGCTTCAAACCCTGCATCCCGGTCTTTGCCGCTATAACATCGCACCCTAGATCTTCAAGCTTCCATCGCATAATCCGAGCACTTTTGTCTTCAGGATCTACCAACAAAACTCTCTTCCCCCGTAGCGCTCGAAGGTCGGCCTGCCTGGCTTTTGCGTCTTCGCGTTTCTCACGCAGTCTTGCCCATAACCTTCGCATACTCTCGATCATGCCGACCGACCTGCGGTCTGGTGCGGGAAATCGCAACCGCGCTATAATAAGCAGAATTGCCAGGATCAGCACCAAAAGTGCTATCCATCTTATAATTAGCAAAACTCTAGATGCCATAGTCCTTTTTTAATTTTTCGATGTGTTGGCATAACGATTACGCTCCCAAGATCCTTAACACGTCTGTGGGAGACGCGAACTTGAGATCTCTTCCGGAAGCGATGATTTTCGACTCCTCCGGACCAACAAGTCGACCTACTCTTGTATAGAATTCGTTTTTTGTGCGCCTATTCGATCCGAAGTGTGCCTCTGCCCATTCGCTCATGTAACCCATACCAGCGTTTCTTGCGAGCAGTGTATGTCCCCAGAAAAAGAAAGCTCCATCCAGGAAGTCCTGAATATAAGGTTGAAGTTCAATAGTTCCAAAGTTATCTACGAATGGAAGTCCAATTTTGTTCATTTCGGTGCCAACGCACAGAGGGAAATCGACGTTCCTTGCCGCCTTGACTGCTTTGTCCAGGTTCTCAAGTTTGACGCGCTTCTCATCGGGATCTCTAATATTCCAGTTTCGATCAGGAATTATGTTCATAGCTGCTACGCCTTTCGAAGCAAGCAAATCTAGCATAGCAGGCATATCAGCTTCTCCAGAGTTAGTACCGTCGAGCCATGTTGCCGTCGGTATAGCTTGCATACCCTGAATCATCTCGATAGCCGTTTCTATAGTAGGAAACGACTCTGGCGTAGGAGCTACATAACCGACTCCGCCAAACTTCATAAGCTTTGAGCGCATTCTTTCGTAGAAATTAGGCTTATCAAGTATCAATTTTTCGATCTCGTCACGCGGCGCGTCAAGAGCTTTTGCCCAAAATGAGATCAAAGCCGAGTTGTCGTCGGAAAAGACCTCTTGCGCCTTTGCGTCGTAAGCTGCCAGCAAGTGACGTTCCGTAGCGTTTCCAGAAGGTGTGAGAGGAAGTACGTCAGCATCGTAATCAAGACGTACGCAATCTAGGTAGTCATTGACACGATTCATAACCTGGATATTGCGCTTCATAGCCGTTGTGCGCATTGATCGAAGGGCCTCTGCGGCTTTACTTCCCTCTGGCGGCATTTGAAAGCAGCCCGCACCCATAAAGTAGCTGATTCCCGGTTCGTTAGGCGAGTTGATGACGTGATTTGCATACTCCCGAATGAACACGCGCGTTTCCAAAGCGACCGTTGTACGCAAGTTCAGTATCTCGCCTGCCGACAAGAACTCTTCCATTCCGTCCAGCACGTCGAAGTCTACGATTCCTGCCACCACAAGACCGTACTTCTTTGCTTCCCAGGCAATACGGCTTGGCGACCAGCCGTTTGCGTTATACGAGAAAAATGTGTGGATGTGCAGGTTGACTTCTTCTTTTACTGGCGGTAAGTGTATCTCACCTGTTTGGACCTTACTCATTAGTGCGCACAATGCTTCAGCACGTGCAATTGCGTCAAAGCTGTTTAGTTGATCCTCCAACCGTTCGATGGCAGGATCGAGATCGTTCTCCATATAACCCAGTCCTCCGAACAACAGGATACTAGCATCTCTACTGAGAAGCAAGCCTCCCGTCAATTTTTGCTCTATAACCGTTGGTCCGATCGAACTCCACGTCGATTACAATGTGAGGCCCCCCGAACAACTTGGAGCGAAAACGATTCAAGTCCGCAAACGATCGGATTGAACGCAACCTGTCCGTCCGAAAACAGGACAATTCCCGCAACATAGTCTACTATCAAGTCGATTCAGTCGAGTAAAAAATAATCTTCTTCTGAACTTTTCTGACGATCCATGCAAGGCTTACAGCCTCTTCCACATCTACAATTCTAGCAAAAAAGCTAACCCAAGCTTACTGTACCTCACTTCGCGGACTTTACTTCCTTGACTGAGTTTGTCTTCGCCGATTCGGTTGCTGCAGAATTGGATTAGACTTTAGAGGCTCCTTTGGTTAATCCGCGTCCTTTGCCTGCAACTTGGTCAGCAATTGCGTTTAGAGTTTGTGCATCAAGAGTACCGTCGTGAATAAGGACTATGTAGACAAGTCTTAGGGAATGTCCGTAGCGAATCGTGTATGACGAATCCTTCTCTGCGTCATTAGTAAACGCCTTTCCACCGAACGGATTTGCGGCAAACAGTCCGTAATCGCGCACGTGCCAGTAGGTAGGATAATTATAATTGGACGGCGTATCAAAAATAGTAACGCCGCAAACT
>Ga0197142_1001556_pt1 | contig 20884 bp, 19 predicted proteins | sample GBS60_MetaG_FD_148614 | JGI IMG/M metagenome (GOLD analysis project Ga0197142, IMG submission 148614) | Sediment microbial communities from Great Boiling Springs, Gerlach, Nevada, United States - GBS 60_MetaG | ecosystem: Environmental > Aquatic > Thermal springs > Hot (42-90C) > Sediment... | reverse complement strand
GATGGGGGCCTGAAGCGGCGGGCGCTTTTGCCCTCTCCCCTCATCGTGCAGGGAAAATCTGCGGTCACAAACAGGCGCAGGGGCAGCCCGCCTTCCCCTCCGCCTGGTGTGAAGCGCCGGTAAGGGGGCCATGTCCATCAAGTATCTGGCCCAGGAATTGTACCGCCTCACCCGGCGGGTGGATGAATTGGAGGCCCAGCTCAAAAGCTTCCGGGAGCGGGGGGAGCCCTCCCCGGAATGGAGCCGCCTGGAGGCCGAGCTGGCGGAGGCTGTCAAGGAGCGGGACCGCCTCCGGGCGGTGCTGGCGGCCAAAAAGGAAAAGCCTCTGGTATAAGAAACCGGCCCACATCCGGGCGGGCGGGGCAGACCCCGCCGGGGAGTTCCCTTGGATTTCATCGATCTCAAAGCCCAGCAGGAGCGCCTGCGCCCGAAACTCATGGAGCGGCTGCAGGAGGTCCTGCGCCATGGCCAGTATATTCTGGGGCCCGAGGTCTTCGAGCTGGAGGAGCGGCTGGCCGCCTACGTGGGGGTGAAGCACGCCGTCTCCTGTTCCTCGGGCACGGACGCCCTTTTGATGGTCCTCATGGCCTGGGGGGTGGGCCCCGGAGATGCGGTCTTCACCACTCCCTTCACCTTTGTGGCCACGGTGGAGGTCATCTGTCTGCTCCGGGCCACCCCGGTGCTGGTGGACATCGACCCCCGCACCTTCAATCTGGACCCGGCGGCCTTGGAGGCAGCTCTGGCGGACTTCGGCCGCCACCCGGGGACTGCGGGGCTGCGGCCCCGGGCCGTCATCCCGGTGGACCTCTTCGGCCAGCCGGCGGATTACGAACGCATCAACGCCCTGGCCGCCCGCCACGGGCTTCTGGTCCTGGAGGATGCGGCCCAATCCTTCGGGGGGGAGTATTTCGGCCGTAAGGCCGGGGCCCTGGCCGACGCCGCCGCCACCTCCTTTTTCCCGGCCAAGCCCCTGGGAGGCTACGGGGACGGCGGGGCCATTTTCACCGATGACGATGGCCTGGCGGAGGCCCTGCGCTCCATCCGGGTGCACGGGCAGGGCCGGGACCGCTATGAACATGTGCGCCTGGGCCTCAACGGCCGTCTGGACACCCTGCAGGCGGCGGTCCTCCTCTGCAAGCTGGAGATCTTCCCTGAGGAGCTGGAGCGGCGTCAGGAGGTGGCGGCCCGCTACAGTGAGGCCCTGGCGCCGGCCCTCACCCCCCCGTATCTTGCCCCGGGGTGCCGCTCGGCCTGGGCCCAGTATTCCGTGCTCAGCCCCCGGCGGGAGGAATTCCGGGCCCGGCTGGCGGCGGCCGGCATTCCCACTGCGGTGTATTACCCCCTCCCCCTCCACCTCCAGCCGGCTTACAGCTTTCTGGGCTACCGCGCCGGCGACTTTCCGGTGAGTGAAGGCGTGGCCCGGGAGATCTTCAGCCTGCCCATGCACCCCTATCTCAGCCCCCGGGATCAGGACCGCATCATCTCCCTCCTGTTGGCCTGACCCTGCCACCGGGCGTCCCCGTTTTCCGGCCGCCGCCGGAGTAGTGGGTCAAACGGCCCAGCCGTGCTGGCCTGCCAGCCCCCCCTGAGGTATCACTCCCTCAGACTCCGGACTCCGGGAGCGTCCGGAGGGCAGAAACTCCCCGGGTTTCCGGGGAGGGGCACTTCCTGTGGGGGGGATGATATGAAGCGGGGAATGACGACGGGTGTGCTGGCCCTGATCCTGTGGCTGGGAGGGACAGCCGGGGCCGGGGTCATGACCAACAACCAGTTTTTTTACAAACCGGGATTGGGGGCCCGGGGCACTCAGGAGATGGCCCAGTTTGAGGCCGGGCTGGAGCGCGTCGACGCCCATTTGGGGAAATACAAAACCCTGGGGGATCCGGGGTATGAGACCCTGGCGACGGCCCTGGCCACCATCGGCAGCGCCCCGGTCAGCCTGATGATTCCCGCAGGCACGGTCCCCATCACCACCAATACCACCATCCCCGCCAACGTGCACCTTGTTGTGCAGCGGGGGGGGATTTTCCAGGTCGCCAGCGGCGTCACCCTGACCATCCAGGGACCCTTGCAGGCCGGTCCCTACCAGATCTTCAGCGGCGCCGGCACCGCCACCCTGGGGGCCGGCTCCCCCAGTGCCCACCAGATCTATCCGGCCTGGTGGTACAGCGGCAGCGGCCCCTGGAACGCCGCCCTGACCGCCGCCATGACCGCGGCGAAAAACGCCGGCGGCGGCAAGCTGGTCCTCACCCAGGACATCACCCTTTCCAGCACCTATGTGCATGATTACCACTATGCCACCCTGGAGGGCAACGGCCACCGCATTGATGCCAGCGCCATCACCTCCGGGACGGCCATCCGCATCTCCAGCAGCAACTCCAACGCCGGGGCCATGTATTATCAGGCCCAGCGGTATGTGGGGAACTTTGATCTCAAAGGCAACGGCAAAACCGGCGGTGTCACCGGAATCCTGCTGCAGGGGGAGAATGCCAACGCCTCCGCCTCCCACCTCACCCTGAAAAATATCAATATCAGCAATTTCGGGACCGGGCTGAAGGAATTCTCCTATGCCTATGAAGTGGACTGCTATAAGGTGGAGATCCACTCCTGCACCACCGGGGTCGAGGTGCTCTCCGGCGGCACGGATTACGGGGCCCGGATGGCCTTTTTCGGGGGCATTGTCTACGGCTGCAGCACGGCGGTGAAAAACCACTACGGCTCCATGACCATCCACGCCTTCGGCACCGCCTTCGACTATTGCCCCAAACTGGCGGATCTCCATGGCGGCAAACTGGTGCTCGTGGACTGCCATGTGGAAGCCATCGGTGCGGAAGCCGGGGGGGCCCTGGAAGCCATCAAGGTGGACGGCTATGGGGCCTACTTCCACATGATCGGCGGCTGGTATCTGGGGGGAGGCTATTCCGGCAACACCCAGTATCTGGTGAATGTGGTCCTCCCCACCAACCAGGCGGTGTTCCGGGATGTGCAGTTCTATGACGTCCAGCCCGGTTCCGGGTTTCTGGCCACCGGGAACGGCACCCTTACCTTTGAGCCCCTCAGCAGCCTGGCCTCCACCGAGACCTGTGGCCTGAAGTACAGCGATTACACCAAAGGCAATCTGGCGGACGGCAGTTTCGAGCTGGCCGCCGGGGGAACCCTCAGGGACGACTGGTATGTGACAGATGGGGGTTCGATCATCAGCAGGTATAATCGCACGAACCTCGAAATCAGCTCCTCCAACGACTATGCCCGCACGGGCACCTACAGCCTGAAGGCCAACAAAAAGGCCGCCGGCGCGGCCAAATTCGAGCTCGCAGTTCCTCTCCCCCGAAAGGGGGCCCTGGCCGCCTGGCAATTTTATTACCGCAAGCCCGGAAACGGCACCGGCACCATGACGGTGTACGGCTATTGGGCCCAACAGATCGGGTTCTCCAGCAACTTTCCCGTATGGGGCCGGATCCAGGAGGTGGCCGGGCAGAACATTACCTTCACCTCCGCCGCGGTGCCCTGGACGGTGAACAGCACTTACACCCATCTGCGGCCGGACCAGCGGGCGCCGGAGTGGGCCACTCATTTTGTCCTGCGGTTCAATCTGGACAATCTCACTGCCGGCCAGTCTTACTATTTTGACGATTTGATCATCAGTCTCAATTAAGGTCCGACGGACAGGGCCCCCCCGATGGCGGGGGCTTCCTTTTCGGGAAGCCCCGGGACAGGGCACCCCGGGCCGGGAAGATCAGCGCCGCGGGGAGATTCCCCTGCCCTGCTCCCGGGGTGGGGGCCGGGATATCTCAGTCCCGGCGGTTGATGAGGGCGGCCAGATACCCGGCCCCGAAGCCGTTGTCGATATTGACCACCGCCACCCCGTTGGCGCAGGAATTGAGCATGGCCAACAGGGCCGCCAAGCCCCCGAAGCTGGCCCCGTACCCCACGCTGGTGGGCACCGCCACCACCGGCCGGTCCACCAGGCCGGCCACCACGCTGGGGAGCGCCCCCTCCATGCCCGCCACCACCACAAAGACCCCCGCCTCCCGGAACAGGTGCCGGTAGGAGAAGAGCCGGTGCAGACCGGCCACCCCGCAATCATAGATGGTCTCCACCCGGTTCCCCATGATCCGGGCGGTGACCGCGGCCTCCTCGGCCACGGGGATGTCGGAGGTGCCGGCACTCAGCACCAGCACCAGGCCCCGGCCCCGGTCGGGAACCTCCCCCCGGCTTAAGGTCATGGCCCGGGAGTCGGGATAATACACCGCGGCGGGGAAATCCTCCGCCAGGGCCTCGGCCTGCGCCTTCGGGAGCCGGGTCACCAGGATGTGGTCGGAGCGGGCCCACAGGGCACGCAGGATGGCCCTGAGCTGGTCCGTCTCCTTCCCCGGCGCGAAGACCACTTCCGGAAACCCCTGTCTGAGGGGCCGATGGTGGTCCACCCGGGCGAACCCCAGATCCTCGAAGGGCAGGGTCCGGAGGCGCTCCAGGGCCGCGGGCACGGTCAAACGCCCGGCCTGCACCTCCTCCAATACCTGTTCAATGTCCTTGACATCCATGGTCAACCTGACCCTGAAATGGGAGTAAAAATCCCCGGTCCCGGAAGGATGAGAGCCGGGGAGTTCCGATGTGCCTTTCTTCCCGGGTCCCGGACGCGCCCGGTGTCCTTTGAGGTGCCCTGTCTCTGCCGCCCCGCCCGGTCTTCTCCGCCGCAGTCCCCCTCCCCTTTACGGGAGCGGCTTGAGCCGGCCATCGGCAGAGAGCCGGAAGCGGCGGCCGCGCCAGAAGACGGTGCGGCCCAGAAAGCTTGATGCCCAGAACCCCACCGCCAGCAGATCCTTCAAGGGCACCAGGGCCAGGGCCGCCGGGGGCAGGTCTCCTTTCAGGCACTGCCTCAGGGACTCCCGGGTCAAGGCCATCCGGAGGCCTGCGGTCCCGGCTGCCAATACCCCGGCCCAGAGGGCAAAACCGCTTTGCCACCACACGATAAGGGCCAGGGCCAGGACATGGGTGATACCGTAGGCCAGATAGCCCCAAGGCCGGCAGACCCGGTAGGTCCGGCTCCAGCGCACCTGGTGGAGAAAGTAGTCCCGGAGGCTCATGTCCGGGGCCACGGTCTCCACTACATACGGGAGGAGGTCCACCCTGAAGCCCGCCCGGCGGATGCGGTGCCCCAGCTGATAGTCATCCGCCAAGTGATCCGCCAGGGGGGCCAGGCCGCCGATGGCCGTGAGGGCTTCCCGGGTGAGGGCCATGGCGGCACCCAGGGCAAAGTCCACTCCCTCCACACAGCGGGCTACGGCCACCGAGGGCAGGAAATCCCCGGCGATGGTGAGGCTTTCCAGGGTCGCGCCCAGAGTCCGGACCCTGCCGGCCCGGTAGGGGCAGGAGACCAGCCCCATCCCCGGCCGGGACAGGGCCGCGGCCGCGGCGGCCAGAAAACCGGGACCCACCCGGACGTCGGCGTCCGCAATGACCAGAAGATCGTACTGCGCCCGGGGGAGCAGCTGCCTCAGGATGCTCACCTTGGGGTTCAGGCCCTGAGGCTCGGGGCAGAGGAGCACCTGCACCGGGACCCCGGGATGGGCGGCCGCCAGCTCCCTCAGCCCCGGCAGGGCCGGATCCTCCGGGTCGGCCACCCCGAAGAGCACCTCATACGGGGCATACTCCTGGGTGAGGAAACTTGCCAGGCACTCCCGGGTGTCGGGGTCCCAGCCCTTCACCGGCTTGAGGATGGTCACCCCCGGCCCTCTGGCACCACCCGGGACGGGGACGTGGGGCAGTCCGTGGCCGGAGGGCCCCCCAGGACCTGAGGTCCCCAAAAACCGCCGCAGACAGACCCAGGCCAGGAGGTGGTAGGCCAGGGCCGCCGCCCAGAGAATGACCAGCGCCCACAGCATGGCGGAAAAATTTCGGTAAAGTTATACCCCAGGCGCAGCCGATAACCAAGGTGGGGGGAGTTTTCCGGCGGGCCAGTGGGGGTGGCGCAGAGGGCGGGCCGGGGAGGGCGTCGGCACGCATGCCATTGTCTCCCCGGACCCCTGGATTGGGTGAGGGGGGGAGGCGGCATATCATAAGGCGGCGGCGACAAACCTGCAGGCTCATGCGGCCGATTTTCCCGGTTGTTTGCCGGGAGGCGTACCGGGGTCAGGCCAGCCTGATCACCGAGAGAAGCGGCCCCCTACGGGCTCCCACCCCGGGGGCAGCCGGGACACGGCCGAATCCGGCCAGAGGGACCTGCCATGGCACTGGAAGCGGTGCTCTTTGATCTTTACGGGACCCTGGTGGACATCTTCACCGATGAGGGAGACCCTCTCCTCTATGAGGAGCTGAGCAAATTTCTGGGCTACTACGACATCCGGTTTGCGCCCCAGGAGCTGGCCGCCAAATACCAGCATTACGCCGCCGCGCAGCTCAGGGAGCGCGCCGCACCCTACGGCGAGATCGACGTTTATCTCGTCTTTGAGGCCATCCTGCAGGAGGGCTTGGGCAAGCAGCCCGAACGGGCCCTCACTTTGGCCACCGCCCGGCTCTTCCGGTCCCTCAGCCGCAAGCACTTCCGTCTCTTCCCCGACGCCCGCCCCACCCTGGTGGAGCTGAAGCGCCGCTACCGCCTGGGACTGGTCACCGATGCCCAGTGGGTCTTCAGCGAGCCGGAGATCCGCCTCCTGAAAATCGGGGATTTTTTTGACGCTATGGTATTGTCCTCCCGCTATTTCGTCCGCAAGCCCAGCCCCCAGATTTACGCCCACGCCCTCAAGGCCCTGTGGGTCACGCCCGCCCAGGCCCTGTACGTCGGCAATGACCTGAACGACGACGTGCCCGGCCCCTTGTCCCTGGGGATGCCGGTGGTTCTGGTGAACCGGGGCACCCTGCCCGCCCAGGTGCCGGTACCGGTCCTTTCCGACTTGCGGGAGCTTCCCTCTTTTCTGAAGAACCGGTATAATTGCTGAACATTGAACCGGCGGCCGCCCCCACCCGGGGGAGAGGTGCTGCCCTGGGAGGGACCATGAGTGCGTCTGTAGCCTGGCGGGCCGATTACGAGGCAGCGGTGCAGGAAGCCAAGGAAAAGGGCCGGCCGCTGGTGGTGGAATTCTATCTGGAGGGCTGCCCGCACTGTCAGCGGCTGGCCCGGGAAACCCATACCGACGCCCGGGTGGCCGCCGCCCTCAATGAGCGCTTTGTGCCGGTCCGCCTGGAGGGCCGCCAGCACATGGAGCTGGTGCAGAAATTCGGGGTCCGGGGGGCGCCCACCACTCTGATTTTCACCGCCGCCGGCCAGGAACTGGACCGTCTGGTGGGTTTCCACACTCCGGAGGAATACCTGGCGGCCCTGAACAAGGCCGCCTGAGTCCAGCCCCAGGCTGGAGCTCACGGGGCCCCGGACAGGGAAGGCGACCGGGGGAGGGGGCCCCGCGGGAGGAGCCCCCCTTCCGCCGGACCCGCCGGAAGGGGAAGGGCCGGCGGACCGGCAGGCCTTTTCACCGGCCGGAGCGCCCGAGTCGGGGGGCCGTCCTTCGGACGATGGTCGCTGATGGGGGGGAGCGATGGCGACACCGAAACCGACAACGCGCATGGGCATCCTCTGGCTGACCGGGGTGGTGGCACTGGGGCTTCTCGCCGCTCCGGGGGTTTTCGCCGGGGAGGACGACGGTCTGGTCACCGCCAAGGCCTTTGTCATCATGGACGCCAAGACGGGCCGCACGCTGCTGGCCCTCAACCCCCACCTGATGCTCCCCCCCGCCAGCACCATCAAGGTCATGACCGCCCTCATGGCGGTGGAGCGCCTCAATCTGGACGACCGGGTCACGGTGAGCCCCTATGCGGCGGCGGCGCCGCCCTCCAAGATCAACCTCCAGCCCGGGGAAACCCTCACGGTCCGGGACCTGCTCTATGCCCTGCTTTTGTCCTCGGCCAACGACGGGGCCCGGGCCTTGGCGGAAAAGATCAGCGGCAGCGAGGCGGCCTTCGCGGAGGAGGCCACCCGGCAGGTGCGGGCCTGGGGGGCCTACCGCACCCGCCTGGCCACCGCCAACGGCCTGCCCGCGGAGGGACAGTATTCCACCGCCGAGGACCTGGCCATCATTTTCCGGCGGGCCATCCAGCACCCGGAGCTGGCCAAAATCATGGCCACCCGGTATTACACCATCCCGGGGGACCGGGAGCTCCGGAACCACGACCGCTTCCTCTTCACCACCCCCCTGGCCCAGGGCGGCAAGACGGGGTTCACCCGGGCTTCCCGGCACACCTATGTGGGGCGCTTCAAAAACGGGGACCAGGAGATCATCATCGCCATGCTGGGGAGCGCCCAGAAATGGGCCGACATGCGTACCCTCATTGAAAAGGGCTTTGAGGTAAGCGGCGCCCCCATCGCCAAGCTGGAGCCCCTGGAGGAAAAACTGTGGTTCGCCCGGAAGCATACCGGCCGCTATGCCAAGGCGGCGGTCAAGCCCAAGGCCAAGCGGGGCAGAGCCAAGGTGGTCACCGCCTCCGTAGCCGGCTCCGGCGCAAAAAAACCTGAAAAGAAAAAGAAATCCTCCCGGTATAAAGGGGGCTCCTGAAGCGTGAAGGGGCTGTTCCACAAGGTGCGCAACCGCATCACCCGCCAGCGCTATGTGGTCTCCACCATCAAAAAGGCGGAAGGCCTCTATGAGACCGCGGTGTTTGAGGCCACCTTCTTCTACTTCCCCAAGAGTCTCTCCCGTCCGGCGGTGGCCAAGGAGACCCACACCAAAGACGAGGCCTGGGACCTGCACTTCGAGGTCGTGGCCCGGCTGGCCAGCGAGTATCCCCCCCGGCTCTTTCAGGAACTGAAGGGCTAACCGGGCAGGCGACCTGAGGCAATGGGACGAGGATCTGCACCTTTATCCCGGTGCCCCGTCCTCTTGCATGCCTCTGCCGCAAAGGCGCCCTGCCCCGGACTGTGCCCGCCGACCCAAAGGCCTCCTTTCCGGCCCCACCCGGGAGGCCCGGGCAGTTCCGGTTTCTGCCGGCCGGGGGCGGCGGCCGGGCGGCCGGGCCGGTGGCCACGGAGGGTGAGGGCCTCTGACCCCGGACAAAGCGCGGCACCCCCGTCCACAGGAGTGCAAGGCCTCCCTTTCCCGGCCGCCCCACTTTCCCCTTCCGCCGTCAGAGAGATATGCTATAGTGTGGCACTGATTGTCTGGACGTCCGATCATGCCCCTTGGCCTCCGGTCCCTGAGAAAAGTCGCCCTGCCGGCGGGATTGCTGGTTCTGGCCAGGGCTCTCCCCGCGGCCGGGCTCCTCAACCCCTACGTGGTGCAGATCTGCATGTATGTGGGGATCAATATGATCCTCACCCTCTCCCTCAACCTGGTGAACGGCTACATGGGGGAGTTTTCCGTCGGGCATGCGGGCTTCATGGCGGTGGGGGCCTACGTCGCCTCGGTGCTCACGGTCTGGGTGGTTCCCGGGGAGCTGGCGGCCTGGCTCTTTCCCCTGGTGCTGGCAGCCGGAGGAGCGGCCGCGGCCCTCTCCGGACTGGTGGTGGCCTTCCCCTCCTTCCGCACCCGGGGGGATTATCTGGCCATCGTCACGTTGGCCTTCAACATGATTGTCAAAAGTGCCCTGGAGAACCTGGAGGTTCTGGGCGGGCCCCGGGGGTTTCTGGGCATGCCCCGCCTCACCACCCTCCCCTGGGTCACCGCTGGGGTGCTTTTCACCCTGTATCTCTGCCGCAACCTGGTGTACTCCAACTTTGGCCGGGGGATCCAGGCAATCAGGGAGGATGAGGTGGCCGCCGCCCTGACCTCGGTGGACACCCGGCGGGTGAAGCTCTACGCCTTTCTGGTGTCCGCCTTCCTGGCCGGGGTGGCGGGCGGCCTTTACGCCCACGTGCTCCAGTTCATCAACCCCCGGAGCTTTTCCATCCTCAAGTCCACCGACATGCTGGTCATGGTCTATCTGGGAGGGGTGGGCTCCCTCATGGGCTCCCTGTTGGGGGCCACCCTTTTCACCCTTCTTCTGGAGGTTCTTCGGCCCCTGGGGTTGTGGCGCTGGGTGGTGGGGCCCCTCATGCTGGTGCTCCTCATGATCTTCCGGCCCCGGGGGATCATGGGTTTTCAGGACCCCCGCTGGCTGCGGGAGGAGGAGGCCCCCGGGCGGGCCTGAACCGGGCGAGGGGGAAAGAGGCGGTGACCGCCGTTCTGGAAGTGGAGGAGCTGACCCACCATTTCGGGGGGCTGTGTGCCGTGTCCGATTTCTCCCTGCGGCTGGCGCCGGGGGAGCTGGTGGGGCTCATCGGCCCCAACGGGGCCGGCAAGACCACTGTGTTCAACCTCATCACCGGGGTCTATCGGCCCTCCCGGGGGCGCATCCGCTTTCTGGGACAGGAGATCACCAGCTGGCCCGGCCACCGTATCACCGCCTCAGGCATTGCCCGCACCTTTCAGAACATCCGTCTCTTCAAGGACCTGAGCGCCCTGGACAATGTGCGGCTGGGGGCCTTCTCCCGGCACGGCTACACCCTGATGGAGGCCCTGTGGCGGCGGGGCCGCTTCCGGGCGGAGGAACGCCGCTGGCGGGAGGAAGCCTATGCCCTCCTGGAGCGCTTCCAGCTCTCCCGCTATGCCCACACCCCGGCCCGGCACCTCCCTTATGGGGAGCAGCGCCGCCTGGAGATCGCCCGGGCCCTCATCAGCCGCCCCCGCCTCCTCCTTCTAGACGAACCCGCGGCGGGCATGAACGAAGCGGAAACCGAGGCCCTCATGGCCCTCATCCGGGAGATCCGGCAGGAATTTGACCTCACCCTGCTCCTCATCGAACACCAGATGCGGGTGGTCATGGGCCTGTGCCAGCGCCTCCTGGTGATGGATTTCGGGGTGACCATCGCCCAGGGGCCGCCGGAGAAAATCCGGGACGACCCCCGGGTCCTGGAGGCCTATCTGGGCCGGGAGGAGCCGCTGGCCGCGGAGATCCTCGAGGGCGGGGGGTGAGGGAGGGGTCCCCCAGGCCCATCGTCTCCGATTCCGCCCTGGGCCATGAATCCGGAGGTCCGCAGGCCGGGATCATCACTCACTGCAACGGGAAAAGACCCATGAGCCGGCAGCCGCTTCTGGAAGTGGAGGACCTGTGGATCTCCTATGACCGCATTCAGGCGGTGCGGGGGGTGTCCTTTGCCCTGGAGGAGGGGGAGATCGTCACCCTCATCGGCGCCAACGGCTCCGGCAAGTCCTCCATCCTCCGCACTTTGGCGGGTCTGCAGCCGGCCCAGCGGGGGCGGGTGTGCTTCCTGGGGGAGGATCTCCTGGCCCTGCCGGCTCATGTGCGCACCCAGCGGGGCATCGCCCTGGTCCCGGAAGGCCGGGGCATCTTCGGCACCCTGACGGTCTGGGAGAACCTGCGCCTGGCGGCCTATGCCCGGCGGGACCCGGAGATCGACGCCGACCTGGAGCGGGTCTTCCGCCTCTTTCCCCGCCTGGCGGAGCGCCGCCACCAGCTGGCCGGGACGCTGTCCGGCGGAGAGCAGCAGATGCTGGCCGTGGGCCGGGCCCTCATGAGCCGGGCCCGCCTCCTGTTGCTGGACGAGCCCTCCATGGGCCTGGCCCCCCTGCTGGTGCGGGAGATCTTCCGGGTGCTTCTGCGCCTCAACCTCGCGGGTACCACCATCCTTTTGGTGGAGCAGAATGCCCGCCTGGCTTTGGAGATCGCCCACCGGGCCTACATCCTGGAAACCGGGGAGATCACCCTCTCCGGCCCCGCCGCCACCCTGCGCCACCATCCCCGGGTGCAGGCCGCCTACCTGGGCGGCTGAATTTCAGGTATTATTAACTTTAGTGCAATTTGACTTCCGGGACTTGGTTTTCCCGGCCGGCCGGGATACAGTACCGGTAATCACGGCTGCATGGAAAAGGAGCGAGTCTGTCATGGAGAAATGCCCCCACGAAGGTGACGCCAAGGCCTGCGCCACCTGCGATGTGGCCACGAAGGAAAAAAAGAGTGCGGAGGACCTGGCCCTCTGCCGCACCCTGCAGCAGATCCGTCACAAGATCCTGGTGATGAGCGGCAAGGGCGGGGTGGGGAAGAGCAGCCTGGCGGTGTCCCTGGCGGTGGCCCTGGCCCGCCGGGGATACCGGGTGGGCCTCATGGATGTGGACATCCACGGCCCCAATGTGCTGCGCATGCTGGGCCTCAAGGAGGCCTTCGATCTGCAGCACGCCCAGTTTCAGCTCCCCCCTGAGCTCTTTCACCGCCTCAAGGTGATCTCCGTGGAGGCGGTGATGAAAAACCGGGAGATCGCCGTCATCTGGCGGGGCCCTCTGAAGCACCAGCTCATCCGGCAGTTCCTCACCGACATCCAGTGGGGGGAGCTGGACTATCTGATCATCGACGCGCCCCCGGGCACCGGGGATGAGCCCATGAGCGTGGCCCAGACCATCCCCGGGGCCAAGGCCCTCATCGTCACCACCCCCCAGGAGATCTCTCTGGCCGATGTGCGCAAGTCCCTCAATTTCTGCCAGAAGGTCAACCTGGAGGTCCTGGGCCTGGTGGAGAACATGAGCGGCTATGCCTGCCCCCATTGCGGCCGGGAGGTGCCGCTGTTCAAGAAGGGGGGCGGGGAAAGGACCGCCAAGGCTTACAAGGTGCCGCTTTTGGGCACCCTGCCCTTTGACCCCCGGATGGTGGAGGCCGCCGACGAAGGGCGTCTTCTGGAGCTCACGGAGGAGGACAGCCCCTTCTTCCGGGCCCTCAGGCCCATGGTGAATTACCTGGTGAAAGTCCTCCCTCCAGGACCTGCCCCCCGCCGGGAGCCCGGGGTGTGGAAGTTCGCCGTGCCCCTGGACGACGGCAGCCCGGCCGCCCGCCTCACCGAGGCCCGGGAGTTCGCCTTCATCACGGTGCGGGGTCAGGAGCTCACCTCCCAGGAGACCCGGCCGGCGCCCGCCCCTGAGGAAGGGCCTCTCCCGGTGTGGCTGGAGGAGCAGGGGGTGACCCACCTCCTCACCCGCAGCCTGGGGGACAAGGCCCGGGAACTCCTGCAGAAAAAGGGCATCGAGGTGGTGAGCGACCTCCCGGAGGCGGAGCCGGCAACCCTGGTCAGCCAGTATCTGGCCGCACACCCCCAGCCGGCGGGATAAACCACAGGGCTGGAGGCGGGAGGCCGGAGGTCCTTCCTCTGCCTGCCCTGCCGAACCTGAGCGTGGGGGGTTGCCTCCCCCCTTTTTGCCCCTGAAAATCACGGGAGGGGCGGGACTCACTCCCGGCCCCTCCCCGTTTCCTTGCAGGCGGTGGCCCCCGAAATCCGGTGGGGTAACGGGTTTGGCCAGGCCAACCCCCGTTTCCGGTCTGTGACCCCCGGCCCCCCTCCCCGAACCACTTTTCCCCCACCTGTTAGAGGAGCCCCTGCAGATGCCGGACTGCATTGGCAAAAAGGGTCAGGCCCGGACCCGGCGCCTCCCGGTAGGGCTGGCCGGCCCGCCGCCAGGCCTCTTTCTCCCAAGTCCAGGTGGGGTGCTGAAAAGAAGAGATAAAAGCCTCCGGGTGGGGCATGAGTCCCAGGACCCGGCCCGTGGCGTCGGTGATCCCGGCGATGTCCCGGAGCGAGCCGTTGGGGTTGTGGGGGAAGCGGCCCTCTGCCGGCTCCCCCTCCGGGGTGGCGTAGATCAGGGCCACCTGCTGCCGGGCGATGAGCTCCTCCAGGATCTCCGGGGGGGCAAAGAATTTTCCCTCACCGTGGCGCACCGGCAGCTCGAAGTGCACCAGATTCTGGGTGAAGACGCACCGGGAGGGGGGGGCGCTGAGATGCACCCAGGCATCCCGGAAGTTGCCGCAGTCGTTGGGGAGCAGGGCCACCTCCCGGCGGAAGGGCCGGCCCGGCAGCCCCGGCAGGAGCCCCAGGTTCACCAGGACCTGGAAGCCGTTGCAGATGCCGAGGACCAGGCGGCCGGCGTCCACAAACTCCTGCAGGGCCTGGCCCAGGGCCAGCTTGAGGCGCAGGGCCAGGATGACCCCGGCGCCGTGGTCGTCCCCCCAGGAGAAGCCCCCGGGGATGGCCAGCAGGTGGTAGTCCCACAGGAGGTCCGGCCGCTCCAGGAGTTCACCGGTGTGCCGCCGCACCGCCTCCGCCCCGGCCTGGTGCAGGGCAAAGGCGGTCTCGTGATCGCAGTTGAGCCCGTAGCCATAGAGGACCAGGGCCCGGGGCCGGGGAGCGGCGTCTGCCGGCAAGGGCCTGTCAGGTTTCATGGCTTCCCGCCCACATGGAATCCGGACGCCTCATCAGGAACAGCCCCGAAACCGCCCTTCGACGGGGGAACCGGGAAACGGCGAAGGGTGAGGAAGCGCCGGGCGACGCCAAAATTCTGGCGCTGACTGGGGCCCAGGTGCCTTTCGGCCCGCCTGAGGCCTCTGCCGCTACTTGCGGCCGCCCTTCTTCTTGCCGGGGAAGGCCTTCTTTTCCTCCCGCTTCTGCTTCTGGGCTGCCAGCTCGATGACCTTCTCCCGCTTCACCTCCACCCGCTTCACTTCCTTGCGCCAGGAAAAGACGATGGGGCTGGCCACAAAGACGGAGGAATACGTCCCCACTGTCACCCCCAGGATCATGGCCAACGCGAAGTCCTCCAGCACCACCCCCCCGAAGAAATACAGGGCCACCACCACCAGAAACACGGTGAGGGTGGTGACGATAGTGCGGGAGAGCACCTCATTGACGCTCTGGTTGATGATCTCCCCCAGGGTGCCCCGGCGGCGGGCCAGGTTCTCCCGGATGCGGTCGAAGACCACCACCGTGTCGGTGAGGGAGTAGCCGGCGATGGTGAGGAGGGCGGTGACCACCAGCAGGGTGATCTCCTTGTCCAGAAGATAAAAGACCCCCAGGACCGCCAGGACATCATGAAAGGTGGCGGCCGCGGCGGCCACCCCGAAGATGAATTCAAAGCGCCAGGCAATGTAGGCGATGATGCCGACTAGGGAAATGACGATGGCGATGATGGCCTTGCGGCGCAGATCCTTGCTGATGGAAGCGCCGATTTCGGAGGTGCCCGCCACCGTGAATTTGCCCTCCGGCAGGGCCTGATTGAGGGTGGCGGCCAGCTTGTCCGCCAGCTGCCCCACAGTCTCCTCGGACTTCTTCACCTTGAGCATCAGGCCCTTGCCGCCCTCCAGGGGCTGGATCTCGGCGTGGCCCCAGCCCTCCTTGTCCAGCACCCGGCGCAGCTCGCTGACACTGTAGGCTTTGGCGGTCTCGAACTGCACCATGGCACCGCCGGCGAATTCCACCCCCAGATTGCCCACCCCCCGGCCGTACTGCACGAAGGCCAGGAGGCCCAGCAGGGCCAGGACGCCGGAAATGAGGTAGGCATAGCGGCGCTGGCCGATGAAATCCAGGTTCGGTTTCTCAAACATCTGGCGGAAGCGCAGGGCGCTGAGCCAGCGCTTCAGGAGACAGTACTCATACACCGCCCGGGTGCCGTAGAGGGCGGTGAAGAGATTGAGGGTGACGCCCAACGACAGGGTGACCGCGAAGCCCTTGATGGGCCCGGTGCCGAAGAGAAAGAGCACCAGGGCGGTGATCAGGGTGGTGACATGGGAGTCAATGATGGTCCAGAAGGCCTTGTCGTAGCCCGCGTCGATGCCCGATTTCAGGGGCTTGCCGGCGGCGAACTCCTCCCGCATGCGCTCAAAGATGAGGACGTTGGAGTCCACCGCCATGCCCACCGACAGGATGATGCCGGCAATCCCCGGCAGGGTGAGGGTGGCGTTCAGCAGCGACAGGCAGCCCAGGAGCATGATGACGTTGAGGATGAGGGCGTAGTCCGCCACCACCCCGGAAAAGCGGTAGTAAAAGATCATGAAGGCCACCACCAGCACCGTGCCGATGAGGCCGGAAATCAGGCCCTTGCGGATGGAATCCGCCCCCAAAGTGGGCCCCACAGTGATGTTCTGCACGATCTTGACGCTGGCGGGCAAGGCGCCGGCCCGAAGGACGATGGCCAGGTCGTGGGCCTCCTCGGGGGTGTAGGAACCGGTGATCTGAGCCTTGCCCCCGGCAATGCGTTCCTGGATCACCGGCGCGGAGCGCACCACGTCGTCCAGGATGATGGCCAGGCGTTTCTTGACATTTTCCCCGGTGATGCGGGCGAACTCCTCGGCGCCCCGGCGGTTGAAGTCCACCGAGACGTAAGGCTCGTTATAGTCCCCGAAGCGCACCGCGGCGTTTTTCACCGCATCCCCGGTCAACAGGACCTTTTTCTTCAACAGGATGGGCACGGTGAGCACCCGGCCGGTTTCCCGGTCCAGACGCTTCTCCATATAGACTTCGGTGTCCGGAGGCAGTTTGTCCGCCAGGGCCCGGTTCAGCTCCTCCCGGGTGTAGCCGGGTTTGAGGCGGCCGTCCCGCAAGGCCTGCTCAATGAGCCCTTCCAGGTTGAGGGGAGTGGTGTCATCCACCAGCTTGAATTCCAGCTGGGCCGTCTGGCCGATGAGATCCATGGCCCGCTGGGGATCCTGGATGCCGGGGAGCTGCACCACAATCTGGTCGGTGCCTTGGCGCACGATGACCGGCTCCGTCACCCCGAACTGGTCGATGCGGTTGCGCAGCACCTCCAGGCTTTGGGCCAGGGTACGCTCGCTCAGCTGGCTCACTTCCCCGGGTTTCAGCTTCAGGGTGTAGCGCAGCGCCCCATCCTGCCGCTCGGGCGGCTCCGCCTCCACCTGGGGAAATTCCTCTTTCAGCAGCCGCCCGAAGGCCGCCTGCTCCTCCCGGTTGAGCAGGGTCACCGGCAGGGTCTGCTTGGCGGCCTCCCCCACCCGCAGGGCCAGATTGCGCCGCTCCGCCAGGTCTGTGAGGTCCGTGGCCAGCCGGTTGAGGGCGTTGTTCACCGCCTGCTCCAGGTCCACTTCCAGGACCAGGTGCATGCCGCCCTTCAGATCCAGCCCCAGATTGAGCCCCCGGCTGATGTACCGGGTGAACCACTGCGGCAGAGAAAGGGGAAAAGACGGGAGGATGAGAAGGATGGAGACCGCAGTGAGGAAAAACAAAAAAAGAAATTTCAGGCGGACAGTGCGCAACATGACACTTTCTCCTTCGGCAGGCCCCGGACGGGCGCTGTCCCGGAGTGCGGAGGTGGCCCTTTTCGGTGGAAGTGGTCAAGTTACCTTATAAAAGATGTCGGGGAGTGTCAAGGTTTGCCCTCCCCGGGCCCACTGGCACTCCGGAGGCCGGTTGCTTATAATGGAGGGGTCGGCGTGTCTGGTCGCCGGGACGGAGTTTCTTCAGGAGGCGGACGCATGCAGGAACAGGCGGCAAGACTGGCCCGGGCCAGCCGGGAGCTGGTGGATTACATCGAAAACAACCAGGTGTATGACAAGTTGGCCGACTGCGGCTGCGGTCTGTATGATTCCTACCGGACGGATGCCTTTGAGGCCGTGATCCGGGCGGTCAAGGAGGCCCTGCAGGAACTGGAGGCGGTCCTGCAGGGCCGGGCTCCCGAAGCAGGTCGTTGAAGAAGGGCTTTAAAGAAGGCAGTCAGAAATCACCGACCCCCCCCCGAACCCCACCCCGCCCCCGGAAGCGGCAGGGAGGCGCCGAAAGGGCACCCTCGGCCAGCCTCATCCCCCCGTGCTCCGGGGAAGGGAGACTTTCCACAGCCTCCCAGGTCCCTGCCGTATTCCTGGCGGCGGGCCCCCTAAAGCCCGGGGATCGGCCCTCCGGCCTCCACCGGCCCCTCAGGGACCCCGCACCGCCCCAGGTCCTGACCGCCTGCCGGGGGAAAGGGGAGCTCCCGACGGGCAACCGGCGGCCAGGGGATCCGGTGGACGCTGGAGGCCTCCTCCCCCAAGGGCTCGTCGAAGCGCCGGCTGCCGTCCCTCATCATGGCTTCTGGAGGCCCCCTCCCCCAAGGGCTCGTCCCCTTCCGGGCTGTAATCCTATCCGGCTCCGGATATCCCCCTGCCGGTGATTTCCTTACCGGCGCCGCTTTCCCCTGGGGCTCAGCGGGCCGCCAGCAGGAGGAGGGGCCCCGCCAGGCCCCACAGGAGCCCGCCATGCCCCAGCCAGACCGCGCCCAGGGCCGCCGCGGCACAGCCGGCGCTTATGGCCGCATCGTCGGCGAGCTCCGGGTGGATCAGACGGGAAAGCCAGAAGAGCAGGGCCGCCAGGCCCAGGAAACCGATGCAGGCAGTGAGTGCCAGAATCGGGCCGCTTCCGGGAGAAAGATCTGAGGCTTCAGGGGGCGATCCCGAGTCCTCCGCCCCCCTTTTCCCCCTCATCGGCCGGCCCGGGAATTTCCTTAAAAAATTTTTCAAAAAAATTCAGGAAAACTCAGAATCCGGGGTCAGAAAACCCGCCGCCTCACCGCCACGGGGATAAAGACCGGGAGGGGAGGCCTGCGGCCCTGGTGGGATCCCCTGAAGGAGAGCCTGATGAGTGCGGACCGGGGACGGCAAGGTGCGGCGCAGAGCCACCATGGGCCAAAGCCCTGGTGGCGCCGGTTCCTCATTCCGTTTTTCCCCGGGATATGCCGTTTTAGCCCCCCTGAAAACAGGCTTGTCTTAAGGGCAACGGCCACTTGGCGGATCTTATCCGGTCCCGGGGGGAGGCCGGGGCTGCCTTTTCCGGGCGTTCGCCCCGCGCGGAAAGGGGCGGCCGCCAGCGGGGGGCCGAGCCCGACGCGCTCACTCTGCCCCTTAAACCCCGACGGTCCGGAGGCGGGTCAGCGGGTGGAGGTTATGCGGCTGCTCTGCCGGAAGACAAAGCTCCCGGGAGGCACCCCCAGGGCCCGGGCCACCGGGGCGCATTTGGCCTGGAGAAGAAAGAAGAGCCGGGGATCGGGCTGGCGGGCCAGGGTTTCGAAATGCCCCATGCCCTTGGCCACGATGAGGCGGGCCCGGCGGTAAAGCTCCCGGAAGGCGGGACTGCACTCCGACAGGACCAGACCCACGGTTTCCGCCCCGGTGTCGGCCACCGGCGCCAGAGCCGGGGCCAGACCGGACGCCTCCAGATCCTCCCGGGTCAGGTCATTCTGCACCGGCCCCCCCTTCACCACATATCTCACCTCCCAGCCCCGGGCCCGGAGACCCTGGACGAGGCACAGGTCAAAAAACTGCTCGCCGGCATTGTCCGCCAGGTAGAGCACAAGGCCGGTCCCCTGCTCCAGGATCTCCCGGAAGGCCTCCAGATGGAAGATGGCAAACTCCGGGGTCCTGAGGACCTCCCGGGAGATTTCCTCCGGGGTCCGGAAGAAGTCCAGGGCATTCCCCAAAACCGCCAGGGCCAGGAGGGCGGCCAGGTCCCGGGGGGGCGGGTCGGGGATCACCCGGCCGGCCAGCCGGGCCAGAAGGGCGGTCTCCGCCTCCTTGCGGGACCGGAAGGGATCCGGGTTGCCGGTGAGCTCCCGGATGAGCCGGTGGAAGCGGGTGGCGAGGAGGGCCGGAATGGCGCCGGGGCCGGCCTCCCGGCGGATGACGGCTAGGGCCGCTTCCCGGGCCCGCCCCTTAAGCTCCGGCTCCGCGCTGGCCAAGGAGACGGTGAGCTCCACCAGCCCTTCAAGACAGGGGAGGCACTCAGGCCGAAACTGCATGGGGGCAATACTCATGCGGCGCTCACCCGATGGCCCTCCGCCGGCGGCCTCAGGCCCCCACCCTGATGCGGCTGGCCAGGCAGGCCCGGCAGGTGCCCGAGCGGAAGCGGGCCGCGTCGGACAGGGACAGGACCCCCACCACCTCCGCCGGGGTCTCCCGGTAGACGAAGAGGCGGTGGATGTCGGCGAAGATCATGGTTCTCAAGGCCGCCTCCAGGGTCTCCTCCTGCCCGCAGGCCACCACCGGCGCCTGCATGATCTCCCGGGCCGGGGTCAGGGGCGCAAGCCCATGGAGATAGGCCAGGATGAGATCCGTTTTGGACACCACCCCCACGGGCAGGCCCTGGGGGTCCCGGATGAGCACCGCGGCCAGCCGCTGGGCCGCCAGCCCTTCCATCACCTCATACAACGGGGCGCTTTCCGGAAAGGAGGCGACCCCCGGGGTCATGACCTCCCGCACCCGCACCTGGTTGGCCAGATCCAGACCCCGGTCCCCCTTCTTCAGCAGGGTGCGCCGGCAACGGTGGCAGAAGCGGTAGAGCACCCCCACAATGTCCGGATAGGCCAGAACCCCCACCGCCACCCCCGGGGGCTCCTCCTCCACATACAGCCGGTGGACCCGCTGATGGCGCATGGTCTCCAGGGCGGCATCCAGGGAGTCCCAGGGGCGGCAGAAGAGGGGGGGCCCCACCATGATGTCCGACACGGGGGTGGCGAGGGGCAGCCCGGCATAGTAAGCCCCCATGAGATCGGTCTTGGAGACCACCCCCAGGGCCCGGCGGTCCTCCCCCTCCACCAGGAGGGCATTGACCTTGAACTTGATGGTGCTGCGGATGGCCTGGGCCACCGGCGCCGTCTGCGGCAGGGAGACCACCTGCCGGCGCATGGCCTCTTTCACCGTCAGGCCGGCGAGCACTCCTATTTGATCCAGGCGCGGCATGATTTCCCCTGAGGCCGGGCCGCTGGCGGAGCTCCCTTGGGCCTGACCGCCTCAAAACCGTCCGGGCCGGATCCCCTGCCGCCCTCCGGCCTCCTCAGGCCGGGTCCACACACTCCCAGTCGCAGGTGGGCTCGCCGCCCGTGAGCCGGTCCTGGAGGTATTCAAAGACCCGGGAGAGATAGACGATGCCCAAGATCCGCCCGCCCTCCACCACCGGGATGCGGCGCACGTGCTTTTTCAGCATGAGGTCAATGACCCGGAAGAGATGGGTGTCCGGCTCGATGGTGATGAGGTCGGTGCTCATGACATCCCCCACCCGGAGGAGGGCGGCCTGCCGGCAGGCCCGGTCCAGCAGCCCTTCCAGGTCCAGGTCCTGCATCTCCCCCCAGAGGTGGATGTGTTTGGGCCGGACGGCCAAAAGGAT
>Ga0197142_1001555_pt1 | contig 20889 bp, 20 predicted proteins | sample GBS60_MetaG_FD_148614 | JGI IMG/M metagenome (GOLD analysis project Ga0197142, IMG submission 148614) | Sediment microbial communities from Great Boiling Springs, Gerlach, Nevada, United States - GBS 60_MetaG | ecosystem: Environmental > Aquatic > Thermal springs > Hot (42-90C) > Sediment... | reverse complement strand
TGACCCGCCCGGATTGTGAGCGGATTCCCACCAAAAGTTTGACCCTGGAAGCCATCGTGCCGTTGATGATTGCGCGGGCGCAGGCGGGAAAATCGGTGGTGCGGCTGCACTCTGGGGATGTGAGTCTGTACGGGGCGATTCATGAGCAAATTCAGGCGTTGCATGCAGCGGGCGTGGCGGTGGAAATTGTCCCCGGTGTCGGGGCAATGCAGTTGGCCGCTGCCCGGTTGACCACCGAATGGACCGTGCCGGAGTTGGTGCAAACGGTGATTTTGACGCGCACAGCGGGGGTGACGCCCATGCCCGAACGTTTGGTGGATTTGGCAGCCCACCGCGCTACCTTGGGCCTCTATCTCAGCGCCCGGTTGGTGGACAAAGCGCAAGCAGAATTGCTCCAGCATTACCCCCCCGATACCCCGGTGGCGGTCTGTCATCGGTTGGGTTGGCCCCAGGAACAGATTTGGGTCGTGCCGCTGACGGAAATGGCCGCCCTTACCCACCGGGAACGTCTAACCCGCACCACCCTATACGTGGTCAGTCCCGTATTGCAGGCAGGCGCTGCCCGTTCCCACCTCTACCATCCGGCGCACCGGCATTTGTTTCGCCCCTAGTCCAGATCGTTGAGCAGTTCCGCTTCGAGGCGGGGACCTAAGCGCTCCATTTCTTCTGCCGTCAGGGGTTCCGGCTGACCATCGCTATTGAGCCGCGCAAAAAACAACAGGGGGTCCAGGGGCGTGTAAACCCCGTAGCGGCGGCCTTCGTAGTAAAATACCCCCAATTCCTGAAATTCTTCTGATTCGATTTCCCCTTCTTGCCCCTCGTAGTCCAAAAATAGGGTTTCCGAATCCTCCGGCAGTTCTCCCTTGGCCGTCAGGGTCAAAGCCGTATCCAGCAACGTGAGGTTTTGCTCGGCCAAGATGTCGCGGGCAATCGGCAAAACTTTGGCCAATTCCTCCTCCTCCAGGTCCACCAGGGTATCTTCTGCCTCATTCCAGGCAAACAGTTCCACCGGCGCATCCACCGGCAACAACAGCAGATAGGGGCGTTCGTCCACCTCCAACGTGCGGTCCACATAGCAGGCGAGGGAACGCCCCCGCTCGTCCACCAGCACCACCTGCGCTGGTACGTCAAAATGATTGGGTTGGGAGTTGTGCCCCATAGCAGTCTCCAGAACGACAAGCCGAGGAACGGGATTGTTGGGCAAGCCATTGGCGCAGAATGAGGATGGCCGCCTGTTGGTCCACCGCCGCCCGGTAGTCCTCCGCATGGCGATAGCGGCGCCGGTCCAACATCTGGGCCGCACTCCAGGAAGTCAGCACCTCATCCACATACACTACCGGCAACCCCAAATAGCGCCCCAGGTAGGCCCCCTGTTTTTGGGTGTAGCGGGTTTGGGCGCTAGGCCGGCCATCCGCATAAGTCGGCAACCCCACCACCAACACCTGCGGTTGCCGTTCCTGGACAATTGCCGCCAACGCCTGGGGCACCCGCGGCCAGGTCAAGGTCGGCAACCCCGTCACCACTAGACCGGTTGGGTCATTGATGGCGACCCCCACCCGCTTGCGGCCAATATCCAAACCCAAACCGACAACCATCATTCCCCTTGGCACCTGCAGCTTATTGTGCCATGTTCTGGTCCCCGGCAAACGAATCCCGCGGCGTGAGGGGCACCGGTTGCAATTGGGGCAACACCGCCGCCAGGTTCGGCACTTCCTGGAGATTCACCTTGGCCTCCCGCAACTTGTGCCACACGGAACGAGAAAGCCACAGGGTTTCCCCCTGGGGCACCGCACCCGCCCACTGGAAACAGGCTTCCCGCTCCGGTTGATAGTCCATACAGGCCAAGCGCAACCCCGGCTCCGGCGCCACCAACCGGGTCAGGTACGAAAGCAACTGCGGGTATAACCAGGTGTAGGCCGGATGCACCGTCAAATCCACCGGGTGGGGCTGCTGGGCCTGGGGGTCAAACCACAGGCAGAAATACCCAATTGCCGCCTTGCGCTGCGGTTCAAACACGTAATTTTGGATGGGGCGGGAACGTCCCTGCCACCCCCGCCACTGCCGCCACAGCCGCTGCCACAGGGGAATCATAAAATCCTGCGGGTGCCGGTCAAACACCTGGCGCACCAAAGGCGGCATCGCCACCGTGTCCAATTGGTAGCGCAAATAGGCATCCCCATTCCCCACCGGGCTAAGGGGCGGCGTTTCCACCGGTGCCCGGGCCAGGGCCGTCAAGGCTTCCCCGTGCAAATGCCAATAGGTGCAGTGCGCCAGCGGTTGAAACCCATTCTGCCGGTACAACGCCAGCGCATCCACTTCCTGCGTACCCACTTCCACCACCCAGGTGCGGGCTTCCACCACCGTTTCCAAAGCATAGCGCAACAATTGGGAACCCACCGCCAGCGTCGGGTTGGTCACCCACCGCACCTGCCAAGTACTGCGACTGCGGTTAAAAGGCACGACCTGAATGGCTCCCACCACCTGGCTCGCTTCCACCGCCACCCAGGTATGGCCCCTCCGTTCCCACCACTCCACTTCTCCTGGTCGCGTCGGGAGCAGTTTCCACTCCTGGGGATGGGGGGGACGAATGGTAAGCATCGGCAGGTGTCGATGACGGTGCTGGTTCGGGGGGCAGGGGACGGATCAACAACAGGGGAGTTTGTTCTGCCGCATTGCCAGCGGGGTTATCTACCAACACCCGGTGCAACAGGGACGCATCCACATCCTCCGTCCTGGCTACTATTCTAACCGCTTTCAGATCGTTGACATCCACAATCGCCGCCGGCAATCCGGTTTGCTCCTTGATCTCGGCCACCACCGTGTGGGGGCGGCTTGGCCCGAGGACCACAAATTGGTCGTAAGGAGGTAGCGTGCCGGTCACATCATCAATCAGCGCCGCCTGGTCCCCCGCCAACCGGTAAAACACCCCCGGCTGGCCCAGCAGTTTGGCCACAGCGCCGATGAGAAATGCCACCACCACCCTGGGCGCCCCCACCAGGTCGATCAGGGTTTGCAACCCGCAGGCGGTCGCCAGGCTGGACGTGGGCAAAAAAAACGTACACAGCCGCCGCGCCAACCAACTGGGTTGGATTTGCTGGGGATGCCGCCACCGCCCCTGCATGATCGCCACCGGCGTTTCCCCCAACACCACCACATCCCCCGGCAGGGCATGGGGCAGGGCATAGCGTTTGACCACCGCCACCGGGTCATCCAAATGGCACAGCAGATGGGTGCGGATCAGCAAAATTTCCGCCCCCCCCGGACTGCGCCGACTCGCCAACGTGCGGCTGGGGTCAGGAAACGCCAAGGGTAACACCACATGCTGCCAGCGGGGCACCCAACCTGCCGGGCCGTAGGTCACATACCGCCAGCGCAGCCAGGCCGCCTGCAACCCCGTCAAATCCGCACCCGTAATATCCACCGTCACTTCCAGCCCCACCCGCTGCCGCCGTTTGATAATACAGGCCGCCCAATAGCCATCAGGACGGGCCGGAACCTCCGGGTGCTGGGAACGCAACTCGGTTTTGACCGCAATGCCCGCCGTGTCCTTTTGGGATAAAAGCTGCACCTCCACCGTGCATTCCGGGATCATCACCTCAAACCGGGAACTGGCGTTGACCCATTCCAACTGCCCCCGCCAGCGATAATGCTCCGGTTCTTGAATCTCCATCCGCCATTGCCCGCGGGTCAACTGCACCGGATTGGCCGAACGGCGGCGCCACCAACGGTCCACCCCCCAGAGGCCTCCCCCCGCCAGTACCAGCAGCAGCAAGCCAAGCCCGCCCGACACGCCCCATGCCTCCGCCACCTGCTTTTCGCCCTAAACCCGCTCCAACACCGCGGCCTGGGCTTCCGGGGTCGTCGCTTCCGAAGGGGGCACCACCTGCCAGAAGCGGGGTAAATAGTCCGCCCACTGGCGCAGGATGGTCTGGGCTTTGCGACTGCCGGTGCGCGCCTCGTAATCCTGGATCAACTGGCGCAATTGCTGCACGCCCGCTGGGCTTGTGACCCGTTGAATCGTGACGATCTCCCGGTTGACCCGCAAGGGAAAATCCCCCTGCTCGTCCAAAAAATAGGCCAAACCGCCGGTCATGCCCGCCCCCACATTCCGTCCTACCGGGCCAAGCACCACCACCACCCCGCCGGTCATGTACTCGCAACAGTGGTCCCCCGCCCCCTCGATCACCGCCTGGGCCAGGGAATTGCGCACCGCAAACCGCTCCCCCGCCCGGCCATAGGCAAACAACCGCCCCCCCGTGGCCCCGTACAGACAGGTATTCCCAATAATCACCTGCTCACTGGGGTCACAGGCCAACTCCGGGTGCGGCACCACAATAATTTCCCCGCCGTGCATCCCCTTGCCCACGTAGTCGTTGGCCTCCCCCGTCAGGTGCAGAGTCATCCCCGGCAGATTGAACGCCCCAAAACTCTGCCCCGCACTGCCTGTGGCATAAAAGGTCAACTGCCCCCGAAACCCCTCATCCCCGTAGCGACGGGCCAGTTCCCCGGCAATGCGCGCCCCCACACTGCGGTCGGTGTTGCGAATGGCAAAATGTACCGTCGCCGTGCCGTGGGTTTGGATGGCCCACTGCACCTCCGGCTTGTGCAACAACACCTCATCCAACACCGGCCCGTTGCTGTGAACCGGTTCGTGGTGCAGCCAATCCCGCTGGGTACGGGTATCCGGCAACTGGGTCAAGGCCGCCACCTGCAACCCCTGGGTTTTGCGCAGCGTCACCTGCCGGGGCCGGAGCAAATCCGCCCGCCCAATCACCTCCGCCAGCGAACGATAGCCCAACTGGGCCAAAATCTGCCGCACCTCCTCCGCAACAAACAAAAAGAAATTCACCACCTGCTCCGGCGTCCCCGGAAACCGCCGCCGCAAATCCTCCCGCTGGGTCGCCACCCCCACCGGGCAATTATTTGTATGGCACACCCGCGCCATGATGCACCCGGCGGCAATCATCGCCACCGACCCAAACCCAAACTCCTCCGCCCCCATCAAGGCCGCCACCACCACATCCCAGCCGGTCTTCAACCCCCCATCCACCCGCAAAATCACCCGGTCGCGCAGTTGGTTGTCCATCAGCACCCGCTGCACCTCCGTCAAACCCAACTCCCAGGGCGTGCCCGCATGCTTGATCGAACTCAAGGGCGACGCCCCTGTCCCCCCATCATGGCCAGAAATTTGGATCACATCCGCGTTGGCCTTGGCCACCCCCGCCGCCACCGTGCCAATGCCGATTTCCGCCACCAACTTCACCGACACCTGCGCCTGGGGATTCACCTGATGCAGGTCAAAAATCAACTGCGCCAAATCCTCAATCGAATAAATATCGTGGTGGGGGGGCGGCGAAATCAAGGGCACCCCCGGCTTGGAACGGCGCAGCATGGCGATATAAGGACTCACTTTGTTCCCCGGCAATTGCCCCCCCTCCCCGGGCTTGGCCCCCTGGGCAATCTTGATCTCAATCTGCTTAGCCTGCAGCAAATACTCCGGCGTCACCCCAAACCGCCCCGACGCCACCTGCTTGATCGCCGAACTGGCCGTATCCCCGTTGCGTAGCCCGTGCACATGGGGCAGAGTGGGCGAATGCCCCGTCGCATCCACATCCGTCAGCACCCGGAACCGCACCGGGTCCTCCCCCCCTTCCCCTGAGTTGGACTTGCCCCCCAGACGGTTCATGGCAATCGCCAACACCTCGTGGGCTTCCCGCGACAAAGCCCCCAGGGACATGCCCCCGGTGCAAAAGCGGGTGACAATGCTGCTGGCCGGCTCTACCTCCTCCAGGGGAATGGGCGCCCGGTCGCTGACCAACGTCAGCAAATCCCGCGGCGCTGTCGGTGGCCGGTTTTCCAAAAGCTGCTGGTAAACGGCAAAATCCGCCGGTTGCCCAGAGCGCACCGCCTTGTGCAAGGCTTTGGCCATTTCCGGCGAATTCATGTGGTACTCCCCGCGGGGCCTAGCCTGCACAAACCCCAAATTGTCCAACTTCTTCTGGGTCAACTCTGGAAACGCCCGCCGGTGAATCTGGAGCACTTCCGCGTACAATTCCGCCCAATTCAAGCCGCCCAGTTGGGAGACCGTGCCCCGGAACCCAACATCCACCACCTCCGGCCCCAGCCCCAAAATTTCAAAAATCTGCGCCCCGTGATAGCTCGAAAGCAGGGAAATCCCCATTTTCGAGAGGATTTTCAGCAAGCCCGCCTCCACCGCCGCCCGGTAATTGGCCTGGGCTTCCGCCAAGCTACAGCGGCGGATTTTCCCCTGCGCCATCTGGGTTTGGGTTTTCTCCTCGTGCCACCAGCGCCGCACCGTTTCCCAAGCCAGGTAAGGACACACCGCACTGGCCCCATAGCCAATCAAACAGGCGAAATGGTGCGTACTCCAACACTGGGCCGTCTCCACCACCAACGACACCCGCAGGCGCAACCCCTGGGCAATCAAATGGTGATGCACCGCCCCCACCGCCAACAACGGCGGTATCCAGGTACAGGTGGCCGTCAGCGGCTCCACCCGGTCACTGAGAACGAGAATTTCCGCCCCCGCCTGCACCGCCTGGGCCGCCTGGGCACACAGAGCCGCCACCGCCTGCTGCAACCGGTCGCTGCCGCCTTCGATGGCAAACAACGTACTCAAAGTCACCGTCGGCAACGGCCCCGCCTGCACCGCCTGCAATTCCGCCTCGTTGAGCACCGGCGAGGTCAGCCACAACAATCGGGCATCCTCCGGGCGCACCTGCAACAAATTCCCCCGCGGGCCTAACCCCATCTCCAACGACATCACCAAACTCTCCCGCAGCGGGTCAATCGGCGGGTTGGTCACCTGGGCAAACCGCTGCTTGAAATAGTCATACAGCACATGGGGCTGGTCCGACAGCACCGCCAACGGGGTATCATCCCCCATGCAAAACGTGGGTTCCTTGCCCGTACTGGCCATCGGCTCAATCACCAATTCCACATCCTCGGCGGTGTACCCAAACGCCCTTTGGTATTGCACCAATGTCACTTCATCGTACTGACATGTTTCCGCAAACGACTGTAGCGGCAACACCCGGCGATAGGTGCGTACCCACTCCCCGTAGGGCAACCGCCGCGCCACCTGCTGCTTGATCGTCCAATTGGTGAGCAATTCCCCCTTGACCAAATCCACCGCCAGCATCTGCCCTGGCCCCAACCGTCCCTTGGCCACCACCTGCGGCGGGGGAATGTCCACCACGCCCGCCTCCGAGGCCACAATCACCCGGTCATCCTGGGTCAGCACATAGCGCGCCGGGCGCAACCCATTGCGGTCCAGGGTCGCCCCCACCACCTGCCCATCCCCAAACACAATCAGCGCCGGGCCATCCCATGGCTCCTGCAACCCGGCGTAGTAGGTGTAAAAATCCACCACTTCGGGATAGGCCGCCAACTCCGGCTGGTGGTGGTAGGCCTCCGGAATCAGCAGCATCATCGCCTCTAAGGGACTGCGGCCCGAGCGCACCAACAATTCCAACGCATTGTCCAAATTGGCCGAATCACTATTTTTCGGGTTCACCACCGGTCGCAGGTCCGCCATCCGCCCTTCCCACAAGGGATGGGCAAAACTTGCCTCCCGCGCCATCATCCAGTTGATATTCCCCAGCAGCGTATTAATTTCCCCGTTGTGCCCCAGCAAGCGCATCGGCTGCGCCAACGGCCATTTCGGTAGGGTATTGGTGCTAAAACGGCGATGAAAAATGGCAAAGGCACTTTGGTAGCGCTCATCTTGCAAATCCCGATAGAACTCCCCCAGCACCGCCGCGCGCACCATCCCCTTATAAACCATCGTGCGGCCTGATAGGGAACAAATATAAAAATCCGACCCCCAAGGCTGCGCCCCCGCCTGCCGTTCCAAACGCTTGCGCAGGATGTACAACTCCTGTTCCAACACCTCATCCTGCCACTGGGGATGGGTCACCACCACCTGGGCAATCGCCGGACAATTTTGCCGCGCCTGCACCCCCAATACCTCCGGGCGCACCGGCACCTGCCGCCAACCGATCACCGTCAAACCCGCCTGCTGCAATTCCTGGGTCATCCACGCCTGCACCACCTCCTGCGCCTGCGGCGGTAAAAACACCATCCCAACCCCCGTCCGTCCCGGCACCAACGACGGCCACCCCAGCCGCTGTGCCCACGCCTGCAGCAGGCCCCAGGGCAAACCCGTCAACAGCCCCGCCCCATCCCCCGAATCCCGGTCGGCACTACAGCCCCCCCGATGCTCCAGACAGGCCAACGCCGCCAAGGCCTGCGTCACCAGGTCATGGCTGGCCCGCCCCCGCCAGTCGGCAATAAAACCAACCCCACAGGCGGCACGTTCCTCAGTCAGCCAGGGCATAGGGGAATCACTCATAGGGCAACCTACACGACCACATTAGGACACAAAAAAACCTGCCGCTGTCATTTCCGGCACACACCAGAGATGACGCTTTAGGATAGCCGTTACACAACAGCCACCGTCTTGCGCACCGGGCTTTCCCGCAGGTACGGCATCCCCTATTATAGGTTTTTTTGCCCCAATGCTTAGGATTTAGCCCTGACGCAATTCATCCACCACCACCGCCATCACGGCGGCAAACAGGGTAATCCCCAACGCCACCAACGGATGTTGCCCCTGCGCCACCGCCAAAGACGTGACCACCCCGGCACCCAAACCCGCCGTGACCAAAGCCGCAGGCCAATCCCGTTTGCTTGGACGATACATAACCCCTCAAACCATGCCTATGGGGTAACCGTACCATTCCCGCCCCCACCCCTGACCCGCCCTGGCCGGTTTTTGCAATCAAACGTTAACTTCCCTCAAATTCCGTAATATCCGCCCCTAAAGCCCGGTCACCGGTTGGGAATACCAGCCCTTGGTCACATCCCCTGGCGCTGGCCCGTCTCCCCCCATCAAAATCACGCGGTTGAGCACATGAATCACCCCATTATCCGCCAAAATATCGGCGGTCAGCACGGTGGCATTTTTCACCTCAAACTCCTGGCCCTGCAAAAAGATGGGAATCAGGGAACCTTCTAGAGATTGCAACCGCAGGCCATCGTGCAAATCTGCCTTGGTGTAGCGCCCTGCGACCACGTGGTATTTCAAGATGCGGGCCAGTTGCGGTGGGTTTTGCACAAGAGTTGTCACCGTACCTGGCGGCAGCGCGGCAAAGGCGTCGTCGTTGGGGGCAAACACGGTAAAAGGGCCGGGACTTTTGAGGGCCTCCACCAGGCCAGCAGCCTGGACCGCAGCCACAAGGGTTTGGAAACAGCCTGCCCCCACCGCCAGTTCGACAATATCCGCCATAGAATTCCTGTTTATCTTCTCTTTTCTTTACCATTGTAGGTGTCCGCGACCCGCTGTGGCGCATGCCTGGGAATGCCAGCCCCCTGCCGCCCCTTTATCAGCAGATGTGGGCCTATTGCCAGCGGTTCTCTCAAGGGGACCAAGCCACCGCCCAGTTGGCGTCCCTGCCTGAGCTGCTGACCACTTGGATTGACCAGTTGCCGACGACCTTGGCCAACTTGCCGGCGCCGGCGCGGGCCTGCGGGGTGGAAATCCACAAACACCTGCACCTTTTGCGGCAGGAATGGCTTTTTTGGCAGGCAGCCCGACAACCGGCCACCCAAACCCAGCGCTGGCAACAGGTGCAACAGCGTTTGACCACCCTCAAAACCCACCTGCACACCTTCAGCCAGTTGTTGGCTTCCCCAGAGCAGCAGGCCGAAGGCTAGGATGGGGGCAAGGATTCCAGGCAAAACATGCGGCTGGTTTTTTTTGGCACACCGGATTTTGCCGTACCCACCCTGACGGCACTGCTGGCCCATCCCCAAATGGAAGTGCTGGGCGTGGTCACCCAGCCGGATCAACCCCAGGGCCGGGGACAAAAAGTGCAACCACCCCCGGTCAAGGTGGTGGCGCAACAGCATCACCTCCCGGTGTGGCAACCCGCCCGCTTACGCCGGGATACCGAGACACAGCAGGCGCTACAGGCCTTAAACGCCGATGTGTTTGTGGTGGTCGCCTACGGCCAGATACTTCCCCCCCAGGTGCTGGCGCTGCCGCGCTACGGGTGCGTCAACGGCCATGCCTCCCTTTTGCCCAAATACCGGGGCGCCGCCCCCATCCAGTGGGCTTTGGCCCAGGGGGAAACCCAGACGGGCGTGACCCTGATGCTGATGGACGCGGGCATGGACACCGGCCCTATCCTGGCCAGTCAAACCGTGCCCATTGACCTATTCACATCCCTGCCGGAGCTGTGGCACACCCTGGCCGAATTGACCGCCCAATTGCTGTGCGCCACCTTGCCCCAACTCCCCCATCTGACGCCCATCCCCCAGGACGAAACCCAGGCGACCTATGCCCCGTTGCTCCAGCCGCAACATTACGTTTTGGATTGGCGGCGACCCGCCCTGCACCTGCACAACCAAATCCGGGGATTTTACCCCGACTGTTTTGGCCTCTGGCGGGGGCAACGGGTGAAGGTCCTAGCCAGCATTCCCCTCGCGCCCGAATGTCTGCCCCAGGTGCAGGCCCGCTTTCCCGAATTGACCCTCCCTGCCCTGGCCGACACCGGCGCCCCCGGCACCCTTATCGCCTTGGCCAAACCCTTTGGCCCCCTCGTGACAACCGGGGCAGGGAGTTTGATTTTGACCAAGGTACAGCCACCCGGCAAACGCCCCATGTCCGGCGCCGATTGGTGGCATGGCCTACGCCTGCGCGGTGGGGAGCAGTGGGACCCGCCGCCCCTGGGGGACTAGTACAGATTTTCTTCCTGGTGGGTGAGAATGGTGCAATCGCCGGTGGGATAGGCCACACAGGTCAGCACATACCCTTGGCTGATTTGGTCGTCATCCAAAAAAGACTGGTCCGACTGGTCCGGGGGCGCCCCCTCAATCAACTTACCCGCACAGGTGGAACAGGCCCCCGCCCGGCAGGAATAGGGCAGGTCCAGACCGGCACTTTCGGCCGCATCCAGAATGTACTCGTCATCAGGGCAGTCAATCACCGTGTCAATGCCCTGATCCTGATTGATCAAGCGCACCTTATAGGTAGCCATAGGGGATTCTCCTCAAGAATGGATATGGAACGCTGTTCCATTCATCACCATAGAACGGATAAGGCCGATTGTCTGCACCCAACCGGATTTGTAATCAAAACCGGATTTATCCCCAGTTTTTCTTATAGGTGAACCCGACTAGGGAAATTGGGGTTAAAATTTTTATCTTGTTCTTGGGTTTTACGCCTACCCTGGGCCGGTTCACACCTTCTGGGCCAACACCAGGGCAAACCACCCCTGGGCGTCCTGCCACACCCGCTGCACCGGCAAACCGTAGCCATCGAGTTGTTTGGTCAACTCTGGCAGGTCAAACTTCCGGGAAATTTCCGTGCGAATCGTCTCTTGCGCCAACAGGGTCACTTCCAACCCCAGGCGCAGCAGTTGCACCTTTTGGTCATCCAGGCTCACCAGGTGCATTTCAATCTGATGCAATTCCTGGTTGTAAAAGGCCCAATGGGCAAAGGCAGCCGGGTTGAAATTGCCGTTGAATTTGCGATTGAGATGGCAAAGGATGTTGCGGTTGAATTGGGCGGTGACCCCTTGGTTGTCATTGTAGGCACGGTGCAGAATCTCCCGGTCCTTGCGTAAATCCACCCCCAACAAAAAGTAATCCCCTGGGGCCAAACAGGCATGAACTTGCTGGAAAAACTGCACCTCCTCCTGGGGCGACAAATTGCCAATCGTACTCCCTAAAAACAGCAACAAGCGGGGCCGGGTCGCCGGTGGTAACTGGGCAAGCGCCACCTCATAAACCCCCGCCAAGGCGTGAATGGATAAGCGGGGATAGGCCCGCAACAAATCCCAGGCCGCCGTCTGCAACATGGACGTGCTGACATCAATGGGAATGTAGGTGATTTCCCCCTGCGCCTGCGTGTACGCATCCAGCAAAATGCAGGTTTTGCGGGAACTACCACTCCCTAATTCCACCAGGTCACACGGCCCCGTCAACGCCACAATTTCCTGGGCACAAGCAGTGAGAATGCCCTGCTCGGTACGGGTGGGATAATACTCCGGCAAAGCGCAAATCTGCTCGAATAATTCCGACCCCCGCCGGTCGTAGAAGTAATAGCTGGGCAAGGTTTTGGGACGCTGGCACAACCCCCGCACCACATCGAGGCCGACCGTTTCCACCGCCGTTGGTACAAAATCACAACGATACCGGCCTTGGATGCGTCGGTCGTCAGCCATACGGATTCCCCCCTCCCCCTCCCTACCGTTAGCATAACACGCGCCCTACAAAGACACGGGCAACCGCCGTTCCAGCCGCGGTCGTCCCACCCCATACCCCAGGTGATAGCTGCGCGCCAGCAACCACAGCCATAGCCCCGGCGCATACCGTTCCAACCAGGGTTGCCAACGGCGCAACAGCCCCGGCCACCAGGGCAACACCAGCGCGCTCACCAGCGCCTCCCAGGTAAACCGCAGATAGCTCACCAGCCAGCGCCCTAGTTCCCCCCACCGCACCAGGGGGATGATCCACAGCAGCAACGCCGGATTCCGCCAGGCTGCCTGCAGCGCCATCGCCGTAAATTCCCCCCAACCGCTGCGGTCTTTGATAAACCGCTCGGCCACCTCCGGGGGTTGCGTCGCCAGCAGGCCAAAAAACGTATGCAAAATGGCATTGATCCGCGCCGGGGGCAATTGTTTCCCCGTCGGCACCATCATCCCCTTGGAAAACAGCCAGGTCACCGCACTGTTGCCCTGATAGGCCCGAATGGCATTCAAAGACGCCGCCCCCAGCAGGTCATGGCGCAACGCCGTATCCAACAAATCCGCCAGCCGGGGCAAATTCCGCACCAAGGAACCAAACCCCGTAAACACCAAAGGCGACTGCAAGGCCGCCGCATCCCCAATGCAGACCACCCGGTCCCCGGCCACCCGCCGCTCCCCAAACCCGCTGCTAAAATGCCCCGGAATATAGCCAAACGTAGCCTTGACCCACACCAACTGGTCGAGGTTGCAGCGGCGGTACTCCGGGAGAATGTGAAAAAAATCTTCATAAAGCTCTAAGAGGGAACCCGGATTGGCCGGACAGGGCTGGTGGTAGTAGAACAAATACACCGTCACTTCCCCATTCCCCCCCGGAAACAACTCCCAAATCAACTGCCGTCCCCGGGAAATATCCCCATGACTGTGCAGCACATCCCCATAGCGGGGGTCCCACACCTGCGGGTCCAACCCCTTGATCACCGCCCCCACCGTCGGACACACACTGTCAAACGCCCGCCCCCCGTTCAACTGCCAGGCAATCGGCGAGGCCGTCCCCATCGCATCCACCAGCAACCGCCCCGTCACCGTTTGGGTTTTGCCCGTCGGCAGATGGTGCAGGTGCAGCCTTACCCCTTGCGCCCCCACCTCGGCCCGGACAAATTCCCACTCATCCCAGATGTCCCCCCCCGCCTGCCGGAGTTTTTGCCCGGCCAGGGCCAGCAATTTCTGGGTATTGAGCGCCACATTGAGCACCTTGGGGGTATGCAACACCGGCGCCCGCACCCGCCGCGGCACCTCCGGCCAATAAAACTGATGGAACCCGTCTACGTATTCACAGGCAATCAGCCCTTCTACCTCCGCCGCCGTAAACAAATTCAGGTCAACAAGCGTCTGCAACTCCGCGCGCGAAATGTTCCATTCCCGGTTCATGCGACCAAAGGGCAACCGCTCCACCAACAGCACCCGATAGCCCAGCCGCGCCATCACCGCCGCATGGATCACCCCCAACGCCCCCCCCACATACACCAAATCGTACTCCGGCGGGGCCGCCACCTCCCCCGGCCCCACCACCGCCGCCACCTGCGGGTTTTTCACCCCCTGCCGCCACCGCTGCTCCCACCAGTACACCCGCCGCAGGTCATAGGCCCCATTGGGCAACCGCTGGAAATAGCGCACCGTCTCAGGATAGTAAGGCGCCAACGCCTGGAAAATATCGGAACCATCAGGCAGCACCGGCAATTCCGGGTAACGCGGCGGGAACTCGCGCGCCAAATCCGCCGTCAACCGCCGCAACCAGACCCGCTCCCCCGCACCTGCCCGCCAGCGAAACACCTTCAGATAGGTCGTGCGCTGCAATTCCCAGGTCACCACCGTCCATTCCCCCTCCCCCTGCCGCAGATGCAACCCCGTCGGCATAGGCGTCACCGTCAACCCCGGCGCCCGCCACCGATGCAACCACGCCCGCACCTGCGCCACCGCCGGGGTAGGCACCTCCCGATAGCAAAGCTCCTGGATCACCGCCAACTACCCATCCAATTTGTTACATTCTGAGAAGTGTCCTTAAAAAAGTTTACAATCTTCTCATCCTTTGTGGGTTCCTGTTTACGCTGTTTTTTATAGATTGTGGCCTGTTATGGTACCGTCGATTCCCCAAACCCCGGAAGAATTTGCGGCGCTGCGGCAAGAACCCCCCAGTCCGGACCGGATTGCCCTGGTGATTGCGGGTCTGGTGCGGTTGGGGCAGGCAGCAGGGCAATCCCTGGCGGAACTCCAGGCGCAGATTCTGGCCGAAGACGGTCTGTTGGAACCGGCCACCCGTTTTTGGCTCAGCCAACTGATTGCCCAGGCCTGGGAACTTACGGCCCCAGAAGCACCCGCGTCGTACAGTTCATAAGGGCTTGGCTCAACGCCGCATGAATCCAGCCGTTGGTGGCCAACAAGCGCCCGGAGAACACATCCAGCGGGTTGCCGTCGTAGGCGGTGACCATTCCCCCTGCTTCCCGCACCAGCACCACCCCGGCGGCAATATCCCAAGGGGACAGACCCCGTTCCCAGTAGCCATCCAAGCGCCCCCAGGCCACGTAGGCCAAATCGATGGCCGCCGACCCCCCCCGGCGCACGCCTTGGCAGCGGTGGGTGAGATGGCAAAATTCCGCGTAATTGTTGTCCGGCGTTTCCCGACGGTCGTAGGCAAAACCCGTCACCAGCAAACTCCGCTCCAGGGTTGCTGTGCGCGACACCTGAATCGGTTGGCGGTTACAGGTTGCCCCCAGGCCCTGGGCTGCCCGGAACACATCCTGCCGCAGCGGGTCCAACACCACCCCCACTACCGGCTCCCCTTGAAACAACAGGGCAACAGACACGCTGTAGAAGGGGTACTGATGGGCAAAATTGGTCGTGCCGTCGAGGGGGTCCACCGCCCAGACAAACTCCCGCTGCGGGGACGACTGCTGCCAGCCCGATTCCTCAGCCAAGATAGCGTGGTGGGGAAAATGCCGCCGCAGGACCCGGACGATGGCCGCTTCCGCCTCCCGGTCAGCCGCTGTGACCAGATCGCCACTGCGACCTTTTTCCTGAATCTCCCCTAATTTCCCCCAATACTTCTGCAAAACAGCGCCCCCACTGGCCGCCGCTTCCGTGGCGATGTCTAGGTAAATGGCCAGTTCATCCGCAGAAATGCGCTCCATCGTCCCCTCCCCTCCCCTCCCCTACAGCCCTAGGGCATGCCGGTCTGCAGTAGGTGAAAAACAAACATTGCGTAAGATAAAATATAATTAATGAATACCCAAGCGTGCCAGACCTGCCTTTGGTGTTACGCCATGGGGGCAAGGTTAGGGAAAAGAGGGTTAGGCTTATGGGAGCTGCAACCACCTTGGAAAACCGCAAAGAACGGATTTTAGTCGTTGACGACGAGGCCAGCATCCGGCGGATTTTGGAGACCCGTCTGTCGATGATTGGCTACGATGTGGTCACGGCGGCGGATGGGGAGGAGGCACTGACTGTTTTCAAGCGGGAGCACCCCCACCTTGTGGTTTTAGATGTCATGATGCCAAAGCTGGACGGCTACGGGGTCTGCCAGGAGCTACGCAAAGAATCCGACGTACCGATTATTATGCTGACTGCCCTAGGGGACGTAGCGGACCGGATTACGGGGTTGGAGTTGGGGGCGGACGACTACGTGGTCAAGCCCTTTTCGCCCAAGGAATTGGAGGCGCGGATTCGGTCGGTGTTGCGCCGGGTGGACAAGAATGGGTCAGGCAGCAGCATTCCCAGTTCGGGGGTCATCACGATTAACAACATCAAAATTGATACCAATAAGCGCCAGGTGTATAAAAATAACGAGCGCGTCCGTTTAACGGGGATGGAATTTAGTTTGTTGGAGTTGTTGGTGAGTCGGTCGGGCGAACCCTTTTCCCGCACGGATATTTTGCAGGAGGTGTGGGGGTACACGCCGGAACGTCATGTGGACACGCGGGTGGTGGATGTACATATTTCCCGCCTGCGGGCGAAACTGGAAGACGACCCCAGCAACCCGGATTTGATTCTTACGGCGCGGGGTACGGGGTATCTGTTTCAACGCATCACCGACGCCAACAAGTCGGACGAGTCAAAGAAATAAGAACGGTTCGGTGGGGGTGCGGCATGAGGCCAGGGGTTGCTGGGGAAACCTCAGGTCATGCCTGACAAAACGGATGGAGAACCTCAAATAAAATAACGGACAGTATTTGCCGCTGCCACGCTGCGCAAGCGTAGCTTAAATTGGTATGAGCCATGCGGCTTATGGCTCGGCCCCTAGGTGCGAAGCAGGGGCGATAGGAGATGTGTTTCCCGGCCGGTCTGGGTATAATGGCATTGGGATTATGTCTGCATCGTTGGCGCAGGGACGTCTAACGGGTCGCGATGATTACGCTTTGGGCCACAGGTTAGTTTATGGCGCAGGTGTATGCCTGTCGGTCGGAACTGGACCTGCCGGTTCCTTCGTCGCCAGCGAGCAACAGTTTTTTGCGTTTCCTCGGTGTGGGTCAACAACGGTTGGCACGGGAAATCTGTGCTTTGCAGCAGCCGGGCCGCCGGTTGGAACGCCAGCTTGACCAAGTCCCCCCTCCCCCCAAACAGTAGGTACACCCTCAAGGAGTATTCCGATGCAACGGCAATGGCATCTCTGGGTCAGCGGTTTGGTGCTCGGTGGCATTTTGGGCGTGACCCCAGGGAGTTGGGCACAGACCTATTACACGGTGCGGCTGGGAGATACCCTGACCGGGATTGCCCGCCGTCACAAGGTCACCCTGGAGCAGATGTTGCAGGCCAACCCCAGTCTACGCGATGACCCGGACCTGATTCTGGTGGGGCAAAAGTTGGTCTTGCCAGCCGGGGCAACCCCTAGTGTGCGCGCCGCGTTGGAGACACCCTTGCCCCCCAATGTGCTATCCCGGTTGGTGGTCACGCCAGGGCGTCGGCGGGCGACCTTTGCCAGCTTGAATCTCCCGACCGTTGGGCGTCCTGGCAACCGGGAAGGCGCCTCCAAACGGGGTTCTGGCTGTGCCAAGGACAAGGCGCAAAAACTGCGGGCGTTGCTCCCAGAAGGGAATTACGGCCAAACCCTGCAGGACTATCCCACCTTCTTCTGGTATCTGCCGGAGTTGGAGCGTCCCACGCGGGTAGAATTTCAACTGCGCCAGGTGAATGCCCAAGGGCAAGTGGGAGACCTTGTTTACACGGAAACATTCACCAGTAGCGGCGGGGGGATTGGCAGTCTGAGCCTACCGGCGACGGCGACACCTTTGGCCGTAGGACAGGAATATGAATGGTCGCTTGCTGTGCAATGTACTGCTGAAGGCATGACCAGCAGCGACCCGGATGGCTGGATGACGACGATTGGGCGGATTGAGCGCATTTCTCCGGACAACCCCAAATTGGCCGCTGCTCTGGCGCAAGCGTCGGTGGGGGACTACCCGGCAATTTTGGCCGAGGCGGGGATTTGGTATGATGCGCTGCAACGGCTGGTGGCGCTGCAACGGCATAATCCCCAGAACCAGGATTTACAGCAAGACTGGGTCAACCTGTTGGGGAAAATTGGCTTTGGCGCCATTGCCCAGCAACCCCTGCGCTGTGTCCAGCCCAATCCCCGCGGGGGGGTTGCCCTCTGTCGCTAGGCCAGGTGGCTGGGCAGACAATCGAAGCGCATCAGCTCCGCCCAGGTCTCCCGTTTGAGCAGCAGGCTGGCATCCCCCTCGCGCACCAGCACGGCTGCCGGACGGGGTATGCGGTTGTAGTTGGACGCCATGCTGTAGGTGTAGGCCCCGGTTGCCAAAACCACCAAGATATCGCCTGGTTGGGTGGCGGGCAAGGGAATATCGCGGATGAGAATGTCCCCGGATTCGCAGTGTTTCCCGGCCACCGTGACCGTCTCGGCCACCGGCGCAGCGACCCGGTTGGCAACCAGAGCCTGGTAGCGCGCCTGGTAGGTAATTGGGCGGGGATTGTCGGACATCCCCCCATCCACACTGACATAGGTGCGCCCACCGGGAATTTCCTTGCGCCCGCCCAGGGTGTAGGCCGTCACCCCGGCAGGCCCCACCAACGACCGCCCCGGTTCGCAGATGAGCTTCGGCAAGGGCACGTCCCGCCGACGGCACTGTTCCACGATGCCCTGGCTGACCACCTGCACCCAGTCTTGGATCGCCGGTGGTTGGTCCGCCTCCGTGTAGCGAATGCCCAACCCACCCCCCACATTCACCTCCCGCAGAGGCAAACCCGCCGCCAACCCCTGGGCGTAGGCCGTCACCAACACCTCGGTTAGGTCCCGGTGGGGCGCCAGGGCAAAAATCTGCGACCCAATATGGGCGTGCAGCCCGATACAGACCACCTGCCGTTGTTCCTGGAACCAGCGAAACAGCGCCGGGAGTTGCTGTGGGTCAAACCCAAATTTGCTGTCGAGGTGGCCCGTGCGGATGTATTCGTGGGTGTGGCATTCAATCCCCGGCGTAAACCGGAGCAACACCTGGGGCGGCGCTGGAGCCGTAGCAGCAGCCTCGGCCAGGCGTTGCAATTCATACCAGTTATCCACCACGATCCGGCAGCCATAGGCCAAAGCCAGTTCCAGTTCCGCCTGGGATTTGTTGTTGCCGTGGAAATAGACCAAGCTCGGGGCGACCCCCAGGTGCATGGCCGTCGTCAGTTCCCCGCCGGAAACCACATCCACCCCCAACCCCTCGCTGACGACTACCGCCAGCACCCCCAGACAACACCAGGCTTTGGCGGCATAGATCACCTGGGATTCCCCCGGATAGTAGCGCTGGAATCCCTCCCGGTACTGGCGACAAGCAGTACGCAGGGTCATCTCATCCAGAATGTACAAGGGCGACCCCCACTGGCGCACCAACGCCACCACATCACAGCCCCCAATCTCCAAGTGCCCCTGGTCGTTGCCTGTGGCCGTCAGCGGCAACAGTTGTTGATTCGGCGCCAGGGCCGTCGTCACCATAGGGGTTCTCACCAAAAGCTGCTCTCCTAGTGTAACCCCTAGGCGGATTTGGGGGGATGGTGGCCGTTGCCGCGGGGTTGGATCAGGCCATAGCCCCCGTGGTTGCGCTCATAGACCACGTTGATTTCCCCCGTTTCCGCATTGCGAAACACATAAAAATCGTGGTCAACCAATTCCAACTGCTCCAGGGCTTCCTCCACCGTCATCGGCGGCATGGCAAAGTATTTGCGGCGCACCACCTCCTTAGGCAACGTGGGTGTGTGTTGCGGGCTAGGCGGCACCAATTCCCCTGCCCCCACCAAAGCGGGCGTGCTGTGCAACTTGGCCTGCTTTTTCTCCTTAAATTTGCGGACTTTGCGCGCCAACTTGTCCGCTACCAGGTCAATACTGGCGTAGAGATTTTCACTGCGCTCTTCGGCCCGCATCACGGTTCCCCCCACATACAGGGTGACCTCGGCAATATGGGTATCGTGAATCCGGGGATTACGTGCAACCGATAAATGGGCATCCACTTCCGTTACCAAACCATTAAAATGCCCGAGGGCTTTTTCTAATTTCTTCTCCACATAGGCACGAATGGGGTCGGTAATGGCAATGTTTTTGCCATGAATGACGATGTTCATAGGCAGAAACCCCAAATAGGATGAGTGTTGTTCGCTACTTCTAACCTATCACTGCCCCACCCCCCACCCGCTGGGTCTTTAACTTCTTGTAATCTGTTGTTAACCTGCGGGCAGGGGAACCGGCAAAACGCAAAAAACCTTAAATTTCCCTCGCTTGGTGCAGCGTGTCGTCCCGTCCCTCCGCAAGACATCCCCGTTCGCGCAGAAACGCCGTGACCCGTGCGCGCACCTGATCCCGCACCCGCCGAAAGGTATCCAGGTCGCCGCCTTCAGGGTCTTCGAGTTGCCAATCGGCGAAATAGGGGCGGGTGAGCCACTCCGGCGGCAAATTCACCCCACAACCACACAGGGAAATCACCGCATCGAAATCCTCCGGCTGAAAGGCATGCAAGGGCTTGGAGGTTTGCTGGCGGATGTCAATCCCCACCTCCTGCATCACCTGCACCGTCAACGGGTCCACAAAACTGGCTTCCAAACCGGCACTGGCTACCTGCACCGCCTTCCCCCCCAAGGCGCGGGCAAACCCCTCTGCCATCTGGGAACGCCGGGAATTTTTCTTGCACACAAACATCACCCGTTCCATGGGCACCCTCCTAGGCCGAACCGGGAAACCACTTGCGGGTGCGGTTGGCCAGCGCCACCAACGAGAGCATCACCGGCACTTCCACCAACACCCCCACCACCGTCGCCAAAGCCGCGCCGGAATCCAGGCCAAACAAACTGACTGCCACCGCCACCGCCAATTCAAAGAAATTAGACGTGCCAATCAAGGCCGCCGGCGCCGCCACCGCAAAGGGCACCCGCCAGAGATACCCCCAGGCGTAGGCCAGGGCAAAAATACCGTAGCTTTGGATCACCAACGGCACGGCAATCAAGCCAATCACCAAAGGTTGTGCCACAATCGTCTGCGCCTGCAACCCAAACAACAGCACCACCGTCGCCAATAGCCCCACGATGGAGTATGGTTTGATCCGGGCGCAAAATGCCGCAATCGCCGCCTCATGCCCCC
>Ga0197142_1001553_pt1 | contig 20906 bp, 17 predicted proteins | sample GBS60_MetaG_FD_148614 | JGI IMG/M metagenome (GOLD analysis project Ga0197142, IMG submission 148614) | Sediment microbial communities from Great Boiling Springs, Gerlach, Nevada, United States - GBS 60_MetaG | ecosystem: Environmental > Aquatic > Thermal springs > Hot (42-90C) > Sediment... | reverse complement strand
GAAGGCCAGCGCCTCCGTCCGCTCCAGACGCTCCCGAAACAGGTCGAGCTCTCGGCGCATCTGCTCGAGCGAGCTCGCCTGGTCCCGGCCCACGGTGGAAACATAAGACTTAAGCTGTTCGACTTCCTTGCCGAGCCGCTCGCGGATTTCGGTCAAGGAGGGAATGCGGCTGATGGCCTCGAGCTTTTGGGTGAACTCGCCCAGTCGCTCGGTGTGAGCGGCGTTGTGCGCCACCAGCGATTGCGTGGCCTCGGCCAGCGTCTTGATGATCGTCCGGACCTCCTGATCCCGCTGTTGGAGCACCTGCGAAGACGACGCGGAGAACTCTTTCAGGGCGAGCTCCAGCTTACGGGCGCTCGCAGTGAGCTCCTGCCGGTCGGCGGCCGCCTCAAGCGCGCGACGAATGCCCCTCAACCGCTCTCGAAGGAGGACCACCAGATCCGGTCGGATAGGCGGCGCGTGTTCGCCGATCAGCCGCAGCGCCGCCAGATAGACTTCGCACGCCGCCCGAAAGCGTTCTTCGTACTCCTCGAGTTCGCTCATGAACTTCTTTAGCGAAAGCATGCGCGTGGCTCGGGGCGCCGCAGCCTTCCCCGTCCTTATGCTTATCGACCAGGCGGAGAAGGAATTTACCGCCAGGGGGGAAGTCCGAGAAGCCCGGCCTCAGGATGTGTTGTTCCGACCGTGGGGGCGGCGCCCGGCCGGCGGATCCCGCGGCTGCGAAAAAGCCCGGCGAGAGCTCGCCCTAATCGATTTGGCGGAAGAATCCGAAAGCCTTAATAGGCGGAGGCGACGGCGCTGGACAGGGTGATGTTGGAGGCGAGCGATGCCGTGGCACGGAAAAAGGCGGAGGCGCCGGATTTCCGAGACGGCTTTCGTCGGGCAACAGCGGACGCCTCAAGGCGACGGGCGCCCACATCCGATCGTGCGGCGCCGGAGGCGCCCAGGCCCGCTGCGAGCCGATCTCGGCGAGCGACACCAATGGGCGAGGTGAGCGCCACGGAGCCCATACGAATCCTTCACGTGGTCTGGAGCTTGAATCGCGGCGGGATTGAGACCTGGCTCAAGCAGGTTCTCAGCAAGATCGATCGACAACGTTTTCAGATGGATTTTCTGGTGCACACGGATCGATCCTGCGCCTATGAGGCAGAGGTAAAGGCCCACGGGGCAAAGATCCTCCGCTGCCTGCACCCCACGCGACCGTGGACTTATGCCCGCAACTTCTTTCGAGTACTGCGGGAGAACGGCCCCTATCCGATCGTGCACGCCCACACGCACTTCTATAGCGGCTTCGTTTTGCGCCTCGCCCGCCTGGCGGGCGTGCCGGTCCGCATCGCTCACAGCCATAACGACAAACGGCCCGTCGAGGGCAATTCGGGTGCGCGGCAAAGACTGTATCGAGCGGCGATGCGAACCTGGATCCGACGCCATGCCACGGCGGGACTGGCATGCAGCGGAGACGCCGCCGCGGATCTGTTCGGGGAGCGCTGGACGGAATCCCCTCGCTGGCAGGTCCTGCACTACGGCATCGAGCTCACCCCGTTTCGGAATGGCGGCCGGGGACCGAGCGTGCGCGAGGCGCTGGGGATCCCCGGCCATGCCAAGGTTGTAGGCCACGTCGGCCGATTTGTCCCGCAGAAGAACCACATGTTCCTGGCCGAGATCCTGGCGAGGGCAATGGCTCAGGACGAGACATTATGGGCTCTCCTGGTAGGAGACGGGCCGCTCCGGGCGGCGGTCCAGCAACGAGTCCGGGACCTGGGAATCGAAGGCAGAGTGGTCTTCGCCGGCGAACGGGCGGATGTGGCCGATCTGATGCGGCACGTCATGGATGTTTTCGTTTTTCCCTCGCTGCACGAGGGCTTGGGCATCGTGGTGCTGGAGAGCCAGGCAGCGGGCTTGCCGTGTGTGGTCTCGGAGACAGTGCCGCGCGAAGCGGAGGTCGTTGCCGCGCTTGTCGAGCGAATTGACCTGGATTGCGGACCCGACAAGTGGGCAGAGGCCGTTCTGGCTGCGCTGCGCAGGCCGAGACCGATCGATCAACCGACGGCTTTACGTGCCCTCGAGGAGAGTTCCTACGGCATCGAGGCCTCGGTGAGACGCTTGGAGGAGTTCTACGCGAACTGTATCCGTCCGGTGTCAGACATCCGCCCGGATTCCAACCGAAATCTTGTTTCGAGGGCGCTTGCAGAGGCGTAATGGCGCTGGCGCGGCGACCGGATCGCGTTTGGCGCAATGGTCCTTGGACCAAGCAGCGCGACCAAGCCGGCATGAGCTGTCCGGAGGCCCCGCTTCGGCGCCGCCCAAAAAACCGGCCCCCGCGCGAGCCCGCTAAGATAAAAGCCTCGGCATGGGGATGACCCTCCGGCAGCTTCCGGAACTTGTCTTTGTCGCCTTTGCCGTATGGTGCCACTGGCGGCTGCTAGGCATGCTGGCGGCCCGCGCCGGTCGCCAGGCGGGATGGCTTCGCGCCGCGAAGCTTGCCGGCGCCCTTTGGACGGCGATTCCGCTTCCCGGTTCCGTTCCCGCCGTCCGGGCCCTTCTCGGTGACCCGCTGTGGCTTGAGTGGGTGCGCGGTCTGGCTCTCGGATGGGCCATTTCGGTCGTCCCGCTTTGGGCCTTCTTCGCGATCCGAAGCGCCAACGGCTGCCGCCCGCCCCGGTTCGACCCGGCTCGGCGGCGCCTGCTCGAGAGAATCGGCGCGACCCTTGCCGCGGCGCCGGCCTCCGGCACCGCTTTCGGCATCGTCGCCGGTCGGAGCCGGCTCGGCCTCACCGAGGTTGAGGCGCGCCTTGCCGGCCTGCCGCCCGAGCTGGACGGGCTGCGAGTGGTTCAGCTCACCGACATCCACTTGGGAGCGTTTCTCGACCGCAGAGAGCTGCGCCGCGCGGTGGACCTGGCCAACTCGACGCGGGCCCACCTGGCCGTCATCACCGGGGACCTCATCACCTGGGACGACGACTTCCTTTTGGACTGTCTCGAGGAGCTGGCGCGGCTGCGCGCCGAAGCCGGCGTGCTGGCTTGCCTGGGCAACCACGAGCAGACGGCGGGATGCGAGCGGCGCGCCAAACAGGAGGGAGCGCGACGCGGCATCGAATTTTTGCGGCGCGAAACGCGCCGGCTGAAGTTCGGTTCGGCTACACTGAATGTCTCCGGTATCGACTTCCGACGCCGGCCGCGCGATTTCATTCAGGAGACCGGCCCCTTGTTCCGGCCCGGGGAGGTGAACATCCTGCTTTCGCACAACCCCGACGCCTTTCCTGCCGCCGCCGCCCTGGGCTACCAGCTCACCCTGGCCGGGCATACCCATGGCGGGCAACTGGCGGTTCCCGGCTTGAGCCGGTATCTGAATGCGGCCCGGCTGTTTTCCTCCTACGTCCACGGGCTGTACCGAGAGGGCGGCTCGCTCTTGTTTGTCAGCCGCGGCATCGGGACCGTGGCCCTGCCGGCGCGGCTGGGAGCGCCTCCGGAGGTCGCCCTGATACGCCTGTGCGCTACCTGGTGCTGAGCGACATCCATGCCAACTGGGAGGCGCTGGAGGCGGTGCTCGAGGATGCCGCGGGCCGCTACGACGAGATCGTCTGTTGCGGCGACCTGGTCGGCTACGGCGCCGATCCCAACCGCGTGGTGGAGTGGGCGCGCCGCCACGTTCGGGCCATCGTCCGCGGCAATCACGACAAGGCCGCCTTCGATCCGGAAGTGATCGAGTGGTTCAGTGCCGGCGCGGCGGCAGCCGCACGCTGGACCAGGACCGAGCTGACAGCGGAAAACCTCGATTTCTTGCGCCGGCTGCCCAAAGGCCCCTTGCTCGTGGGCGGCTTTGCGATTCTGCACGGCTCGCCCATCGACGAGGACGAATACATCCTCGATGACTGGGAGGCGCAACGGCTCTTCGGCTATCTGAGCGCCGAGATCAACTTTTTCGGCCACAGCCACCTGCAAGGCGGGTTTCTCCTCACCCCGGAGGGCGCCGAACCGATCCGGGCGATACCAGCCGGTCGAGACAAGCCGACTTTGAGGCTGGAGCCGGGGCCGATCTTTCTGATCAATCCGGGCTCGGTCGGCCAGCCGCGGGACCATGACCCGCGGGCCGCCTATGCGCTCTACGATGAGCAGCGGCGGTGTGTCAGCTACCATCGGGTGGCGTACGACGTCGAGACGGCCCAGCGGAAGATTCGCCTGGCGGGGCTCCCCGAGGGGCTGGCCGAGCGCCTGGCCTACGGCGCCTGAGGAGCCGCTCCCGGCTGCTCGCCGCCTCCCGGATGGAAGTGGGTCCGGATGCGCCGGGCCAAGGCCGGCCCGACCACGCCGGCCAGCTCCTCTTCGGACGCCTCGCGGACGCGCCGCGCGCTTCCGAGCCGCCGTAACAACTTGGAGACGGTTTTTGGTCCGAGGCCCGGGATCCGGTCGAGCTCAGAAGCCAGGCGGGAGGCCGACCGCCGCTGGCGATGGAAGGTGACGGCGAAGCGGTGCGCCTCATCGCGCACGGTCTGGATGAGATGCAGGATCGGAGAGGAGCGGTCGAGTCGGATCGGCTCCTCTTCCTGACCCAGCACGTAGAGCAGCTCTTCCCGCTTGGCGATGGCCGCCAGCGGCTGGTCGGCGATACCGAGCTCCTCGAGCGCCCGGGCGGCGGCATGCAGCTGGCCTACGCCCCCGTCGACCAGCACCAGGGAGGGCATGGGACGCTCCTCCGACTTCAGGCGGCGGTAGCGGCGCAGGACGACCTCGCGCATGGCGGCGAAATCATCGTTGCCTGCCACCGTCCGCAGGATGAACTTGCGGTAGTCGGACTTCTTCATCCGGCCGTCCTCCCAAACCACCAGGCTGGCCACCTGGTCCGTGCCCTGGATGTGGGAGACGTCGAAGCACTCGATGCGCCGCGGCGGCTCCTCCAGGCCGAGCGCCTCCTGGAGGCCTTCCTGGATGGCGCGCACCGATGGTTGCATGACGCGGAAGCGCTGCTCGAAACTGTGTCGCGCGTTGGTTTCGGCCAGCTCGAGCAAAGCCCGTTTCTGGCCGCGCTGCGGGGTGTGAATCTCGACCTTGCGCCCCCGCTTCTCCGTCAGCATCTCCTCGAGCAGCTCGCGGTCCTCGAACTCCACCGGTATGTGGATCCGGTCGGGGATGTAGGGTTGATCCAGATAGAGCTGCTTGAGCAAGGCGGAGAAGAATTCCGAAGGGTCGAATTCGGCCAGCTCCTCCCAGAAATACTCGCGCCGGTCGACGACGCGGCCGTTGCGCAGGTGGAACAGGTTCACGGCCACCCGCGGCGGTTCGGCATAGCAGCCGAAGATGTCGATGTTTTCGCCTTGCGCGGCGGCCACCTTCTGCTTTTCCTCCAGCTCCTCCACCGTGGCGATCAGGTCGCGCAGGGTCGCCGCCTCCTCAAAGCGCAGCTCCTCGGCAGCCCGCTGCATCCGGTCGCGCAAAGCTGCGACGAGCTCTTTGTGCCGCCCTTCAAGAAACAGGCGGGCGTTGCGAACCGCCTCGGCGTGGGCCTCGACCGTGGTCAGGCCCTCCACGCACGGCCCGAGGCACCGGTGGATGTGATATTGAAGGCACGGCTGGGGGTGAGGGCGGGTGAGATCGACCTTGCAGGACGGCACGCGGAACTCACGGTTGATGAAGTGACGCAGCCGGTGCGCCAGATTGCCGGGAAAATAGGGACCGAAATAAGTGGAGCCGTCCTTGATGAGGCGGCGCGTGACATAGACCCGGGGAAACTTCTCCCTGGTCAGCTTCAGATACGGATAGGTCTTGTCGTCGCGAAGCAGGACGTTGAAGCGGGGCTTCCACTGCTTGATCAGGTTGTTCTCGAGCGCCAGCGCCTCCTTCTCGTTGTCGACCAGAATATAGTCGATGTCGCGGGCCTCGCCGAGCAGCGTCCCCGTCTTGGCGTCTCCCAGGCGCTCCTCGGAGAAATAGCTGCGGACGCGGGCGCGGAGATTTTTCGCCTTGCCGACATAGAGCACCGCTCCGCCGGCATCTTTGAACAGGTATACCCCGGGGGCCGCGGGCAGCAAGGCCGCCTTTTCCCGCAGGTCCATTCTTTACTCCGTTCTACCCTTGATTGTAAAAAGCCGAACGGGTAGGGCGGATTGGTCTTGCCACGGCGGCCGGGTTCGCATAGAATTGGGGGGATGGGGTGCATACTGCACCCCGACAGGGGTCAAAGGCGGCGCAAGGGTAGTTCTAAACCGTCTAGACCGGAACGAAAACGAGAGGAGAGAAATGGAAGGAGGTAGCGGCGGCTCTGAATCTTTCCCGAGCGCCGCATAGGACGATGAATCTGAAACCGCTGTTGTGTTTTGGCCTGTTGCTGGCGTTGGCCCTGAGCGCGCCGGCGCAGGTGGCCACAGGCTCACTCTCCGGAGTGGTGACGGACCCGAACGGAGCGCTGGTGCCGGGGGCCAAGGTGGTGGCCACCAACGACGCCACGGGCCTTCGGGTGGAGACGACCACGACAGAAGCGGGCCTGTATGTGTTCCCTAATCTTCCGGTGGGCCTCTACACGCTCACCTTCGAGAAAGTCGGCTTCCGCAAGCTCAGCCGCACGAACATCGAGATCCGCATCGCCCAGCGGCTCGATCTGAACGTGCAGCTCGAGCTCGGCGAGGTCGTCGAAACGGTCACCATCACGGCCGAGGCGCCGCTGCTAGAAACCACCTCGCCCATGCGTGGCCAGAGTTTCTCGAACCGTTTCATGAACACGCTGCCGCTGTTTGCCGGCGGCATCCGGAACGCGCAGGCCTTCGTCGGCTACATGCCGGGCGTCTCGCGCGGCACGCCGGAGCTGTCGATCTCGGGCTCGGGCGGCCGGGCCTCGGAGGTGCTCATAGACGGCGCCAGCCTGGTCATTCCCGAATCGGGCGGCGTGGTCTTCAACTTCCCCGGCGCCGAGATGTTCGGCGAGTTCAAGCTTCTCACCAACACCTACGACGCCGAGTACGGCCGCTTCGGCGGAGGCGTGCAGATCTTCGTCACCAAATCGGGAACGAACGAATTTCACGGCACGGCGTTCCTGAATATGCGCCGCGACATCTGGAACGCCAACGCCTGGGCCTTCAACGCCACCGGCCGCGCCCGGCCGAAGGAGCGCTTCAACGAGATCGGCGGCGCCGCCGGCGGGCCGATCTGGATCCCGAAGGTGTACGACGGACGCAACCGCTCGTTCTTTTACTTCACCTACTCGAAAGACCAGCGGCCGGTGACGACGAGCGCCGCCTTGTCGACCGTGCCGACCGCCCGGATGCGACAAGGCGACTTCGGCGAAGTCTCGCAGTTGATCTACGATCCGGCCACGACCTCCGGCAACGTCCGCCAGCCGTTTCCGAACAAGATCATCCCCCGCAGCCGCTTCAGCCCCATCTCGGCCAAACTCGCGGAGGTCATTCCGGACCCGACGCGCCCGACGCTGGTAGGCAATTACGATCACAACAACCAGAGCATCTACGACCGCTACATTTGGAATCTGAAGTTCGACCACGCCATCACGCCCAACAACCGGATTGCCTTCACGGTGACGAAGGAGGAGGAGTCCAACAACGGCATCTTCGCCTTCACCGGGCCGTTAGGGCAAGGCCTGCACAATTTTCAGCGGCCCGACAACTGGCGTTGGAACCACAGCCTGATCGTCAACCCCACGCTGATCGTGCACACCACCTTCGGCTATTCCCGGACGCGCCAGATGTGGGACAACCCGCAACAGAAGGGGTGGGCGAGTCGCCTGGGCTTCCCCGGCCTGTCGGGAAACTCCGATGCCACGCCGCGCATCCGTTTCAGCGGCCCTGACAACCTGACCAACTACGGCGTGCAGGACGGCAAGGTCGGCAACGGCAGCCAGATCAACATCACCTACCACTTCACGCAGGGCTGGACCTGGACGCGCGGCAAGCACGAGTTCAAGTTCGGGGGCGACCTGCGCCGGCTGCACACCACCTCGGATCCGATCGATCTGGCCGGCACCAACGGCACCTATGATTTCGCCCGGGCGCAGACGGCTCTGCCGACCAACCTCGCCGGCACGGGCCACGCTTTCGCCAGCCTCTTGCTCGGGCTGCCCAATCAGGCGCAGCGCATCGCCACCCCGGTGCTGATCGGCAACATCCGCTATGGCTACCATGCTGTCTATTTCCAGGACAACTGGAAGGTCACTCCCCGTCTGACGCTGAACCTGGGGCTGCGCTACGACGTGCCGATCGGCTGGCATGACAAGTACGGCGACATGTCCATGGTCGACCTGCGACGGCCGAATCCCGCCGCCGGCGGCCTGCCCGGCGCCGTGGTTTTCGCCGGCAAGGGCGCCGGCAGGACGGGAGAGAAGCGTTTCTATCCGACCGATTTCTCGAACGTCGGTCCTCGGCTGGGCTTCGCCTATCGGATTCTGGAGAAGACGGTGATCCGCGGCGGCTTCGGCATCTTCTACCAGACGCTCGGCAACGGCGGCTGCGGGTGCCGGCTTGGTTTCTCCAACCCGATCACGTACGTCTCCGACGGCTTGAACGCCGCCATCCAGTGGGACAACGGCGTCCCGGCGCCTCCGGGCTTCCGGCCGCCGCCGCTCATCGATCCGACGGTGGGCAACTTCGCCGGCGACATGGACGTCATGGGGCCGAACTTCGGCAAGGCGCCTCGCAACTATAACTGGAGCTTCAACATCCAGCAGGAATTCAAGAACTTCCTCTTCGACATCGCCTACGTGGGCAACCGCGGGCGCGGCCTGAACTCGACCATCGAGCTTAACCAGCTCCCGGTGAGCCGCCTGGCGCTGGGCTCGCTGCTCCAGCGGCGGATCACTGACCCGGCCGTGGTGGCAGCCGGCTTCACCAAACCTTGGCCCGGCTTTCCGGACAACCAGACGCTGGCGCAGGCCTTGCGCCCCTATCCGCAGTTTTTCGGGGTGCTGGACCGCAACAGCGGTTTGGGCAAGGTCTGGTACGATTCGCTGCAAACCAAAATCGAGCGGCGGTTCGGCTCCTGGCAGCTCATGGCCGCGCACACCTGGTCGAAAGCCCTGGCGGCCAATCACTACCGCCAGATCTTCAGCCAGCACTTTCAGGTCGGCGCCCAGGATGCCTACAACCCGGAGGACATGAAAGCGATCTCGCCGTTTGATCAGCCCCATATCCTCAGCATCCTGAACTCCTACGACCTGCCCATCGGCAAAGGCAAGCGGTTCCTGAACACGGACCGCTTCTGGGTGGACCTGCTGATCGGCAACTGGACGATCGCCGCCGCGCAAAACTATCGGAGCGGCGCGCCCATTCAGATCTCGGCGCCCAATACCCTGGGCAGCGGCGTGCTGTTTAGCCGCTTCAAAAAGGCCAATCGCGGACCGGATCCGATCCGAACCGGCGTAGACCGGACCACGCTCGATCCGAACAACCCGAACGTGCGCTGGTTCGGTCCGAACGCCTTCGTACAGCCGGGCCAGTTCGAACTCGGCACGGTGGCCTCCTACTTGCGAGAGTTCCGGCAACCGCCGGTCTTCGAGGAGAATGTTTCCATCCAGAAGCGCCTGCGGTTTCCGGTGAGCGGCGACCGGACGGTGGATCTGCTCTTGCGCGCCGACGCCTTCAACATCTTCAACCGGACGAATTTCGGCGGCGTTGTGGCGGCCGTGGGCAATCCCAACTTCGGCCGGGTCACCGCCCCACAACAGTCTCCTCGCATCATCACCATGGGTCTGCGGCTGGAGTTCTAGCTCCGCCGGCAACTCAAGCCTGGCCGGCCCGGGCCGTCCGCTGACGGCGGTCCGGGCCGGTTTCACCTTGCCCGGGAGGGCGGGGGCTCGGGGTGTTCGCCTTGCCCGCCGATGTGCTAAGCTGGAGAAGCCTTCAAGAATTCCTCGCCCTTACGCCATTCCGTAGTCGCTTCCGCACTCACCGGATCTCCGAGGGGCGGCGGGTTTTTGATCGCCAGAAATCTCTAAGAGGTAAGTTGTGAAAGAAACAGGAACTGTCAAATGGTTCAACGCCGCGAAAGGCTTCGGATTTATCCAGCGCGACAGCGGCGAGGACGTCTTCGTGCATTACTCAGCCATTCAGTCGGCGGGTTTTCGAACCCTCGAAGAAGGGGCCCGCGTGAGCTTCGTCGTCAAGCGCGGCCCGAAGGGTTTGCAAGCCGAAGAGGTCTCCCCCGCCTAGCTCGCGGAGGGCTTCAACCCCGCCGCCCCCGGCGCGGCCTGGCGCCGCTTGCCGAGGCGGTCTACGTCGTTGCGGCGAACGATGGCGACGGTCATGCCGTGGTGAACGCTCTCCAGCTTCAGGCGCTGCCGGCCGGCGCGCCGGGCCGAGCGCCCGAACCGCTCCGGCGCCGTCTCAAGCAGGAGCCGGAGCGCTTTCTCACTGTGGAAGGGGATGCTCCCGGGCTCTTCGCCGACGCATTTTCCGAGGTGGCCTGAACTTCACCTCGGCAACAGTTGGTCGAGTTCGGCGGCCGTGGGCCTGCGCCCGTACTCGCACAACTCAAACGCCTCGGCGTAGCGGATGCGTTCGGCGCATTCGGCGCCGTAGCGCTCGACGAGTTTCCGGCGGACGGCAGGCGACGGCGGCCGGCAGACTTTAGTCTGAAGCCAGGCTTTGCGCTCTTCGGGCGCGGAGGGCACGGTCTCTCCGTTCCAATCGACCCAGGGCAGCCACTCGTAGAACTGAGACGCATGAGCATCCAGGGCGTCGATCTTTCGGCTCCAGACGTCGTCGATGGCGACGACGACGTCCGGCGTGAAAGGCGCCGGCTTCTGAAAGTCGTCCTCGAAGTACAGGTACACGGGGTTGCGTCGCAAGACCGGCACTTCCGGACAGATGTTCGGGACCAGAACCAGGTAGGCGGAGTCTTGCACGAGCTGGCTCGTGTAGCGGTGGTCCGGGTGATAGTCGTTGAAACGGTGGGTCAGCACAATGTCGGCCTGCCACTGCCGCAGGCAGCGAATGATCTGGAGGCGGGTGGCCAGATCGGCAACCAAGAGTCCGTCATGGTGGTCGAGCACCTCCCAGGCGGCGATGCCGAGCCGCCGGGCCGCCTCCTCGGTCTCGGACTTGCGGCGCGCGGCAAGCTCCAGTCCGGCCAGCCGATGGTGGCCGGCATCGCCGTTTGTGACAGAAACGAACTTGACCTGGTGCCCTTGGGCGGCCAGCTTGGCGGCCGTACCGCCGAAGTAGAATTCGCAATCATCCGGATGAGCGCCGATGGCGATGACGCGCAGTGGACTTTCAGCTTCGCGCATGATGGCAGTCTGCCATTGTACCCCGCCCCAGTCTTTCCGTGGTCCAATAAGAGGTAGCGTTTCATGCCGCCCGTGGAGGTCTCCTGTCAGCAAGGGCTGACGCTCTGGCGCATTGCCGAGCTGGGCCTGGAAGTCGAGCTTCCGGTCGCGCTGATCGCCGATATTGTAGCGGCGGCCAAGGAAGGATTCAGCCGGTTTCCCCGGGGCGGGCTCGAGGTCGGGGGCGTGTTGTTCGGCCGGAAAGAGGGGGGGCGGATCCGCGTGCTCGCGGCGCGCTCGATTCCATGCCGTTACGTTCACGGGCCCTCCTTCACCTTGTCGGCAGAGGAACACGAGGAGCTTTCGGCCTTGCTCGTGCGGGCGCGCGCGCAACCGGAACTGGCGGGTCTCACCGCGGTCGGCTGGTACCACTCCCATACGCGGGGCGGGCTTGCCTACACCGACGCGGATGCACACCTCCACAACCGTCATTTCTCCCAGCCCTGGCAAATCGGACTGCTGTTGCGGCCGGAGGTGGGCAAGCCGACCCAGCTCGCTCTCTTTGTCCGAGGCAAAGACGGCGAGCTGCCGCTTCGACCGGCATTCGTGATAGGGGAGGATTCCCTGACGGGAGGCGACATCTACGGGAAAGATCAGCCCGCAGAGCAGTCCGAAGGAGAGGTCGCGCGGCGGACGCCCCCGGACTCGACTTCCCGCCGAATGCCGAAGGCTGCCTGGGTCGTGCCGTTGACGGCCTTGGCTGCGCTTGCTGCGGTCGCCATGGCTGTAGGTGGGCTCACCTGGCCTGAGTGGGAGGTCTTCCGGCGGCGGATAGCAGACTACTGGTGGCCGCCGCCCGTCGAGGCCCGGCAGCGACCGTTCCAACTGGCGGTAGCGGCTGACGGCGGCAAACTGAACCTCCGATGGGACCCGGCCGCGCCGGCCCTGAGGGCGTCGGCGGGCGCGACGCTGCACGTGTGGGACGGCGATCAGCAGAGAGAGCTGGCGCTTGATGCCCCGGCGCTCGCGCGCGGATCGCTCGAGATCGAGAGGCGCTCGGATCAGGTGCGCGTGACCATGACGGTTCTGGCCGGCCCGCACGGGACGTTGCGGGAGACAGCGTATCTGCTCGGCGCGCCGGTTGGACCGCCGCCCGAGGTGTCTCAAAGCAGCTCCCGTTGGATCGAGCTCCGGGGAGAGAGAGACCGGTTGGAGCGCGCTTTGAAGGCCCGAGCCGCCGAGCTCGAGGCACTCCTGGAGCGCCGGGCCTCACTCGAACGACCCCTCGCGCCCTCCGCGCCGCGCCCGCCTCAGCCGGTTGCCCGGCCTCAGCCGGAGTTGGTGGAGAAGGGGCCTGAGGCCGCCGCAGGCGGCATCGTCCTCGAGCAGCGGCCTCCCGCGATTTCTCCGCCGGGCCCCCCCGGCGCGGTTTCCGTAACTCCGGCGACGCCCCCGGTGAAAGCGGAGGCAGGTCTGACGGCGGGCCGTCTGATCTGGACTGGAGCTCTGGGGCCCGGCCGGGCGCTCTCTATCAGCGGACGGCAGGCCTCCGCCGGCAGCCTCACCGGCCAACTCCCGGGGGTTCCGGTTCGGGTGCGGGTCTACCCGGCCGAGCTTTCTCGCGCCGGGCTCACCGTCTACACGACGAATCCCAAACACGCCGGCGCGGAGCAGGCCGAGCCGCCCGGCCCGGAAAACTCCTGGACCCGGACCACATACCGTTATGCGCCGGAACGCGCCCAAAGCCTCCAGCTTGTCGAGGCGCCTTCGCCTGCCAACGGCTGGCAGGGCATGACCCTGCGAGCAAACACGGCCGTCACCGCCATTGTCGTGGACTGGGAGATCCTCCGCTGAAGCGACCCCATTCGGGCCGGCTGCCGCGCTTGTTGCAGCCGAGTTTGAGTTTCGTAAGAGTCTGCTATATTGAAATACTCTTGTATGGAGTCGGAGAAGTTGCGGCAGATTGTTTGCGCGCACAGCCCGGATTCCGACGACGCCTTCATGTTTTACGCCCTTGCGACGCGCAAGGTGCGATCGAATCTCGTCCAGCTCCACCATGTTCTCGAGGAGATTGAATCGCTGAACCGCAAGGCGCTCGAGGGCGCTTATGATCTGACCGCGGTCTCCTTTCACGCCTACCCGTTCATTGCCGAGCATTATGTTCTTTTGGCCAGCGGCTCGAGCGTCGGCGACGGCTACGGCCCGGTGGTGGTCGCCGCTTCGCCGATGGAGCCGGGCGAGATCAAGGGAAAGCGGATCGGCGTGCCGGGCAAGATGACCACGGCATATCTGGTGTTGCGGCTCAAGGAGCCGGATTTTGAAGCCGTGGTGTTGCCGTTCGACCGCATCCCGGACCTGGTGCGGGAGCGCGCCGTCGACGCCGGTCTGGTGATTCACGAGGCGCAGTTGACGTACGCCAAGGCGGGGTTGCACCAGGTGCTGGATCTCGGCCGCTGGTGGAAAGACCAGTACGGACTGCCTCTGCCGCTCGGGGCCAACGGCGTCCGCCGCTCCCTGCCGGAGGAGGTGCAGCGGGAGTGCGCGCGGCTGATGCGGGCGAGCATCCTCTATGCCTTCGAGCACCAGGAGGAGGCGCTGAACTACGCCTTGCAGTTTGCCCGCGACATGGAGCCCGCGCTGGCGGAGAAGTTCGTCGGCATGTACGTGAACGACTATACGCTGGACTGCGGCGAGCTGGTGCCGGCGGCCGCGCAGAAGCTTCTCGATCTCGGCTACGAGGCCGGGTTGATCCCGCGGCGAGTCGCCATCGAGTTCCTGCGCTGAGGCGGAAGGGCGGCCGGCGCCGGATCTCCGAGAGGCGCTGCGGGTCGGCATAAGATGGAGGGAGTATGCGACTCCGGCTTATCCTCCTGCCACTCGTAGCATTTGGCTTCATCCACGCTCAGAATCCTGCCAGCGAGGATGCTCGCGAACGGGCCCGGGCAGCCAGGGAGCTGGCCGGCCGGGGGCCGTCGGCCATTCCCGAGTTGCGGAAGCTTCTTCAGGATCCCGTTTACGAAGTGCGGCTCGAGGCGGTCAAGGCCATCGTCCAGATCGGCACGCGGGACAGCCTCGACGCCTTGATCGAAGCGACCCGGGATCCCGACCCGGAGATTCAGATCCGCGCCACCGACGGGCTGGTGGACTTTTACCTTCCCGGCTACGTGCGCACCGGATTGACGGCCACGCTGCGACGGGTCGGCAAGACGATCAAAGGCAGGTTCACCGACGTCAACGATCAGGTCATTCCACTCCACCTGGAAGTGCGAGCCGACGTCATCGAGGCGTTGGGAAAGCTGGCCAGCGGCGGCTCGACCATGGAGGCGCGCGCCAACGCCGCCCGTGCGGTGGGCATATTGCGCGGGCGAGCGGCGGTGCCCTATCTGCTCGAGGCCGTGCGGTCGAAGAACTCGCAAGTGATCTACGAATCCCTGATCGCCTTGCAAAAGATCCAGGATCCGAGCGCCGCCAAAGGGATCTCGTTTCTGCTGCGGGACCTGGACGACCGCGTGCAAATCGCCGCCATCGAAACCACGGGCCTGCTGGGCAACAAAGAGGCGCTCCCGCAGCTTCACGATGTGCTGAAGACGGCGCGAAACGCCAAAGTGCGCCGTGCGGCGCTGACGGCCATCGCCATGCTCCCGGACGAGTCCAGCCGGCCCCTTTACAACCAGTACATCAACGACAAAGACGAGCTGATGCGGGCAGCGGCGGCCGAGGGGTTCGGTCGGCTCCGGAATCCGCAGGACATCCCGATGCTCGAGCGTGCCTTTGAGGCCGAGAAGAAGATGAATCCGCGCCTGTCGATCGCTTTTGCGCTGGTGCTGTTGGGCAAGACCGAGTTGAGCGAGTTCAGCCCGCTCCGCTATCTGGTCAACACCCTGAACTCATCCTCCTTCCATGGCGTGGCGACGCCGTTCCTGGTGGAGGCGGCCCGCCAGGCGCCCGTGCGCCGCCAACTGGAAGCGGCCCTGAAGGGCGCCACGCGGCTGGAGAAAATCCGCCTGGCCCAGGTGCTGGCGCGCAGCGGCGATGCCGAAAGCATCCCTCATCTTGAGGAGCTCGCGCGGGACGCCGATGCCGAGGTCGGCACCGAGGCCGCCGCCGCCTTGCGCGTGTTGCGGCAGCGGCTGTAGTTGCGGCCTAGCGAGCCATCTCCGGAGGCACCGGCAGCGTCACCTCCCCCGTGGCGGCCCACTCGGCGCCCCGGGCGAAGGTCACCCGAAAGCCCAGGTTGTTCAGGTTCGCCGGCGCGTGCCCCAGCGCGGTGGCGAAGACGCGGCCTTGGCCGTACCGCACGGTCCAGAGCATAGGCTGGTGCAGGCCGGGGCCGGGCGTAGGCTGCCGGGGGTTCTTGTACAAGGAGTGGTCGTCCCAGGCCGTCGCCAGCACATGATAGCTTCCGGCGGGTTGCCATTTCAGGTTGGCGTAGAGCTCGTCGTTTTCCACCCGGAAAGAACTCTTGAGCCCGCGGGTGATCGGGTGATCGGGATCCTTGATTTCAACGGTGAAGTCGTGCGGGGGTGAGTGGTGCCCCTGGTTCGGCCGCCAGTTGCCGCCCGAAAGCTTTTCGTACTCCTCCCAGCCGTCGAAGGCGGCCACGGAGAAGTGGTACATCACCAGACCCTTGCCGCGGCGCAGCCAGCTCAGGAGCGCCGCCTCGGCCCGGGCGCCCCACCACAAATCGGCCCGCCGCCGTTCAAAATAGTTCAGCACCACCAGGTCGTAGGGGGCCAGCGTCTCATCGCCGGCGCCGCGAAACTCCTCGGTGACGCGGACCTCGAAGCGTCCCGTGTCCTCGAGGATCTGGCGCAACAGCGGCGTCGTGCCGCGCCAGTCGTGAACGTTCTGACCGGTGATGATGAGCGTCTGAATCTTCTGCGGGGTGGGCGTCTGAGCCGCCGCCGGCAGGATGCCTGCCAGGGAAACCAACCACGCAAGATGCCTTCTCATTGCCGACCTCCTCAAACCTCCCGATTGTCGCACGCCTCAAAGTGGTCCTAATAGCACTTGGCGGTCAGCCCGCCGTCGATGACCAGCGCCGTGGCGGTAACGAACGAGGAGGCGTCGCTCGCCAGGTAGAGCGCCGCCTCGGCGATCTCCCTCGGCTCGGCGATGCGGCGCAGGGCGTACTTGGACGAGACCTGGCGCCGAAGTCCTTCCGGATCGGGATCTTTGTTGAAATAGTCCCGAACCATCGGCGTATCGACGTCGCCGGGGCAGATGGCGTTGACCCGAATGCCCGCCGGGCCATAGGCCAGGGCGGCCGCCCTTGTCAGGGCGAGTACGCCGCCTTTGGCGGCGCAGTAGGCGGCCAGGTCCGGGTCGCCCACCAGGGCGAGCACGGAGGCGATGTTGACGATTGAGCCGCCGCCCGAGCGCAGCATCTCGGGGATAGCGTATTTCGAGCAGAGGAAGACGCCTTTGAGGTTGACGCTTTGAAGGCGGTCCCAGTCCTCCTCGCTTGTGTCGTCCAGCCGGCCCAGGATCTGGATGGCGGCGTTGTTGACCAGCACGTCCAGCCGGCCGAACTCGGCCACGGTCCGCCGCACCATCGCCTCCACGTCGGCGGCGCGCGAGACGTCGGTGGGGACGAACAGCGCCGAGCCGCCCTCGGCGCGAATCTCGGACTCGGCGCTTGCGCCGGCGTCGCGATTCACCTCCGCAATCACGACCCTGGCGCCCTCTTGCGCAAATCGGAGGGCGATCGCCCGGCCGATGCCGGAGCCGGCGCCCGTCACCACGGCCACCTTGCCTTCAAGTCTTCCCGCCATGCGGCAGCCTCCCACCGATTCTACTTCCGCCGCCTCGAGCGTGGCGCGACGGGTTGGCAGTTTTGCGCCGGTCTTTGTAACCTGTCGGAAGAAGGGCACGCCATTTCAGTTGAAGCCGTTTGAGGTTGCTGAATGGTGCCGGTCACCAAACCCCGGTGCGGATCGATCCGGAGACTATCGAACGGGCCCGTAAAGGCGACGACGTTGCGTTCAGCGCCATCGTTCAAGCCTACCGGAAACGCATTCTGGGTGCGATTGCCCGAATCATCGGGCGGCCTGAGGATGTCGAGGACGTGGCCCAGGAGGTCTTTGTCCGGTTATACTTCTCGCTGGATCAGTTACGGACCCCTGAGGTGTTCGAGCCGTGGTTATATCGGCTCACGGTGAATGCCGCCTATGACTATCTGCGCAAGCAGCGGCGGCGGGGAGAGTCCCGCATGGCCGACCTGTCCGAACAGCAGATCGTCGTTGCGGACGCCGCCGCGAGCCGGGGCGCCGCTTTGGAGGAATCGCGCCGGGCCGGCTACCGGGAGCAGGTTCAGGCGTTGCTTCAAGAGGTATCGGAAGAGGATCGCATTCTGCTCATCCTCAAGGAAGTGGAGGGGCTCTCGTTGAAAGAGCTCGAAAAGATTTACAGAGTGAACGAGAACGCCCTCAAGGTGAGGCTGTTTCGAGCCCGGCAGCGCGTGCTGCGCGCCTTTGCAAAGTCTCAGGCGGCGCGCGGTGCGGGGACCGCGGCATGATAAGGTAACAGACGGGGGGTTGGATTTCGGTGCGGCGATGAGCGAAGAGGAGAGTCTGGCGGAACTGTTCCGAGTCTACCGGGAGGCCTGCCCGGATCCGGAGCCAAGTGCGGACTTCATGCCGGGCTTGTGGGCGAAGGTGGAGGCGCGGCGGCGGTCGGCACGCAGCCTCTGGCGATGGACGGAGGCCTTCGTCGCCTCGGCGATGGCGCTCCTGCTCGCCATGGCCGTCTATTCCCTCCGGCAGGCGGACGCCGGCCTGCATGGGTTCTCCTACGTCGAGGCAGCGGAAAACGACGAATCTTTTGAGGCCTTCGCCTACGAGGAGATCGCCCACCTGGAACCCCCTCCGAATCAGGAACGGCAGTGAAGCGCTCCCGACTCTTTCTCGCCCTGGTGCTGGTCTTCGCGAGCGGACTGGCCGTGGGCGCCCTCGGCTATCATGTCTTCGCCCCGAGAACGGCGGGCGCCGCCGAGCGCCGCCCGAGTCCGGAGGAGCGCCGCCAGCGCTACGTCGAGATGATGAAGACGCACCTCAAGCTGAGCGAAGAGCAGTTGGCCCAGCTCAACGCGATTCTCGATGAAACGCGGCGGCGCTTTGAGGAGTACGAGCAGAAAGCCAGAGGCGAGAAGCAGGCGATCTGGCAGCAGCACGTCGAACGCGTCAACGCCATCCTCAGCGAAGAGCAGCGGCTCGAGTACGCCCGGATCCGCAAGGAGCGCGAAGAGCGCCGCAAGATGGAAAGAGAAGGCCGGGCGCCGCGCGGCCCGGGCCGTTGAGCGTGGGCTTTCCCGCCGGCAAGCTGCCCGCCTCCGAGCTCAAACGCTTCCTGGCTGCCTTCGAGATTCGCGATCCCTCGGTCGTCGTGGGCGGCAGCATCGGAGAGGACGCGGCCGTCCTCGATCTGGGCGGCGAGGAGTTGCTCGTCGCCAAGACCGACCCCATCACCTTCGCCACCGAGGACGCCGGCCGCTACCTGGTGGCGGTGAACTCGAACGATCTGGCGACCACGGGCGCCGAGCCTCGCTGGCTGCTGGTGACGGCGCTGCTGCCCGAGGGCGCCTCCGAAGAGCTCGTCGGTCAGGTCTTCACGAGCCTCCGCGCCGCCTGTGAGGAGGCCGGCATCTCCCTGGTGGGCGGCCACACGGAGATGACGGTGAACCTGGACCGGCCTCTGCTCGTCGGCTGCCTGCTGGGCACGGTTCCGCGCAGCCGGCTGCTGCGCACGGCGGGGGCGCGCCCGGGAGATGCGCTGCTGCTCGCCGGCGGCGTGGCCATCGAGGGAACGGCGATCCTCGCCCGGGAACATGCCGCGCTGCTTCGCGCGCGCGGCGTGGAGGAGGAGATCATCGAGCGGGCCGCCGGTTGGCTGCGGAAGCCCGGCATCTCGGTGCTTCCGGCGGCGCGGCTGCTGCGTTCGCTCGACGGAATCCACGCCATGCACGATCCGACCGAGGGAGGCGTGGTGACGGCCCTCGAGGAGATCGCCGAGGCGGCCGGCTGCGGCTTGCGCGTCGATCTTGGTGCGGTTCCCGTGCTCGAAGAAACCCGCCGGATCTCACGGGCGCTGGAGCTGGATCCGCTGGGACTGCTGGCCTCGGGCGCGCTGCTGGCGAGCCTCGCTCCCGAATCAGTCGAGGAAGCGCTCGCGCGGCTGGCCGCTGCGGGCATTCCAGCCGCCGTCATCGGCCGCGTCGTTCCGCCTGGGGAAGGCTTGCCCCTGCCCCGGTTTGCTCGCGACGAGCTGGCGCGCTTCCTGTCGTCACTCTCGGCTGGAGTTGCAAGCGGGCGCCGAGAAAAGATAGAGTAAGCCTCACCGGGAGGTATTCACGATGTTCGAAGAGCCGGCCAGTCGTCGATCGCTTCTTCAGAAGGCATTCGCCGCCCTGGGAATCGGGGCCTACCAGAAGGTGGAGGCCGCTGCGGCCCAGGTGAAGCATCCGCCGATCTCGCCCAAAGACAAGCTGAAGGTCACCAAACTCGAGACCTTTTTGGTGAAACCCCGTTGGCTGTTTTTGAAGATTCACACCGATGCGGGGATCGTGGGGCTCGGCGAGCCGATCCTGGAGGGACGGGCTCTGACGTGCCAGATGGCGGTCAAAGAGATCGAGCCGTATCTCATCGGCAAGGACCCGCGCCGGGTGGTCCATCACTGGCAGGCGATCTACCGGCACGCCTTCTACCGCGGCGGCGAGATTTTGACGAGCGCGCTGAGCGGCGTCGACCAGGCGCTCTGGGACATCAAGGGCAAGGCGCTCGGCGTGCCGGTCTACGAGCTGCTCGGCGGCCCGACGCGCACCCGGGTCCGGGTTTACGCCCACGCGCGCACGCCCGAACAGATCCAACAGCGTTTGAAAGAAGGCTTCACCGCCTTCAAGACCGGGCCGGCCAAGCGGCGGCCGGCGCGCTACGTGGAGACGCCCGCTCAGGTGCAGTATGCGGCCGAGCGCTTCGCCGAGCTGCGGAAGCTGGTCGGAGACGACGTCGACATCGGCTGCGACTTCCACGGGGCGATCAGTCCCGCCACGGCGAAGCTTCTGATCAAGGCGCTCGAGCCCTATCACCCGATGTTCATCGAGGAGCCGATCAACTCGCAGAACCACGACGTGATGGCCGAGATCGCGCGCGGCACGCATCTGCCCATCGCCACCGGCGAGCGGGTCTTCACCAAGTGGGGCTTTCGCGAGGTTCTGGAAAAGAAAGCCGCGACGATCCTTCAGCCCGACCTCTGCCACGCCGGAGGCATCACCGAGTGCCGGCTGATTGCGGGCATGGCGGAAGCCTACTACGCCGCGATTGCCCCGCACAACCCGCTCGGGCCGATCTCGCTGGCCGCCGGGGTGCAACTGGCCGCGTCGATTCCGAACTTCCTCATTCAGGAGCAGGTCTCGCTCGGCGAGGGTTATTTGAAGCAGCCCTTCAAGGTTCGCGACGGCTATATCGATCTGCCGACGGGCCCTGGGCTCGGCATCGAGCTCGACGAGAATGCTCTGGCCGACAAGATCGGGCACGACTGGCGCAATCCGGAGACCTACGATCCGGACGACGGCAGCGTAGTGGACTGGTAGGGCGCTCCGCGAGCCCGCGGCGCGCCTATCCGGGCGCAGGCGCAAGCAGAGCCAGCGCCGCCTCGAGGACGGCCTCCACCGGCACGCACTCAACCGGCCGGCCGGCCTCGCCGG
>Ga0197142_1001552_pt1 | contig 20916 bp, 14 predicted proteins | sample GBS60_MetaG_FD_148614 | JGI IMG/M metagenome (GOLD analysis project Ga0197142, IMG submission 148614) | Sediment microbial communities from Great Boiling Springs, Gerlach, Nevada, United States - GBS 60_MetaG | ecosystem: Environmental > Aquatic > Thermal springs > Hot (42-90C) > Sediment... | reverse complement strand
ATGGAACTCTTGCCCATGGAGCTTCCATCCGTCCAAATGTTCCCTAGGATAGCCAGAAACATAGAGCACTTTGACCCCAGGGAGAATCACCATCGCTTTCTCCACGAATTGGGGGCCTGAAATACCAGGAAGGACCACGTCTGTGACTATCAAGCTCACCTGTTGGGATGTGCTCTTCAGCATATTCAGGGCTGTCTCACCATCGGGAGCTTCGAGGATCTTGTAGCCGAAACGTTCCAAAGTAGTCTTCACCAGGCGCCTTACTGGCTCTGAGTCCTCCACAACCATTATAGTCTCGCTCCCCCTGAGAGATCCCAAATCTCCTCTTTCACTGGGGCCTGTCTCTGTTTCAGGGGGTTCTGGATGCAAAGGGAGGTATATGTGAAAAGTGGTTCCCTTTCCCGGCTCGCTTCGCACGAATATATCCCCTTTGGCCTGTTTGACAATTCCATATACCGTGGACAGGCCTAACCCTGTTCCCCTTCCCATCTCTTTGGTGGTGAAAAAAGGCTCGAAGATGTGCCTCATAGTATCCCGGTCCATACCGAGGCCAGTATCCTCCATGGTGAACCTGCCATAGGATCCAGGGTCTAGCTCGAGCCGCATCCGGGAGATTGAAGCTTCATCGAGTTCCTCCAAATCCGTTCTCAAGGAAAGTCTCCCGCCCTCCGGCATGGCATCGCGTGCATTCACAGCCAAATTCATTATGACTTGCTCCATTTGATTCGGATCCACCTTCACCCACACGGGCTTTCTGCTGAATTTCACCTCTAACTTTATGTCCTCTCCCAAGATGCGCCTAAGGATCTTCGCCATCCCTTCCATGAGATCGTTCAGGTCTATCACCTTGGGCATGATCAGCTGTTTTCTGCTAAAGGCCAAAAGCTGGCTGGTCACGGAAGCGGCCCTCCTTGCCCCCTCCTTGATCTCTTTTGCAGCTTCGGCCAAAGGGTGAGCCTCGCCGAGGTTCATCAAAATTAGATCAGCATATCCCATCACGCTCATGAGAGCGTTATTGATATCATGGGCAACTCCACCTGCCAGCCTCCCTACGGCCTCCATCTTTTGTGCTTGAAGAAACTGCTCCTCGAGGCGCTTTTGCTCTGTGACATCGACCATTACTACCCTGGCAATAGGTCTTCCCGAATCGTCCTCTCCGAACCGGGAGTGTATTCGGACGATGAGGTCCTTTCCGTCCTTTGTTTTCCCTGGATATTCCACTACTTGGGGAATGGACTTTCCTCGGAGAACCGCCTCGATCCGCTGTCGCAAAATCTCCTTCCCCTCGTCGGTCCAAAGATCGAAGCCGGTCATGGAGAGGAACTCTTCCCTCGTGTATCCAAAAAGGCGGCACATGTATTCGTTCACTGTAAGGAAGCGTGCTGTCTCAACATCGATCTCGTATACTCCTGCTGGGACCTGCTCCACAAGCTCCCTATAACGTCTTTCCGCCTTCTCGAGAGCCACCATGGCTTTTTTCTCCTCGGTAATGTCCCTGTATATGGCGTAAGCTCCCCTTATCTCCCCTCCACCCCGGACAGGGAAGCCCGTAAATTCCACATCCAAGAGGGAACCATCCTTCTTTCGGCACTTGGTCTCCAATTGGAGGAGATGACCCGAGAGAACCATCTGGTGGTTTCTTGCCCCTTCTTTTGCCTTTTCATCGGGCTCCAGGAACTCCCAGAGGAAGGCCCCGACCATTTCATTGGCACACCAACCAAACATCTCCTCGAACGCCCTATTTACCCTCTGGACCCTGCCTTCTTTGTCCAAAAGGGCTATGGCTTGAGGCGAGCCTTGGAAAAGTTCCTCGAGAAGGGCTCTCGTGGATTCCACCTGGAGTTGAGCTTCCCTCAACTCTGTGATGTCCATTATGTGGCCCAGGAGTGCCGGTCTTCCTCCGAGTGTCACTCTTTGGGCGAGAAGCATTACCCATCTTATGTCTCCGTGGGGAGTGAGGATCCTCACGGTATAAGGTTCGGGGGCCAACTTTCCCTCAAGCCTCTCAGCCGCCCTCCGGCCAACTAAAGCTCTATCTTCGGGATGAATGAAGCTGAATACGTCAGAGTTAGATATATCCCTTGCCTCTCTCCCGAGGATCCTCTCGAAGGTGCGATTGCAATAGATGATACGATCTTGAAAAACATAGACCCCAACCAGGGCATTTTCCACTAAAGTTCGGAAAAGGTCCTCGTGCGGAGGCACATTCCAGATCTTCTCTTCCCCGTCTATCATTTCGCTCGCCTCCTTTAGCCGTGGCCTCGAAAAGACCCCTAATCCTCAACCTTCACACGACAGTTCGGGGCAAACACCTTCTTCCAAAAACTCATTCTCCAGGAAAGGCAAGTTGGGCTCCTTATCCATTATGTCCACACACCCTGGGGTGGACTTATGATACCACAACCCAGAGGGTGATTGCGGACTTCCTGGAAAAGCCCAGGCTCACCTGCTGTAAAGGCCCTGGGAACCGCGCCCCTTGTCTCCAATCCGGGCAGATAGGGATCTGAAGACCCCTCGCCGATAAGACGACTCAGCGTGACCTCAAAAAGCCCGGACGCGAGAGATCATCCTCAGCTATGAGAAGGTAAGCCCTCCAAAGGTGTGTGGGAGCACAATTACCGAGTGATACCTCCCAAAGTTTTTCCAGCCTTGACCTTGAAACCTGGAGCCTTTTATCATGCCCTTGAGTTACTGCATGGCCCCAGGAGATCAGCCCGATTATGGAAGAAAGAAAGCTTCCAGAGCCTAAGGATTTCATTCGGGAGATCATCATCGAGGACATTCGACAGGGCAAAAACGGAGGAAGGGTTGCCACCAGATTCCCGCCTGAGCCAAACGGATATCTCCACATAGGGCATGCTAAGTCCATCTGCCTTAATTTCGGCATAGCCCAAGAGTTCGGGGGAACCTGCAATCTGAGATTCGATGATACCAATCCCACCAAGGAAGAGGCCCGCTATGTGGAAGCCATTATGGAGGATGTGAGGTGGTTGGGTTTTGATTGGGGCGATAGGCTGTATTTCGCATCGGACTACTTCGATAAACTTTACGAGTACGCGGTGGAGCTCATCAAGGCTGGGAAGGCCTACGTGGACAGCCAGAGCCAAGAGGAGATTCGCCTGACCCGGGGCACGCCCACGGAGCCAGGAGTGGAAAGCCCTTACAGAAATAGATCGGTGAAGGAGAACCTGGAGCTCTTCGAGAAAATGAGGAAGGGCGAGTTCGAGGATGGCCAGTGTGTGCTTAGGGCGAAGATTGACATGGCTTCGCCCAATCTTCTCATGAGGGACCCGGTTCTTTACCGCATAAGAAAGGTTCCCCACCACAGGACAGGGACCAAGTGGTGCATATACCCAATGTACGACTTCGCCCATTGCCTCTCCGACGCCATAGAGGGGATTACCCACTCCATTTGCACTCTGGAGTTCGAGGTTAATAGGGCCCTTTATGACTGGGTCCTGGACAATGTGAGCGCCCCCTGTCATCCGAGACAAATAGAATTTGCGAGATTGAATCTGAGCTATACAGTTCTGAGCAAGAGGAAGCTCGCCCAACTCGTTGAGACAGGAATAGTGGAGGGATGGGACGACCCTAGAATGCCCACCCTCGCAGGGCTCAGAAGAAGGGGCTATACGCCCGAGTCCATAAGGGAGTTCTGCGAGAGGATAGGAGTGGCCAGAAGAGACAGTTTGGTGGATCTGAGCCTTTTGGAACACTGCGTGAGGGAGGATCTCAACAAGAAGGCCAAGAGGGTTATGGCTGTCCTGAGGCCATTGAGGGTGGTGGTGGAGAACTTTCCTCCGGATCGGGTGGAGGAGCTTTTGGGACCTAACCATCCCGATAATCCAGCCATGGGCACAAGGCCAATCCCATTTTGTAGGGAGATCCTCATAGAGAGAGACGATTTTCTGGAAGATCCGCCAAAGGGCTACCATAGACTTGCTCCAGGCAGAGAAGTGAGGCTCAGATACGGCTACTTCATAAAATGCGTCGGTGTGATCAAAGACCCAGCCACAGGAGAGATCGTGGAACTCCGATGCACGTATGACCCGGAGACAAGAAGTGGCTTTGCCCCGGATGGCCGGAAGGTCAAGGGGACCATACATTGGGTGCCCGAGAGATACTCCCTGGAGGCAGAGGTCAGACTCTATGACAGGCTTTTCACAGTGGAGGATCCGAGCCAAGAAGAGGACTTCTTGGCGTTCATCAATCCCAACTCCCTCGTTATAGTGAAAGGCGCAAGGGTAGAGCCCAGCCTCTCGAGCGCCTCTCCCGGAGACCACTTCCAGTTCGAGAGAGTGGGCTACTTCAATCTCGACCCTGTCGAGGGCAAAAAGGGCAATCTCGTTTTCAATCGAACAGTTCCCCTGAGGGACACTTGGGCCAAGATAGCATCCAAAGTCACCTGATGGCTTTGATCTCCGTCTGCGCAAGCTCAAGCCTCGCTCTGAGAAGTTTCTTGTAGTAAAGCTCCACCTTGGAGGAATCCTTCCGAGCCACAGCTTTTAAGAGATCGCCCTCTGTCTCCGCCACCTCCAGTCTCTTGTAATAGTCCATGGACTCTTTCAGATGTGCTAGAACTATCTTCCCCGTAAGGAGGGGATGGTTATTGGTCACGTTGGCATCGGGAAAACGAGTGCCGTGCTCGAGCTCCACCTCGAGTCCCGCCCGGAAGTCCTCGAGGGGGATCTTCATGCCCGTAGTGTTCACTTCGGAGAGAATTATCTTGGCCTCCTTCTGGGTCACTCTGGGATTCTTGAGGCGACTCCAGTCCCTGATACCCAGAGTCTTGCAAACTCTCTTTACCTCTTCAGGCGTCACATATTCGGGAATATCCATCTCAGCACCTCCCCCTTGATTGTATTATGCTTCTCCTATGACCTTCAGGCCGAATTTGTCTTCCAGGATTCTCGCTGCTGTTTTCGTGTCCTCCTTTATGGGAGCGGCGGACCTCTCTAAGTCTTCTCTTATATCTGACACCTCCAACTCGTATATCTTCTCGACTCCCCCAGGTCCTATTTTAGCGGGCACACCGAAGCCCATGGAGTCGATCCCGTCTTCCTTTTTCACAAGCCCGTATTCTCCTTTCAGTATGGCTACAACTGGCTGAACCTCAGCCTCCCCCATTATGATTGCCCTGAGCATCTCTCCCGCAGCCTTGGCTGGACCAACCGATGCGCTATGACCCGTTGCTTCGACAAAATGGGTCCCACCTTTTTTTGCCTCTTCCACTATATGCTGGACCCTTGCTTTGTCTGCATTGCTCACTTCCAAAAAAAGATCCAGGGGAATCCCCCCCACGGAGAAGAATCGAGAGCTCACCACCATGGAGTCTCCATGGTCTCCGAAAACAATACCCCTAATATCCCTTCCTGATATCCCCAGTTCCTTGGCAATGGCGTAGGAGATCCTCCTCGAGTCCAAATTCCCAGCCTGTCCCATCACCTTTTCCCTAGGGAAACCCGTTACCTTGTATCCAACCCATGTCATGGTGGTGACAGGGTTCCCCATGAAGATCAAAACGGGGAGCTTATCTGGATCGCAAGAGCCGTAAAGTCTCCTTATTTCGAGGCAAGTCTGGGCTATGATCTCGGTGTTCACGGCCAAGAGATCCCTTCTCGACTGCCCTTCCTTGCGGGGGACCCCGACTCCAATGAATATGACATCCAGTCCAGCCATATCCTCTACTCGGTTGGTCCCAAAAAGCCTCTGTCTTTTTGGCGCGTTGGCCTTGAGATCCTCTATCCAGGCGGCAGCTCTGTTAGGATATTGAGGAAGGGGTCGGCTGTAAAAGACGATTTCTTTTCCAAGTCCTTCATCCACCAGGAACACAACCACATCTCTCGACACACTTCCAAATCCCCACACACCTATCCTGTCCATCTCCCTCGACCTTGGGACCAAGAAGCAACCCCTTTCCATCTCAGCCATACCAGAACCTCCTTACGTTGTTTCCTTTCTCTTGGTCTCAAACAGTTTCCGCTTGATGCTTCCCAAACACTTTCTCACGTCTATGTCCTTGGGACAAACCTTCGTGCACTCTCCATAGGCCTTACAACCCCATATCCCCAGAGGATTATCCAAAAGTGCCATCCTTTCTAGGAATGCATTATCCCTTGAATCGAAAAGATATCTGAAGGCCCTGAGGAGAGCAGCTGGCCCCAAAAAATCAGAGCTTCTCTCCATCACGGGACAAGCAGCAGTGCAACAAGCACAGAGAATGCACCTTATGGCCTCATCAAATTTCATCCTTTGTTCAGCACTTTGGAGGCGTTCCCTTTCTGGTTGATCTTTGTCGGGCATGAGGTAAGGCTTCACATATTGGATTTTCTGGAAAAATGGCTCCAAATCCACCACAAGATCCTTGATCACCCGAAAATTGGGCAGAGGCTCCACCCTTATGATGCCGTCTTCGTATTCTTTCACAAGCTTCTGACAGGCTAAAGTACAGAAGCCGTTGATTCTCATGGCGTCAGCCCCGCAGGCCCCGTGCCCGCAAGAGGACCTGAAGGAGAGGGACGGATCTTGCTCCCACCTTATCCTATTGAGACAATCAAGTACCCTTTCCCAGGGTTTGGTCTCCAACTCGTATATATGGAACCTTGGAGCTTTATCCGAAACGGGGTCGAATCTGTAAACCTCAAGACGGACTCTCACGATGAGACTCCTTCTCAATAAGAGCGTTCTGATGGTTCGAATCTCGTTATTCTCACAGGCTTCCAGGCCACCTTTATCTCCCCCCCATTCAGGAACACAAGGCTATGTTTCAGAAATCTAGAGTCGTCCCTCTCGGGATAGTCTTCCCTGAAATGGGCTCCTCTGCTCTCCTCCCTGGCCAGTGCACTGGCCACAACTGCTCGAGCCACATGTAGCATGCTGTCCAACTCAAGGGCCTCCACAATCTCTAAATCAAACCTTCCAGGCCTCCTGCCCAGCTGAATCTTGGAGAATCTCCTTTGAATCTCATCTAAAAGATCTGCTACCTTCAGGAGCCCTTTGCGGGTTCTGAAAACCGAACAATGTTCCATCATGGCGGCTTGCAGCTCGAATCTCAATTGAGCGAGTCTCTCCGATCCCCTTGAAGCACACATCTTCGAGAACCTTTCGGGATTCCTGGGTTTACCCTTGAATGGAAATGATAATGCTTTTAGGCCCTTTAGCCACTCATCAATGGCCCTTCCGGCCCTTCTCCCGAATACCACTAGATCCAAAAGAGAATTGCATCCAAGCCTATTTGCTCCATGGACAGAAACGCAGGCACACTCTCCCGCTGCAAAAAGACCCGGAAGCACACCCTTTTCTCCATCACCCAGAACCCTTCCGTCGCTATCAGTGGGAATGCCCCCCATGAAATAGTGACATGTGGGCTCGACGGGAATTGGTTCCTTGGAGGGATCCACCCCAGCATATCTTTTGGCAAAAGAGGCAACCTCCCAAAGTCGTTCTTCTATCTTCTCGGGGCCAAGAGCTGTTAAATCCAAATGAACGTAGTGTTCCCCTCTTATACCTCTACCTTCCTTTATCTCAGTGAGAATGGCTCTGCTCGTAATGTCCCGTGGTGCCAAATCCATTATGTTGGGGGCATAGCGGACCATAAACCTTTCCCCAAGATCATTTCGGAGGACTCCCCCCTCTCCTCTCGCAGCCTCGCTGATCAAAATCCCAACGGATCTCAATCCCGTGGGATGAAATTGGACGAACTCCATATCTTCGAGGGGAATTCCTGCCCTAAAGGTGAAGGCCATGCCGTCTCCAGTATTGCCTGAACAATTGGAAGTTGTCCTGAATATCCTTCCTGCACCCCCTGTAGCCACAAGAACGGCCTTGGCCCAGATCCTATGGACTTCTCCACTTTTGATGTCAAGGACCCACACTCCCACGCACTGTCCAGCGTCAATTATGAGATCGAGTACCATGTATTCAGAGTAAAAGAGAACATTCCCTTTCAAGCACTGTTCGTAAAGGGTGTCCAATATGACTCGACCAGTTCTGTCGGATGCGTAACAAGCCCTCTTTACAGGCGCCCTTCCCCACTGGCTGGTGTGACCTCCGAACGCCCTTTGGGCTATGAGGCCCTTTTCATTCCTACTAAAAGGCACTCCCATGTGTTCCAACTCTATTATTGCCCTGGGTGCATCCCGGGCCATGATTTCCACGGCGTCTTGATCTGCAAGAAAATCGCTTCCCTTGACCGTGTCGAACATGTGCCATTCCCAGTGGTCTTCCTCTTCATTACCCAGAGCCGCGCTGATTCCCCCCTGAGCAGCCCCGGAATGACTTCTGGTCGGGAAAACCTTGCTCACCAAGGCCACATTCCACCTCGGTATAAGTTCCACCGCCGCCCTCAAACCAGCAATCCCAGTGCCTACGATCAGGGCATCGTGACACGGTTCCAATGGACCTTTGTCCTCCTTCTTTTTTACGCTCAGTATTGCTTCCACTCTTTTGGGGGTCAAGGACCCACCATTGGAGCTTTTCCCTCAGTAAGCCTCCTCAGATCTAGTAGTTCCTCTACTTTCCCGGGCGTCAATATTCCCTTTTCGAGGAGGAGCTCCTTCACTGTCTTGCCCGTCTCCCATGCCTCTTTGGCAAGGGAGGCGGCCAGATCATATCCGAGCACTGGGGCCAAGGGCGTTATAAGGGCCAGGCTTCCCTCAACTTGGGAAAGGGCTCTTTCCCTATTAGCCTTTATTCCCATTACACACTTGCTAGCCAGGGTGTTACAGGCGGCTGCAAGCACCTTTATGGACTCGAGGATCTTGTCTCCTATGAGGGGCATCATGGTGTTGAGCTCCAGGAGCCCATGCTGAGCTCCTAAAGCGATGGAGAGGTCATTCCCCATTACAGCTGCAGCAACCATCATCACGCACTCTGGAATCACAGGATTCACTTTGCCAGGCATGATGGAACTGCCCGGCTGCAGAGCTGGTAGGATTATCTCTCCCAGGCCTCCCCTGGGTCCCGAATTCATGATCCTGAGATCGTTGGCTATTTTCATGAGGGCCACTGCAAGGGCCCTGAGCTGGCCGCTCATTTCCACAAGAGCCTCCTTGCTAGCCAAGGCCTCGAAAAGATCAGGAGCCTGAACAAAAGGGAGACCCGTGATCTCTCTGATCCTGGATATGGCAAGGGATGCGAACCCAGAAGGAGCATTCACCCCGGTGCCCACGGCAGTCCCTCCTAGGGCGAGTTCCATTATTCGGGGCATGGAGGATTCTATCCTGGCTATGGAGTGAGCCACCTGAGATCCATAGGCTTGGAATTCCTGCCCCAGTCTCACGGGAAGGGCATCTTGGAGGTGAGTCCTGCCAAGTTTTATCACGTCATCGAACTCCATAGCCTTTTCCTTAAAGGCCTTCTCCAGCATCCTGAGGGATGGCAAGAGCTGCCTTTCGATTGCTTCGGCTGTTGCCACATGGATAGCCGTTGGGATCACATCATTGCTGGATTGACTCATGTTCACATGGTCATTGGGATGGACAAGGTCCTTGGAACCCCTTTTCCCCCCAAGGATCTCGCAGGCCCTGTTGGCTATTACCTCGTTGGCATTCATGTTGGTGGACGTGCCGGAGCCTGTCTGAAATACATCCACCACGAACTCCACATCGAGAAGACCATCTATCACTTCTTGGGACGCACGGACAATGGCCCGGCCCAGCCTGGGGTCCAAAACTCCCAAAGCCATGTTGGCCTCTGCTGCGGCCCTCTTCACTATGCCCAATGCCCTTATCATCTCTCTGGGCATTCTCCTTCCACTTATAGGAAAGTTCTCCAAAGCCCTTTGGGTCTGGGCTCCATAATAAGCCCAAAGGGGAACCCGAACTTCACCCATTGAGTCCTTCTCTGCCCTGAAACCTTCCATTTTACTCCTCCTTCGGGTTTTTCTGCGCGGAGATCCTCCATTGCACAATTTAACTTGAGATTGAACCTCGAGGCAGTCCATGATAATTTTGGTCAGTCTCGGGAAAGGGGGAGGGTTAGGAGATGGGCGAGTGGAAAAAGACGGGATGTGTCCTCTGTGGCCAGAATTGTGGCTTGGAGGTCCTGGTAGAAGGAAATAGGATGATGAGGGTCCGGCCTGACAAGGACAATCCCAGAAGCCAGGGATACATATGCAGGAAAGGCCTAAATGTCACATCACATCACCATCACGATGACAGACTTTACTATCCCCTTAAAAGGACTCAAAGCGGCTTCGAGAGGATCTCCTGGAACCAGGCCTTGGAGGAAATATCGGAAAAGATCCGTTCCATTGTTGAGAAACACGGCCCCAGAGCAATAGCTTACATGGGAGGAGGTGGACAAGGATGCCACTTCGAGGCAGCCTTCGGTGTTCGGTTCCTGAGGGGACTCGGCTCCAAGTATCACTATAGTGCATTGGCCCAGGAGCTCACAGGATATTTCTGGGCATGGGGAAGGATAACAGGGAAGCAGTATCTTTTCGCAGCTCCCGACCACCACAGAACGGAGGTCCTGGTTGCCTTGGGCTGGAACGGAATGCAGAGCCATCAGATGCCCCAAGCCAGAAGATTTCTCTCTGCTATGGCAAGGGATCCTGGAAGGGTTCTGGTGGTAGTGGATCCAAGGCTTAGCGAGACAGCGAAGATTGCCGACATCCACCTTCCTGTGAGGCCAGGCACTGACGCCCTGCTTCTCAAGGCCATGATAAAAATAATTCTGGAAAACAAGTGGGAGAACAAGGAGTATCTAGCCAAATGGGTGAGGGGATTCGAGGAAGTGAGACAATGGTTCGAGGGCTTCGACCCCCAGGCTGCGTGCCAGGTTTGCGAGCTTGATTACAAGAAAGTAGTGGATGTGACGGAGCTCATTGCCAAGAGGAAATCCTCCATCCACCCAGACCTGGGAGTGCTGATGAACCGGCACAGTACAGCAACAACCTATCTTGCCATCTTGCTTATGGCTATCTGCGGCAGGATCGGTATAGAGGGCGGAAATGTCTTTTACGGCTATTTGATGCCTTTGGGATCCCACTCTGATGAGAGAGATCCTGAAAACTGGAGGACAGTTGCAACGGGCTATCCTGCCATAATGGGCACCTATCCCCCCAATGTGATGCCCGAGGAGATCCTGAGCGACCATCCAGAGAGGCTCAGGGCTGTGATATGCTCCCAGTCCAATCCCCTCCGTTCCTATGCGGATACAACAGCGTACGAGGAAGCTTTCTCCAGGCTTGATCTCCTTGTTACTTGCGAGCTCGCAATGACCGAGACCGCAGCCCTCTCCCACTATGTTCTTCCTGCAAGATCTGGTTATGAATCGTGGGATGGTACCTTCTTCGCTTGGACCTTTCCGGAGATCTATTTTCAGATGAGAAGGCCCATTGTGGAGCCAGAGGGGGAAAGGTGGGAGGTGAGTCAGATCTTCGTTGCCTTGGCAGAGAAGCTCCGCCTGATCCCTCCTATACCCGAACAGCTTCGTGAGGTAGCAGCCAGTGGGGACAGGGTTCGCTTCGGTGCCCTTCTGATGGGCCTTTTGAGAAACGATCAGGCCTTGGCCAGGAATCTGCCCTTTGTCCTGGCGAAAACCTTGGGCCGACAGATGGGCTCGGCCAATCTCGCATCCCTTTGGGGTATTCTCAATGGGGCGCCTGGCAGATTCAGGAAGTGGGCAGCTAGAGTTGGATTCGATCCTGGCCCCCTTATGGGTGAAGAAATTTTCAAAGCTATCCTGGAGCATCCCGAGGGGCTCTGGATAGGCAGGTGCGATCCCCAAGAGAACTTGGAGGTCCTCTCCACAGAAGACGGCAAGCTCCATATCCATATCCCTGAGATGGAACAATGGATTAGGTCCATAACCCCAGAGTCCGAAGCGATTGCGTTGGAAAGGGAAAAGGGAGCCTATCCCCTCATACTAATGGCCGGCCGCCATATGGATACCAACGCCAATACCCTAATGAGGGATCCCTCATGGAACCAGGGAAGGAGGGCCTGCACCTTGGCCATGCATCCCGAAGACGCGAGGAGGTTGGGGCTCGGGGACGGGCAAATGGTGAGGGTTGTGACCGATGCAGGCTCCGTGGAAATAGAGCTCGAGATAGATGAGAGCTCGAGGATTGGAACCGTAATCATGCCTCACGGGTTTGGACTGATTTACAAAGGCAAGGAATTTGGAGCCAATGTGAACAGGCTCACGAGCTCCAGACACAGGGATCCCATAGCTGGGACCCCACTCCACAGATTCGTTCCTTGCAGGGTGGAAGCCATAAAGAATATGGAGGCTAAAGATAAGCCATGAATCCCAAAGGAGAAATTGGGGCGAAAGCCCGAGTACCAGTTGCAGTTGCGGGAATGTCCTTGGAAGAGTATGTGGAGAAGGTCAGGGCATTTCATGGGTACGCCGCACCCGGGATGATTTTGGGAGGGTTTATGGTGGATGTAGCCATCAAGCATCTGCCACAAGATATTCTTTACGATGCCATATGCGAGACTCAGAAGTGCCTCCCCGATGCCATCCAACTTCTCACTCCATGCACCCTGGGTAATGGGTGGTTGCACATAATCAATCTGGGACGATTCGCCCTGAGTCTTTATGAAAAAAGACGAGGAGAGGGGGTTCGGGTGTTTGTGAGTCCCCCAAAGCTCGAGCGCTTCCCACTCCTATGGAGTTGGTTCATGAAAAAGGGCCCCAAGGATCAGAGGGATCTTGGAAAATTGGTGGAGGCTATATGCCAGGTTGGGCCCCTTGTCATCTCACTTCAGAAGGTGAAGCTCCAGGAGAAGTTCCTCAAAAGAAGACGCCACAGAGACTTTGCCCTTTGCCCCAGGTGCAAGGAGTCGTACCCAGTAGATGATGGCCCCGTTTGTCTGGGGTGTCAGGGGCAGGCTCCCTATGAGGAGACATCAGGTGGGACTCGTTTTCCGACCTACCTCATCGAGGAGGAGTAATGGATGCACATTTCCCGATTGGTAACGCAACTTAGGGGAAGAGAGATCTCCTGCATGGAGATTGTGGAGATGTGCCTCGAGAGGATAGAGAAACTTGATCCCCACCTTGGGGCTTTCCGGGTTGTGTTCTCAAAGGAGGCTCTCAAGCATGCGGAGGCTGCTCAAAAGATGTTAGAGGCTCGAAGGCCCATGGGCCCTCTCCACGGCATCCCCTTCGCAGTCAAGGACCTCATGGATGTGGCTGGCGAGGCAACCTGTGCCGGGTGCAAGCTTCTCGCGAACAGTAGGGCAAAGAGGGATGCAGAGGTAATCCGGAGGCTCTTGAGGGGAGGTATGATCCTTATGGGCAAGACCCATACGGTCCAGTTCGCCTACGGTGGTGTGGGGATAAACACCCATTACGGAACTCCTAAGAATCCCTGGGTAAAGGAGCATTACGTGCCAGGGGGATCGAGCAGTGGCTCGGGGGTTGCTGTTGCGGCCAGGATGGTGCCAGCAGCTCTTGGGACCGATACAGGAGGATCGGTCAGGATTCCATCGGCCCTGTGCGGCATAACGGGTCTCAAGCCGACTTTCGGCAGAGTGAGCCTGTCGGGCGTCTACCCCTTGAGCTGGACTCTTGACTCAGTTGGGCCCATGGCCCTATCCGTAGAGGATGTCGCTGTGCTCTATGAAGAGATGAAGATGGGCGAAGGGGGCCAAGGGGAGGAGTGGGAAAATTGGCCAGTGGAGGTGCCCATTTGGCTCAAAGCAGGCGTCGAGGGAATGAGGCTAGGAATTCCAGAGACCGTCTTCTGGGAGGAAGTGGATTCCGAAGTAGAAAGAGTGGTGAGGGATGGAATCTCCGTGCTGGAGGGTCTTGGAGCCAAAATAGAGAGTATCCCATTTCCCGTGGCTAGGAAGGCAAGCGAATTTGCAAGAAAAGGGGTTATCCTCGCCTCCGAAGCCTACTCAACAAACAGGCATTGGGTTGAAGAACACTTTGGGGAACTTGACCCCTTCGTCTCTTTTCGCCTCGCGAGGGGGAAGGAGCTCAAAGCCCACGAATATGCGGAAGCGTTCAGAGAGATGCTTTCTCTGAGGGAAGAGGCTCTGGAGCAATTCTCCCGAGCGGATGTTCTCATTGTCCCCACAACCAGAATTCCTTCTGTCTCCTTGGAGGAGGCTTCTAGTTCCATAGATGCTTATACCAGGGTCAACTGGGGCTATTTGCGCAATACCTCCATAGGAAATGTCCTCAACTTCTGTGGGCTGAGTGTTCCTTGTGGGTTCACATCAGGAGGACTTCCTGTGGGGCTCATGATCTATGGAAGGCCATGGGAAGAAAAGGTTGTTTTGAGGGTGGGTTATGCTTTCCAGAAGGCCACAGACTGGCACTTTTTGGAACCCAAGCTGGAGGGTCTTGAAAGCCACTAGAAAGGAGGCTCAAAAACCAAACCCCTGCCATAGATGGCAAGGGCCGAAAATGGCGGTGCAGGGCTTCGAACCCCGGACACTGCGGATATGAGCCGCATGCTCTGACCAACTGAGCTACACCGCCAACTGCGCCATATCATATGACGAAAGTGGGCTGAAGGTCAAGATTCGCGGGGAGACACACGGCCTTGGAGAAAAGAGAGCTCCAAAAACTCGCAAAGTTCCTCTCATACGTCCTAGGAGTGAGACCCGATGAGTTTGGGCTTTTACCTCAGCCTGAAGGCTTCGTGCCCCTAAAGGAATTGATTCAGGCCATGAGGGAAGAAGAGGAATGGACCCACATCTCTGAGGTCCATTTGAGGGACCTCATCCATGGTGGCTATAGAGGCAAATTCGAGCTCTCACAGGGCAAGATAAGGACGACCCAAGCCACAATCAATTTCGTCCCCGAACCCACAGATAGCCCCCCTCCGAGGCTATTCTGTGGGGTGAGGAGGAGGGCTCATTGGGCCATCAGTCAAAGGGGCTTGAAGCCTTTCAAGTATGGGTGGGTGGTGCTCGCAAGGACCAAAGAATTGGCGGTGAGGATGGGAAAGAGGAGGGATCCTGAGCCCCTAGTGGTGGAGGTAAAGGCCCAGGAGGCATGGGGAAGCGGAATAAGATTCTTCTCGACCCAAGGAGAGCTCTTCGTCTCCAAAGAAATACCCCCTCAATTCCTGTTGCTTCCCCCCCTCGAGAAGGGAGAAGAGAAGAGGGCCTCCCCCTCACAGTCAAAGGCCCCCAAGATGGAGCTTCCGGGGTCCTTTTCATTGGAGCCCGAGTTCCTCCTGGCGCCTCAGGGAACGAAAGGAGAAAAGGGGGTCAGGCGAAAGGATCCATCTTGGCGAAGGGCAAGGAGGGAGCGGAGGAGAAGGTGACCATCACCAGGCCCCGATGGATGCGAAGCTCACTGTGCAGTAGGGATGGTAAGCTTGGGAATACTTGATAAGCTTTATACTTTTGCCCTCCATAAGTGTGAGCCACGCGTAAATGGGGGGAAGGCCGCAGATTCTCCTTCTGTCCTTCTCTGCCATTATGTGTCTGTAAAACCCATCGGCGTTTCCTTTCGTCACCCACTGGAGCATCTCCGTATCTTCCCTGGCGATATTGGGGAGATCGGATACCTCCAGGGGTCTAGGATCTCCGAACTGGGGACCTAGATGGGAGAGATCCGCGCTCGCGATGACGCAAACCCCCTCTCGGATCTCCGCCAAGATCCTTTTCAGTGCTGCGAAGCCCTTTGCCAATGGCGATGAAGAGGATGGCAGAAGCCTCCCCTCGATTAGTTCGTGATAACCCGTGCAGAGAATTGGCAACACACGGAAGGACTTTGAGGCCTTTTGGGCCAAATACTGGAGAAAAACGAGCTGGATCTCTATTGTGTGTTCTGTCCTATGGGCCAGTTCGTCCCAGAAGAAATCCTCCCCAGCCAGTTCGCAGAATTTTTGAGCCAGATCTGCCGCGGAATCCACTCTTCCAAGGGGGGTCTCGAAGGTCTTGGAAGTCAATGCCCACGGGCGGTCCATGGGCACATGGGAAGTCCCCAGAATGACGAAGAGATCCACCTGATCAACGAATGGCTCCAGAGCCTTGTACCCCCAAGCATAGCATTCGCCTCCCCTGGTGAGGTCTATATGTGGGAGGACGAGACCCGAAGGAACAATCTGGGGGAGCTCGCTTCCGGCGTCCGCTTTCTGCAGTAGGGAATCGAGAAGACTCCTCAGCTCCCCTGCGTCAGCCGGATAAGCGCTTCCGGCATGGGCAGCCACCCTCAATGGGTTCTGCCTGAAAGCCCTTGTCACTTCCCGCCTCTGGGCCCAGTAGCGCTCATTATCCAAGAAGTAATTGTTGTCCAACCTCTTCACGAACTCCTCGATTCGGTCCATACCGATGAGCCCAAAACCCCCTCTCCTCATGAGGGCCACTTGAATGTCCCTCAGATCATTTCGACCATCCATGAGGGCCAGTATAAGCCCAGCGCTCCTGTCGAGAACCATATCTGGGGATATACCCATCCTGTCCCTCAAAAGTATAGCTTCCCTTCCCCCTTGGAAAACTGGAAGAGCTTCCACCCCCGGTCTTATTTTGGGAAACATTTGTTCCATCACGGACCTTAGTATCCTTCGTGGATGCTTTTGGAGTCAATGGCGCAGGTGGGATCAAAGATCGCTCCTTCCCGCCAGGAGCCCGGCCGTCTACAAGGGACCTAGCCCGGGAGGAAAAGCCTCGCGGAGAAAGGCTAAAAAAGACGAGAAGGAGAGTTCTGTCGGGGGGAAACCGAGGTGAGATGGCCTTGTGGGGGAAAGCCCGGAGATTACGCGGAAGGGGGTTTTCTCGGAGGGGCGCACTCTGTGCGCCCGCAAAGACGGGCTCGACCCAAGCCGAGGCATAACATAATCATCGAGGGGCAATCGAGCGCCCGGTGGCCTAAGGGGGATATGCTTGGGTCAAGCCGGGCTTTCCTTTCGGGCGTGCGGAGCCCGCCCTCCAGGAGACGCCCCAATCGAACTGGGGCACCATTTTGGGACCCGAAAGGCCGCTTCCCTGATCCTGCAATAACGTTTGGATTTCTTCGGGCCCAATTTCTCGTGACAGAACGAATGGATCTGTCCAAAACGCTCTGAGCATGCTACGATGGACACCAAGTGAGGTGGGGGAGGTAAGGATGGAGTGGGTCCTTTACGTTGTGGGTGGTTTCTGGATCGTGTGTGGGACGACGATAGTTTTGTACACGGAGACAGCCAGAAGGTGGCTGAGTGCCCTTTTCAGGCCCATTCCCTTCAAAATCATGGCATTTCTCCCCATGGCGGTGGGAATACTCTTGATGATCTCTGCTCCCACGAGCCACACCTTTTGGCTCGTGGAGATTGTGGGAGCTTTGGGTGTGGTGAAGGGGCTTTTGCTTCTTCTCGTACCCAAGGCCCAGCACCAGCAATGGCTTTCGGCTTGGTGGTGGGAAAGGGCCTCGGATGTCACGTGGCGTTTTTTGGGTCTCATTGGGGTAATACTGGGTGTGTTCCTGGTCCTCAGACTTTGACCACGGACCAGAAAGAGGTGAGAAGGATGGAGACAAAGGTCGGTGATCTCGTGCTCATTCACGTGGAGGGAAAGCCTGCTGCCTATGCCAGGGTAGAGGATATGGAGCCCGATATAAAGCCGGGGTGGCTCAGGGTCAAGCTCCTTGTGCTCACTGTCCCTATCCAGTTGGTGACTTGGATTCTTCAACCAGAGCAGGTGGATGGGACACCCTTCACCATGGGAGGCACACCCATGAGGCTGGAGAGGGTAATAGTGCCCTCGCCAGGACAAGGAGAAGGAGAGCCACCTCAGGAGATTCCCAAGGAACAAAAGGGAAAGGTCATTTCCCTCATGGAGAGAAAAAGGGAAAAGTGAGGCTCATCTAACCCCACCTCCCGGAGATCTTGCTTTTCTCCTCTGGCCCTAGGATGGCTACCCCTTTTTGGTTTTCGGCGTCCTGGAAAACGTGGAGGAACTGCCCTCCATGGGAGCTGGGGACGTGGATCACTTTCACGACCATGGAATAATGGGCCAACTCTGGGAGAATTTCTCCTAGTATGTTCTGGGAATTCAAGAAAAACTCCTCGCGGAATATGGTGCCAGGTTGGTCGGGATATATGGCTATGGGAAGTATTCTGGCCTCCACCAGGTCATTGAAGAAGTGCGTCCCGTACGAGACCTCCGGGGTCGCCCCTTTTTCCTCGAACGCTATTTCGGCGAGAAACAGAGTCTTGTTTATATCCTCGTAGCCAACCCTCACCCCAAGGTTTATATCATTGCTCCCCCACCTTCCAGGGCCCAAAAGACCATAACGTTTTGTCCCCAGAATCCTGTTCAGCCTGCTCACCACCCGACCTATCTCTATCTTCTCCTCATATGTGGAGAGTCTCCCGTAAGCCTTCGGGTCCACGTACACGATGTACTCGACGTTGATCACAGCGCCATTGGACACGCCCTTGTCGTTCGTGAAAATTATCCTCTCCTCGGGAACATCAGCCGGGATCCTGATACTCTGGTCGTCGGGACCTATTGCCAGGGTGCGACATTGGAGAAGGTACAGTTTTCCGCCGTCCCATGCGAATTCTATGTCCACAGGGTGCTGGTAGGCCTCTTCCAGCCTGGAAAGAATCTTCCTCATCAGTTTGACGAAGGGGGATCGCATCAAAAATGCATCGAAAGTTATGCAACATTTGGCTGGGTCCAGGTGGTGGCCGCGAAACATGGCTGGAGATATGTGTCCATCGTCTATCACCGACAAGGCCTGATGGATTTCCGGGTGTTCCACCTGATTCATCAGGTCAGACAATGCCAGAGTCTCCAATCGGTTTTCCTCCAAGTTGAGGACATCCACCATCTTCTGGGAATACTTGCGAATCTGCTCGGCCCCAACTTCAGGCCTCAGTAAAGGATGGCTGAGGGCCACCATCCTCGGGTAGTCCCCCGCCACTCTGTCCACTGCCCTGGTTCCCAGACCCAGTACCAGTCGGACCAGGCCTTCTTCCATCTTTATCTTGGGAGTCCACCTGTAGGTGTTCCTGGAATAAGCGACCCCAGCTGCAAAGGGAAAGAAATATTTCCCGAACCTCCTTCCCGCGACTTTCTGGACAAGGACGCTCATGCGCTCATCGAAGTCTAGGAGGCCGTGGTCCATTCTGTAGAGGATGGGAGCGGGGCCGAAGGTGCTCATGTGCACCCGCTTGAGGCCCCAAATGAATTCCCTGAGGCGCTTTTCCAAGTCTCCCTGGTTGGCCAAGAAGACCGAATCGTACTTGCCGGAAAAGGCGTATCCGAAGTTGTCCTCCAAAAGGCTCGACGAGCGAAGAATCAGAGGATGCTCCCCGACTTTCTCCAGAAATCCCTTGAACTGTTCCACGAGGTCTGGAGGGAAAGAAGCCCTCTCGAAGAGCCGGGCCATTGTCTTGTACTCCTCCTCTATTGTCTCCCGACTCTTGTATTTCTGAGTGCGGAATTCTTCCAGGCCGTTGTAATCCAAGAAGTCGGAGAATATGCCGGAGTTGAAGTAGTATGACTCTGGAATGGTCACGTACTGTTCGAGTTCGGGATCCCTCTTGGAAAGCCTGGGAAGCAGGATCTTGTAAGCCAAGAGCATCCCAGCTGCCTTTCCCCCTATCCTGCCAGATCTTCTCCTGCTCCAGTAAGAGCGATCGCACAGCTCGTTTATGTCCCTTATGGTGATATGGTGCTTGGCAATGCTTATGAACTTGAGCTGGTTGGAGATGAAGTGATTTATGAGGGCCACTCTCGTCCCTATAGCCTCGTTGGGGGGAATGTAAAGGTCTCCCTCGGGTATCTCGCAGAACTCGTTAAGGGCCCTTTTTATCTGGATGGATGTGGCCCCATCCATATTCACCACCTTATTCAGGTGCCTGAAACGCTCCATCTTCCTGGCAAGGTTTATGTAACTCTCTATCTCCTCGTCGGTGAAATGGGATGCGAAATAGAGGTCCGTGAGCACATCCTCCCATTCCTTGAGTTCGTCTTCCCCCCAGGAGGCCTTGATCTTCCTCAACTGCTCCTCTGCCTCTTTGCGGATCTCCTCTTCCGATTTTATCCCCCTTTCCTTGAGGGCCTGGAGGAAGAGCTTCCTCATCTCCCCTAGGAGCTTGGGGTATTGCATCATCTTCTGGAACATCCTATAAGTCCTAACTATGTCCATGTTTCAGACCCAGCCCCTCAACTTGCAGGCCTCTGCCACCCGGGCCACTGCCACAAGATAAGCCGCCTGTCTCATGTTCACCTTCTCTCTTCGGCTCATCTCGTACACGCCCCTGAAGGCGTTGGTCATCTTGTCATCCAGACGCTGATGGACATCCCTCAGTTCCCAGTAAAAATTGTAGGCGTTCTGCACCTGCTCGAAGTAAGATACCGTGACCCCCCCTGCATTGGCCAGAAAATCGGGCAAAACCACAACCCCCTTGTCATAGAGAATCTCATCGGCCTCTGGAGTCGTGGGACCATTGGCCAACTCGCATAGGATCCTGCAGCGAACCCTGGGAGCATTCTCCTTTGTTATGGCATTTTCCAGAGCGCAGGGGAAAAGGACCGTTACATCGAGCTCGAGAAGGGCTTCCTGGGGTATCTCCTCAGCCTCCGGAAACCCTTTCAAGGTGTCATGCTTGAGCTTGTAATCCACAAGGGACCTGGCCTTTATCCCCGAGGGATTGTATACAGCCCCTTTGGAGTCCGATGCAGCGACGAGCTTCAATCCGAGAATCTCCTCCCCCAGGAGCGCTGCGTGCTGGCCAGCGTTGCCAAAGCCCTGCACGGCCATGGTACCTCCCTGAAGATTTATCCCGAAGACCTTGGCAGCCTCCCTGGTCACGTAAACTCCTCCCCTGGCTGTGGCATCTATCCTTCCCTGGGATCCTCCAAGGGGAAGGGGCTTTCCCGTTATGACCCCAGGATGCTTTTCCCCCACCATTGTCTCGTACTCATCCATCATCCAGGCCATGATCTGGGGGGTCGTGTACACATCCGGAGCAGGGACATCCTTAGTCACCCCCAAGGCCCTTCCTAT
>Ga0197142_1001551_pt1 | contig 20917 bp, 16 predicted proteins | sample GBS60_MetaG_FD_148614 | JGI IMG/M metagenome (GOLD analysis project Ga0197142, IMG submission 148614) | Sediment microbial communities from Great Boiling Springs, Gerlach, Nevada, United States - GBS 60_MetaG | ecosystem: Environmental > Aquatic > Thermal springs > Hot (42-90C) > Sediment... | reverse complement strand
GGGGCGTACGATATAGTGCAGCACTTGAAAGAAGGCAAGGGCCATTTGGGCCTGATGGGGAGAGGGGGTGGAGGCCATCCGCTGAAGGATGTAGCCGCCGCCTGCGGGTTCGGCGCCAGGATACCAGCTGGCCCACCATTGTAGCCCCATAAAGGCAACAGCGCCCATCAGGCCCCAGCCAGAACCCTCCAGGCCCGGCCAAAAGGTCCAGTATTTCTCAGGTACGGCGGAAAGGTCCAGCTGTGTAAGCACCCGAACCATCAGGAGCGTCGTCGCCGTGAGCGCCAGCCCAAACTGCAATAAGTCTGCCCATATTACGCTCCACAAGCCGCCCCAGAGGGTATAAAGCACCGTTACGAAAGTGGATACGACGAGGATCGCCCAGGCCTGCGAAGAAGGGAGTTCTACAAAAGTCTGTAACACTGTAAGCATCGCCAGCTGCACCCACCCCATGATAATGAGGTTGATGAAAAGACCCATATAAAGAGCGCGAAAGCCTCTAAGCAGGCGGGGGAGGAAGCTATTACCGTAGCGGAGGGTTAGGAACTCGCTATCGGTCACGACGCCACTTTGGCGCCAGAGTGGTGCAAAGACGACTGTGCTGAGGATGCCGCCGATAAGCATATTCCACCAGCGCCAGTTGGCGGCAAGGCCCCCTTCGCGGACATATTCGGTGATGGCGAGCGGCGTATCTACGGCGAAGGTCGTAGCCACCATGCTAAGCGCCGCCGCCCACCAAGGAATCCGCCGACTCGCCGCAAAATAGCCCTCAATAGTAGGGCGCACCCGCCGCCGCCCCAGCAGCCCTATCCCCAAACTCACCACTAAGTATGCCGCTAAAGCCCCAAAAAGCATACCTCACAAAGGTAACGCCTCAACCCAAGTAGCCACTGGGAGCTATTGGGAAGCAGCCAGCGCACCAGGGGAGCCGCTCCCTCAAAATAAGGGCCCATGCACCCTCATAAAGCGGCAAGAGGGAGACCTAAGTCATTGCCAGTCACCACTTAGGAGCTATTTCACGAATATTCGGTACAGCGCTCCATCAGAGACGGTTTTTTAGCATAGGAGGCGCTCCCAATTTTCTCGGGCCTGAGCTGTACCTTTGCCAATCTATGGCGTTTGTCAGGCCTGCGAATGAGCCGGTGCTTTCGTATGCGCCTGGCTCCACGGAAAGAGCCGCACTTGCACAAGCCCTATCCACAGCTTATCAGAGTCATAAGGAGGTCCGCAGCTATGTAGGGGGTGAATGGTGGGGTGGGGAAACCTTCCCGATTACGCCGCCGCATCGGCATAAGCAGGTGATCGGGACCCGATACAAGGCGGATCGATCGGCCGTAGAGAAAGCTATTGAGGTGGCGCTCAAAGCCCATCGCGAGTGGAGCCGATGGCCTTTTGAGCGGCGGGCCGAGATATTTCTCAAAGCCGCCGATCTTCTCTCGCAGAAATACCGTGCCATCGCTAATGCCGCTTGCATGATCGCCCAGTCCAAAACGGTCTTCCAGTCTGAAATAGACATTATTGCGGAGCTGGCGGATTTCTGGCGATTCAATGTGCATTATGCGGAGTGGCTAATGAGCTGGCAGCCTACCAGCCCCGCTTACACCCGCAATCGCATGGATTATCGGCCCTTGGAGGGCTTTATAGTGGCTATTACGCCCTTCAACTTCGCTTCTATCGGGGGCAATCTGCCCACTGCGCCGGCCCTCATGGGCAATGTCGTCCTCTGGAAACCCGCAGAGACGCAGGTCTACTCTGCCGCTGTGATTTTGGAAACTCTTTTGGAGGCGGGGCTTCCCGAGGGGGTGATAAACTTTCTCATTGTGGATGGGCCCACGCTTTCGGAGGTGGCTATGCGCCATCCGGATTTTGCGGGATTGCATTTTACGGGTTCGACGGGGACGCTCAATCACTTATGGGGGCTCATTGCGCAAAATCTCAAGAGCTACCGAAACTATCCTCGGATAGTGGCGGAGACGGGGGGCAAAGACTTTGTGTGGGTGCATTCCAGTGCGGATCCGCAGGGGGTTGCGGTGGCTTTGGCCAGAGGGGCCTATGAATATCAGGGGCAGAAATGTTCGGCCGCCTCCCGGGCCTACCTCCCAAAAAGCCTGGCCGACGATATTCTCGATCACCTCATCGCGATGATGAAGGACTTTCGGATGGGGCCCCCAGAGGACTTTCGCAACTTCATAACCGCCGTCATTGATAAAAAAGCCTTTGACAAAATCGCATCCTATATTGAGCTGGGTAAAAATGATCCTGAGGTGTCTCTTTTAGCGGGGGGAAGCTATGACGATGCGGAGGGCTATTATATCGAGCCGACGCTCTTTCTTACGACGAATTCTCGCCATCGCCTTATGGAAGAGGAGATATTTGGGCCTGTATTGACGGTTTATGTTTATCCTGATGAGGCGTGGGAGGAGAGTTTAGCGCTTTTGGATAGCACTTCGCCGTATGGGCTTACGGGGGCGATTTGGGCGCGGGATAGGAGCGTGTTGGCAACGGCGGAGGATCGCTTGCGCTATGCAGCGGGTAACCTTTACTTCAATGACAAACCCACTGGCGCGGTGGTAGATCAGCAGCCGTTTGGTGGGGCCAGGGCCTCCGGCACCAACGATAAGGCGGGTTCGCCCTGGAACCTCATTCGGTGGGTGAGCCCCCGAGCCATCAAAGAAAACTTCCTGCCTCCTTTGGATTATCGGTATCCCTTCATGCAGGAGTAGAGGGGGGCCTGCTCTCGGGACCTATGTGTCTGTTTGAAGGGGTTCCAGCGCTTTATGCAGGGCGCTGAAAGTTATCCCTCAATACTTCTGCATTTTTCTGCGCCCTCAGGCCGATCCTGTAGGAAGGAATTTTCGCAGAAAACCCGCTTAACCAGCCCTATACAGGGCCCATACGAGCATAACCTACAAGGGCTAAACGATATATCTCAGCCAGACGCTCTCTCATGTCCGACATGAAACATCTGGATTGAAAAGATTTGATTACCTTTGCCCCGAACCAAAACACACAAACTGACTATGCGAGCTAAGAAACAAGCACTCGGCGCGGGCGTTATCATCGCCTTTATGTCCCTGGCTGTACTCACACAGTGTGCCAAATTCAAGGGTACCGTCGCAACCGTAAATCCCAATCCCTTGGAGGTGCACGCAGATTCCATTAAGTACAGTGTAAAGGTTACCGTGCCACCGAAATCCGGTTTCCGGAAAAAATCTGTCTACCATGGCAAGTTAGTGGTTAAGAATGGAGGCAGTCGGTATGAGTTTCGGAGTGTAGATATCTCAGCCGACGATTATCCCAAAAAGCAGCTCAAGAACGAAGGGGTCACGCTCTCGGTGCAGGGTGTACGGGCCTACGAAGAAGGCATGGATGGGGGGATGCTCGTAGCTGAAAACTCTTATGAACGCAAGGGTAAAACCTTTGATCTGCCGGACTTTGATCTGGCCCCTTGCTGTATCACGACTTCTCGACTGGTGGATGATCGGCCCTATGTGTTATATGAGCAGCACACCTACACTTCCAAGCGGCCGGTAACGGTAGAAGCCATGTTCCAGTTCCCCCAAAATGTGCATCTCATTCAGCCTACTGAGTACGAAAAAGCTTCCATCCGGGAAATTGTGGCCTTCTTGCAAAAGAAGTTCCCTGCTACCATGGTCACTTTGGCTGGCTATGCTTCGCCAGAAGGCCGCTTCAAGCGCAACCAATTCCTCTCTCTCAACCGCTACAAGGAGGTTCAGAAGTGGCTTATTGAGCAAATGCGTAAGGAAGGCTATACGGCTTATTTAGATAGCTCCTTCTTTAAGGTCTCTGCCACGCCTCAGGATTGGGAAGGCTTTAAGCAGAATCTGGCGCAAACCTCTCTGCCGGAGAATGTTCGTCAGGAGGTTATTCAGGTGATAGCTTCTAACATGAATCCGGATGCGAAGGAGCGCAAGGTCATGGCCTTAGTGGGTGGGCCGAAAGAAGTGGAGTTCATTTTGGCGCCCCTGCGTCGGACGCAGGTTCGGTTAGAGGGCTTCTCGGGGCGCTACTCGGATGAGCAGATCGACAGTATTGCGAGTGCTTTCTTGAGGGGCTCCATCACTCAAGCAGATCTCCATAAAGCCCTTATGCAGGAAGAGCTTTACTTCGCTGCAAAGAGACGCAATAGTCCAGAAGAAGCAGAAAAGCTTCTTAAGGCTTATGCCGCTCAGTATGGACAGGACCATAGAGCGTTTGTAGATTTAGGGGCGATTGCGGTCTTGGGTGGCCGTTTAGATGAGGCGATGGACTACCTGAATACGGCCAATCGCCTCAGCCCGAATAATCCGGCTGTTTTGAACAATATGGGGCTTATTTATGCGAAGCGCCGGGAGTATGCGCAAGCGGCTCAGGCTTTTCAAGCTTCGTATGCGGCTCGCCCCACGCCCGAAGCGGCCTTCAACCTCGGCGTCATCTATGAGAAGACCGCCCAATACGCCGCGGCGGCCGAAGCCTTCAACAACGCTGGGGACCTGCCCGCCGCCCAATACAACGCCGGCCTCTCCCGCCTCCTCATGAACGACCTCTCCGGCGCTAAAATAGCCCTCGAAAAAGCCATCCAACAGAACAAAGATCACGCGCTCGCCTACTATGTGCTGGCTATTGTTGGGGCTCGCTCTGCCGACACTAACCTCCTTATTACCAACCTCCGCCGGGCCGTTCAAATAGACCGGGCGCTGGCTCAAAAAGCCCAAAAAGACCTGGAATTCCGAAAGCAGCGCGAATCCGCCGAATTCAAGGCCGCACTCAACCCCTAAAATACCTGTCCTATTTCTCTCGGGCGGTGTGCCAGGCACGCCGCCCTTTTTATTTGCTGAGCGGATATCTTCTTGGCTTCGGTCGGGGGGCATAGCGGGTGCTGACCGCTTTATCATCTAAGTCTGTGCAGGGAGGTTCGCCGCTCAATAAATCTGGGATGGGGGCGCAGACCCAACTGGTTATTGGCGCCCCAGAACGATGCGAAAACATAAATAAGTTAAGTATTGACGAGCGTCTCAATTCTGTTCATACCTTTGCCTCATGCGAAAGGTACCCGTGCGCCTTTGGGCGTTGTTAGCCGTTTTTGGAGCCATGCTCCTGTGGAATTGTAGAGGCAAAGAAGGTCCCCAGGGGCCTGCGGGTCCTCAAGGTCCTGTGGGTCCTCAAGGTCCTGCAGGACAGGATCTCACCCGCATCCGAGAAGGCTACATCCGGGGCACTGTAAAGGGCCGGGATACCATCCGAAACCAGAACTTCCAGCTCGACTTTGATTACACCTACATTCCTGTGTGGTCTGGCTATCCTGGATACTCGATGCCTGAGTCCGGTCAGCCCGATACCATCGAAATATCTCTCAGCCGGGAAGGAGAAATGGTTGGGTCACTCAGTATAGATTTGCGTCATCGGCGAAGCAATAACACCACCTGGGTTTCTAGTCTTTATGGCAATATATTAGCGATTTCAGGTAGTACTGCCTCGGAGTATAACGTTAGCTACAATGCCCTTTTCTCTACGGACACAGCGTATGTTACGAATATAAATCTCAGTGGAGACACGCTTATTACCGGGCGCCTCACCTATATCAAGCGTACCAAGAGCATTCCTGACACTCTTGTGGCGGACTTCTCTTCCCGCTTGCTGCGCGTCATTTACTATCAACGCCAGGCTCGGCCTTCCTCAGGTATTTCACAAAATCATTCTGAATAGGGTCCTATGCGGTGCCATCTTATCTGGTTTTTCCCGGCCCTGTTATTGGTAGCCTGCAAGCGAGGGCCTGAGGGACCTGCCGGCCCTCCGGGGCCTGCCGGCCCCCAGGGTCCCGCCGGCCCCAGCTATGTGCCCCCCAATCAGCAGGGTTACATCCGGGGACTCATTATTGCGCAGGATACTTTCAATAATCGGCGTGCGCGAGAGAATTACAACTACACATATTATTCGCAAACCCCCTGCCTTGTAAACTATCTCGGACCGAGTGTGTTATGGCTGAGTATAAACCGCACAAGTGAACCTTATTACTTTACCTCCTCATCAAGTATTACCCTGCAGATAGATACCAGTACCTCTCCCCCGACCGTTTTGGGAGCTGAGGCTGGCGTTTTGTATATAAAGCAGTTAGGTAATAATCTTTTGGTGTACTCCCAGTACTTTGACATTGCGGACAGTCAAGATACCCTTCTTATAGACAGTCTTACCTTTTCCCCACAGCTGACGCAGGTGAAGGGATTCCTGCGGGGCATTCGACGCAGCGTTACACCCCATGATACGGTTACTTTTGAGTTTGAATCGGTGATACCCCGTCGGTACGAGTAATTTCTTTCTCGCCTACTTAAGTGAGCGGCAGCCATAATCCGGTTGCCGCTTTTTTCTTATTTTTGGCCCATGCCTTACTATGTGAAGCAGGGACATATTCCCTCCAAAAGACATACCCAGTTTCGTGAAAACGGTCACCTCTACGCTGAGGAGCTGGTGAGTACCGAGGGCTTTTCGGACTTGTATAGCCTAATCTACCATGTGTATCCCCCTACGATTGTGAAAGCGATTTCCGAGAAGACGCTGGATCTGCGCCCTAAGGCAGCTATTGATAACAACATGCAGCATCGCGCTTTTCGGGGATTTCAGACTCACCCGGCCGAAGATTACCTACAAAGCCGGGTCGTCGTGCTCTTTAACGACGATGTGCACCTTTCCCTGGCAGCACCGACCCGCGGCTTTTCCGACTACTTCTATAAAAATGCGTCAGCCGATGAGCTTATCTTCGTTCATGAGGGCACGGGCGAGCTGCGCACGGGCTACGGGAAAATTCCTTTCCGGCCGGGCGATTACCTTCACATCCCGCGCGGGACTATCTACCAGCTTCATTTTGATACCCCCCAGAATCGGCTCTTTATTATAGAGTCGTACTGCGGGGCCATTCGCTTCCCCAAACGCTACATGAATGAGTATGGGCAGCTAATGGAGCATGCCCCTTTTCATGAGCGGGATATTCGGCCGCCTCAGGATTTAGAGACCCACCACGAGCGGGGTGAATTTCTCATTCGCATTAAGAAGCGTGGGGTGGTGTTTGACTATATCTATGCCACGCATCCTTTTGACTTTGTGGGGTGGGATGGGTGCTTATACCCGTATGCGTTTTCCATCCATGAGTTTGAGCCGATAACGGGACGGGTGCATCAGCCGCCGCCGGTGCATCAGAATTTTGAGGCTCGGCAGTTTGTGGTGTGTTCCTTCGTGCCGCGGCTGTATGACTATCATCCGTTAGCTATTCCCGCGCCGTATAATCACAGCAATGTAGACTCTGATGAGGTGCTCTATTATGTAGAGGGAGAGTTTATGAGCCGGAAGCATGTAGAGCGGGGTATGATTACGCTGCATCCAATGGGCATTCCACATGGGCCCCATCCCGGCGCCGTAGAAAAGAGTATCGGGGCTAAGGAAACGAAAGAGCTGGCCGTCATGGTGGATACCTTCCGCCCCCTCTCTATCACTCCCGAAGCCCTCTCCATAGAAATGGAGGAATATCCACTCTCCTGGCTTCCTGAGACTTTGAAACAAAACCAAAACGGATAAAGCCTATGACGACGATAGCAGAAAAAACAGCGGCAGCGACCGAGGAAAAAGACTTTCTACCTATTCTCGGCACGGACTATGTAGAGTTTTATTGTGGGAATGCCAAGCACTCGGCTTATTACTATCAGCATGCGTTTGGCTTTCAGCCAGTGGCGTATCGGGGTTTGGAGACTGGGCACAGAGAGGCAGCCAGCTATGTTCTGCGGCAGGGTAAGGTCACGCTGGTCTTAACTACTCCCTATCATCCGGGCAACTTCATTGCTGATCATATTTATCGGCATGGGGATGGGGTGCGTACGATTGCTATATGGGTAGAGGATGCCACAAAGGCTTTTGAGGAAACGACTCGGCGCGGCGGCCGCCCTTTTATGCCCCCTACTCGCCTGGAGGATGAGGATGGGTATGTGGTGCTGTCTGGGATTCACACTTATGGGGATACCGTTCATGTCTTTGTAGAGCGGACTAATTACAAGGGGCCGTTTTTGCCGGGCTTTGTCCCTTGGCAGGGCTTCGGAAAAAGTGAGCCGGTAGGCTTTCAGTACATTGACCACATTGTGGGTAATGTGTATCTGGGTGAGATGAATCAGTTTGTGGCGTTTTATCGAGATGTAATGGGCTTTCGGCAGCTTATTTCGTTTGACGATAAAGATATTTCTACCGAATACTCGGCCCTTATGAGCAAGGTCATGGCCAATGGCAATGGCTATATCAAGTTTCCAATTAATGAGCCTGCTCAGGGCCGCCGAAAGTCGCAGATTGAAGAGTATTTAGAGTACTATCATGGGCAAGGGGCGCAGCATATTGCGCTGGCTACGAATGATATTTTGCACACGGTGCGGGAGCTAAGGCGGCGAGGTGTGGAGTTTTTGGAGACGCCCCAAGCGTATTATGAAGACCTTTTAGCGCGGGTGGGGAAGATAGACGAAGAGGTGGCTGAGCTGGCCGAACTGGGCATCCTGGTGGATAGGGACGATGAGGGGTATCTTCTGCAAATCTTCACGAAGCCGGTGCAGGATCGGCCGACGGTATTTTATGAGATCATTCAGCGGAAGGGGGCCAAGTCGTTTGGGAAAGGCAATTTTAAGGCGCTATTTGAGGCGATAGAGCGCGAGCAGGCTCGCCGCGGGAATCTCTGAAATTGGTGGGCAGCTGGCGGGCGGCCCTTCGCCGAGGAGAGGCGAGGGGCCGCGTATTCTTGCGAAGTCTCTGGGCGGTGGGCGAGATGTTTCTGTCGGGGCGTCCCCGCTCCACACCCGATGAGGGTTGGCTTATTCTGCCGCGCTTGGATGGGATTGGGGACTTCTGGTTATGGCTCCCCTTCGCCACCAGCCTGAAAAAAACTTTCCCCAACCGAAAACTTCACCTTATAGCGAATACGCTCTGGGCCGATCTGGCCCAGAAGACTGGGCTATTTGACAAAATAACTCCCCTTGTTCCCTCAAAACTTTTACGCTCGCCTTCCTATCGTCGCCAGACCTGGAAACTTCTGAAAGCAAATCCTGCTGGTCTCCTTTTTAATACGACTTTTCGGCGGCGCATTGCTGTGGAGGATAGTGTAGCGTGGTTTTATCCCGCCTCACAGCGATACACCTTTCATCGTACGGCCGATGCTTTTGAAGCCCGGCAAATAGCCTATGGCATAGACGCAGTCTTGTATGAAAAACAGGTTTTCACCTTCCAGGAATCTGTCCATCAATGGGAACTTTATCAGGCTGTTTTATCCGATTTGGGGGCAGCTAAGCTTGATTACACCATTTACGAGAAGCTAAGGGCTATGTGGCCGCGGCCTCCCGCTGGGCTTCCTGAGCGCTATCTGGTTTTTTTGCCGGGAGCTGGAGCGGCTTATCGCAAGCCCAATCCCCTTTTTCTGAGCCGATTCTTACGGGAGAGCTGGGCGCGGCTTCAAGCTTCTTTTGTCGTTTTGGGGACGCCCTCCGATCGCCCTTATGTACAGGAAGTGGTACGGTGGCTCCCTTCTGAAGCGGTTCATGACCTTCTCGGGCATACTTCACTGATAGAAACCGTAAGTCTGATTGCCGATGCTATGGCTGTTATAGGGCCGGAGACTGGCCTTACTCATATTGCAGCTACTTGGGGGAAGCCCACCCTTGTTTTTATGGGCGGGGGACACTGGAGCCGCTTTTTTCCCTATCCTGCGTCGTTTCCGTGTCAGCCTTTTATTCTACATCGGCCCATGCCGTGCTATGGATGCGAGTGGTTTTGCCGCTATACCCTTTCCCGCAGTAAGCCCTATGCCTGCCTTGCGACCTTAGACCAAGCGCCGATGGCTCCATTTTACGAGTGGCTGGAAGCCGTTAGCGTTCATAGGTGAGGATGGTCTGGATAGGGGCCCCGAAGGGCTCCAGGGCTTTTCGGCCACCTAAGGGGGCCAGTTCTATCAGGAAGGCAAAGCCGGCGACCTTAGCGCCGATGTTCTCGACGAGTTTGGCCGCTGCGGCCGCTGTACCCCCCGTCGCCAAAAGATCATCATGAATGAGCACCCGATCGCCGGGCGCTATGGCATCTTTCGCCATCTCTATGGTAGCCGAACCGTACTCCAGCTCATACGAGACACTGGCGGCGACTTCTGGCAGTTTGCCTTTTTTCCGCACGATAGCAAAGCCGGCTTGGAGCTCCAAGGCGATCATGGGCCCCAGCAAAAACCCCCGACTCTCAATCCCCACCACTTTATTGACATCCAGTACCCGAAAGAGCCGAGACAGTTCTTCCACACACCGCTCTACCAAGCGTGGCTTTAGGAATAGCGGCGAAATATCCCTAAAAAGCACCCCCGGCTGAGGAAAGTCAGGTATTTCCCGAATAACTTGTCGCAGTTCTTTTTCTAACAGCATCGGGGCAAAGTTACTCGCCTGTGAGGTATGGCTCTAAGCGAGCTCGTAGGGAGTCTGGTAGCCATTCTCGCCAGACCTCTGGGGGTATGGGGGTATCCCCCCACTGTTGGCGCTGCCGGATAAGGGTGCGAGCGAGCTTCCAGGAGATGTAAGGGTGCTGGGCCAGCTCTTCTACCGAGGCCGTTCGCAAGGAAAGGGGCCTCCCGGGGGTCTTTATTTGTAGGTAGGGTAGAGCTTTTTCAAGGTTTTCTGCCCGAAGGCCCCACACTTCCCTTAGCTGGTCCAACGAGACAAAGTAGCCCAGCTTTTCGCGGTATTTTACGATGCGCTCCGCTGTTTTCGGGCCAATGCCAGGTAGTCGCTCCAAAGCTTCGGCCGTGGCTTCATTAAGATCGAGGATTGGATAAGTGGGACGCTCCCTGCGAGGTCTACTGGCAGTTCCGTGAAAGTGCGCTTCAAATGGCCCCAGAACCGTATAACGACGCAGACGATACCTTTCTATACCCATGAGCCCCCACATGGAATCCACCTCGGCCCAGTCAGAGAAGCCCTTGACTTTGTACCGATAGCGAATGAGTCGGCCGGCGGCTACGGGTCTACACAGCTTGTAGGCCACCAACTCGGCACTGTCTATGGCATTGAGGTTTTGAATCGGGAATGTGTCTGGCGGAAAATCTCCCGAAAACCAGGTCTGAATATACTCAGTGGCGGCGCTATCCAGAAGGACTTCCACCTCTTCCCAGCTGCGAAGGGGACCCAACTCCGCTCGCACCCGCAAAAACCGCTCTATTCGGTACTTAGATAACCCCGGCACATTCAGCAGCAGCAAACTATCCACGGTCTGTACGGAATGGCGCGGTATTTGTATAACTACGGAACCTCCCCCGAGAAACTTTATCTTTTGCCAGCTTGTTGCGAATATCCCTATCACCCATAGTCCCGCCCATCCCAGAAGGCCCTTCCAGGAAGGATAGTACCGCCAGCGCACGCCCTAAAGTTATCAGTTTTGTGCGGTGTCGGATTATTTTATCGATGCGGTTTGCCCGGTTTGAGTCCTATTCGGTATGTACCAGTGAATCCTGCCCGTAACTCCATCTTTGCATCATGGGCTATGCTTATGTGATAGGCTGCGTACTTACCAGTACGCTTCTTCTGGTGTGGCTACGGGTTCTTCGGATGCCTGTTTTTCCACTTGTTACGGCTAATTACTTCGTTGCGGTTTCTTCGGCGCTGGTATATCGTCCGCTTTCCTGGGAGGGGGTGGCGAAAACGCCTTTTATGGGCTGGGTCGCTCTGGGCATTTTAGGTATCCTTTTCGTGCTGGTGTTTTCTTTGACAGGGCGGGTCTCTCGGGAGATTGGGGTAGGACTGGCCGGTATGCTGTCCAAGCTCTCCCTGGTTATTCCGATCGGCTTCACTATCGCCTTTCTGAGAGAGCCTGTGAATAATAGACAGATAATCGGGCTCATCCTGGCGCTTTTGGCGATTTTTTTGGTTCATGGCCCCTATCTCAAGGAAGGCGGGCTGCGGAAGTTATGGCAGGCCATGCGGTGGGGGCTGCTCCTATGGCTGGGGAATGGGCTTATTGATACCCTCTTCAAGGCCTTTCAGCCCCAATGGCAGGCTTTACCCGACGAGAACATCCCTCCGCTTATCATGGGGGTGGCCGGCATTACGGGGTTGATCATTCTGATTACGCAGGGGCAGCTTTTTCACTTTACCAGAGGCGGGTTATGGGCTGGGGCGCTTGGGCTGGGGCTTATAAATATCGCTTCGGTGATCTTTTATGTGAAGGGTCTTAGAGCAATGCCGGCGGTGCCGTTTTTTTTGAGCCTAAACCTTGGGATTGTACTTTTATCGGCCATTTTGGGGGTGGTTTTATTCCGGGAGCGGTTTTCTTGGATGGTGGGGCTGGGCTATGCGGCGGGCGTGGGAGCCATAGGGCTCTTAGTGGGTTAATAAGAAAAAGGCCCCCTTGCAGGGGGCCACTGGCTGGGCAGAAGACCTCCGAGCTGGCTACGCCTTTCTCTCTCTGGGCCTGTTGCACTGCGGGCTGGGGTAAGTTTTGCCAGACCTCGGGTGGAAGAACTTTGTTTCTACTACATATACGGATAGTTGGGGATTTTGGTTGCAAGGGGGTAGGGATGAAATATCAGATGTGGGGCCGTGTTCTTTCAGTGGGGCGTTACTTAGATGCGTCTGACCTGCCTTTTTTGGGGGGGTGGGGCGGCGCCGAGGCCGTAGGCCTCGGCGCCGCCCTAACATCCCACCGCCTGAATCCTAAGATAAAAAATACCCCCCCTTAGGAGTTTGAAAACACGCTAACAAGCATGCAAACTCAGTTGAGTAAATACATTCTTAGTGGCGTGCCAAACAAACCCTTAACCTTCGCGGCTCCCGATCTGTATCTCGAGTGGGTGTCAGTGCGCTTATTCGGCCTTTGTCAGGGCTGTTTCTACCCGCTGCCGAAAGTCTGATAGAACATTCATGTAGGTTACATACGCTTCGTAGGGGTTGTCGTAGGGATTGAAGTACTTATGGACATCGCCGTCGGAAAAGAACTTGGTGCACATATAGTAAAAGTGGTCGCTGGTTTGGAGCCGAAGCCAGTCGCGGTGGAGGTCGGGATACTTCTGGATAGGGAGCTTTTGAATGAGCGGTTCTAAGGCGTAGAGGCTTTCGAAGGCGTCCTGCTGCATGTCGTTGCCGAGCCAGGCGGTGAGGTCGCGTTCGGAGTCGGCCCACGAAAGGGGCTTCGGAGCTTCTACTTCTCCGACAGGCTCATGATCCGCCATAACTACTTGGGGCGTCACATACCGAACGTCTCTATTTTGAAGCATCTTATCCACCCATGCCTCAAAGAACTCAAAAATGCCAGTCTCTGGCCATTGATGTTCTCCAAAAGTTTCGTAATCCATGAATAGATTTACCAGAATCTCATTTTCAGGAAGCTGATTAAGCCAAACGGCAAACTTATCGGCTGTGAGGGGCCATTCTGGCCAGGCCTGGTTGGAAAAGCGGAAAGCGATGTCATCGCTAAACTGGTAGTTGCGAAGGAGCACGCGCAGCTTAGGGGCTGCTGTGGATGTGTAGAGGTAGTTGGGGCTGCGCCAGCCTAATAAAGTATCGGTCCCTTCTGCCAGAATAGCCGTGTAACCCATATCGGAGACCCACTGGGCCAGCTTATCAAAGAAGACCAGCTCGGTATTCCGAAAAGTGGTGGGCTGGGCTGAGAAGAGCTTTTTTAGAGTTTCTGTGTGGAGGGCTACCTGGCGTCGGAACTCAGCTTCACTTTTGAGGGAGGCCAAGCTATGCGCATAAGTTTCGCCGATGAGCTCTACGCCCCCAGTGGCATGAAGGTCCTGAAAACTTTCCAGCACTTCGGGGGCATAAAGCTGCATTTGCTCTAAGGCCATACCGCTAATAGAAAAAGCTACTGAAAAGCGCTTTGGCGTATGTTTAGTGATGAGCTTTTTGAGTAGCGTATTCATGGGAAGGTAACATTTTCGGGCGATACGCTGCATGAGTACACGGTTATTTAGCTCGTGGTAATAATCATGCGACTCCTCAATATCAAAGAAACGATAGATACGCAGGCGAAACGGCTGATGCACCTGAAAATACAAACAAATGTGTCTCATAGGTGAAGGGTTTTGTAGGCTTCTATGACTCGGTTGCTGGACTTTTCCCATTGAAGCTGGGCGAGCTCGTCCTGAGCAAATTTTCTAAAAAATGAGGTGATGGCGGGGTACTTAATCACGCCGTAAATGAGATCCGCCAGCCTGTCCACATCCCAGAAGTCTACTTTGGGGGCGTAGCGGAGCACTTCGGCGACGCCCGATTGTTTGGAAACGATGACAGGGACGCCTGCTCGTAAGGCTTCTAACGCCGAGATGCCAAACGGCTCTGAAACGGAAGGCATCACATAGACATCGCTGAGGTCAAAGAGGTTTTCGACCTCCGTGGGCGGGAGGAAGCCTGTAAAGCTAAAGCGGCTTCCCAGGCGAAGTTCCGCCACTCGCTGGATAATGGCGCGCAGCTTGTCTCCCGTGCCGGCTACGACAAAGTGCGCCTCTGGCACCTTAGGCGCTAAGCGGGCCGCGGCTTCTACGAAGTATTCGGGGCCCTTTTGATAAGTGACTCGCCCCAGAAAGGTTACGACCTTGCGGCGGCGCCGAGGGCGCGTGATAGGCTGGCGATCCTTCGGAAGGACGGCATTGTGAATGGCCCAGACTTTTTCGGGCGGGATACCATACTTCTCCACTACTATTGCCCGCGTGTAAAAACTTACAGCGATAATCAGGTCTGCCTCTGCAAAGCCCTGCGCCTCAATGTCTCGAATGATGGGATTGGGATTTTCGCCGCTGCGATCGTACTCGGTGGCATGAATGTGGACGACAAGAGGTTTGCCAGTAAGCCGCTTGAGCGCAATCCCCCCTAAGTATGTGAGCCAGTCGTGCGCATGAATGATGTCAAACTCCTCCTTTTGGGCTAAAAAGCTCACAGCATAGGCATAGCGATAAACTTCCTCCAGCAAGTCTTTACCATATTTGCCAGAGAAAAAGAGGCGAAGTGTGCCACTGGTTGTTTCTGAAACAGGCTCTGGCGCGGCGTGAAAGGTGAGGGTGGGACGCTCCAGCTGCTCTAAGTAGGGCCCGAGGTAGGTTTCTACGCCATAGAAGCGTACCTGCTTCCAGAAGGTCGTTGTACGGGTGTAGTCAGCGGGAATGTCTATTTCGTTGGCGCCAAGGAGGCGGTAGGTGTTGGTGGGTTCTTGGCCGCTGCGGAGGGGCATGACGAAAGTGACATTGATGCCGTGGTGGGTGAGGCCTTTGACGAGGCCGTAGCAGGCGACGCCTAAGCCGCCAGCGATTCGGGGTGGGAACTCCCAGCCCAGCATGAGGACTTTCATAGGCGCAGAAGGTAGGCGATTCTTAGGAGTTCGGCGAGGCTCCAAGCTTGAGCGGGGGCCCCGCGGGGCGCGTGGGGCGCATCTCCATCGTAGATTTCGGCAATATATCCCCATCCATATTGCCAGGCTGCTTCAGAAAAGCCCTCGTAGAGCTTTCGGATTTTGGGGAAGGCGGCTTCGCTGTATAGGCCGATGAGGGCATCGGCATAGGCGCCCAAGAGGAACGGCCAGACGGTCCCGTTATGATAAGCGTGGTCACGGGTGGGCTGATCGCCCTGATAAGTGCCTTTGTATTGAGGGTCTTGAGGGGAAAGGGTGCGTAGTCCTCTCGGAGTAAGAAGGTGTCTGTCTATGATTTCTACGATGAGTTCGGCGATTTTGTCGCTGATAGGGCGGAAGGGGAGGGCGGCCGCCCAAAGCTGGTTAGGGCGTATTTGCCAGCTGGCGTGGGGCGGCTCTACCCAATCGGCGAGATAGCCTCTGGCTTTTTGCCAGAAGGTGGATTTAAAGTGAGCTAAGGTTCGGTGGGCCAGGAGGCTCCAGCGCCAGCGGACGCCTTCTTCGGGGGCGGTTTCGCTAACCCAGCGCAGGGCGGCATACCAAAGGGCATTGAGTTCTACGAGGGCGCCAGAGCGGTAGACGGCAGGGGTTCCATCCACCACGGCATCCATCCATGAGGGGGTCGGCATAGGCTCTACCCGTAGCAGACCATCTTCGCCTGCCAGCCGATGAAGGTAACTCACCAAAACGGCTTGTATAGCTTCTCCGTAGCGGTCCCAGAGGAGTCGGGAATTGCCTTTCAAGCGAGCATACTGCATGAGGGCCCAGAGCCACCACAGCCCCACATCTTCTGAGGTCGGCGATCCCGGGATGGTATTAGGAAAGCGAGCATCCGCCGAGAGGTGCGATAAATAGGTTTCGCATACCTGATGAAAGAGGCTTTCCCGCTCCCGCGCTAAGGTTAGCCCCGGCAGGCTAATGAAAGTATCTCTCCCCCACACCCCAAACCATGGATGCCCAGCAAGGATGTAGGTTTGCCCCGAGGACCCCAGGAAAAAGTTTTCTGCTTGGGCATCCAGGAGCTCTTTGAGGGTAGGGCCAGCAGGGGCATCTGATTCGGGAAACTTAAGGGGGAGGGGGGCTTCCTGAGGAGAGATTTGGATCCTAATGGAGGAGGGCTGGTACAGGTTCCACTCAAAGAGCTCAGTCGTGTAGAGATTTTCCTGATCGGCGTAGCCTCTGGCAGTCTCTTCGGGGTAGGTGATAGCTTCGTAGCGGTGTCTCCAGGGTACCTGGCGGGGATTTGGTGTAAAGGAGAGGTAGAGGGTTTCGGAGAGGTCTGGGAGGTGGAGGCGGTGGCCTTCGAGTTTGACAGGTGGATGTTCGTAAGAGAGGCGGAGGGTATGCCAAGGCCGCACGGCCCACAGCGGGGCCCAACGAAAAAGCACCGGAAAGCCTTCGCCCCGAAAGTGGTATTCTAATAGCCAGAGCGGCGGATCGTCAGATAAAAAAAGCCGTTTCTGAATGGTGAGGCGTCCGACGCGATAGGTCCAGCTCCAGGGATGTAGCCCCCGAAACCCCTCTAAGTACCGATACCCTGTCCAGGCCAGCTTTCCTTGCCAGTACTGGGTGGAAAGCCGAAAGAGCCCCTCTTCGGAGCGCACTTCCTCCTCTATTTGGGGCATAAGTTCGTAGCGCTGCCCTTCCTTCCAGAGCGAAAGGTAGCTGTGGTACTTTCGGGTGGCGCAGCCCCATAGGGTAGTAGCGGCGCAGCCCCCCCATCGCGTCTGACGAATTAGCTCTACCTTCGGCGCCCACGCCTCCCGCAAAAGGGCTATGCGCTCCACAGATACCACTGGGCAAAGATACATAAGGGCCGGGTAAAATGTTTGATGCTGTTTGCTGATAGGCTGATAGAGAGAGCCTGTTTTCGAGGGGACTTCAAGGGCACATAGTATTTATACGCATGCTTACTTTGGATATGAGACCACTTCTTCGTCCAAACACACTCTTCGAAGCACTTGCTTATTGGCTCGTTATCAAGATATTTGCGCACACGCTTACGGAGAAAGTAAGGAACGACGGAATACATACTTCCAAATGAGAAACCTCGTATATTTGGGGTATGATGCGGTTTGCGTTTAGTCTCGTAGGCATTCTGTGTGCGCAGCAGGTACTGGGATATGACCTTTGGATGGATAGTGTGGCGTTTGGGCCGAGGGTTTGGTACTGGCGTAGCGGCGTGGTGGTGGACCCGCAGAACGCTTCAAGTCTATCCCTGGAGCTGATGAACTACACGATAGATAGTGTATGGTGGGTTGGGGGACCGCTGAGCCATACCTACACGAATGATAGCCTGCTTACGATTACCCTGCCTGGGGGGATAAACTTCGGTGATACGATATGGGTAGCTTATCGGGGGAGTGGGGTGCAGGATCCGGGCGGCTTCGGCGGCATGTACTGGGGGCCAAACTATGTATTTAACATCGGGGTTTCGCTCTACATCCAAAGGCATAGTTATGGGCGGGCCTGGCATCCCGTGGTAGATAGTTTTGGTATCAAAGTGCCTTATCGGTTTCATATTCGGGTTCCTGATACGCTAAAGGCGGCGTGTGGTGGGGTTTTGGACAGTGTAGAGGCGGCTGGGGCTGGGTGGCAGCGGTGGCATTGGCGTCAGGTACAGCCTATGCCTGCCTATTTGGCATCGGTGGCGATAGGGCGTTATGCAATTGCTAAGGATACCCTTATTCGGGCGCCGGGGGATACTTTGCCGCTCTGGTATTTCGTGAATCCTGCCGATAGCGGTAATGTGTATGGCACTTTTGCGCGTCTAAAAGACCTTGTGCGAGACTGGGAAGTCAAATTCGGTCCCTATCCTTACGATCGGGTGGGTTATGTAGGGGTGGCTTTTAGCTCGGGCGCCATGGAGCATACCGCCAATATCGCTTATCCCGCCATTATCATGAATGGTACGCAGCAGTACGACTGGCTCTGGGCCCATGAACTTATGCACCAGTGGTTCGGCAATGCCGTTACAGGCCCCAACGAACGCCAGATCTGGCTGAAAGAGGCGTTTGCAACTTACAGTGAAGCCCTATTTTATGAAAAGTTTTTCGGGCGGGCTAAGTATTATGAGCACCTTCGGGGGTATTGGGATGCGGTCTTGCGTAGGCTTCGCTGGGAGGAGGGCCTTTTCCCGTTAGATGATATTCCTTTGGAGCATACTTATGGGATAGCGACCTATAGGCGAGGGCCCTTGATTGTACATAACCTTCGCCACCAACTGGGGGATAGTCTTTTTTTCTTGTGGCTTCGGGCGTATCAAAACCGCTACCGACATCAGGTGGCAGACACCGATAGCCTTTTGCAGGTGCTTATAGATAGTACGGGGGACGCGGTTTCAGGGGTGTTCTTCACGGACTGGGTGCGACAGCCGGGCGAAGCGCATTTCCGGATTGACTCGGTACGCCCTGACCCCTTGTATCCGGATACATTTATAGTGTATTGGCGGATGCGCTTGCGGGATAAGCCGGCCTACTTTTCCCCTACCCGGCTCACGGTGTACTTTCAAGGGTCTACACCTTCTGAGGAAGCGTATCGGGAGTTTTTCACGGATGGGACGGGGCAGGGAGTAGCGCGGGTTCAGGTTCCCTTTGTGCCAAGGGTCGCTATTCTGCATCCTAATGGAGAGCTGGCCGACGCTTCCATTCATGGTCAGCGGCTCTACCGAGGCAATGTCAACTACAACTTCCCCTATCTGTATCTTTCTCTGCGTACGATTGGGTTAGCTTCCACAGATTCGCTGTGGGTGCATGCGGCGCTTAACTATGTGGGCGCTTATGATGCGGGGAATCTTCCGCTTTCTATGACCCGGTATTGGCAGATAGATGGGGTGTGGACTTCGTCTCTGGCTATGCGGGGCGTCTTCCAGTATAATGGTACGGGCACTGGAACGGGCGCTTACATGGATACAACTTGGCTGAACTTCCGGGAGGATTCGCTCGCGCTGTACTGGCGGCCCCATGCGGGAGTGGACTGGCAGGAATGGCCTTACTACCAGTTAGACGCTGGGACCTCTATGACAGATTATCGGGGGCGCATCTTAGCCGATTCGCTTTTGCCCGGCGAGTATGCTCTGGGCCGAAAGGCAAGCACGACCCCTGTAGCTAATATCCCGGCCTTGTTGGATAAGTGGCTCATAGCGACAGATACCCGCCTCCTGCGACTCAAAAATAACGGTTCCGAGGCGGGAGGGTATGAGGTCTGCGATGTGCTTGGGCGAATTTGGGGTCGCGGCACTTTGCGGGCAGGGGAGGAGGTTCAGTACGAGCTGCCGGGGGGATTATACGCGGTTCGGACGCCGTATGGTGTGCGAAGAATCTGGGTGTGGAGGTAGAGCGCCTAATGAGCCTGACCTGCCCGGGTAACATGCTTTTAGAGTGCGGGGCTATCTTTATTTGAGCTGGGATAAGAGGCGGTCAATCTTTTGGATTTGGGCTTGGGGCGAAGGGTCTTCGAGCCAAAGATCGTAGGGGTGATGGCGAGCCCAGGTAATTTGGCGCCGGGCGTAATGGCGATTGGTTTGGGCGATCTGCTCGGTGAGGACAGATTTGGGCAGGCGTCCTTCTATGGCGGCTATGCATTCCTTGTAGCCCAGGGTGACGAGGCCCGGGTCTGTTGGCCGATAGCCCTTTTCCAAGAGAAAGAGCGTTTCTTCCATCCAACCGGCGGCCACCTGCTGAGCCGTACGGGCATAGATACGCTTGTACAGGTCTTCTCGGGGCGCTGAGAGTACGACTACTTTGTGCTCGTAGCGGGGCGCTTTATTAGGCCCTGTCCAGAAAGACACCCAGGGGCGCCCAGTAGTAAGATATACCTCCAGGGCTCGCTGGACCCGCCGAGGGTTTTTGAAGTCGATGCGCTGTGCGGTGAGGGGATCTACTTTTTGAAGCCAGTCCACCAGCGCGGGGAGTCCTTCGGTGGTATAGGTTTCTTGGACTTTTTGGCGGATCTCGGGGGGCGGCTCAGGAATAGGGTCCCAGCCCCACAATAGCCCTTGAATGTAGAAGCCTGTGCCGCCTACGACTTGCCAGATACCTGTTTGCCCCTCCAGGATCGCATCGGCCATCCTGACGAAGCTCCCCATACTAAAGGGCTCATTGGGCCAGACGACATCGATGAGGTAATGAGGGACTTCGGCGCGTACGGCTTGGGGGAGCTTATTGGTGCCGATGTCCATGTAGCGGTAGACCTGGCGGGAATCGGCGCTGAGGATAGGCCAGCCGTATTTTTCGTAGAGGGCGAGGGAGAGGGCGGTTTTGCCGGCGCCTGTGGGGCCAGTAAGGACGAGGAGGAAGGGCCCCCTCATGCCGCTCCCAGCGCCCAGTACAAGACAGCCATCCGGATAGCGACGCCGGCCTGTACCTGGTCTAAGATGCGATTCTTAGGCCACGACATAAGGCGCCCATCCAACTCTACCCCCCAGTTGATAGGGCCGGGGTGCAGGAGAACCTGCTCTGGGGCGAGATGCTCTGGCCGAACCTGATAGAAGCGTGCATACTCTTCCCACGAAGCGATGGCGGCATGC
>Ga0197142_1001549_pt1 | contig 20922 bp, 17 predicted proteins | sample GBS60_MetaG_FD_148614 | JGI IMG/M metagenome (GOLD analysis project Ga0197142, IMG submission 148614) | Sediment microbial communities from Great Boiling Springs, Gerlach, Nevada, United States - GBS 60_MetaG | ecosystem: Environmental > Aquatic > Thermal springs > Hot (42-90C) > Sediment... | reverse complement strand
TAAAACCCAGAACCAGATACGGCAAGTCGAAAAAGTATGTCGTAGAAGTCAGGTCGCAGACACTCTACCAGCTCCTCAAAAAGCCGGTAGACCTCGACAGACTATGGCAATACATAGAACACTCCGAGGACTGTATGGCGGCTTTCATAAGAGGCTTCGCCGACTCGGAAGGCTCTGTAGACAAAAGAGGATACATTCTTATCGTCAACACAGACCGCATTCTGCTGACATATGTCAAAGATCTTCTAGAACACAGACTTAGTATTGTAACTACTGGTCCGTGGCCCGGCACCCGGCAGGGAAAGGTATTCCACGACCCCATCACGGCAAAACCATACGTGAGTAAAAAAAGACTGTTACTACCTCTACGTTCTCGCCGACAGCAACATGACCTTCTACAAAACAGTTGGCTTCACCATTCGGAGAAAACGAAAACGCGTTGAGGACTATCTTAGAAGACGCAGAAGACGCCAAGCCAAACCCCCTTCCCCTCTTTCACCTCCCAATATAAATAATTCCGGGCCCGGCGGGACTTGAACCCGCGACCACCGACTTAGAAGGCCGGTGCGCTATCCATTCTGCGCTACGGGCCCCTTTGAAACAGTCCACACCCGCTTTATAAACTCCTAGAATGATGCTATGGTAAATGCTTCTGCAATAGCCTCGGCGAAGACTGCTGCAGCGTCATCGGCTATTACAAGGTTCTTATCCAGCTTCTCATCGATCCTATACACCTTTAGGTTTCCCGCACAGGCCGAGGTCGGTATATCAAGTTCCCTAAGGCTTTTGAGAAAGGATTCCACCATAGGGTAGATGGGGTTATCCCTATCCAGTAGCTGGACACCTGGCCCGAGGAAGAAGACCCTCACATGGTCAACCATCCGACCCCGCTTAAGATTTCTCGCCACCCTTAGCCCCTGCCTAGCCCTCTCAAACTCGCCGGGCCCTGAGAGTATGACTAGGAGTATTCCTCCCATGATATATCGCATAGTTTTCAGGCCCTATTTAATCAGTATCCCTGACTGGGCCAGTCTTATGCCGGCAAGGGCTAAACCTATCCCTGCAACCACGTTAATGGTAAGCGGCTCTCCGAGGAAGATTATGGATAGTGTGGCTGCTGCAATTGGGCTTACAAAGAAGAATGAGCCAGACCTTATTGCGTCTATTTTCCGGAGGGTTAGGTAGAATAGCAGGTTTCCAGCTGCGAGTGCTAGTCCCCAGTAGGTGATCAGCCCTAGGTCAAACACATTCGAGGCGAAGAATGGCTCAAACCCTGAGAGTGAATATGTCACACATGCCAGCAAGACCGAGCCAAGCCCAGCTCCTATAATTGAGATCGTTATCGGATCTTGGCTTCTCATGAGATATCTCCCTGCAATTGCATATACTGCGGCCGTTAGGGATGCGAGGATGGAGAGTGCGGCTCCTATTACTGAGATAGATCCTCCAGGATAGCCTCCAATAAGTAGGACGAGTCCGCCCAGGGCCACGCATATCCCCGCATATCCAACCGATCTCAGCCTCTCACCCAGCAGTAGTCTTGATAGTATTGCGATGATTATGGGTGATGAACCTACTATCATGGCGTTTAGGGATGCCGGTATGTATGACAGTGCGCTGTAGGATAGTATGGGGTATAGGCCGTTCTGTAGGGTTCCTGAGACACCTGCCACGGCCAGACCCTTCCATCCCAATCGTGTAAAACCACTCCAAGCCCCCATCACCTGTGATGTGAGGAGGAGTGCTATTAGGCCGACAGCTGTGCTGAGGAGAGCTATGTGGAGTGAATTTATCGGGACGCTGGCGTAGCTCAATATGTATCTTATAACCGGGTGGCCTGAGCCCCATAGAACACCGGCTAAAGATAGGTAGGCATACTCACGCCTCATGTCAGCACAATTACCTCCCAGCCACCACATAGATGGCAGGCTTTAGTGGTAGGGCTGACCTAGCTTTTCCACCAATATCAAGTGAGATGCTCTCCTCCTCAGCTATCACTGTGACAGGGATCTTCAGCTCAGTCTTTAACAACATGGCCACCTCTTCGCATATCCTTCTATCCTCCGTCAGGAGATTCCTGAGAATATCCTCTGGATCGCCGAATCCGGCAAGCTCTGTGAATTTCTTCGCCTTCTCAAGGTATCGTCTTAGAAGGTCTAGAACTTTTGGGACAATAGTCCCTCCCTTGCTCCCGTAGGCCCGTCCGGCGGTCTTCATAGCCTCCTTTATTTCCAATCCGATAACATCCCTGGCAAGATCAACCTTCCAACCAGCCGCACTGTAGATGAGAATCTCCTTCAAATCACCCCGAACCAGCTTGAGTATCTCCCTAACATCGTCCAAGACATCCCTCAAAACCTCCTCAGCCATAACCGACCTCAAATCCACCTTGGAGGGCTCGTATTCTGGCCAACGCTCGACAGATACAAAACCCTTTTTCCCCAGCCTCATCCAGGCCTCCTCAGCTGTGAAGGGTGCGAAGGGTGATAGAAGCCTGATCCAATATTCTAGGAATTCACGCCCATTCCTACCCCCACCCCTCCTTACCCACCATCGCCATATGTTTAACATCCCATAAACAACATCATTGGCCGCAGTCCTCGTCTTCATCACCTCCAGGGCGTCTGTCACCTTTCTCACTGTGAGGTTCAGCATCGAGATAAGCCATCTATCAGCTATCCCCGACTCGCCGGCCGGCATTACCCTATTTAGAAGCTCGAGGAAATTGCTGAGAAAGTTCTTAGCCTCTATGACGTTAGCCTCTCTCCAATCCGGATCATCCAAATCCTCTGCGCTGAGAAGAAGTGTAAGTCTAGTTGCGTCAGCGCCATATCTTGCAATCGCCTGTTTTAGTGAGATGAAATTCCCCCTGCTCTTAGACATCTTTGCACCTTCAATGGAGATCAGGCCGTTGACGCTCACGCCCCTAGGCCAGAGCTGGGGTGGGAATATTCCTGTGTGGTGGAAAAGGTAGAAGGTGAGATGATTTGGGACGAGATCCTTAGCCGAGACACGGAGATCCACCGGATACCAGTAAAGGAACTCACGCCTCATATTCTCCAGCACATCCCGGCTTATCTCGAATTCCCGTGAGAGCTTATCCGTGTCACCGAGGCCCAAGAAAATATTGTCGAAGATTGCAGGCGCCATCTTCTCCGCCAGCTCGCTATCGGCGTTAAGGTATCTGCTGACGGTATAGAGGGCTGGGTATATGGTAGAGTCGCTGAGCGTCTCCACTATCCATGATCTATCCCATGGAAGGGTTGTCCCAAGCCCACTTTTCCTCGTGCAGGCCCAGTCCCTAAGCCAGTCAACCACGTTGAGGAACCACTGCCTAGCCGCTGGAGGGTAAATATCCATCCTTTTAATGAGTTGACGGGCATCCTCCTTCCAAGCCGGGTCGGAGAACTTGAGAAACCACTGATCCTCAACGATCTTTACAACGCATTCATCGCCAGACCTGCATACAACCCTTCCGGCCAGTGAGTAAAGTGTGGTCCCATTACCCGTCTTGAGTAATCTATCCTTTACACGCTCCCTGGCCTGTTGGACTGGAAGCCCGCCCACATCATCTAGGCGAGCCACCATAACACCCCTGTGGTACTCATCCGAGTAAAGCCTCCTAGTCATCTCCTCAAGCCTCTCATCATTCTGATCGACTATACCCGTCTTCTCCACCAGCTCAACAGCAGGGTATTCTCCAAAACCCTCCACAGCTATCACAGATATCGGCTTGATGGCCCTTATACTGTCGGATGATATTCCATAAACCTCAAGCCTACCCCTCTCTCTCCAAAGGTCTCTCAAGGCAGCGTAGTCAAAGGGCGCGTGGGCTGGGACGCTGTAAACCACGCCAGTTCCGATGGATGGGTCGACAAAGGAGGCCGGGAGTATGGGTATTTCGGCTCCTGTGATGGGTGCGTTGCAGTTTTGTCCTATAAGCTGCTGTGGTAAAATCTCATCACATATCTTCAAGTCATCCCACTGGTATCTCAGCTTCTCAACAGCCTCCCTACTCACAATAATTTTCAAACCCTTAAACTCGACGGCGACATACTTTGCATCCGGGTTGAGCCAGAGGTTTGTGGCACCATAGAGGGTCTCAGGCCGGAGAGTAGCCGCAGCAAGCTTGTAGCCGTTATAGTTGAAGTAGACCACGGTATATTCTTCAGGGTATATTCCCTCTCCGCTAAGTCGGTCATGATCTCCTGTAGCGCTTAAACAGACCGGACACCAGACTACGGGATGCCTGCCTATCCCGACAAGCCCCCTCCTTCTTAAGGTCTCATACTGCCATGTGATGAACTTGCTATAGTAGGGATGGAGGCTAGTGGTGTAAAACTCCCTGCTCCAGTCCACCGACCACCCCATCATATCTACAATAGCCCTGTTCTCGGCTGTATAGTATGCGCATATGAATGGGGGGTGTTCAAACATTGGTATAAGCTCTTCGGGCACACCATCCATCTCCCTCAGCATCCTCACTACTGTCTCATCACCTCTCTTGAGCCTTTCACTCGTCCCTGCAACAGCCTCGCCTGTCCAATGCCATGCCCAGGGGAAGAGAACATTATAACCACGCATCCTCTTGTATCTGGCTATCGCGTCCCCGCGTGTGAAGGTGAATCCGTGGCCCAGGTGGAGCGGCCCGTTCTGATACGAGTATGGCACGCATATGAAGAACTTTTCCACACCCTCCTTGGGCTTGGATTCGAATAAGCCTGCGTTCCTCCAGCTCTCTCTCCACTTGTTCTCATAATCTATGGCAGTGGTGTGCCGTTGTTTTGAACCTATCTCCATACCCCTTGCTACCTGGGCCAGCGGATCCAACCCCTCGAGCCTCGATAGGGTCAACTTGTCGTGCCCAGACGTCATATCAATTTAAGAATTAACATGCGGGTTGTCTATTAACCCTTAAAGTATGGTATAACCCGTCGCCTGAAGATCTCTATCGTCTTCTCAGGGTAGGGGCTGAAATCCGTGAAGATGAGATGTCCAGCGCCTATTTTCCTGAATCTATCTAAATGGCCTATCAGATCGTCTACGTTTTCATAGAGCAGGTAGTATTTGCGGACATGTTCATCGGTGAGGCTGAGACCGGACTCCTCGATCTTTCTCGGGTCCTCTTCATCGAAGTTCCCCATTATGGTGGCGCCGGCGTGTATTTTCTTAATCCTCTTAATCGTCCTCTCAACATCTACTATCGAGCCCTCAACCAAGACTGCTTTCTCAATTTTTTTAGGATCGCGGCCAGCTTCCTTCGCTGCCTTCTCAAAGGCGGGGAATATCTTGTCCCTGCATGTTTCAAGGGTGTTGGCGGTTATGAGCCTGTCGCCGTATCTCCCAGCATAGGCCGCCGCCTTCTCCCCTATGGCCGAGAAGTATATCGGTATGCTCCTCTTGGGTTTTAGGTGGAGGTATGTCTTCGGCATGGTGAAATAACGGCCGTTAAAGTCGAAATAGTCCCTGCTGGTCCATAGCCTCCTGATCAGCTCTAATGCCTCCACAAGCCTCTCCATCCTCTCCTTCCATGGGGGCCATCTCCCCATGAATCTCTTCTCACTCATAGCCTCCCCTGTGCCGACTCCTAGGTAGAAACGGCCCGGATACATGTTGTCCAAGGTGCCGGCTGCCTGTGCTATTAGGGCTGGATGATACCTTCCCCCGATTGGCACCGTCACATCTACTCCCACCTTTATCTTCTTAGTTCTCTCGGCCGCAGCAGCCATTACCGGCCAGACGAAGAAGTTGTGTTTGAATGAGTGATGCCAGGGCAGGTAGTGGTCGCCGAACCATACTGAGTCAAATCCAGCCTTCTCAAGCAGCTTGAGAAACCTCATCTCATACCTGTCATCCATCCAAAAGCTCGCATCCACACCAAGCTTTACCATCTACACCACGTATTCTCAGCGTTTTGTGGGGCATTAAATCTTTCCGCCAAATCTCTTATCAAGTATTTGGGCCCTATAGCCTGTCTCCACGTATCCTCCTCCCTCAATCTTCAGTGCTGTCCCCTCCTTTACCTGTTCTGGCAGACCGCCTGGATAGCTTGTGCACGGCTCGAGAGCCACATTCCAGGCCCCGCCATACCATGGATAGTCTGGGAGGTTATAGTTCTGCCAAAACCACAGGTATCTGAAGACATTCCTATCCCACTCCATCCTGAATCCCAGTCCAAGCCTTGGATTCTCCAGTGTATAGCCCCCCTCCTCCATGGATGTTATGAAGGAGGTCTCCTCGGCCACCAGATCCCTTGCTGGTATTATGCTGAGGTCTATCTTCACACCATCCCTACCCATGACCATCGGCCATTCATATTCCCCAGACCTGATCCGCCCATAGGGGTTGTAGCTCTCCCCCTGGACTATAACCCTTGAACCGAGGGGAAGCTCAACTCTGCAGCCGGGTTCGAGGAAGGGCTCTCCGAAGGCTGGGTGCTGTAGCCAGGAAAACTCGAGTGTTTGCCTGGCCTTGTTGACGAGCCTCTCCCTAAAATAGATTGTAGACTCTCCTTCATAGAGTGTAATATGCTTCTCCAGTCTGAAGGGGTATCTGATACCGTCTACATGCATAAATGCTGAAACCCTGTCGCCTGATTCCTCCTCCACAACACATGTCCATGGAAGCATGGCCGATTCGCCGTGTACGCCCAGCTCGGCACCCCTAAAGGAAACCGAATGACCGCCTGCCGATGGTGCGATGTCCTGCCAGCCTCCACCATAATAGTCAAGGAATGAGCCATGAGTGACTGGATTGGCCGACGCCTCCTTCAGCGGGTTTCTCCAACCAGTAGGAGACTGCCACATCAGGTTTAGATCCAAAGGCTTGTAGAGTATCTCTATTATATCGGAGCCCTTGTCTAAAAGGGAGACTATCCTAACGAGCTTATTCTCCATGAAAAGGGTTCTCATACCCTTATACGACCAGTCGAGTGATATCCGGCATGTCATAATATACGGTATGTCTCAGGGATATTTAACCGTCGAAATCTTAAATCCCAGATCTTTATCGTCAGTCTATGGTCATACTCTGGGCTGAAAAATCGTCACCAGATATCGGTAGACTCTGCGACAGCCATGGTATTGCGATTCTCCCCGTCGGTAGCACAGAGCAGCATGGGCCGCATCTCCCAACGGGCACAGACCATATAATCGCATGGGAGCTGGCGAAGCGTGTAGCCGAGGAGGTTGACGCATTACTCCTCCCACTTCTACCCTACGGATTCTCGGATGACCATTTCCCCATGGCCGGCACAGTAAGCATAGGAGCTGAAACACTCAAATCAGTCATCAGGGATATAACGGCCAGCCTCAAGAGATACGGCCTCAGACACTTGGTGATCGTCTCAGGACATGCCGGCCACCTGGGACAGATCACCGACATAGCATATCAACTTAATCTTGAGAGTCCTCCAAATGGGCTTAAGGTTCACAACATATCACCCTACACAGCCGTCCCCATCGAGAAGCTGGCCACAGTCCTCGAGGAGGATATGTTCATCCATGCTGAGGAATTGGAGACAAGCATCATGCTCTATCTGAGACCAGAGCTCGTTGACATGTCCAAGGCCGTCAAAGAGCATCCCGACTTCATACCCAAGGGATTAACAACACCCAACTTCCTAGAGGCCATCAGAATAGTCACAACATACAGATTCCTTGGTAGAGACTTTAAGACGGGAGTCTGCGGAGACCCAACACTAGCATCTAGGGAAAAGGGAGAGAAGTTATTCAAAATCCTCGTTGAGGGGGTCACGGATGCGGTGAGACATGTGACTAGTGACTAGCCCATCTCACAGAATTGGACTGGACAACCCTCATAGCGTTTGAATAGGCTATCTTCTCCAGATCCCTTTCACCCAGACCCCTTCTTCTAAGCTCTTCCCAGAGCCTCACAATACCGGTTATATCCTCAAGCCCTTGAGGCTCATCAACATTAAGCAAGCCAAAATAGTCAGTCCCGATCGCTATAATGTCGGGGCCGAACCTCTCATAGATATACATGATGTGATCTGCGAGATGCGTATAGGATGGTTTATCACCAAGGGTGGGCGGTATGCAGGTTGCGCCAACTACGCCGCCATTTTTCTTCAAAGCCTCAAGCTGCTCATCGTCAAGGTTTCTAGCATGACTCCTAACACTCTTCACGTTGGCATGGCTTACGATTACGGGAAGCTTGGAAGCCGTAATCGCCTCCACCGAAGTCCTTTTACTGGCATGGGAGAGGTCTATAATCACTCCCAGCTCATTGCAGAGCTGGACCAGCTCCTCCCCATCTCCAGTAAGCCCGTAGTCTTTCTTAGACATGCAAGTTGCGCCATACTTGTTGTCAAAGTTCCAGGTGAACTGTAGTGAGCGGACACCAAGTCTATAAAAGAGATGCATGTCCTCAACATCCTCCAGCGGCTCGGCGCCCTCGATGGCTATGAGGAATCCAATCCTATTATCTTTTAGGAGACCCTCTACATCATTTCTCGTGGTAATAGATTTGAGGTCTTCTGGAAATTGTTTGAGGAGGTTTATGTAGGTCATTACATGCTCGAGGGTGGTGAGTGTAGCCGACCTCATTCTATAGGCGCCGTAAAATCCACCATAGCCTCTCGATAGCTGGCCAACCCTGTATGGAGAGATCGTGGGTGTGAGAGGTGCTATGGATGAGAAGACGAGCCTTGTATTGGATCTCCTATACTTTGGTATGTCGCCATGTCTGCCCTGCAGATCTTGGGAGAAGTCTGCCGGCTTGAACTTTAGCCCTGCTCCACCCTGGACATAGTAGAGGGAGATATCCTCATGAAGGTCCACAAGCGGCGGGTTCATGGCTTGACGGCTGCCGATCCCATATTTAAAGAAAGCGTGGGACGGATTTTACGGCCCCTAGATCCCAAGGTAGATAGTCTTGAACCGTGTAAAGAAATCTATCGCCACATCTCCCTGCTCTCTATATGTGTCTGAGCCTGAATCCTTAACACCGCCAAACGGTGCCTGAGGTTCAACACCTATAGTGGGACGGTTCACCTTCACAATGCCCGTTTCAACGTTCTCAACAAACTCCTTCACATTTGTAAGATTTCTAGTGCAGATGCTTGAGATAAGGCCATAGCTCGAGTCATTTGTTATCTCAATAGCCTCCTTGAGGCTGGATATGCGTATCGCGGCTACGATCGGACCGAAGACTTCCTCCCGGCAGATCCTCATATCGGGGGCGGCGTCAGCGAAGATCGTGGGCTCCACGAAATATCCATGGGCGTAATTCTCACCCTCCGGCTCACCCCCTCCATACAGTAGCCTAGCACCCTCTTTTCTCCCCAACTCATAATAGTCTAGGACTTTTTTCTTCTCATTCTCACCTACTAGAGGCCCCATATCCACATCCTTCTCAAGACCATTTCCCACTTTAATCCTAGATGTCTTCTCAACCAGTCTTCTCAAGAAGACATCATATATCCTCTCATGTATCAGGAGTCTCTCTGTAGCGGTGCAGGCCTGACCGGCGAGTGAGAAAGCACCCTTTACCACAACATCAACAGCCTTATCAATGTCTGCGTCATCCATAACAACGGTTGCGTTCTTCCCACCCATCTCCAGCTGGATCCTCATCATCCTAGATCTCTCGTGAACCATTCTATAGATTGATGCACCCGTGTCATGGGAGCCTGTGAAGGTTATAGCATTTATCTTGGGGTTTCTTACTATCTCATCACCCAGCTCCGACCCGGAGCCTGTCACATAGCTGATTATTCCCTGAGGAACACCGGCCCTCTGAAGAGCCTCAACTAGTTTAAACGCTATGAGGGGGGTGTAGGATGCTGGCTTGAAGACTACGGCGTTTCCGGAGACAAGGGCTGGAGCGATCTTCCAGACCGGTATCGCTATGGGGAAGTTCCAAGGCGTTATTACTGAGATGACTCCGAGGGGTTCACGCCTGGAGTAGAGTGTTATGTCTGGGTCTGCAGATTGGAATGTCTGTCCATACAGCCTGTATCCAGCGCTGGCGAAGAATTTGAAAATTTCAACCGCCCTTAAAACCTCTGCCCTAGCCTCTTGGAGGGTCTTCCCCTCCTCCCTTGTTATGAGCGTTGAAAGCTCATCAACCATGCTCTCCAGTATCTCAGCGGCCTTGAAGAGTATCTTACCACGGACCGGGCCCGGCGTCCTCCCCCACTTGGGCTGGACTTCAGAAGCTATGTCTATGGCCCGCTTTACGTCTTCTACAGACGCCCTCGTAAATATTCCTAATATGTCACGGGTGTCGGCCGGGTTCACATCTTTGAAGGTCTTTCCTGAGGATGATTCGACCCACTCGCCTCCAATTAGATTCTTATAGATTTGAAGGGTTGTCATATTGTTGGAGGTTTTAAAGTCCTATTAAAAAATTTGAGGCTTGCGTTTAAACGCTGTGGGTAGCTTTATGTCTGGAAGTCTGGAGGTTTGAGAAAATTTTATAGGGGTTTAAGGGTGTCTCAGGTATTTTAATACCCAGGTGGGATAAGGCGTCTTCCACAGCATTCACTATCGCTTGTGTCAGTCCTATGGTAGCGGCCTCGCCAATACCCTTCGAGCCCAGTGGATTTGGTGCTGGTGTGCAAGTCCACTCAGTCTCCATCAGGGGTATGTCGGCAGATGTGGGGATGAGATAGTCGGAGAGGGTTGAGGTGAGGAGCATACCATCCCTGTCATATAGATGCTCTTCATAGAGGGCCTGGCCTATGGCTTGGACAGCACCTCCATGCACCTGCCCCTCGGCGAGAAGCGGGTTTACCAAACGGCCACAGTCATTCACCATCAAAATCCTCCTGAGGATAACCCTTCCGGTCTCTTCATCAACCTCAACCACCGCTACATGTGTCCCAAAGGGAAAGGCCAGGTTAGGTGTGTAAAAACGTGTGGAGACAAGGCCGGGCTCCATCCCCTCGGGGAGACGGTCAACATCGTATGCCGCCTCAGCGACCTCCCTCAACGACAACCCATGTTCAGGCGATCCTCTTATAAACGCCCTACCAGCCTCCAAGACTATATCGTCTGGATGCGCCTCAAGCAGGCCCGCTGCGATTTTTCTCATCTTATCCGCCACATCCCCGCAAGCCAGCAGGACCGCATTCCCACCCGACGTAAGTGACCAGCTTCCCGCAGTGCCAGGCCCCCTGGGTATGAGTTGGGTGTCACCATGCAGCACAGAGATATCCTCAAGGTGGAAACCCAGTCTATCCGATACTATCTGTGCGAGGGCTGTGGCTACGCCCTGTCCATGGGGTGAGGTTCCGGTGAGGACGTATACCTTGCCTCCGGGGTCAACCCTTACTTGTGCACTCTGGTAGGCGAAGTTGCAGACCTCCACATAGGATGAGATTCCTATGCCGATTAGTCGGCCAAATGACCTGAGCCGCTTCTGCTCCCGTCTTAACTCCCAATAACCAACAAGCTCCAGCGCCCTATCCAACGCCCTCACATAATCGCCCGAATCATACTCATAACCTGTGACAGTCTTGTAGGGAAACTCGGTGCTTGGTATGAAATTCACCCTACGGACTTCAGCTGGATCCAGTCCTAGATGTCTCGCCACCCTGTCCATTAACCTCTCTATGATGTATGATGCCTCTGGCCTGCCAGCCCCTCTGTAGGCGTTTGTAGCCACCTTATTGGTTAGCACACCAAGAACCTCCACCTCAAGGTCTCTAATCCTATAGCATCCTGTGATCATCCTAGCTGTTATTACCGGGACTCCCTGCGTGAAGCTGTGGTTATACGCTCCTAGGTCGGCCACTATCCTAGCCTTGAGCGCCTTAACCCTACCATCTTTCTCGACAGCAGCCTCCACATCGGCATGCATCCCCCTCCCATGGGACATGGTCTGGAGATTCTCGGTCCTAGATTCCACCCATTTAACCGGCCTCCCAATTTTCATCGATAAATAACATGCTAACACATCCTCTGGATAACAGTTATACTTGGCACCGAAACCCCCACCTACGTCAGGCGCTATCACCCTCAAAAGATTCTCAGGGTGTTTCAAAGCCTCTGAAAGCCACTCCCTAAGACTGTGCGGGCTCTGGGTTGATGACCAAACCGTCAAAAGACCGGTTGACCTGTCATAGCTTGATAAGATCCCCCTTGTCTCCATAGGAGATGGAGCTATTCTCTGAATCCAAGTATCAAAAGACACGGTCGTATAGGAGTTTTCGAAAGCACCCTTAACATCACCATATTTCCTCACCCATCTAAAGCAGATGTTATCGCCAAACTCCTTGTGAATAGGAGCTGTCCCAGTCTCCAAAGCTTTCAACGGATCGACAACTGCTTTGAGCGGCTGATACTCTACCGAGACAAGCTCGGCAGCATCTCTGGCAGTATACTCGTCCTCAGCAACTATGACTGCAACCCCCTCACCTACATATCTTACCCTATCGATGGCCAGAGGGTATTGCCTCGGGGTTTTGGACTCTTTCTCAACGTAGTCCACTGGAAGTGGCCCAAGATTGGCCAGCATACGGCCGGTGTAGAATGCTAGGACACCTTTAGGGAATCTTTTGGGGGTTTCGATCCTCTCGATGATGGCATGTGGATGGGGGCTCCTCACAACATGCATGTAGGCCATGTTTGGCAGCTTGATGTCGGGGACGTATGATCCGTTGCCTGTTATGAGCTTGGGGTCCTCTACCCTCTTAACCGGTCTCCCTACCAACATGATGGTTAGAAGAATTCAACCCAAGTTCCTAAATTCTTTTTCTTAGCCAGTTGGTAGGCTGCGAGTCCTGCGGCGGCATCCTGTATCCCGAGTCCGGAGGAGTCCATCACGGTCAGCTCATCGCTGTTGACCCTTCCAGGCTTTATTCCAGCCACAACCTCACCCAGCTCAGCATGTATCAGCTCAGGCCTGAGATACTCCTTCTCCAAGGCGACCTCCCGCTTATCCACCACTACCTTAGCCACACCATATACACTAGTCTCCAGCTCCTGCTTACCCTTATGATCGCTCCCAACCGTTGTGACATGCGTTCCCCGCGCAAGCCATGCAAGTTTTATGTAGGGTGTTTTACTGGGTGTCGCTGTGGAGACGACGTCAGCACCCTTCAAAGCCTCCTCCACGCTCTTAACAGGCTTAACATCTATACCCAGCCTACCCCCCATTTCCTTGGAGAACTTTTCAGCCGCCGCTGGGATTATATCATAGACCCGGGCCTCCGTAAGCTTAAGCACTTCAGCCAAAGCCATCAGCTGTGTTCTCCCTTGGACACCTGCTCCAAAGACTGCGGCGGTCTTGGAGTCCCTCCTCGCCAAGTATCTAGCTGCAACACCTGCGACTGCTCCTGTCCTGTAGGCGGTTATCACAGACGCATCCATTACAGCCAGCGGTATGCCATGCTTAGAGTCCGCTATAACCACCACCCCTGTTATGCTGGGAAGATTATATTTGACTGGGTTCTCGAAGTAGCCGCTGCTAAGCTTTACACCGACCACATCCTGGGTGTTTATCAGGGCGGACTTGACACCCCAAACTCCATTATGCTTCGGCACATCGATGATGTAGGGCATGGGCATGAGCACCTCCCCTAACGCCAATCCTCTGAAAGCAGTCTCCACAGAGTCTATAACATCCTTCATGTTCAAAACCTTCTCAAGATCTGATCTAGAAAGTATCAGCAGCTCTGTCATATGTGAGGAGAATTTTATGCCTATTAAAAGGTCTTTTCAAACATTTATACGGGTCTAGATTCACTCCACCCTGTTATGAGCGTATCACTATCCGAGCGTCTGAGAAACCTGTACGTCCCAGCGGTGGCCGATATCCTAGACGACATGGGTTATAACGACCAAGTTTTCCAATGTGAACCCCGGCCAATCCATCCTGATGTAAAGCTGGCCGGCCCGGCCGTCACGGTATCAACTTACTGGTATTCTTCCTATAGGAGTGTGGAGAGGGATGTCGAGTCTCTGGCCTCGATTTTTGATTTCTGCTATAGTGGGTGTGTGGTGGTTGTTGCCGCTGGTGGAAATAGGGGTGCTGCGTGTTGGGGTGAGCTTATGTCTAATGCAGCCCGGGGGAAGGGTGCGGTGGGTGCTGTCACGGATGGTCCGATAAGGGATGTTCCCAAGATACTTGAGATAAACCCTCCCTTCCAGGTCTTCGCCCCAGGTTTTACGCCGGCAGACTCTAAGGGCCGTGTCGAGTTTGGTGAGAAGCAGGTTGAAGTAGTCTGTGGGGGTGTGAAGGTGAGGCCCGGCGATATAGTCTTCGGAGATTTTGACGGTGTTGTTGTGATACCGAAGGAGGTGGCTGAGAGGGTTGTTGAGGAGGCTGAGGACAAGGTTAGGAGAGAGTCGGAGTTCAGGGCTGCTATAAGAAGGGGCGAGGACTTTAGAAAGTCGGTGGAACGATATAGGGTGATATAGAATCCTCAGCCAGGTTTAACCGGTCTTCCCAGACGGCTTGACTCGTATCCCGCCAGCGTGACAGCCACACCCTGCCGGCCATCATAGACCCCCGCCCTAGGCTTGCCATCATCCCTTATGCACCGTATAAAGTCCTCCACCATAAGCAAATCAGGGTCACAGCCGTAATAATGCCATGACAGCTTATCCTCCCCAGTATAGTAGACGTTCTGTCTAAAGGCATCCATGTAGAGAACACCATCACTGCCAACCAGCTCCATGGTCACGTCACCCCAGGTATAGTGTCCAGCAGCATACGTCCAGCTCCCGTCAATACTCCCCAACACATCATTCCCCATCCTAACGGTTGTGAGGAAGTTATCCTCCACATCTATGCCGGGGTTTACGTTGCGGCCTATCATGGTGTAAACCTCAACAACCTCCGCGCCTGAATACCAACGCATAAGGTCTGAGAGGTGGACAGTATGGTCCATAACCGCGCCGCCGCCAGACTGCCTCCGGTCTGTGAACCATGCCCTCAGGAGTGGGAGAGCTCTGTTTAACTTGTTGGTGCCGGCCATAGCAAGCAACCTCCCTATACGCCCCTCTTTCAACAACTCCTTAACGAGGACGGAGACCGTGTGATACCTCATCACATAACACATCTGAAACTTGACACCAGCCTTCTCAACCACCCTCACAATCTCATCGGCCTGCTCAAGACTAACAGCCATCGGCTTCTCACAGAGGATATGCTTACCCGCCTCAGCGACCTGGAGGACATACTCGTGGTGGAGAACATTTTCCGAGGCTATGACCACAGCATCAACATCTCTCAGCAAGGCCTCAGGACTCACATACTGTTTCACACCGAATTTGCCCGAGAACTGGGATGAGAGATCGTGACTGCGCTCATATACACCAGCCACCTCAACGTTAGGGAGTTTCTTGGCCGCTTGTACATAGCTGTCGGCATGGAAGTGGGCCACCCCGAGGAATCCAAGTTTTATACTTCCCGCCATAGCCTTTCAACCTCCCAGATGTACTGGCCGCCCCTCACTAGAAGACCGCACAGCTGCTAGGCATACCTCCAAGCTTTTCCTAGCCTCTGTCCCGTCGGTGATAGGCTTCCGATCCTCCTTCACGCATTCTATGAAATGTCTTATCTCACGGTAGAACGGATCTATGGGGAATGGATGGACTCCTGGCTTCCACGGAAGGGTTTCGGGTGAGAAGCCTTCTACACTCGAGCCAGTCCAGAGCTTCAGGGGTGTTGGCGACTGATTGTCTAGATGAATCATACCCTTTGTCCCGTCAACCTCCAGTCTCATTGTAAAGGGGTAGGTGTTGGGGAGAGCCCAGTTAGCCTCTATAAAGGCTATGGAGCCGGTGGGGAATTTGAGCATAATGAGGGCATAGTCATGTATATCGTGGGATCGGTGTTTAAGGTTCGCCACCTTCGCATAAACTTCTGAAGGCATCCCACCATTAACCCAGACTGCGAAATCCACATCATGAATGGCCAAGTCAACGGTAACCCCACCACTCTTCCCCAAGTCCATAAACCATGGGCTCCACTCAGGGGCCGGACCTCCCCTCCAAGCCCTTATAACAGCGATCTCACCAACCTCCCCCCTATCTAGAAGATCTTTAGCCTTCATATACTCGGGGAAAAACCTCAGGACATGGGCGACCATCAATTTTACACCTGCCCTACGTGAAGCACTTATCATTTCATCAGCCTCCATCAAGCTCAGGGCCATGGGCTTCTCAACCAGAACATGCTTGCCAGCCTCCATAGCCTCCACCGCCAATTTTCTATGGGTATAGGTGGGCGTACAGATGTCAACGACCTCCACATCCCTGTCACCCAGCAAATCGCTGTAGCTCTCGTAGGCCTTCACACCATACCTCGCCGCGACATCCAAGGCACGCGACTTATCTCTACCCCACAAGCCTACAACCCTGCAGTCCTCCAACATCCTCCAAGCAGCCATATGCGTTGTCCCCATAAAACCATAACCACATACTGCTACGCCTATCTTCTTCATACGAGTAAATGCCGTGGAAGAAGGTAAATAAGCATTAACACATGAGTATAATAATTCTTAAGTAATGGCTACATCCACTCTAACCCATGACAGAAAAGCTTGGAGTACTTGTGCATGGCGCTGGCTGGGTTTCAACACAGCACATCAAGGCCTTTCAAAACAACCCTCATACTAGAGTCGTCGCCATTTCGAGCAGGAGGATAGAAAGTGCTAGAAAGAGGGCTGAGGAGGCAGGGTTAAAGGATGTCAAGACGTATGATAATTTGGAGAGGGCTCTTGAAAACCCTGAAGTTGATATAGTCTCGGTCTGTACACCACAGCATGTTCACGCTGAAAACACTATCGCCGCTGCAAAGGCCGGCAAGCATATAGTGATTGAGAAGCCTATTGGAAATTCTCTGGAAGAGATAAAGGCTATGAGGGATGCTGTGAGAAAGGCTAAGGTAAAAACCGTGGTCAGCTTCGTCCTCCGATGGAACCCGTTATTTAAGATCCTCAAGTCCATAATAGCCGAAGGAGCGCTGGGGAACATATACTATGTAGAGGCCGACTATCAGAGCGCCATCGCCGCATGGTGGTCCGGGTATGAGGATGCGAGGAAAAAATCAACGGGTGTCAGCGCATTCCTAGTCGGGGGATGCCATGCCATTGATGCGATAAGATGGTTTGCTGAGAAGCAGAACTATAAGGCGGCCAACCCTGTCGAGGTCTTCGCCTACTCGGGTGGACTGAGGAAAGGAAAGATAAGACAGTGGAACTACTATACCCAGAGGTGGGAGGACATGCCTCCCTTAGAGTATGATGATTTTGAAATTGCCCTAGTTAAGTTTGACAATGGGGTTCTGGGAAAGGTCTCTGTAAACTTTGGAGGGGTTCAGCCCTACACGTTTCCGATAGAGATTTTCGGCGATGAAGGGACTGTGAAGGACAATAGGATATGGTCGACACGATTCCAAGGGCAGAGAGATTGGATAGCGATACCCACTATACTGCCTGACAGCGCTGAGGTCACCCACCATCCATTCCAAGCCCAGATGGATCACTTCGTTGAATGTATATTGGAGGATCGGGAGTCCCACTGCAATCTTGAAGACGCTATTAAGACCCATGAAATCGCTTTTGCAGCCCTCGAATGCTATAGGACCGGTAGGCCCGTTCGCCTACCCCTCATCAGCTAATATATATTAAGATCTGGCCAGAAATTTCAACAGGGTAGTTTCTCATGGCCGATGTTAGACTTGTTGAGGTCTCCAAGAGATTCGGCAAGCAGGAAGCTGTAAAAGACCTGTCACTTGAGGTGCCTGATGGATCTTTCGTATGCCTCTTGGGTCCGTCAGGATGCGGTAAGACAACAACCCTACGCATGATAGCCGGCCTGGAGAAGCCTGATAAAGGCGAGATATACATAGGAGGGAGATTGGTCAACGATGTACCGCCGCACGAGAGGGATATCGCAATGGTCTTCCAGTTTTATGCTATATACCCGGGTATGACGGTTTTTGATAATCTGGCCTTCCCCCTTAAGCAGAGGAAGTGGTCTAAGGGTGATATTGTTAGGAGGGTGAAGGAGACGGCGGAGATACTCCAGATAGCTCATCTCCTCGATAAAGATGCTATGAGCCTCACTGTTGGCGAGAAGCAGAGGGTTGCGCTGGGCCGGGCCATGGTTAGGGATCCGAAGGTCTTCCTCCTTGACGAGCCTTTAACAAACCTAGATGCTAGGCTTAGGGCTGTCATGAGAATTGAGCTTAAGAAACTCCATAGCCGGATAAGGACAACCACAATATACGTCACACATGATCAGTTAGAGGCCATGACCTTAGCGGACAGGATTGGCGTGATGGAGTCAGGTGTTCTTCAGCAGTATGACACACCCTCAAACCTATACCACAGGCCGTCTAACTTATTCGTGGCAGGATTTATAGGAAGCCCGACAATGAACCTACTGGAATGCAGGGTTAGGAAGGGGGAGAAAACTTTCCTAGACTTTAACGGTTTCACACTGGCTGCGGATAACTTTAACGGCAGATTGAGAGACGCCCAAGACGGCATGGAGTTGGTTTTGGGTGTGAGGCCAAGCGACATTAGACTGGAGCCGGCCGGGGGCGGTCTGCTACAGGGTAGGGTGGAGGTGATAGAATCGCTAGGCGACAAGGCCATAATTGACATCTCAATAGACACAACAATAGTCAGGGTTCTCAACCATGGGAAGACTGAGATAAACGTGGGCCAGCCTGTCGCCCTCTACGCCGACTCGGACAAGTTCCACCTATTTGATAAAAGGACTGGGAGGAGGTTGTAGGGATATGGCGAGGGTTTTCCTAAATCATGTCACAAAGAAATATGGGAGACAAACAGCGGTGGAAGACCTCACCATCGAGGTTAGGGATGGAGAGTTTGTGGCACTTTTCGGGCCGCCGGGAGCTGGGAAGACAAGCATACTCAGGATGATAGCCGGGCTCGAGGATGTCACATCTGGTGAGATTTGGATAGGAGATAGGGTTGTGAACAATCTAAGCCCAGCCGTGAGGGATGTGGCGATGGTTTTCCAGAGCTTTGCACTATACCCCACAAAAACAGTCTTTGAAAACCTTGCCTTCCCGCTTAAGAAAAGAAAGATGCCAGCCAATGAGATTGAAAAACGTGTGAAGGAGATAGCCAATATACTCAACATCAGCCATCTTCTAGATAAGAAGCCCGGAACGCTAAGCGGCGGTGAGAGGCAGAGGGTTGCCTTGGGTAGGGCTATGGTGAGGAAACCTCAGCTCTTCCTCTTTGACGAGCCTCTCACTAATCTAGATGCAAAGCTGAGACTCCATATGAGGGCTGAGCTGAAGAAACTCCAGAGGGAGATGGGGCAGACCGCGATATTCAGTACACCCGACGACATCGAGGCCATCTCAATGGCTGATAGGATAGCCGTCCTCGACAGGGGGAGACTAGTCCAGTACGACACCGTTGAAAATGTTTATGAAAGGCCCAACAGCTTATATGTTGCGAGTAATATAGGAAGCCCAAAGATCAACACAGTCGAGGGCGACCTACTTCTAGACGGTGATAACAGGTTTTTGGATCTTGGATTCACGAGGATCGACCTCAGTCACTTCGGGGAGGTTCTGAAGGGTTTTGAGGGGCGGAAACTTGTTTTGGGCGTGAGACCTCATGAGATAGTAATCAGTCAGAGGAAAACCAGTGACGGATCCTTCATGGGAAGGGTGGAGGTTGTCGAGGATACAGGTGCAGAGGCCCACGCCACGGTGATGGTTGACTCAACCTACCTCGTAGTATTGATTCCACCTGGTATGAGGATCAATATGGGTGACGAAGTGTGGCTCTACCTCGATCCCAATAGATTAAACATATTTGACAAAAGCACCGGGAAGGCCCTTATCTAACTGCACCCGCCACGAGGCCCCTCAGCAGATATCTCCTGAAAATGGCTATTATGACGAGGGCTGGCAGCATAGCGACAAGTCCGCCGGCCATAAGTATCCCCACAGGCTTGTAGGGCTGGGCCGCCATAAATCCGACTATGACTGGGAGCGTTCTGCTAAGCTGTGTCTGGGTCACCATGAGGGCGAAGAAGAACTCACCCCATGAGACCATGAAGGATATTATGCCGATGGCCACTATGCCGGGTTTTATAACCGGTAGGACGACCTTAAAGAGAGTCTCAAGCCTGCCATACCCATCCACCCTTGCCGCATCCTCTATATCCGATGGGATCGCCGAGAGATAGGTGTTGAGGATCCAGATGTTTATGGGTAGGGTGAATGCTGCGTGGACTAGGATTACAGCGATCAGGGTGTCTAGGAGGTTGATCCCGAAGAAGTTCTGTATTATTATGTAGTAGGGAACCACTATGGCGACGGGTGGTATCAGCCTACCCGCAACAGACATGTAAAAGAGCAGGCCACTGCCCCTGAACCTTATCCTTGTGAAGGTGAAGGATGCTAGGGTCGCTGCTATGATGTTGATCCCTGTGATGATGAGACCGATTACGACACTATTGAGGAGTGCGTTGGGGAACCATCTGGCTACTGCTGGTAGGAATGTAAGCCTACCGCTCTCCTGCAGTCTCGCCTCTATGGCGCTGCTGGTATCGAAGATGAACCAGAAGTTGAAATAGTTGGGATTTTGTGGCCATAGCGTTGGTGGAGCTGAGTGTATTTCTGGCTCGGTCTGGAGGCTTATGCTGAGCATCCAAACTATTGGAAATAGGACCCAAAACGCCACCACAACAGATGCCGCCACTATAGCAATCTTAAACCCTACACCCATGATAAACTCACGCTCTCAGCCGAATCCTACCCACCTTAAGAGCTCTGAAATAAGCTATTATTAATGCTACGCTAACGAGAACGACCAGGAAGGCCAGCGCTGAAGCCCTCCCGAAGTTTAGGAAGGTGAACATCTCACTCCAGGTATAATAGGAGATTACTGCTGTAAAGTTTCCAGGTCCTCCCGCCGTGATTACGTAAACCAGGTCAAATGTCCATATCGCC
>Ga0197142_1001548_pt1 | contig 20926 bp, 18 predicted proteins | sample GBS60_MetaG_FD_148614 | JGI IMG/M metagenome (GOLD analysis project Ga0197142, IMG submission 148614) | Sediment microbial communities from Great Boiling Springs, Gerlach, Nevada, United States - GBS 60_MetaG | ecosystem: Environmental > Aquatic > Thermal springs > Hot (42-90C) > Sediment... | reverse complement strand
CTTTATTGTCTTTTACATTAGCAGCTATTTTTTCACCATCAGGGCTGAATTGAGGATCTCCACAACTTTCAAACCTTTCATTCCAAGTTTTACCATTAACAGCAATAGTGTGTCCTTTATTGTCTTTCACCCAAGCAGCTATTTTTTCACCATCAGGGCTGAATTGAGGATATCCACACCATTCAAACCTTTCATTCCAAGTTTTACCATTAACAGCAATAGTGTGTCCTTTATTGTCTTTTACATTAGCAGCTATTTTTTCACCATCAGGGCTGAATTGAGGATATCCACAATCTTCAAACCTTTCCTCCCAAGTTTTACCATTAACAGCAATAGTTTCTTTTTCTTCGTTGTCTTTTACCTTAGCAGCTATTTTTTCACCATCAGGGCTGAATTGAGGATCTTCACACCATTCAAACCTTTCATTCCAAGTTTTACCATTAACAGCAATAGTGTATCCTTTATTGTCTTTTACATTAGCAGCTATTTTTTCACCATCAGGGCTGAATTGAGGATCTTCACAATCTTCAAACCTTTCCTCCCAAGTTTTACCATTAACAGCAATAGTGTATCCTTTATTGTCTTCTACCCAAGCAGCTATTTTTTCACCATCAGGGCTGAATTGAGGATCTTCACAATCTTCAAACCTTTCCTCCCAAGTTTTACCATTAACAGCAATAGTGTATCCTTTATTGTCTTCTACCCAAGCAGCTATTTTTTCACCATCAGGGCTGAATTGAGGATCTCCACAAGCTTCAAATTTTTCTACATAATCATCTTTCCAATTAGTAAGTAGTTTTTCTTTTATGTCCCAGTCCCAAAGTAATTTGTTTTCTTTTTCTTTTTCTTCTTTTGTTTCATAAATCTTTTGTATTTTTTGAGCTAATTCAATAATCCTTTGATAACCTTCAATTGTTTCTCCTTTTTTTTCCATTTGTTCTTGGATTTTTTTAATCTCTTTTGCTAATTTTAAAGCTTTCTCTTCTTTGATTTGTTCAAGAGATTTATTTTCTTTTTGTTGAGGAAAATGGTTTTTAAAGAGCTCAATAATCATAATTAAAATAATAATTACCTTTTATCATATACTTCTATTTATTATACTTCTATTTCATCAAGATTTCAGGTTAATGTTAGATTTTCATTTCCTATTTTTGGTAGTGTGTTTCGCAAAGCTAAATAAAAAATTCGGCAACAACGGGGAAAATTACTAACAAAATTCTTCCTTTCAATTTTCTTTTTCCTATCAAACCGTTCTGCTTAGTGCATTCGTATCGCTAAATCAATCAGTAAATTCCTAAAAAATTCAATTGAAGTGGGCGCGGAAGGAATCGAACCTTCGACTTCTGACTTATAAGGTCAGCGTTCTACCACTGAACTACGCGCCCTCTAATTAATAATCAAACCTTATTTGTTAAAAGAATTCAACTCAGCCATCTTTTTAAGGAACTCTTGATTAAGATTGTTAACACTTCTTATTTTTTCATTAACCTCCTCTAAAGCTGAAGCAGTCGCTTGACGATCAGCTTTTTTATTAGTTAAAACAGCGTTAGTTAAAAAATCAAAAAACTGATTAAGACGTTGAGTGTAAACAATAAAATCGCTTATTAAAGCAAGTTCAAGAGAAATTGCTTCATAAGCAATCTGTTGTACTTGTCTATTTTTTATCTCGCTAAGAACTTCAGCCATTTTCTGGACAGCCAAAGAAAGCTCAAAAGCTTTATCGTAAGCTTTATTGTTTATCTGACGAGCCTTATTGATTAAAAAAACTGTTTCATTCTTTCTATCACCAGCTAAATCAGAAACATTAGCTTCTTTAATAATTTCGTTAGTTTGATTAGTTAAATCTACTATCTCTTGGCTAATCCTGCTTGCTTCATCGCGAGCAGTTATAAAACTATCAGGCAATTTAAAAGATTGACTTGAAGCTCTAAAAATACCATAAACCAAAAACAAAAGAATCACAACACTACCTCCAATTGTTAAAAAAGTTTTTCTTTTATTACCGTTCATTTCTTTCTATTCTATTGAATAACACTTTTATATCATATATATTTTAAATAATAAAAGCAAAAATTAATAATTTTATTAAAAAAAACTCAAAAAAGCGGGTATCGTATAGTGGCAGTACGACTGCCTTCCAAGCAGTAAGCGCGAGTTCGATTCTCGCTACCCGCACAATAAAACAAAAAATAAATCTTTATTGATTAAGAAAAAACATCTATCTTATTCTTTATCAGGATCCTCACAATATTTAGTTTCAACCATATAAGATTGGCCAGCGCCCAAATTCTCTACCGCTATTCTTGCTTGATGGAATTTTTCTGCCAAAGCATAAACTTTTTGCAATTCTTTTATATCGCCTTCAATTACTACTGCTGGCTCGGTATATTTGCCCCAAGGCCCAACAGAATAAATTTCAGCTTGTGTTAAATCAAATTTCTCACCAAGTTCCTTTTGAACTTCTTCAAAACTATGGTTTTTGCCTAAATTAATTTTCTCTAATCCTTCTTTCAATTCATTAAGACTGGTAAATTTATAAATATCTAAAACATCTCCAATTTCTGAATTGATGACCGCCTTAGCTTCTTCAAAATTTGAAATCTGACCTTTGTCTATTCGTTCAATAATACTAACTTTCTTGTATTCTAAATACCCTTCCTGCAAACCTAATAAAACTCTAAAACGAGGTTTTTCTGTTTTTCCTTCTTCTCTACCTTTAACTCCTAATTTTTCTTCTAATTTTTGTAAAGCCTGTTGATGTTTTTCAATTGAAGGAACAGGACCAAAGGCACGACGGGGATAACGACTAAAACGATATTCAAAACCACCATCGCTTTTTTCAATAAGATAACCCGAATAAGTAAAACCTAACTCATCAGCTGCCTCTTTTAACTTTTGGCTAAATTCTTCTTTGCTTAAACCCTCAACAAACACAGAACCACCCCAAAACTCTTCAGGTTTTAGTTCTCTAACTTCTGTCTTTTTTTGCTCTTGAAACCCCTGAAACTCTTGAGGTTTTTGATGAAGCGAGTTAGATGGATTTTCATTTATCATATATATTGTCTAAAATTTATCCATTAAATTCGACCTTTTTATATAAATATAACAGAAATTTATATAAATAAAAAATGTAAAAGTATTGAATTTATTAAGTTTTTAGTGTAACGTTACAGCTAGATAGAAACAAATAATGTTTTTATACGTTTCATTATATGAAAGAACTAGAACAAGAGCTCATTAAAAAAGCCCAAAAAGGAGAAAAACAAGCCTTTGCCGCGCTTTATGATACTTATGTAGAAGCTATTTACCGGTTTATTTACCTTAAAATAGGTAGAAAAGCTGATGCAGAAGATATAACCCAACAAGTGTTTCTAAATGCTTGGCAAAACATTCAGCGCTACAACTATAAAGGCTTTCCTTTCTCCAGTTGGCTTTATAAAATAGCCCACAACGCCGTAATTGATTTTTACCGATCTTATAACAACCAAGCTAAAATCGAACTTGAATCAGCCGAAGAAATTATTCAAGAAAATGGACCAAATCAAGAGCAAGAAATAGATTCTAATCTAGATCTTGAAAGAATCAAAAAAGCTATTCAACAACTCCCACCAGATCAACAAAGTATTATTATTATGCGGTTTGTGGACGATTTACCAATTAAAGAAATAGCTCGTATCCTTGAAAAAAACGAGGGCACTATCAGAGTAATCCAACATCGAGCTTTAAAACAAATTAGAAAAATATGCAGCCTGAAATAATTAAACAATTAAAAAAATTAAAATCAATCAGACCGGAGACGAATTTTGTCTTCACTGCTAAACAAAATATTTTAACCACTCCCCAAAAGCGGTTTTTTACATTTACTTATTTTCAAACCCGCTTTTTATTAACTGGTACAACGATAGTTTTATTATTAACTCTGACACTATCAATTGCCAATCTATCCAAAACATCTAGTCTTTCTAAAAACTTTTTCAGTAATCCTGAAGAAATAACACGCGAGTTTGAAAATTTGGATATTAATATTCAACTCCAAGAAATAAATTACCGTCAAAATATCAACGAAATTATTGCTTTAGCACTTAATGAAATAACTGATAAAGAACCAACTTATCTTAAATCGTCTATCTTGGAGAATGAACTTAATTCATTTAAAATTAACAACAATACTGAAAAAAACGAAAAAATTGAAGAATTATTAAATAAAATAATTTTTTAATAAAAAATGACCAAGAAATTAAAACTATTATTAATAATTTTAATAACAATAGGTTTAATGACAAAACCAATTATTTTTGTCTATGCCCAAGAAACGGCTACTACTTCTAACTTTCAAACAAACACAAGCATTCTTCAAAAAGCCCTAAAAAGCATTGAAGATTTAATCAATATAAAAGATGAAGAAGGCGAAAGTCTTGCTTTTCGAATTAAAGCTTTCAAACAAGTAATTGAATTAGCAATCGCAGAAGCAAAAAATTTAAAGGTTAAACTAATTAGTTTAGAAAAATTAGATGAAAAGGAATTAGATTGGCAAAACGAACAAATTGAAAAACTCAATACCATTATCGAATTTTATGAAAAAGAACAAAAAACTCTTTCAGAACAAAAAGCAGTGACCTTAGAATGGATAAAAACAAAAGCTCAAAACTTTAAAGAATGGCGCGAAGATAATTATTTCCCGGTAGCTGAAGATATAAACAACTTTTTGCTAATCCAACAGCAACAGAAAGCAATTGAAACAGCTCAAGAAAGACTCAAAAAAATAAACCGTGATCTCCAATTATTTAAAAAAAGAGAGATTAAAAACTTAAAACTTTTATCCGATCTTTTCGCCAAAGCTGAATTAGCTATCGCTGAAAGCATTAAATTAAATAAACAAGCTACTACAGCTTTTTGGGAAGATCAAAAAAAATCAAAATTGATTAATAACACTACAACCACTGTTTCATCAACCACCACCTTATCAATATCTTCTTCTATAAACATAAGAGACCTAATTAAAGAATCACTTAATAAAATAAAAGAAGCTTACCAAATATTTATTGAAATGAGTAAATTAGTAAAATAGTAAAAAATCTTCCTTAATCTTTTAAACGCCTTCTAACTAATTCATTAACTTATTAAATTATATCAAAAATCCCCTTACGGGGATTTTTGATATTCATTTCACAGCTTCTTTTAAAATTTTACCAGGCCTAAATTTTGGTTTTACAGAAGCAGGAATTTGAATCTTTTCTCCTGTTTTTGGATTAATACCCATTCGCGCAGCACGTTTAGCTACTCTAAAAACACCAAAACCAGCAATTGCTACTTCTTCTCCTTTACTCAAAGACTTAACAATGGTATCAAAAACAGCATCAACTGCTTGTAATGCCTGCTTTTTGGTTTCGATACCAGCTGATTTCATCACTGCTTCAACTAATCCGTCCTTTTTCATATATAGAATTGGTCTTTTATAAAAGATAGTTAATCGACCTTTTTAGAAAGCTTTTCATTAAATATACTAGCAAAATTATAACAAATTAACAAATTTTTTACTATCGCGCATATTCCACCGCTTTTACCTCTCTTATAACCGTTACTTTAATCTCGCCAGGATATTGTAAATCTGTTTTTAATTTATTAGCAATATTTTTAGCTAAAGTTAAGGCTCCAAAATCATCAATCTTTTCTGGTATTACAAAAACTCTTACTTCTCGACCGGCAGAAACAGCATAAGCCTGGCTTACTCCTTCAAAACTAGTAACAATTTTTTCCATTTCTTCGAGTCGACGAAGATATTTTTCTAAAGTATCCCGCCGAGCTCCTGGTCGAGCAGCAGAGATTGCATCAGCCGCTGCCACCACATAAGCCTCAGGAATAGCAAAAGGATACTCTTCATGATGAGCTTCCATTGCTTTTATTACATCTTCTTCAATACCATACTTTTTAAGAAGCCGACGACCAATTTCAACATGAGTGCCTTCAACTTCATGATCTATTGCTTTTCCAATATCATGAACAAGAGCAGCTTTCTTAGCAATATCTACTCTCAAACCAAGTTCAGCCGCAATCATAGCAGCAATATGAGCCATTTCAATTGAATGAGCTAAAACATTTTGTCCATAACTTGTCCGATAATTGAGACGGCCAAGCAATTTCAAAATCTCATTCGGAAAATCAAAAACACCAACTTCGTAAGCCGCTTCTTCGCCAATTTTTAAAATTCTATCTTCAATTTCTTGTTTTGCTTCTTCTACCGCTTCTTCAATTCTAGCTGGTTGAATTCGACCATCTTTAATAAGTTTTTCAAGAGCAATTCGAGCAATTTCCCGACGAAGAGGGTCAAAAGAAGAAATAAGAATACTTTCTGGAGTTTCATCAATAATCAATTCCACTCCCGTTAAACGTTCAAAAGTACGAATATTTCTTCCTTCTCGACCAATAATTTTCCCTTTGATATCTTCATCAGGTAAATTAATCACAGTAGTAGTAATATCAGCTATGTGATTACGAGCATAACGCTGAATAGCAGAAGTAATAATTTCTAAACTTTTCGCTTCAATTTGCTCACGATTCTCACGTTCAAGATGAATAAGAAGTTGGGTTAATTCATCTCGATATTGATTTTTAATCTCTTCAAAAAGCTTATTTTTAGCTTCTTCCTTACTAAGACCCGCTATTTTCTCCAACTCCTGGATAACCTGTTCTTTTGCTTTTTTTAATTCTTCATCAAGCTTTTTGCTTTTATTATCAAAATCAAGAGAAAGCAACCGAAGGCGTTCTTCTTCTTGTTGAATTTTGCTAAGCTCAGCCTCAAGAGTTTGCTTAGTTTGTTCAAGAATATCTTCTTTTTTAAGCAAACGCTCTTCTAACCGTCTAAGTTCTTGTTTATGAAGACGCTCTTCTTTTGCCGCTTCTTCTAAAATCGCAGCAGCTTGACTTTTCGCATTAATTACAATTTCTTTAGCTCGGTTTTCGGCTTCGGTAACTACTTCCTGAACTTTCTTCTCAGCAGAGTCCTTCTTTTGAAAAACAATAAGTATTCGGATAAAATAACCTATTACTAAACCAACAAGTAATAAACCTACTCCTAAAGGGTTGATGTCCATAGTAATTGAAAATTTTTAATAATAATTTATTCAGCATCGACTTTTATTTTTTTTATAATAATTTTAAAAATAATTGGTTAAATTGTCAAAAATATTTTAAAATAAAGAAAAATTAAATATGAAAAAAACTTATATTTTAGTAATTTTAGATGGTTGGGGTATTGGTGAAGCTAACGAAAGTAATCCTATTTATATAGCCGCTCCCCAAAATATTGAATTAATCGAAAAAAACTTTCCTGTAGCTGCTCTTCAGGCTTCAGGTATTGCTGTAGGGCTTCCTTGGGATGAAGAAGGCAATAGCGAAGTTGGTCATCTCACTATTGGCGCCGGAAAAATAATCTATCAACACTACCCTCGAATATCGCTAGCAATTAGAGACGGAAGTTTTTTTGAAAACGAAGCTTTAAAAGCAGCTTTTAATCACGCTCGTTTACATCAATCAGCTGTTCACCTTATAGGCCTTCTTACTCAAGGAAATGTTCATGCTTCTTTCGAACATCTCATCGCTCTTCTTGAAATGGCGAAAAAAGAAAATCAAGAAAAAGTTTATCTTCATCTTTTTAGCGATGGCCGAGATAGTCCACCCAAATCAGCACTTGAACTTTTAAAAAAACTAAAAGAAGAAATAGAAAAAATAAAAATTGGGACAATCGTTAGTTTAGCTGGTAGATACTATGGTATGAACCGACAAGAAAATTGGGACAGAACTGAAAGAGCTTATCAAGCAATCACTGGCCAAGGTGAGGAAATTCAAAATCTAGAAGAAGAAATAGAAAAAATTTATGAAAAAGGTCTTAATGATGAATTCATCCCACCTCTTATTATTGATAAAACAAAGACAGTTAAAGATAACGATTCAATTATTTTTTTTAACTTCCGTGAAGATAGAGCTCGTCAAATTGTCAAGCCTTTTGTAGAACCTAATTTTAAACATTTCCCCGTCAAAAATTTTAGAAATCTCTACGTAACTACAATGACTTGTTATCAAGAAAATTTAAAAACTGCTGTCGCTTTTCCTCCCCAAAAAATCGAAAATCCTCTTGGCAAAGTTTTAGCTGATAACCAAAAAACCCAACTCCGAATAGCTGAAACTGAAAAATATGCCCATATTACTTACTTTTTTAACGGTTTAAGAGAGCAACCTTTTCTTAACGAATATCGTATACTTATCCCTTCCCAAAATATTATCAATCCCGCCGAAAACCCAGCAATGATGGCAGAAGCAATTACTGATAGAGCTATTACAGCTTTAAACGAAAGCAGTTTTGATTTTATTCTTATAAATTTTGCCAATCCTGATATTATTGCTCACACAGGTGATTACCAAGCAACAATTCAAGCAATAAAAATAGTAGATCAACAAATAGGTAGACTGCTTAAAAGCGTGCTTACTCAAAACCATGTTCTTATAATTACCGCTGATCACGGTAATGCTGAAAGCTTAATCAATCTTAAAACTGGTCAAGCAGAAACTAAACACAACATGAGCCCAGTGCCAATTTATCTTATTGCTAATGAATTTAAAAGAAAAAAAACTAATTCTGAAACAAAAAAATACGAAACTATTGGTCTGCTTTCTGATATTGCCCCAACTATTCTTGATTTAATGCAAATTCCAAAACCACCTGAAATGACTGGCCAAAGTTTATTACCTCTTCTTCTTTAACTTTAAAAATGGTATATTATTTAAAAAAATATCCGTATTTTTATGAAAAAAATAATTGGTGGTATTATTCTTTCAATTTTTTCAAACACTATTGCTCTCTTTATAGCTAATGAACTCATTAATGGTTTTAATTTTGCTGGAAATTTTATTGATTTAATCACTGCGGCTGGTATTCTTACTTTTGCTAATTATCTTCTAAAACCAATTTTAAAAATAATTTTTAGCCCCCTTATTATTCTTACCTTCGGTATCTTTACTGTTGCTGTAAATGCTATAATTTTGATTATTCTTGACATTATAATCAAGCCTCTTATAATTAATGGATATATTCCTCTTTTTTTAGCTACTTTAATCATAAGCGTTATTAACTTCGTTATAAACCTTTCTGCTAAATTTTTATATAATAAATAAATATGCTAGTTACTGCTCAAGTCATTGTTTCAATAGTTCTAATTTTTCTTGTGCTTATTCAGGAAAGAGCTGGTGGTCTTGGTTCTCTTTTTGGGGGAGCAGGTAGAACTTCTTATCAAACTCGCCGTGGTTTCGAAAAAACAATCTTTATAACAACGATTATTCTAGCAATTTTGTTCGGCGCTCTTGCTATTTTAAACCTCGTAACCAAAACCTAAAAAAATAGTAGTTTATTAATAAATTCAATCAAAAATACTTTGTTTACTTTTATCAAAAAAATGATAATCAATCTTCTGCCTCAAGAACGCAGAGTGTTTTATGCTGCTATCGTTGTATTTATCTTAGCAGCAATAAGCCGAACGACAATTGCTATCCGAGAAAATACTGAATTTATACCTGTTAGCGGTGGCGTTTACCGCGAAGGAATTATTGGCCAACCGGTTTATGTAAACCCAATCATTTCCTCAAACCAAACTGATATTGATATTGCAGCTCTTATTTACAGTCCTCTTAAACAATTTATCGAAAACTACGAAATTCAAGATAACGGCAAAAGTTATATTGTTATTCTTAAAGAAAAACTTTTCTGGAGCGATGGTCAACCACTCACCAGCGATGACGTTGTTTTTACTATCCATTTAATTCAAGATCCAGAAACTCAATCACCACTTTTTAACAACTGGCAAGGTATAAATGTAGAAAGATTAAGCGAAATAAAATTGAAATTTATGTTATCAACGCCTTATGTTTTTTTCGCTGAACAACTTAATCGTTTACCAATTATACCAAAGCATATTTTTGGTGACATTCCTAGCGCTAATCTAAAACTCTCTAAATACAACCTCGAGCCAAAAGTAAGCAGCGGACCTTACTTTTTTGAATCATTCTCAAAAAAAGACAACGGCTTTATCACTGAATATCGACTTTTGAATAATAAATATTACTCAGGACCAGAACCTTATATTAAAAAATTTATTTTTAAATTTTATGAAAATGAAAATGATCTTCTTAAAGCTTTTCAACTTAGAAAAATCGATGGTTTTGGAATTCTAAAACCGCTTAACTTTAATAATGAATTTATTCCTAAAAATTCTTTAATCCATACAATCAATATGCCTCGCACTTACGCTCTTTTTCTTAATTCTAAAATTAATCCTTTTCTAAAAGATAAAAAAATTCGCCAAGCTTTAGATGAAGCTATTAATAAAGAAGAGCTGTTAGAATTCATTTTTGGGCACAATAATCAAATACAATCCCAACAAGAAAAAAACCAAATAACTAATTCATCTTCGCTTGCAAAATTAATTGAAAAGAATAAAAATAATTTTGAACTTACAATCATCCTACCAGATATAGACTTTCTTAAAAAAACAGCAGAATTTATTCAACAATCCTGGCAAAAAGCCGGCATTTATAAAGTAAACACAATAGAATTACCCGCAAATGAATTAATAAACGACATAATTCGTTATCGTAAATACGAAATTTTACTTTTTGGTCAAATTCTTGAAACTCCTCAAGACCCATTCCCTTTATGGCATTCTTCTCAAGGTTTTCATCCTGGTCTCAACTTCTCTATTTATGAAAATAAAAAAGTTGATGAATTAATTGAAAAATCCCGTCAAGAATTTAGAGAAAACATTCGTTTAAATCAACTAAAAGAAATAGAAAAATTAATCGTTGAAGATAAACCAATAATACCTCTTTATACTCTTCCTTATACTTATGTTCATTTTGAAAAACTACGGGGTTTTGGCAACAAAGAATTAATTACTAATCCGGCTCAACGTTTTGAAAATGTAACTGAATGGTACACAAAAGCAGTGAGAGTTATTAAAAATAAATAAATATAAAAGCCCTGGTGCTGGAATTGGTAGACAGACTAGCTTCAGAAGCTAGTGTCCAAACTAAAAGGACGTGAGAGTTCAAATCTCTCCCAGGGCACTAAAAAAATATGACGCTAAAAACAATTAAAAAAACCTCAACCTCTTTCACTGCCGCCACTGCTGATAAACGCTCAAGCAAAAAGTTTATTAGAGTTAAAAAAGAAGAACCAGTCCGTTTTGTTGCTCTTGGTGGACTTGAAGAAATCGGTAGAAATATGATGTTTTTTGAATACAAAAACGAAATAGTTATCATCGATGCAGGCTTGCAATTTCCAGAAGAAGAAACCCCAGGTATTGACTATATTATTCCTAATGTCAGCTATCTTGAAGAAAGGAAAAAAAACATTAAAGCTCTTATTATCACCCACGGTCATTACGATCATATAGGCGCTATCCCTTATATCTTAGATAAAATAGGCAATCCTCCAATTTATGCAACCGAAATTACTAAAGAAATCATTCTTAAACGCCAACAAGATTTTCCAAATTCTCCAAAACCGGTCTTTGTTATCATCAAAGGCGGTCAAACTCATAAACTGGGACAATATTTCACAGCTCAATTTTTTGACGTCGTTCATAATATTCCTGAAGGTGTTGGTATTATTCTTCATACTCCTGTTGGTAAAATTGTTCACCCTGGTGAATTTAAGTTTGATTATGATCATGACGGCAATCCTCGTGGTTTAGAACAATGGCAATGGGTTGGTGAACAAGGAATTCATCTTTTAATGTTAGACTCTACCGGCGCTGAAAAACCAGGTTGGTCACTTTCAGAACGAGTAGTAGAGCGAGAATTAGAAAAACTTTTCAAAGCAGCCAAAGGAAGAATTATTGTAGCAACTTTTGCTTCTCTTCTTGATCGAATAGCAGAAATAATCAAAATCGCTGAAAAACTCGGCCGAAAAATAGCTATTAGCGGTTACTCAATGAAAACCAATATTCAAATTGCCCAAAATCTAGGCTATATGAAAATTCAAAAGGGTACTTTAATATCACTTGAAGAAATAAATAAATATAAAGACGAAAAACTATTAATTCTTTGTACCGGTGCTCAAGGTGAACCTAACGCTGCTTTAATGCGAATTGCTAACAAAGAACACCGGTACATCAGATTAAAACCAACTGACACTCTTATTCTTTCTTCATCAATTGTTCCTGGTAATGAACGGAGTGTTCAAATTCTTAAAGATAATCTTGCCCGACAAGGAGCTGATATTTATCACTATATGATGCTTGATATTCATTCTTCAGGCCATGCTCCTCAAGAAGAATTAAAAACCGTAATGAAATTAGTCAAGCCTAAATTTTTCTTGCCAATTCACGGTTATTACTTTATGCGAATGCGAAACGCTAAACACGCCCAAGAAGTTTTAGGCTTAAAGCCAGAGGAAACAATTCTTGTTGATAACGGTCAAGTAGTAGAAATTTATAAAAATTATGTTCGTGTAACTAATGAACGAGTGCCCGCTTACTATGTAATGGTCGATGGCTTAGGTGTCGGTGACGTGGGAGAAATAGTGCTTAGAGACCGCCGCGCTTTAGCCCAAGAAGGAATGGTAGTTACTATTGTTGTTATCAGCAAACAAACTGGTCGAATCCTTAAAAATCCTGACATCATTTCTCGCGGTTTTATTTACCTTAAAGAAAATCAACAAATATTAGATGACATTCGCCGCCGGATTCGCGGAATTATCGGTCGAATACCTTTTCACCAACCACTTGATGCTGATTATGTAAAAACTTTAATTCGTGATCAAATTGGCCAATTTCTTTACAACAAAACTAAACGCCGGCCAATGATTTTACCGGTTGTAATTGAAATATAAAAAAATCAATTTTTAAAATTAAATAATTATAACATAATAAAAATAAAACTATGAAAAAACCAATCCTTATCTCCGGCATTCAACCAACAGGAAAAATTCATTTAGGTAATTACTTGGGAGCACTTGAAAATTTCGTGAAACTCCAAAATTCTAATAAATACCAGTGTTATTTTTTTGTTGCTGACTTACATTCTTTAACCGAAGAATTCAACCCAAAAGAAAAATCGAAACAAATTCTAAATTTATTTATTGATTTTTTGGCTCTTGGTTTAGACCCAACTAAATCAACAATTTTTATCCAATCTTCAATACCAGCCCATGCTGAACTTGCTAGTATTCTCAATAATTTCACACCATTTGGCGAACTTAAAAGAATGACCCAATTTAAAGAAAAATCAGAAAACACACCTCAAAATATAAATGTTGGTCTATTTAATTATCCGGTTTTGATGGCGGCTGATATTCTTTTATATGATGCAGAATTTGTGCCTGTCGGCGACGATCAACTTCAACATTTAGAACTAACAAGAACATTGGCTAGAAAATTTAATTCAAGATTCGGCAAAACTTTTATTGAACCAAAACCAATCCTAACAGAAACCCCAAGAATTATGAGTTTAGATGAACCAACTAAAAAAATGTCAAAATCTAAACCGACTGGCTGCATTTTTCTTGATGATTCGCCAAAAATTATCCGTGAAAAAATTAAAAAAGCAATAACTGACTCTGGTCGAGAAATAAAATACGATAAAGAAAATAAACCAGCAATAAGCAATCTTATTCTTATTTATTCAGCCTTAAGTGATAAGTCAATAAAAACAATTGAAGAAATGTACAAAAATAAAGGCTATGCTGAATTTAAAAAAGATTTAGCTGAAGTGATAATAAAAAGTTTAACGCCTTTTCAAAAAAAGAAAAAAGAATTAAAAAGCAAATCCGTCTTGCTACGCAAAATAATTCAAACAGGCAATGAAAAAGCCAACGCTGTTGCTAGCAAAAAACTTCTTGAAGTCAAAAAGAAAATTGGGCTTTTGTTTTAACCTCATAATAAAAAAATTATGTATGCTATTATAACAACTATTTTGCTCTTAATTCTTGTTATTCTTGTTTTATTTTTGATTATTATTTTTCTTAGTTCTATTTACGCAAACTGGCAAACCGCACCCTGGGTGCCCACTCCATTACATGATGTAAAACGTCTTCTCAAACTTGCAGATATAAAACCTGGTCAAAAAGTCTATGACCTTGGCTGTGGCGATGGTCGATTGATAGTGGCCGCCGCCCAAAAAGGCGCAATTGCAGAAGGATTTGAAATCTCGTTTTTACCTTATCTTTTATCCAAAATTCGCCTTTCTTTTCAAAAAAATACTATTAATGCAAGAATAAGATATAAAGATTTTTGGCAAAGTAATTTAAATGATGCAGATATTGTATACTTTTACTTAATGCCAAAAATATACCCAAAATTACAACGAAAATTTGAAAGCGAATTAAAAAAGGGCACAAAAGTTATTTCCTATGTTTGGCCTATGGATGGCTGGCAGCCAATTTCTGTTGATATTGAAAAAGGACGACCAAATCTTTATCTTTATCAAATATGAAAAAAATTATATAATCAAATTACTACTAATTTAACTTTATAAATAAACCAAAAAAGGTCGTTTTTAGACAACTCAAAATTAACTAAAATAAACCATGCTAGAACAACAAAAAAATTTTCCAGAAATCACCAATCCAGAAAACAAAAAAGAAGAAACTAAAAAAGAAGAAGACAAAAAACAAAAAGAAAACAAAAAAATCTTTACCTTTTCTGATTCTGACGGCATAATTCTTACACAAGAAGAATGGGAAGAAGAATTTCAAAGGAGAAAAGACGACCCAAACTGGTTCCGAGAGCAAAAATAAAAATAATTATTGATTACACTTTTCTTAAAGCTAGCCAAATTGGCCATTTATCAAGCTCAGTTTCAAGTTCGATATCAAACTTAGTTGAGCGTCTATACTCAATTATTTTCGCATTGACTTCACGTTTAATAAATTTTTCATTTTTATGAAAAAGATAATCTAACTCTTGTGGTAATTCAACCATTAAAACTATTTTATCTTTCGGTTTTAACTTTCCCTCTTGTCTTAAATCTTGCACTAATCTAACAAGTTCTCTCAACCAACCTTCTTCTCTAAGTTCGTGAGTAAGAACAGTATCAAGCCAAACCTCTTCTTCTAATTTTGGGTCTAGTTCAATTTCTTTTACATTAACCTCCTCTTTCAAAATTTCTAGAATTTCTTTTCTGAGATCAGTTTTTGATTTTTTAATTTTTAATTTCTGAAGTGGCTGCCTTATTTTAATCTTTGCCTCTGCTCTTTTTGCTAAAACTAATGAGGCTAATCTTCTAATTTCTGCCATTTCCTTCAAAAGTTTTAAATCTTCAGTTTTTAATTTTAAATCAAAGTCAGGCCAATTCTCTAAATGAACTGACAAAGAGAAACGATTTTTAACTAAAGATTTATAAAGGGCTTCAGCAAAAAACGGCATAAAAGGCGCTATTAGTTTACTTAAGTTAAAAAAAATATAACCTAAAGTTTGAGAAGCTGAAAGATAATCTTGTTTGGTTCCCAATTCTTTTTTGTCGCTTTTAACAATAATTGAGAAACGTTTCCGAGAACGCCGAATATACCAACGCGATAAATCACTAACAAATTCCTCAATCGTTTTAGCTGCCTCAGCTATATTATAACTATCAAGATATAAAGTAACCCGAGAAATTGTTTCGTTCAATCTTAACAAAATCCATTTATCAAGAAAATTAGAAACCTTTGGCTGAATATTAATAAAGGGAGTTTTTTTAGCATAAATATCAAAAAAAACAAAAGAGTTGTAAATTAACAAAATAAATTGTCTTAAAACTTTAGCTAAATCTGTTTCATTAAATTTCTTTGGTTCTCCTGGCGAATTAATTGTATAAAAATACCAACGAATAGCGTCCGTCCCATAACGATTAATCATCTGCCAAGGATCAACAACATTACCTTTTGATTTAGACATTTTCTGTCCATTTTTATCAAGAACATGACCAAGAGAAATTACATTTTTATAAGGCCTTCCTTTATCAAGAAGAACTCCAACAGCTAAAAGAGTATAAAACCAACCTCTGGTCTGATCTACGCCTTCAGCGATATAGTCAGCTGGATAATCAGCGCCTGAAGCAAAAGGCATAGCCCCAGAATCAAACCAAACATCAACAATTTCTTTAACTCTTACCATTTTGCTACCGCATTTAGGACAAGATAAAAATACTCTATCAATATAAGGTCGGTGTAAATCCATAAAACCATATTCATTTCTTGGAATTTTTCTCAACTCAACTTTTATTGCTTCTCCAGTTTTTACAAAATCTCCCTTTCTTTTATTTTTTTCAATCACTGCTTTTTCTTCATCCCAACCACGCATAACACTTTCAAGCATCCAAATAGTATATTCATGGCTTACAATAATAAATGTTTTTCCTTTAAATTTTCTTTCAAGTTCTTCAATAAATTCAAAAACTCTTTTTGCTACATCTCTAAGACTTTCACCACCAACTACCGGTTTGCTAAACTTTTCTATATCTGAAGAAAAATTAAGATGATATTCGATATTTTTTCTTCCCTGAAAAACACCAAAATTAACTTCTCTAAGTCTTTTATCAAAAATTATTTTAACACCTCCAAATTCTTGACTAATAATTTCAGCAGTTTCTTTGGTTCTAGTTAAATCAGAAGCAAAAATAAAGTCAATTTTCTTAAACTGCTTTTTTAACTTTCTTGCTTGCAATTCAACTTCTTTTATTCCATTTAAAGTAAGATGCATTTTTTGTTTTTCTGGCCAACAACTAATAATTTTTTTAACATTACTTTCTGATTCACCATGTCTAACTAAAATATAACTATTTTTTGTTCCCCCCAACTCCCTTTCAAGCTCAGCTACACCACTAATAACTTTTTGATAACTACAATTGCTGCAAACCCAGACTGGTAAAGGGGTCCCCCAATAACGTTCACGAGAAAAGTTCCAATCCTTAATCTCTTTTAACCACTCTCCAAATCGACCATGTTTTAAATAAGATGGTATCCAATTGATTCTCTCATTTTCTTCCAAAAGTTTTTTTCTTAATTTACTCATTGCCACAAACCAAGCATCCCGAGCGTAATAAAGAAGTGGCGTGCTGCAACGCCAACAAAATGGATAATCATGAGCATAAAGTTCTGTTTTAAATAAAAAGTTTTTTGATTTTAAATAATTTATTATCTTTTCTTCAGTTTTTCTGTCTTTAACATAAAGTCCATAAAAACCAACAACGTCTTTAGTAAACCTTCCTTGCTCATCAACAGTATGATATTGAAGCAAATTAAACTTTTTACCTAATTGATAATCGTCTTCGCCATACATAACTGCTGTATGAACTATGCCGGTACCTTCGCTAGTTGTTACAAAATCAGCTGGATAAATTTTATAGGAATTTTTATCTTTTAATTTATCGATGCTAAACAAAGGTAGATAACTTAATCCCACTAAATCCCTACCCTTATAACTTTCAACAATTGAATAATCACCATCAATGATTGACAAACATTCTTTTGCAAGAATATAAAATTCCCCACCAAATCGCACTTTAACATAATCCGCTTTCGGATTAACTGCTAAAGCAATATTGCCCGGCAACGTCCAAGGAGTAGTTGTCCAAGAAAGAATATAAGTATTTTTAAACCTTTTATTATTAGAACTAGATTTCAATCTGAATTTTATATAAACTGATTGTTCTTTAACCTCTTTATAACCTAAAGCCAATTCATGAGAAGAAAGAGCAGTGCCACAACGGCTACACCACGGAACCACTTTATGGCCTTTATAAAGCAATTTCTTTTTTGCAATTTGCGAAATTATCCACCACAAAACTTCAATATAAGAGTTTTGATAGGTAATATAAGGGTTTTTTAAATCTAGCCAAAAGCCAATTCTTTCAGTTAATTTCTCCCATTCGGTTTTATAACGCCAAACCGATTCCCGACATTTTTGATTAAAAGCAGCAATTCCATATTTCTCAATATCCTTTTTAGATTGAAGTCCTAGTTCTTTTTCAACCTCAATCTCAACAGGTAAACCATGAGTATCCCAGCCGGCTTGTCGAGGCACAAAAAAACCGCACATAGTTTTATACCTCAAAATAATATCTTTAAAAGACCGGCTTAAAACATGATGAATGCCGGGTCTTCCATTGGCTGTTGGCGGTCCTTCAAAAAAAACAAATTTTTTCAATTTCTTTTTTGAATTACTATCAGCTGCAACAACTTTATTCTTTTTTAAACTTTTCTCAAAAATTTGGTTTTCCTGCCAAAATTTAAGAACCTTTTCTTCAATTTCAGGCAAAGAAAATTTTTCTAGATTGGAAAGCATATTAACAATATTAAATTAATATATAATAAATTTTAACCTTATTCTACATCCGTTCAAGAGTTTCAATCCCTAAAAGATTAAGACCGGTTTTTAAAGCCATTGCCACCGTCTTAACTAAAGCTAAACGAGAATTTCTTATCCTGCTATCGCTTTTCAAAACTGGTATTGTTTCATAAAAAACATTCGCTCGTTTCGCTAATTCATAAAGATAATTAGCTAAAAAATGAGGATAGTAAGTTTTTGTAATTCTTTTTATCACCTCTGGAAATTCGCTCAAATGAAAAATTAAATCAAGCTCAGCTTTTTCCTTTAAATCGCTTGGATCAAATTTCTGAATACTTTTTTTCCTTAAAATACTTTTTAACCGAACATAAGTATACTGAAGATAAGGAGCAGAATTACCTTCTAAATTAAGCATTTTTGACCAATTAAAACTAATATTGGAAAGTCGGTTTTGAGATAAATCATTATACTTAAGTGCGCCAATGCCAATAATTTTAGCAATTTTATCTTTCTCTCTATCACTTAAAGTTGGTTGTTTTTTTGAAACTATTTCTTTAGCTTTTACAATAGCTTCGCTTATAAGTTTTTCCAAAGAAATAAAACGACCAGCTCTAGTTGATAATTTTTTTAAATCCTCAGAAAGAACTAAGCCAAATTTCACATGAACCAGTTCTTGATTTTTAACATAATTCAAAAGCCTTACTGAATCGAAAAGATGTTCAAAATGAAGAGATTGTCCACTGTCAACTACATAAAGAATTAAATCAGCTTTAAATTTTTTAATTCGGTATTTTACTGCAGCAATATCAGTAGTTGAATAAAGATAACTACCGTCTGATTTCTGAATAATAAAAGGAGTTCCCCGACCAGTGTCAATTACTACCGCTCCTTGACTTTTTTTAGCCACTCCTTTTTTCAAAGCCTCTTTTACCACTTCTTCTAACATAGGCTTATAAAAACTTTCCCCAAGATAATAATCAAAATCAACTTTCAAAATTTTATAAATTTTTTTAAATTCAGCTAAACTAATCTGATAAAACTTTTTCCAAATCTTGATATTTTCTTTATCTCCCATTTGAAGTTTTTTAGTTTCTTCTCTTGCTTTTTCCTCAAGTAACGGATTTTCGTTCATTCTTTTCGTATAATCAACATATAAATCCATCAAATCTTTAACAGTGACATCTTTAAAACTTCTCTTTTTTTCTTTAAAAGCTGCAATAAGCACTCCGAATTGTTTCCCCCAATCCCCAAGATGGTTATCGCCAATTGTCTTAAAACCGGCAAATTTAAAAATATTGTAAAGCGCCTGGCCAATAATAGTTGAACGCAAATGAGCAACACTCATCGGTTTAGCAATATTGGGATGAGAATAATCAATGACAACTACTTTCTTCTTTTTGGTTTTTAGTTTGGGTTTAAAAAAATCTATTTTACTTTTAAGAATCTCAACAAAAATTCGCTGTATTGCTTTAGGTGTTAATTCAAAATTAATAAAACCAGGCGGAACTACTTCTATTTTTTCAATCAAATCTGTCTTAGTGTAACTTTTAACCTTTAAAGCTATTTCTTGAGCAACTTCTAAAGAATTTTTATTTCTTAATTTAGCTAAAATAAAAGCAATGTTAGTACTAAAATGTCCAAACTTTTCTTCTTCAGGCACCGTTAAATCAATTTCAACTTCTTCTGGTATTGCTTTTTTTAACAAATTAATAATTCTTCTTCTTGGATAACTCATTTATATATTATTATCTTTAATTTAACTATAATATAAAATATATGACTATCCTAGCCCAAAACAAAAAAGCTTTTTTTGATTACGAAATCCTTGAAAAATACGAAACTGGTATTGAACTCAAAGGTTTTGAAGTAAAAAGCATAAAAAAAGGCCAAATCAATCTTAATGGTAGTTATGTTATCATTCGCAATGGCGAAGCTTGGCTTGTTAATGCTAATATTGCGCCTTATCAACTAAAAAATACCCCTACTGATTATAATCCCGCAAAAAACCGCCGGTTACTTTTAACTAAAAAAGAAATAAACTATCTAGCTTCCAAACTTGAACAAAAGAACTTGACAATAATACCACTTGAGGTGTATAATAAAAATAGGCTTATTAAATTGAAAATTGCCTTAGTTAAGCCACGAAAAAAGATTGATAAAAGAGAAATAATAAAAAAGAGGGAAGCTAGACGAGAAATTAAAAAATACGGGGATGCTGGGTTTTGATGGAATAAGTTTTTATAAACTAGCAGGTCGAGTTGACTAACTCGTTAAACTAGTCAAAAACAAAACTGCCAACAAAAACGTTGGTGTTCCTGCTTTAGCTTACGCTTAAAGTAGGCATCGACTCCCGATGTCTCATAGGGAAGTGTCGGTGTTATAAATGAGACTCGCTTTAACAACTTGCTCTGAGGTTGTTAAGGTTAAATTAATCAGAGCAAAAATCTGCCTTAAGTTTTAAGGCTAAGCCTGTAGAAGGTTTATAAAACTTATTCCAGACGCGAGTTCAACTCTCGCCATCTCCACAAAATCACCAAAGTGTTAAAAAGCGTATTGGATCAACAGCAATTCCATTAATTTTAATAGTAAAATGAAGATGCGGCCCTGTTGAA
>Ga0197142_1001547_pt1 | contig 20932 bp, 19 predicted proteins | sample GBS60_MetaG_FD_148614 | JGI IMG/M metagenome (GOLD analysis project Ga0197142, IMG submission 148614) | Sediment microbial communities from Great Boiling Springs, Gerlach, Nevada, United States - GBS 60_MetaG | ecosystem: Environmental > Aquatic > Thermal springs > Hot (42-90C) > Sediment... | reverse complement strand
GATATTGACATTGCCTGGGACGAAATGTTCACTGCCGATGGGCGCCCGCGCCCGCATTACCTCCCCCTGTACGAGCGACTGACAACGCTCTCCGCCGAGGAGCTCTATCGACGGCAGCAGGCGGCTGATGCCGCATTCCTCAACCAGGGCATCACGTTTGCAGTATACGGTCATGGCGATGGCACAGAGAAAATTTTTCCCTACGATCTGATCCCGCGCATCATTCCTGCGGCGGAATGGTCGGTGATCGAGCGTGGTCTGACGCAGCGTATCACCGCGCTGAACATGTTTCTGCGTGATGTGTACCACGAAGGGCGCATCCTCGCCGATAACGTCGTTCCGCGCGAACTGGTCTACAGTTGCGCCTACTACCGGCGTGAGATGCGGGGCGTGCGGGCGCCGCGCGATGTCTATATTGCGATTGTCGGAACCGATCTTGTGCGCGATGCCGATGGACGTTTTCTGGTGCTCGAAGACAATCTGCGCGTGCCCAGCGGCGTGTCGTATATGCTGGTCAATCGCCAGGTGATGAAGCGCACCTTTCCGGGGTTGTTCGAGCGCTACAATGTTCGTCCAACCGACCATTACGGTCAGGCGTTGCTGGAAACGCTGCGCGCACTCGATCCGCTGCAACGACCGGATCCCACGATTGTGCTGCTTACACCCGGCGTCTACAATTCAGCGTATTTCGAGCACACCTTCCTGGCGCGTCAGATGGGGGTGCAACTGGTCGAAGGGCGCGACCTGCTCGTCCACGATAACCGGGTGTATATGCGCACCACGGCAGGATTGCAACGTGTCGATGTCATTTACCGCCGTCTCGACGATGATTTTCTCGATCCGCTGGCATTTCGACCCGACTCGGCGCTCGGTGTGGCGGGGCTGTTCAATGCCTATCGCGCCGGGAATGTGGGTCTGGCAAATGCCATCGGCACCGGCATTGCCGATGACAAGGCAATCTACGCCTATGTGCCACGCATCATTCGTTATTACCTGGGTGAAGATCCAATCCTGCCGAATGTCGAGACGTATCTGGCGTGCAATGAAACTGATCGGCGCTATATCCTCGACAACCTGGACAAACTTGTGATCAAGGCGGTCGGTGAGTCGGGCGGCTACGGGATGCTGATCGGTCCGCACAGCACCCGTGAGCAGCGCGAGGAGTTCCGGCGTCGCATCCTTGCAGCGCCGCGCAACTACATCGCGCAACCGACCATCATGCTTTCCCGGGCTGCCTGTTTTGTTGATGGGCGGGTGGAGCCGCGCCATGTTGATCTGCGCCCCTACATCCTGTATGGCGAGAAGATCGTCATTGTGCCGGGGGGTCTGACGCGGGTGGCATTGCGGCGCGGGTCGCTGGTCGTCAATTCATCGCAGGGTGGCGGAAGCAAAGATACCTGGGTGCTCAATGACTAAAACGCCAATGCTCAGCCGGGTCGCCGACAGTCTCTTCTGGATGGCGCGCTACCTGGAGCGCGCCGAACATACGGCGCGCCTGCTTGATGTGCATCTGCACAGTGCGCTCGATCTGACGCCAACCGCCGCCGAACGACGCTGGCGGCGCCTGCTGCTGGCGTTGCACAGCCAGCCGCCCGCTGCTGGCGTCACTCCCTATGCGATCACCCAGGCATTGACCTTCGATATGTCCAACAGCGACTCGATCGCGGCATGTATTACGACGGCGCGCGACAATGCCCGTCAGGTGCGTGAGCGCATCAGTTCCGAAATGTGGGAGCAGGTCAACCGCCTCTATCTCCAGATTCGTCATACCTCAATGGAAGAGATGTGGTCGGGTGAACCGCACCTCTTTTTTCGATCGGTCAAAGAAGGCGTTCACCTGTTTCAGGGCATCACCGATGCGACCCTGAGCCATGATGAGGGATGGTGGTTCATTCAGATCGGGCGGTATCTTGAGCGCGCCATGGCGACCGCAGCGTTGCTCGATGTTCATTTCTGTTCGCTCGAAGGATCGGACGCTGAGATGCTCGATTACTTCGAGTGGGTCGCTCTGTTGAAGAGTTGCACGGCGTTCGAGGCGTACTGTAAAGTGTACACTGCCAGCATTCGTCCTGAGGATGTTGCCGAGTTCCTGTTGCTGAATGCCGAGTTCCCGCGTTCGATCCGCTTTGCCGCCGATATGATCCAGGAGGCGGCGCAGTCCATCGGTCGCTCCAGCGCCCGCCGCGCTACTGCACGCGTCGAACGACTCGCCGGTCGTCTGCGCGCGGTGCTCGATTATGGTCAGGTGGATGAGATTATGACCGATATGCACACATTTCTGATGTCCATTCGTCGTATGTGCGTCCAGGTGCACGATGAGATCTATCGGGCGTGCATCAGTTATCCGGCGGATGAGGCGTTGAAGGGCGAGGGCGCGCTCTGAGCGCATTTTCTGGAGCGAAGCGCCTGTCGCTGCGGTCGTCTGCGGCAGAAGTACTTTGGCACAGGTGGAGCGGGTGAACACACCACACGCGGCGACTGAAATGAAGTTTGGTGGACGAAGCGACCGAAATGATGAAGATCGAGAATTATTCCGACTATGTTTGGAAGATCATGCATGCTCGCACGGCAGGGATGGGTTCCAACCTGTCCGCTCGCGGGCGGAATGCTGCTCACGTTCGCATCATCATGCGATGCGGGCCAGAGGCCCGCGCACCCAGGTCGGTATCGTGTCTCATTCGTTATCGAAATGACGATAGAAGCGAAAAGTTCCCGGTTCTCAGTTCTTAATTCTCAGTTCTTAGTTCTCAGTTCCTGGTTCCTGGTTCTCCCATGTACTATCACATTCGCCATCTGACCCGGTTCCGTTACAGCGCGCCCGTCAGCGAAAGCGTGATGGAAGTGCGTATGCAACCGCGCAGCGATGGTTCCCAGCGTCTCCATACGTTTCAAATGACGACGATACCGCGCGCAACGCTGTTCAGTTACCGCGACGTTCTTGGGAATGTGGTACATCACTTCGATGTGCCCGGTCGCCACAAATTGCTGACAATCATCGCTGAAGCGCTGGTGGAAGCGCTCGAACCGCCGCCGCTGCCCCCGCTTGACAGCGATGCCTGGCTCGCCCTCGATGCACTTGCTGCCAGCGGCGAACAGTGGGAGATGCTCCAGCCCAGCCGTTTTGCATATGCAAGTGACCTGCTGCGCTCATTTGCAGATGAATTGAAGGTGCAGCGCGGCAGTGATCCGCTGACAACCCTCTGCTGGCTCACCGGGCGCATCTACCACGCCTTCGAATACGCACCCGGCAGCACCCATGTGCACTCGCCGGTCGACGACGCCCTGCGCACCCGACGCGGCGTCTGTCAGGATTTCGCGCATATTATGATCGCACTGGCGCGCATGTTGGGCATTCCGTGTCGCTACGTCAGCGGCTATCTTTTTCACCGTGCTGAAGACCATGATCGCTCCGAGGCGGACGCGACCCATGCCTGGGTGGAAGCCCTGCTGCCCGGTGTGGGATGGGTGGGGTTCGATCCGACGAACAACCTGATAGCCGGTGCACGCCACATTCGCGTGGCTATCGGGCGCGACTATGCCGATGTTCCGCCGTCGCGCGGAGTGTACAAAGGTCAGGCAACGAGCGAACTCGATGTGGCGGTGCGTGTCACCCTGGTTGCAACGCCTGCGGAGACAGCCGACGACACAACGCCTGAATGGCGCGCGGTCGAGCGTTCGTTCATCGCTGAAGCGGAGGCGCAGCAGATGCAGGCGCAGCAATAGACGCCAGAATTCGTTCTATCGATCAGGTTTGATATTACGGCTCAGTTTCTTCCCCAATCGCGTAGATGGTCGCCAGGATCGCCTCTTCGAGCGCCGCCAGGTTATCGCGGTCGTGATCATCGAGCGCCACTTCGCGTCGCACCGCTTCGAAGTACCAGCGCACCATCGACTGAATGTGATGCTGCGTCACGCCGTACCGCAGCAACAGGCGAACGCTCCACTCAATCTCACGTTGCAGCACCGACGGCGCCTGCAGCGCGAGCGCCACCAGCACCAGTTGATGGAGCCGTCGGGGTGTGCGACTGAATGTCACCTGATGATACTGACTGCCGTGGCGCGATTCGATATCCGCCAGCAATCCTGCGAACGTTGACATGAGGCGATGATTGACCGCAGAACAGATCGCCTCGCGGCGTTGATCGAGCGCCTGGGCGATCTCCGGTCCACGACTGCTCAGCCACGTCGTCAATGAGCGCATATTTGCACTTTCTAGCGCCGTTCTTGCGTGTGTGCCGGGAAGAATTGCCGGCGCATCGGCATGCTGGTCTTACTTCTGCCTGAAGCCGCCAAACCGACATTCCAGATCAATGGCGAAAGAAGTGCGACTGTCGCATCCAGCGTTCTGGATCGATCTCTTCACCGAGATCATCCGCCCGGATCACCGCTTCGCGCAGGTCATTGCCGAGAAAGATGCCGGGAATGCGACCGCGCAGCTCAGGATGGCGATCAAACACCTGACCGCTATAGGCGAACACCAGGCGATGGCGACGGCGACCTTCGACAATCCGGGCAATTTCGAGCAGACCGGGCACATGCTCCGCCATCGACACCGACATACACACCAGTGCTGGCGCCATGCGCATCAGGAAGCCATCAAGTCCTTCCACCGACACGGTTTGCCCCAGGTAGATCAGTTCCCAGCCGCGTTGTTCCATCAGCAGCGAGAACATGATCAACCCGATCTCGTGTTGTTCTTCCGGCGCACACCCGGCGATCAGGCGCGGACCGACGGCGAACGGCGCATGGATCTGCAACAATCCGAGCAGGCGCTGGCGCACGAAGTTGGTCACCACCCGCTCTTCCGCCACGCACACATCCCCCTGCGCCCAGCGCTCGCCAATATCGACCAGCATGGGATAAAAAAGATCGAGCACCAGCGTCTCGATGGGGAAGAGGGCCACAGCGGTATTGACGAGCAAATGCGCCTGGCGCAGGTTCGTGCTGAGGAGCGCCTCGGTCAATTGTGTGCGCAGATCGGGCCATCCAGCGTCCGCCAGTGTTGGCGGAGGCGGCTGCGATTGCGGCGCGCGAGGAGTGGCATTACCTGAGTCGCTGATGTCGCGCAACAGTGCGACCGCCTGACTGATCGCCAGTCCCTCCTCGGTACACTGCTTCAGCCACTTAATGATCTCGATATCGCGCTGCGAATAGAGCCGATGACCGTGATCGGAGCGAGTCGGGCGCGGAACGCCGTAGCGTTGCTCCCATGCGCGTAGTGTCGAAACATTGACCTGGGTCTGCTGAACGACTGCCTTGATATTGTAGCGTGGCACGTCTGACAGCGTCAGCAGGTGATGGACCTGCTCCAACATTGGGGTTCTCCATCTCTAGAACGGTCAAGCGTCGGCATACGCACCACGTGGTTTGCCCGGCGGCAAACCCGGGAGGAATGCCACGCACACGGTCGGCGCCGCGTATTCACCCTGCAACGTGGCAGTTCCGGCAGCAGGGTGAAGCAAGGTTGCTCGCTTCTTCCCCTCCTTTTGGCTAGGATTGTAGGGCTTTATTATAGTATACGCACAGGGATTGTCAAACACTGTAGTGCATACTCTGACGCAGTGTTGCAACTTCATAACTCAGGCTTTTGCACACAGTCTGCATAACCCTTGCATAGTAGATGTGTGAGGGATTTTGATTGACGCGCTGGCTTTCTCAGGAGTATAATCCCGGTGAAACCCGCGCATACTCTTGACAAGATGGAGCTCTGACACGCTCAGATGTGAGAAGCGACAGGCAGCAACTGGCGCGGGGATAACGTTGTCACGCAGTTCATGAAGCACTGCGTCATCAAAGTCAGGCAGATGAGGAAAGGGGGTGACCCACATGTCCGACAAACCACAGAACGACCTGGTACCCGATCAGTGGAAGCCGCTCTTCAACAACGCGGAGTGGTTGGTGCATGACATCGTTGTGAAGACGATCTACGGCGGTATGGTCATCGCAGTGATTGCCCATATCCTGTGCTGGGCATGGAATCCCTGGATTAAGTAAGATTTTGGAGGAACTGTTATGAAAGATCGACCGTTCGAGTTCCGGACATCGGTGGTCGTGGGCACCCTGCTGGGTCTGGTGATGGCGCTGCTCATCCACTTCGTGGTGCTTAGCTCAGGAGCGTTCAACTGGCTGAGGCCCTCCTGAGGGTTGTTATTCTGCCTGGCGCTCGTAAGAAGATGAGGACAGCGGGCTGGCACGTGGCAGCGCATCAGCCCCTGTCCTGTCTTTACGCCGTAGGTATCCAGGTGCTGGCTTTGCCTGTGGAGATGTACCATCTTCGCGTAAGCCAATCCATATGCTAGAAAGCGAGAGCACACGATATGTCCGCTGTGCCACGCGCGCTGCCGCTGCCGAGTGGAGAGACTCTCCCCGCTGAGGCGATTTCCTCCACAGGCTCGCAGGCAGCATCCGCAGAAGTCATTCCGTTCTCGATCATCGAGGAGTTCTATAAGCGCCCCGGTAAGACCCTTGCGGCGCGCTTCTTTGGGGTCGATCCATTCGACTTCTGGATCGGTCGCTTCTATGTCGGTCTGTTCGGTGCGATCTCGATTATCGGCGTTATTTTTGGGGTGGCGTTCTATCTGTACGAGGGCGTGGTCAACGAGGGAACACTGAATATCCTGGCGATGCGTATTGAGCCGCCGCCGGTTTCGGAAGGCTTCAATATCAGCCCCGATAAACCTGGCTTCTTCTGGTTCCTGACCGTCATCGCAGCGACCATCGCTTTCGTCGGCTGGTTGCTGCGCCAGATTGACATCAGCCTGAAGCTGGATATGGGCATGGAGGTGCCGATTGCGTTCGGCGCGGTCGTGTCGTCGTGGATCACGCTACAGTTTTTGCGCCCGATTGCAATGGGCGGTTGGGGGCACGGCTTCCCGCTCGGCATCACGCACCACCTCGATTGGGTGTCGAACATCGGGTATCAGTACTACAACTTCTTCTACAACCCGTTCCATGCGATCGGTATTACGCTGCTCTTCGCTTCGACGCTGTTCCTGCATATGCACGGCTCGGCGGTGCTGAGCGAAGCGCGGCGAAATATCAGCGATCAGAACATCCACGTTTTCTGGCGCAACATCCTTGGCTACAGCATCGGCGAAATCGGTATTCACCGCGTCGCGTTCTGGACGGGCGCGGCATCGGTGCTGTTCTCGAACCTGTGCATCTTCCTCTCCGGCACGTTTGTGAAGGACTGGAACGCTTTCTGGGGCTTCTGGGACAGGATGCCGATCTGGAACGGCATTGGTCAGGGGGCGCTGGTTGCCGGTCTGGCGTTGATGGGTGTCGGGCTGGTGCTGGGGCGCGCCCGCGAGACGCCGGAGCCGGTCGATCTGCACGACGAGGAGTATCGCGACGGACTGGAAGGCACGATTGCCAAGCCGCCAGGGCATGTTGGCTGGATGCAGCGCCTGCTTGGCGAAGGGCAGGTCGGTCCGATCTACGTTGGTCTGTGGGGCGTCATTTCGTTCATCACCTTCTTCGCCAGCGCGTTCATTATCCTGGTGGACTACGGTCGTCAGGTTGCATGGAACCCGATCATCTACCTGCGTGAATTCTGGAACCTGGCGGTCTATCCCCCGCCGACCGAGTATGGCTTGAGCTGGAATGTACCCTGGGACAAGGGCGGCGCATGGCTGGCGGCGACGTTCTTCCTGCACATCTCGGTGCTGACCTGGTGGGCGCGACTGTATACACGCGCAAAAGCCACGCGCATCGGCACACACCTTGCCTGGGGGTTCGCTTCAGCACTGTCGCTCTACTTCGTCATCTACCTGTTCCATCCGATCGCGCTTGGCAACTGGAGCGCCGCACCGGGCCACGGCTTCCGCGCGATCCTGGACTGGACGAATTATGTGAGCATCCACTGGGGCAACTTCTACTACAACCCCTTCCACATGCTCTCGATCTTCTTCCTGCTCGGATCGACGCTGTTGCTGGCGATGCACGGGGCGACGATCGTGGCGACCTCGAAATGGAAGTCGGAGATGGAGTTTACCGAGATGATGGCGGAAGGTCCCGGCACGCAGCGCGCCCAACTCTTCTGGCGCTGGGTGATGGGCTGGAACGCCAACTCGTACAACATCCACATCTGGGCGTGGTGGTTCGCGGCGTTGACCGCAATTACCGGCGCGATAGGCCTGTTCCTGAGCGGTACGGTCATACCCGACTGGTATACATGGGGTGAGTCGATCAAGATAGTGGCGCCTATGCCGCCACTTGAGTACTGGTGGCAGCAGTTTATCTTCCGGTAAGCGCGTGTGGCGCGGGCGGATGAGCGCCATTCGCCCGCCCACGCGGTGGGGCCAGTGTTATGCCTCGTCCGCAGCACTGCTAGAGAGGAATAGAAGCGATGATCCAGCAGCCTCCAACGCTCTTTCCGGAAATCACGAATACCGCCCGCGGCAGGTTCTACATCGTGGCCGGACTCATCTCGGTCGTTATGGCCGTGGCCAGTATCGTGATTTTCTGGTGGATCTTCTACACGGTCATTCCGGCGCCTGCGCCGCCGTTGCAGAACCCGATCTACGTCAATTACACCCAGGAGCCGACGAATTATATCAGCGCTGAGTCGCTTGCGGCAATGAATGCCTACATTGAGGCGAATCCGCAACCGCAGGCGGTGCAGGTGCTGAAAGGAATGACCACGGCGCAGATCTCGGCATACATGGTGGCGCAGGTTTCCGGCGGCTTGAAGGTCGATTGCAGTTACTGCCACAATATTGCCAACTTCGCCCAGGAGGACGGCTATCCGAATGCGGCAAAGAAGGTGACGGCACGCAAGATGATGCTGATGTCCGCCGACCTGAACCAGAACTATACCGCCAAACTGCCAGCATCGGTCGGCGGCTATCAGATTACGTGCGCAACCTGCCACAACGGGAAGGCGGCAGGTCTGGAGCCGTATCCGATCGAGATTATGAACACGCTGCCGAACGACTGGCGCCTGCCGCTTGATCTGGATTACCCCGGCGGTCTGGTCGTCACCGGTCGGAAGGATGTGTCGAACGCGGAGGTGGAGCAGAATCAGTTCGCCATGTATCATATGAACGTCAGTATGGGGCAGGGATGCACCTTCTGCCACAATTCGCGCTACTTCCCGAGCTATGAGGTTGAGCAGAAGAACCATTCCATCATCATGCTCCAGATGTCGAAGCATATTCAGGAAACGTATGTTGCGCCGGGCGGGCGGATTGCCGATGGCATCATGGCCGGAAAGAGTCCTTCGTGCTGGCTGTGCCATCAGGGCGCTCGCATTCCGCCGGGTGCAGCAAAGCCGGGCCAGGTGCCGGCAGTGCTTTCAAGCACACCGTAGCCCTGGCGCCACGGGGGTGTGATGCGTGCTGTGTGATGTGTGAGCGTCATTGCGCATCACACAGCATTTCTTGTTTGTTGTGGCGTCGCATGCCTGCCGTGGCGACTTTCTTCTTTGACTCGCAGGAGAGGAAGCCAATGCCGGAATCAACCGCTTCGACCGCGTCATCTCGGGTTTCGACCAGCCCGATGTTGATTCTGCGGCGCTCCATTGAACTGATGAAACCGGTGACATGGTTTGCGCCGTCATGGGCGTTTTTGTGCGGCGCTATCGCCAGCGGCGCCAGTCAGTGGACGGTCACCGATGTGGGGCGTATCGCGCTGGGAACGCTGCTCGCCGGTCCGATCCTCTGCGGGATGTCGCAGGTCGTCAATGATTACTGCGATCGCGATGTGGATGCGATCAACGAGCCGCAGCGCCTGATCCCGTCGGGTCTGGTATCGACGCGGCAGGTGTTTATTACCGTTGGCGTGCTGGTTGTGCTCGGTCTGGGCATTGCACTGTTTCTTGGACAGTACGTCGCCCTGATGACGGCAATCGGCATGGTGCTTGCGGTGATCTACAGTGCGGGTCCGATCCGTGCAAAGCGCAACGGCTGGATCGGGAATACGATCGTTGCCGTTTCCTATGAAGGATTGCCGTGGATCGCCGGTCATCTGGCGTTTGCGCCGTTGACGTTCGGCAGTGTGTTGATGGCGGCGCTCTTCTCACTTGGCGCTCACGGCATTATGACGATCAATGATTTCAAGAGCATCGAAGGCGACCGCATCACTGGCATTCGTTCCATCCCGGTGCTGTATGGCGAAATTGCGGCAGCCTGGACTGCATTTGTGACGATCAATGTCGCCCAGATTCTGGTGGTGATGTATTTCCTTCACACCCGCAACTGGATCATTGCTGGCATTATCGGGGCGCTGGTGCTGATGCAGATTCCAACACAGTGGAAGTTCTTTACCATCGCCGATCCCCGCAAACGTGCCATTTTCTACAACGCCAGCGGTATTGCGATGTTCGTGTGGGGAATGATGGCGGCGGCGATCGGGTTGCGGTGATAGAACCGGTGGTGGGAAGGTTGAGGGTTGAGGGTTGAAGGTTGAAGGTTGAGGGTTAAAGGTTGAGGGTTTCTGATGACACAAAGTCGAACCCTGATCCCTAACCTCTGACCCCTCATCCGGGGCTAGAAAGAGGAACGACGATGGATCCAGTCCTCGTGGTAGGCGCATCGGTTGGCGGCTCGACGGCTGCCGATACGCTGGCGCGTGCAGGTGTGCCGGTTGTGATGCTTGAGCGTGATACGTCGTATGTGAAGCCGTGCGGCGGTGCGGTGCCGCCGGTGGCGTTCACCGAGTTTGACCTGCCGGAAACGCTGATCTCGCGCAAGGTGCACCACGCCCTGGTGCATTCTCCGAGCGAACGGGTCGTCGAAATCGAGGTTGCCGGCGTCAATCACAGCGATCAGGACTATATCGCCATGTGCTGCCGCGAGGAGTTCGACCGCTACATCCGTCAGCGCGCCGTTCAGCGGGGTGCGACGTTGATCGAAGGTCAACTGGTCGATCTGGCGTTCGATAAGGAGGGTGTGACTGCAACGTATCGCGAACGGTTCGGCGGCGCCCGTCAACAGTTGCGCGTCACGGCGGTGATCGGCGCGGATGGGGCGTATTCGACAACGGCGAAACTGCTGGGTTTGCCCAATCTGCCGCGCTGTATCGCCATTCAGCAGCGCATTCGCCTTCCGGCAGACAAGATGGCGCGCTGGGAGGATACCGCCGATCTGTACCTGGGTCCTGAGGTCAGCCCCGACCTGTATGCCTGGGCGTTTCCCAAGAGCGATCATGTCGCCGTCGGCATCGGAACAGGACCTGCCCATAGCAAACGCGCTCGTGAATTGCTTGCGAATCTGAAGCATCGTATCCGCAGAGACCTGGAGGGCGGCGAGATCATTCTCGAAGAGGCGCATGCGCTGCCGATGGAACCGCGTGAACATATGGCGTTTGAGCGTGCAATGCTCATCGGTGACGCGGCGGGTCTCGTGGTGCACACCTCTGGCGAAGGTATCTACTGGGCGATGAAGAGCGGCAAAATGGCGGCTGAGACGCTGATCGAGAGTCTGCCGGACGCATCGCTCGCCGCGCTACGGCGCTATGAGCGTCGCTGGTGGAAGACCTACGGCACGATGTATCGCTTCCTCGTCTTCTTGCAGAAGTGGGGGTACGGCAGCGCACGGCAGATGGAAGTGTTCACCGACATGTGCCGCAATCTGGATGTGCAACGACTGACATTCGAGTCGTATATGCACAAGACGATGGCGCCGGTGCCGTGGCTGGCGCAGTTGCGGATGACGGCGGATATTATCGCTGCCCAGGTGCGTCACTATCTGCCGCGCCGTCGAACCGATCAACCGGCTGTCGCCTGAGGTTTCGTTCTTCACAGTTCGGCAGAGACGATGCCTATGCTACTCTCCCTTGCGCCATTGCTGTATGCGGTTCTGGTTCTGAGCGCGGCAATAGTTCTGCCTGCGATTGCCGATCGTCTGTCGTCTGAGGCATTTTCGTGGTTGTACGGGTTGGCGACGGTTGCGGTGGTTGGCGCGCTCGTCGTTCTGGCGCTGATCTATAATGACCGGTCGCTCCGTGGGGTGTATGTGGCTCATCTCTGCGCCATGATCGTGTGGGTGTGGCAGGAGATCGGGTGTCGCATGTATGCCGGACCGGGGATGCGTCGTCTGGGGTTCGCGCGCCGGAGTGCGCTGTGGCAGGAAATCATGTGGGTCTTCCCCGCCGCCGGGATTGTTGCGCTAACGTGGAATGGCGTCAATCAGTGGGGGGTCTGGGCATTCTTCCTCGCCTGGTGGGGGCATCTCAGCATGCGTCTGACGGCGTATGCCGCCGCTCATGCGCGTGATGGCGGTCCTCTGCTATGGCCCCCCTGGTTTGCGGTCGGCTTGCCGCCAGCGCAGGTGTTGAGCGCGATCTTTCCGCTCAGCGTCACTGCTCTGACGGCGGCGTGCGTGTGGTTCGCTACGGATGCCCTGGCGTATGGTCTGGACACAAGCGCAGGAGTTGGCGCAACATTGCTCGCCGCTCAATCGGCAGTGGCGTGTGTCGCACTCTGGCTCGATGTTCTGCCGGTGAACGTGTGGGTCTGGCGGTTGGCACAGCGGTGGCGCGGTGCGTCCATCTCGCCAATACCACAACCGGTGCACGATGTCTGAGTTTCTCCCGCAGGCTCGCAAACAAACCTGCGGGAGGATGGGCGGCGTCTGCTCAGCAGCGCATCGCAATGACGGGAATACTGGCGTGCTTGATAACCCGCGCCGTGGTGGTGCCGTGCCAGATATCTTCACTGCTGCGCGGTCCGTGAGTCGCCATAATCGCCAGATCGATCTTTTCGGCGTTGCAGTAGTTCAGAATGGCGGTATGCGCACGCCCTTCAGTTGTGGAGACAACCACCGGGACGCCATGCGATCGGGCGCGTTCGGCAAGCGCGTTGATGCGATCTTTATCGATCTGATACAGTTCGCGTGGTGAACGTGCTGCCAGGCGTGCAGCCATGTCCATTTCAGAAGGAAGCAACCGGTCGTCGCCAAAGGCATAGATCAGGTGTAGTTCGGCGCCAACCGACTTCGCAAAATCGGCAGCCTGATCGAGCGGGTCGTCGGAGCGCGGCGAAAGGTCGAGCGGGAAGAGAATGCGTTCAATCGAGGTCGGGAGTGCGCCGTTGCGCGGAAGAGCGAGGATCGGCAGCGGACCTTCGATCATGAACTTTTCGTAGTCGCTCATCATTGCCAGCAACCGATTGATGAAATTGTGGCGGGTGGGCAACATTGCCAGAATGCCGCCAGTGGTGCTGGCGATCTCGTCGAGAAAAGCGCGGCGCTGTTTGCTTTCGATTTTGAGCAGTTCAAAGACCAACCCATTGCCTGATGGCAACGCTTCAATTGCCGCTGCCATCTGTCGCTCGGCGTAGCTGCGGTAGCGTTGCCCAAGCACGTGCACGATGCGCAGAGGTCTGCCGATGGCGGAGGCGAACGCAGCAACGTTTGGCAGCAGCGCAAAACTCCGGTCGATAGCGGTGGTTGTGAACACGAGAGGAACATTATTAATGCGCATAGCGTCACTCCTGCTGGTTATGTGAGGTTATGCTGGCTCTGGTCAATCCCGGTAGTATGATAGGTACGCACAATTGTCCACTTTTGGATGTTACGATGTGTTCGACGTGCAATTGTACCGCACGTATCACACCGCTCGACGGGTTCGACGCATTCAACAGAGAAGTCGAACCGGTGTGCGTCAAACTGAGAGCAATTGTGTAGTGGTTGTAGACGTTTTCTTGAGAGGTGGATGTATTATAATCTAAGCGCACGCTTCTCACAAGTCAAAATGTATTGACCTATTGGGGGACCGCGATGTCGATGTACACGCCGGAACAACTGGCCCGCCGCGATGCAAGCGTCTGGACGAAAGTGCAGGCAGTGCTCGCGCCGATCCAGTTCCTCGCGTTTCTGATCAGTTTTGGGTTGGTGATCCGTTACCTGGTGACGGGTGAAGGGTACATGATCACCACCGTCAGCGTATGGATCAAGATCGCGCTGTTGTGGGCGATCACGATCACCGGCATGATCTGGGAGAAGGAGATCTTCGGGCGCTGGTTCATGGCGCCGGAGTTCTTCTGGGAAGATGCTGGCAACGCGCTGGCGATGGTGATGCACAACCTCTATTTTCTCGCGGTCTGGCTGCACTGGTCACCCGATGCGATCATGACGCTGATGCTGGTGGCGTACTGCACCTATCTGATCAATTGCGCGCAGTTCGTCTATCGCGGCATTCAGGCTGGTCGGCAGCGGCGAATGATGCGGGGCGGCAGCGGGCAAACCGGCGCGGTTGCGCATTGATAGACGGTCTATGAGCACGACACGCGCAATTGTTATTTCTGAACCGCATCGTCTTGAGTTGCGCGATGTGGCGCTGACGGACGCGGGACCCGATGATGTCGTGGTGCGGACAGCGTTCACGTCGATCAGCGCCGGAACGGAACGGATGTTGCTGGCGGGACGGATGCCACATCCGATGTTACAGTTCCCGGTCGTGCCGGGATACGAAACGGTCGGTCGAATTGTCGCGCGTGGCACAGCGGTTCCGGCGGAGTACGACGGGCGCTGGGTGTATGTCGGCGGCGCGCGCTGCTTTCGTGATGTCAACCCGGCATGGGGCGGTCAGTCGGCGACTCTCCTGGTCGATTACCATCGGGTGGTTCCGCTCGACGGGATGCAACCGGAGCACGGCGTCCTGCTGGCGCTGGCGGCGACCGCATTGCACGGCGTCGATCTGATAGCCGGTGCGAGTCAGAATCTGACCGGTCGGCGGGTGCTGGTGCTGGGGCAGGGTCCGGTCGGGCAGTTTGCGGCACGGATTGCCCGGGCGCAGGGCGCCTGGGTTGCGGTCAGTGATCGGGTTGCGAGCCGCCTGGAACGCAGCGTGGCGGACCTGCGCGTTGATGTGACGACCGACTCGCTCGTTGCGGCGGTGCAGCAACCGGTTGATACGATCATCGAGGCGACCGGGTCGATGGCGGCATTGAGCGATGCGCTGCCGCTGCTCGCGAACGATGGCACGATCATCCTGCTTGGGTACTATGACGAATTGCGCCTGCCGTACATGCCGCTGTTCCTCAAACAGGCGCGGTTGCTCACGGCGAAGGAGTGGGCGACCGGCGACTTGCAGCGGAGTCGTGATCTGCTGGCGAGCGGAATGCTCGACGCTGCAGCGCTGATCACCCATCGCGCGCCGGTTGCCCGGTTCGAGGAAGCGTATGCGACCGCCTTGAATGACCCGGAGTGCCTGAAACTGGTGATTGAGTGGGATGTTGGGGGTGAAGGTTGAAGGTTGGAAGGTTGAAGGTTGGGGGTTGAAGGGTGAAGGTTGAAGGTTGAAGGTTGAAGGTTGGGCGTTATACGTTGAACGTTGAACGTTGGGCGTATCTGAATTCGGGAGGACGCGATGGCGCCACGCATGATCGCAATCTACGGTAAAGGCGGGATGGGGAAGAGTTTCTTCACCTCCAACCTGACGGCACGCCTGGCGTTCGATGGCTATCGCGTGCTGCAACTCGGCTGCGACCCGAAGCACGACTCGTGCAATACGATCTTTGGCGGGCATTCGTTGCCGACGCTCGGCGATCAGTGGCGTCTGTTCAAGGAGGCGGGAAAAGAGGATCAATTGTCGATTGGCGACGTGATCTTCCGCAATGAACTGCGCCCCGGCGTCGTCATCTTCGGGTGTGAACTCGGCGGTCCCGAAGTCGGGCGCGGATGCGGCGGGCAGGGGATTTCGACCGGCTTCAAGGTGCTGGAAAATTTGGGCATGAGCCGCTGGAACCTCGACTTCATCGTCATGGATTTCCTTGGCGATGTGGTGTGTGGCGGGTTCGCCACGCCGCTTGCGCGCTCACTGGCGGAGCAGGTGATCATTCTTGTCGGGCACGACCGGCAATCGCTCTATGCGGCGAACAATATCGCGCGCGCGGCGCAGTACTTTCGCTCGATGGGCGGCACGACTCAGATTCTCGGGTTGGTGGTGAACCGTGATGATGGCAGCGATACCGCCGACCAGTATGCCAGAGCGGTTGGGTTGCCGATCCTGACGCGAGTGCCGTTGAGCCGGAAAGTGCGTGAGCTTGCTGATGCGTGCCGCCTGGCACTCGAAGATGCGCAGTTCAACGAGATTTTTGGCGACCTGGCAGGGCGTATCGCGCGCCAGGAGTTGCAACCGGTCGAAAACTACACGCCGCTGGGTTATGAGGAGTTCCTGCGCGTGTTTGGCGCCGAAGAGCCGCCTGGTCGACCGGCTGCAGCGCGTGAGCAGGACCTGTTTGGCGACAAGGCGCCGACCTTTACGGTGCCGATCCTGTCGCTCAAACCGGTCATTCCGCAGGTGCAGGCGACCGATCCGGTGCAGCGCAAGGTGCAGCAGATGATCGAGGCGATCGGCATGTATGTGACCGATATGGTGCGCAGTGATCGTGATGGCATCACTGTCACCTCCGGCTCGATCGAGATTCGATTGGGTGAGCCGAACGATCTCGAACACAAAGTTGCGTTCCTGTCGGCGCTGCGCCGGTCGGGTCAGGCGTTCAGTTTCGTCGATCTGCGCTACGCCGATGCGCCGACATATCGGTAGCCAGGTGGGAAGGTTGCACGGAATCCGGATGTTGATGCGTTCTCATCTGTCTGATTCAGGTACGCGCTGATTGTTATCATTCGCCGACAGCGAGCGTTGGAAAAGCGAGAAGAGTGTATGCTGGCGGAACAAACTGCTGTCGATCTCAAATACCTGCATACGCTGCTGGTCGAGCGGATGAAAGTCAGGCGGCGACCGGTGGCGGTGACGTACTGCGAAGATCGACCGCCTCCAGGCTATGAGCCAGCGAATGTTGTGGCGTGCGCGATTATCCGTGAGGCGGAAGCAGGACGACGGGTGTATGTCGATGCGCACCACCACGACTGCTGGGTCGGGCAGTATCACCTTGGCTGGCTGCCGGACGCCGGGCGTCTGATCACCGAAGGGCAGTATCTGACGATGGCGCAGGGGTTTTTTACCGAAGAAGGCGCACGGCGCAACAAAGCGCAGAGTTCGGTGTTGCCTACCGGTTCGATTGCCGCGCTGGCCGCCGCGCCGCTTGACGATGTGCCGGATGGCGTGCCGGTCGATCTGCTGGTCTGCATTACCGACCCGATGCATGCCATGCAGATTGCAGGCGCGGCATCGGTGCGGGAGGGAACGTTCCCCATCGGTGAGTTGGGACCGTCTGCATGTGCGTCGATCTTTGCGACGCCGCGCCTCAAGCGCAACAGTGTCTTCGCAACCGGCGACGGCGGCGGACGGATGCACAATCGGGTGGCGCCGGGTGAGATGTTTATTGCGGTGCCGCGAGAACATTTCCGGTACATCGTCGAGTTGATCGAGAACTTCAGGATCGATCCGGAGGAGATGCGACGGTTGATCATGCCGTCGCACGCACGGAAAGGAAACGATGGGTCGTGATGCCAGCGTGGTGCTGGCGCGACAGTCGTTTGTTGTGTCCAGGTCATCATCTGACAGGCAAGGAGAGGTGCTATGGATTTCCTGATTCTTCTTCAAGCGGCCCCGTCGCCCTGGCCCGAATGGACGGGGTATCTGATCTGCTTCGGTCCGCTGGCGGCGGTGATTCTCGGTTTCATCATTGCGGCGCGCTTCACCGACAAGCAGGCGACATCAGCCTACCTGCGGCTCGATCCGGCAAAAGCGAATGAGCCGGAGCAGCAGTGAGCTGAGAACCAGGAACCAAGAACCGAGAACCAGGAACTGAGAACTGAGAACCGGGAGCCGGGAGCCGGGAACTGAGAACCGGGGACTGGAAACACCCACGCTACCGAAGGGTCGAGGATGGTTCACAGAGTGGTTCAGGCAGAACGGTTCGTTGGTTCTCACGGAAAGGCATGCCTCAGCGTGCATCTTTCCGTTGCCATTGTAGTAAAGAGTATGTCGTCATATTTGTGAATGTTATCACCTCTCCTGTTCTCCCATCTGCTATCTGAAAGGTGCGTTCCATGGAGCCAATCGCGCTGAGCGCTGAGCAACCGCAGGGGCACACGTGCAAACTGCACCCGCAGTCGATGTGCCCGGCGTTTGGATCGTTGCGCATCCTGAGCCGGATCGAGGGGTCGCACCCGGTGATGGCGACCGATACCGGATGCCTGTACGGTTTGACATTCGTCACCCATTTCTACGGGGCGCGCAAGTCGATCCTGGCGCCGACGCTGGGAAGCGCCGAGTTGTACTCCGGCGAGATTGTCGAAGGAACGCGCGCGGCAATCGAGGCGGCGGCGCGTGAGCCGGGGTGCCGTCTTGTGCCGGTTGTGTCGCTGTGCGTTGCGGAAACGGCGGGTATGCCGGAGGAATTGCTGCCGCGCAGGGTTGGCGAGGCGGACGTGGTGCTGGTGCGGGTGCCCGCCTATGCCATTCATTCGCATCCGGAAGCAAAAGATGTGGCGCTGGAAGCGCTGCTGCGCCGGTTGGGCGACCGCGAAGGACCACGCGAGGATCGCACGGTGGTGGTGGTTGGTGAGGTGTTCCCTGCCGATCAACTGGCGATTGACGCCATCCTGCGGCGCATGGGGGTCGAGGCGACGGTTGCGCTGCCGGGGCGCTCGATAGACGATCTGCGGCGCGCCGGTCGCGCTGCGGCGCTGGCGCCGCTGCACCCGTTCTACAAAGGGGTGACGCGCCTCTACCGCGAATGGGGCGCATCGGTGGCAGGCGGCGCGCCGGTGGGCATCAGCGGCACCTACGCCTGGCTGAAGTCGATTGGAGCGTTGCTCGATCTCGATCCGACGCTGGTCGATCAGGTGGCGCAGGAGGAGCGCGCTAAAGCCGAAGCGGTGCTGGCGGCGAAGTCGCTCAAGGGAGCGCGGGTGCTGGTGACCGGCTACGAGGGCACCGAACTGGCGTATGCGCGTCTGCTGGTCGAGGCAGGCGCCGACGTGCCGTATGTCTCGACTTCGATCGGCGCCGACCCGCTGGCGCTGCCCGATGAGTTGTGGCTGAAAGCGCGCGGAACGCAGGAGGTTGTCTATCGGAAGGCGCTGGAAGAGGATATGGCGGCGCTTGATCGCTACGCGCCCGACTTTGTGCTCGGCACGACGCCGTTTGCAGCAGCGGCGAAGGAGCGAGGCATTCCGGCGATGTATTTCACCAACCAACTTGCGTCGCGCCCCTTCTTCCTGAGCGGCGGCATGGCGGCGACTATCGGTTTCGTAGCGGAAACGCTGGAGCGCAGCAGTCGCTATCGTGAGATGCTTGCCTTTTTTGCGGAGTGACCCAGATGCCTCCTTCACTGATTCGCGATCTTTCCGATACGTCAGGGTATTGGGCAGCAGTGTGGACGATGTGCACCATGCCGGATGTCCACGTGATCGCCGATGCGCCGGTCGGGTGCTTCAACCTGGTGGCGACCGCCGTGCCCGATTACACCGATGCGGTTCCGCATATCGAGAACATGACTCCGGCGACGATCACCGAGCAGGAAGTCGGCGGAAAGGGTACCAGCGACAAGGTTCGCTGGACGTATGAAAACCTGCGCGCCAGCGGTGCGCTCGACGGCAAACAACTGATCGTGATCTCGACCGCCGAGAGCGAGATGATCGGCGCTGATCTGTCGTCGGTGGTGACGACGCTTGGCGAGGGAACGCGCTTTTACTGGAGCAATTCGCTCTCGGAAGATGAATGGTCCGGGCGCGACCGGGTGCTCCGCTGGTTGTGGGAGCAGTTTGGCGCGCCACACGCCGCCAATGTGCAACCGGCGCCGGGAACGGTCAATATCATCGGTCCCACCTACGGTTGCTTCAACTCACCATCAGACCTGGAAGAAGTCAAACGTCTGATCACCGGCGCCGGCGGGCGGATCAATCTGGTCTACCCGATGGAAGCGACGCTGGCAGACACGCCGCGCCTGGCGGCGGCGCAGGTGAATGTGGTTATGTACCGCGAGTTTGGCGTCGGTCTGGCGGGCATGCTCGGTCAACCGACACTCTACGCGCCCTTCGGCTTGCGTGAAACGACCGGATTTGTGCGCGAACTGGGGCGGCTGCTCGGCACGACCGATCAGGCGGAGGCATTCATCGCCGCCGAGAAACGAACCACCCTGCGCGCTGTATGGGACCTGTGGCGCGGACCGCAGGGGGACTGGTTCGGCACCACCGATGTCGGCATCGTTGCAGGGCGGTCGTATGCCGAAGGTCTGGCGCGCTACCTGGGGGATGAGTTGGGCATGAAGATTGCATTTGTGTCTGCCCGTCCACGCCGACCCGACGACCCGGACAACGATCAGATCCGGCAGATGTTGCACCGGCGCGCGCCAGCGTTTGTCTTCGGCTCAATCAACGAAAAGATCTACCTCTCCGAAGCGGGAGCGAAATTTGCGCGCTTCTTCATGGCGGCGTTTCCCGGTCCAACCGTGCGGCGCGCGGTCGGAACGCCGTTCATGGGGTACCGTGGGGCGGTGTATGTGGTGCAGGAAATTGTCAACGGGCTGTACGACACGTTGTTCAACTTCCTGCCGGTCGATCAGGCGTACAGCATGATGCGCGGCGGTCCGCCGAAGATCGAGTCGGCGCCGGGGAACCTGCCCTGGTCGCTCGAAGCGAAAGCAGTGCTCGACGAAGCGCTGGAAAAACTCCCCTATATTCCGCGCATCTCCGCCAGCCGCCAGATGCAGATGCAGGTCGAGGCGCTGGCGCGCGAACGTGCGCTGAAGGAGATCACGCCCGACCTGGTGCGCGAGGCGCTGGCGAACGCCGGGATGTAGGAATAGCACACGGATTCGGAATAGAACACGGATGAACACGGATGGAACGGATCGGCACGGATCGGAATAGAACACGGATGGGCACGGATATAACGGATCGACACGGATTTTTTTATAGCGATGTGCAGAATAATTGAACCACGTGCGTCCTGGGTGCGCGGGCGTCTATGCCCGCATACCGTCCTGGGTGCGCGGGCGTCCACGCCCGCATACCGTCCTGGGTGCGCGGGCGTCCACGCCCGCATACCGTCCTGGGTGCGCGGGCGTCCACGCCCGCAT
>Ga0197142_1001545_pt1 | contig 20943 bp, 16 predicted proteins | sample GBS60_MetaG_FD_148614 | JGI IMG/M metagenome (GOLD analysis project Ga0197142, IMG submission 148614) | Sediment microbial communities from Great Boiling Springs, Gerlach, Nevada, United States - GBS 60_MetaG | ecosystem: Environmental > Aquatic > Thermal springs > Hot (42-90C) > Sediment... | reverse complement strand
ATAAGGTCCTTCACCATCTGGGATGTGATTCTACCTGTAGTGGCAAGGAGTCCATAGTATGGGCTAAATATGTCATAAGTTCCCCTCTTCTATGGTTCCAACCAAATTCCCCCTCTTTTCTGAAGAGGGGGGAGTTAGCCGAACCCCACCCATCCTCCCCTTTATCAAAGGGGAGGAGCCTATAGTATCGCCTAAATGGGTGATAAGTTCCCTCTCTTCTCTGAAGAGGGGGTCAGGGGGAGTTATCCAACCCCACCCAACCTCCCCTTTATCAAAGGGGAGGAGATTAATAAGGTAGAGTTCCTTTTCCCTTTTCCAATAGTCTTACCTTCCACAACACCCTTCATTACCCGAAAACTTTTTCTGCTCCGTAACCCTGGTAGTGTTTTTATCTGGGTATCTGTAACGTATAGGTTATTCTTTTCATGGGGTAGACTCCTTTTCTAATAAAGGGTATGCGCGATATCAGTTTTTTCGCGGGCAATCTCTAAGGCATCCCGTAATATCTCCACCTCCATAGTCTTCTTACCTAATAAACGCTGCAACTCACGCACTTGCTTCTGAAGATTCTTCACCTCAGATAGAGGCACAAGGGCTCTTCAGTGCGTACAGCTTGAAGAGCACCTTGATAAGCCGCCTCCACCTAAAGAGTTGATTGGGATGAACCTCATACTTTCTTGCCACAGAAGAGATGCTATTGCCCGGCTGTTCAGTTTCTTCCACCATGGCTTTTTTCTGTTCCGCGGTCCATCGCCTTCTTCTTTGAACCGATGTAATAACCTATACACCACTCACAATTATCCGCCTCCCTTCTATGTAATGTCTCTTATAGTTATCTCTCCGCTTCGAGACAACTTATTTTGCTTAGAAGGGTGTCTGGTATAAACAGGGATAGAACAGACTATTGTAAAGTCTCTAAAATTGGGGTCTGGTCTTGTTAGCCTCTTGAAAAACCCACGTTTCTACGTGCCAATTTTCATTACCAAATAGTTTTTTAAAGTTAGACGGAAATAAGCTCTCTTTAAAATATGAGAGGAAAGGGCTACACCACAAAACCTATCTTATCTTCACCTCATCAAAATTCAATATATCCATATACTCCCATTCCCTCCAGCCCATTACATATACACCTCTTCTGCTCGCATGCTGAATTACATTGTCTGGAAAGGTTATGCTTCCAAAAATAACTATCAATTCCTTACCTTTATGTTCAGGGAAGAACTCAAAAAACCTATCCTTCTTCTCTACTACTTCCTTTACATCATCAAACCTTGGCGTCGACCTCACCTCTATCATAAATACCTTATCTTCACAAGCTGCTATAGCATCAATTTCATAGTCCTCCCCATTTTTTCTTCTAAACATCCTTTGTCCTTCCATAGTTACTTCACATTTAAAATACTTATTTAATATAGGTCTTATTGCAGGTACGATTAAATCCTCTACCAGAGTTCCCATCTTTTTAGCAAGATTGCTCCACTCTCTGTTTCTTTTTCTGCTTTCTTCCCTTATCTCATCTTTGAACGCCCTCATCTCATTTTCTAACCTTCTCAAGGCAACATCAGCATGGACAATAAACTGTCCAAGAACGCTCTCAAGAATCTCAACTCTCTCTTCCAAAGCTAATATGCTCATACTTCTCCAAACCACTATATTCAATAGTTTTTCTACAAACTATAGCAAACAATATTTGGGGATTCAATTAATTCTTCTTCTCTCCCATACTTGTCATCAACCCTCACAACATCATCCTCTCCCACATACTCACCATTCTGAACCTCTATTATCTCAACTGACACCTTGCCTGGATTTTCAAGGAAGGAATTGCAGGCCTTTCAACCAAGGTCCAAAGAAAGACTTGACCATGAGACCCTCAAGGAGGCCCTTGATGTCGCTAATAAAAACCTGCATCATGGATGTTTTGGAGAGGGCTAATGGGAACAAGGCACTCGCGGCAAAGATTTTGGGTATTCACAGAACAGGCCTTTATCAGAGCTTAAAAGATATGGATTACACCAGCATAAATAAGGCAGCTGAAGGGGTAGGTTCTTCTTTTAAAGGGAATTCCTCTGACCCCAAGGTATTAACGCCTATAGAGAGGAAATCTCCTCTTTTAAAAAACAGTGCCTTTGGGTGTTTAAGGGAAGTGCCTTCCATTAACATAACAAGGGGTTGCCTGCATTCTTGTGTGTATTGTTATGCAACCGGGTTTAGCTCAGCTCCTCCAAAGGGAGAAGTGTATGTCTACAATAATCTTGTGGAAAGGCTTGAAAGGGAATTTAAGTTTAAGAAAAAATTTCCAAACTTTATAAGCTTCAGCACTGCCTCTGATCCATTCCAACCTTCTTCTATCATCTTAAACAAGACATACGAGGTAATGGATTTTATTCTTTCACGAGGGATAGGGATAAGCTTTCTTACAAAGGGTTTTATACCAGAAGATTTTTATAATATTTGGCAAAAAAAACCAAGATCTGTTGTTGCAAGGATAGGGATTGTATCAACTTCCTCAAAATATAAGAAAATTTTTGAGCCTTTCTCTGCAAATATCAACCAGAGATTATATAACATCATTAGATTGCAAGAGATTGGAATCAAAGTAGAGGTTAGGGTAGACCCAATTATTCCTTTTATCACCGACACAGAAGAACAAATTTCTTCATTATTATCAAAGTTAAAGGAATCTAACATCCCAAAAATCAGCATTAGTTGTTTGATAATTAGGCCATCTTTGTATAAACAAATGGAGATGTTACCCAAGGATATTAGCAGGTTCATATTGAGACAATATGACCATGAACCTTTTAAACAAATAATAACCTCGGCAAAGACAAAGCTCTTGCCAAGGCCGCACAGAGAAGCGATCTACAAAAGATTTAAGTTAATAGCCAAGGACTACGGCATAGACGTAAAAATTTGTGGTTGTAAAAACCCCGATCTTCCCTTTGAATTTTGTATGCCTTGGGGAAGGACTCCACTTAAGAGGTGGGATTCCACCTCGTAAGTGGTAAAGATGTTACTTTTTGTAGACAGGTTTTCTCTTTTGTAGAAATGCGCTGATTCCTTCTTTTGCAGCCTCCAGGCATGCAAGCCTTCCAAAGCCTTCGTAACCTATCTCCAAGGCCTCCGGCAGTGTCTTTACCTTTGCTGCTGCTTGAATGGTCTCCCAAATAATTTGAACCACCTCTTTACTCAGTACCAGATTCCCTGCCTTTGGTTCATCGGGGATCTGAAATTGGGGTATGTCAATTGGGCCTTCTTGCATCTGGGGTAGATTATCTTTTAATGCCCTGACCCTTTCCACAGCCTCCATGACCAAGGTCCTGTAATCGGGACATATCTTTGTTACCACACCCAGCTCATAGGCCTCTTGGGCCTTCATAGGCCTTGCAAGGCATATCATTTCATGGAATACAGAAGCTGCCTTGGGCCACTTTCTGTATGGCACAACACAACCGCCGATCCCAGGTAATATCCCCAAGGTTACCTCAGGGAATTGCAATAAGGCATTGGAAGTTGCCAAGAGCTCATGGCACCTTATGGCCACCTCTAAGCCACCTCCCATGGCATATCCGTTTAGGGCAGCCACCATGGGTTTTTTCATCTGGTCCATATAAAGCTGGACCTTTGCAAAGGTCCTGGAATGTTCCATGGCAGCCTCTTTATTACCCAAAACCTCTGGGAAGGTGCCAATATCTGCACCTGCAGAAAAGGCCTGTTTGCCATAACCCACCAACACAAAGCCCGTCACAGAAGGATCTTCACTATAGGTTTTAAACACCTCAAGTATCTCATCGGTTACCACAGGGTTTAGGGCGTTCATGGCCTGGGGCCTTCTGATGGTGATAACAATAACATCCTCTATGCGATCCACCAGGATAAATCTCCTGAATTTGGTGTATTCACCTAAGGGTTTTTTGTTCATGGGAAAGCCAGGTCTTTCTTTGTTGAACCTTTCAAGAATCCTTGAAACTTCCTTTTCTCCCAATCTTGCCATAATATCAAAGGGGCCTTCTTTGAATGCCAAGGCGATCTGGCAGCCAAAGTTTAGGTCTTCCTTTGTACCTATGCCTCTATCTACAATGTCCACAGATTGGGAAAATACGATCCCCAACAACCTATCCATTACAAGGGCTCTTATATCTGCACTCACTTCCACCTTTGAGCCTGGTTTGTGGGTATTCCATTCTTTTACAGATCTTAAGATATTGGCAGGCCTATAACACTCTCCTTCTTCCATCTGAAGGGTATTTGTCTCTACGATAATGGGATTTCCATTGGCCAGATTTAGTACGTAAAAGGGACCTGTTTGGGTTATCTCCTCTGCCACCTTATCTATCTCGCTTGCTGTTGCCTTATCCAAGAGAAATGCTGCCTCGTTACACCAGTTATCAAAAATCCTATCAAGCATAAAACAGATGACATTATCTGTGATCACAGGAGCCTTTCCTGTCTCACAGAAAAACCAGAATAGATAATCCAATACCTCTTGGGAGACCTTTTCCCATTTTATAACCTCAACTGCTAAGCTACGCCATGCAGGTGCAAAGAAATGGGTGACAGTAGCCCTTTCAGGCCTTTTCATCAGTGCAAATATCCTGTCAGCGGGAATTGAACTGGAATTGGAGGTGACTATGGCATCTGGAGAAAGGATCTCTTCCAAACTTTGAAAGATCTTCTGTTTAAGGGGTAGGTTTTCCGTTGCAGCCTCAATTACCAATTGGCAGTTTTTGATCTCATTATAATCCAGTGTATAAACTATGTTGTTTAAGATCTCTTGTGCCTTTTCTTCCTTAAGTCTTTTTTTCTCAACTGCCTTTTGTGTGTAACCTGTAAGTCTTTGTTCCGCTTGCTTCAATTGGGATTCCACCACATCAACAAGATAGAGCTTGGAAGAAGGCAGGGCAGATTTTAGATAATAACCTATATCAGGGCCAATGGTCCCAGCCCCTATTACTGCCATCTCCTTTGGCAAGGGCATCTTGGGTTCTATCAAAAGGGGGTTGTAATACTTGTACAACTTGCTTGAGTTTGCCATGATTCACTCCTTGTAATAGATTTTTCTTTACTAAGTCCTGTATACTGTGTACAAGACTCCTGATTATTTTAGAGATACTACAAAACCCTGGAGCCAATTTCAATTGGTCCATTTAAAAAAGGAGGGCTTTTTATGTTGGGAAGTTCCTACAGGTTAGGCTGCGATATCGGTGGGACCTTTACTGATTTTGTATTGCTCAATGACCAAACAGGTGAGATGGTGGTGCATAAATGTTTGACCACCCCCAAGGACCCATCGGATGCAGTGGAACTTGGAATTCGGGAGTTGGAAAAGAAGGTGCCAGGCTTTACAGAACGCTTAGAGGAACTAATCCACGGTACCACACTTGTGATTAACGCAATTATCGAAAGAAAGGGCGCCAAGACAGGTCTTATTACCACAAAGGGTTTCAAGGATGTGTTGGAATTAAGAAGGGAGATAAGATATGCTCCCTATGATATATTTGCCCAGTTTCCCAAACCCTTGGTTCCGAGAAGCCTGAGGCTGGAGGTGGATGAAAGGATTAGATCTGATGGAAAGATTTTAAAACCCCTTAAGGAAGAAGAGGCCATAGGGGTTATAAAAAAGCTCCTGGGCATGGGTGTGGAGTCCATAGCAGTTTGTCTCATCAACTCCTTTGTGAATCCAACCCACGAATTCCAATTGAAAGAGCTTATCCAGCGAGAAGCACCCAATGTGGCAGTTTCCATTTCCTTTGAAGTCCTACCCCAGATAAAGGAATATGAAAGGACAAGCACCACTGTTACCAATGCCTATGTAAAACCCCTCACTGGAAAGTATCTAAAGAAACTTAGAGATAGGCTTCAGGGTATTGGTGTGAATTCCAAGATATTCATTATGCTCTCCTCAGGTGGAATTACCACCGTTGAAACAGCATCAGAATTCCCTGTGCGTATCATTGAATCTGGGCCAACAGCAGCGGTGATCTCAGGGCAGTATTTCGGAAGACTTTTTAACATAAAAGACATATTTTGCTTTGACATGGGTGGAACCACCGCAAAATCTTGCCTTATCCAAGAAGGAGTGGCAGGAGTGGTCCCAACCTTTGAAGTTGGAAGGGTGCAGAGGTTTATGAAGGGAAGTGGCCTTACCATTCAAGTGCCTGTTGTAGATCTTATGGAGATAGGTGCAGGAGGAGGTAGTATTGCCAAGGTGAGCAAGTTGGGAACCTTACAAGTAGGGCCGGAAAGCGCAGGTGCTGATCCGGGACCTATTTGTTACAACTTAGGAGGCACAGAGCCTACGGTGACAGATGCAGATTTACTGCTAGGATACCTGGACGAAAACTACTTTTTGGGCGGAGAAATGCGACTCAACAAAGAAAAGGCCCGAAAAGGGGTTGAGGAAAAAATAGCAAACCCCTTGGGAGTAAGCTTTATTCAAGCCGTGTGGGGTATCCATGACCTTATAAACGAAACCATGGCTGCAGCAGCCAAAACCCATATTGCAGAGAAGGGCGGCAACCCTTCCCTTGTAACAGTAGTGGCCTTTGGAGGAGCAGGGCCTGTTCATGCATATGGGATGACCAAGAAATTGGGGGCAAAGAGGTTTATCGTGCCTCCCAACGCAGGTGTGGGTTCTGCAATGGGTTTTTTCACAGCCCCAAGGGCCTTTGATGCCATAAGAACCTATAAGGTCACCTTAACCGATGCGGATTTAGAGGCCATGGAAAAGATCTTTAAGATCCTTGAAGTGGAGGCCAAGAAGACCTTTCAAGGTGCAAAGGAAACGGATCTTTTAGTGGAAAGATCTGTGGACATGAGATTTGTGGGCCAAGGTTCTGAGACAGAGGTTCCAATCCCTGAAAGGGATATAAGGGGCATAAAAAAGGAAACCATAAGAGAGAGGTTCGATACCATATACCAGAGACTTTACGGAAGGACTTATCCCGAAAGCCCACTGGAATTTGTAAACCTAAAGGTGCGTGTGTCCTTACCCCAAAAGCTTCTTGAATTACCAAAACTTAATACCACCGGAAGGTTAGGAGATGCCATAAAGGGAAAGAGAATGGCCTTTTCAGGCATTCAAAAGGACTTTATAGAATACACGGTCTACAATCGTTACAAGCTTTTTGCAGGAGCAAAGATAAAGGGTCCTGCTATTATTGAGGAGAAAGAATCCACAGTGGTTGTGGGAGAAGATGGGGAAGTGAATGTGGATGAGAGGGGATTCTTGTGGGTAGAGATAGGGAGGTAGAAAGATGAAAGGCAAATTCGATCCGGTTACCTTGGAGATACTTTGGAGGAGGCTTATTTCCATAGTGGATGAGGCAGATAGCTCTGTAAGTCGCACTGCCTTCAGTAGCCTGCTTAGGGATGCCCATGACTATACCTGTATGTTTACCGATAGGTTTGGCAGGGAATTGGCCCAAGGCACCTTTGCAACACCTGGACAATCTGGAGCCATGGCATTGGGCATAAAAAAATTAGTTCAGAGTCTTCCTCCCGACCACTACAAGCCAGGAGATGTGTACATAACCAACGACCCATGGGCACTTGCAGGGCACTTAAATGACGTGTGTGTTTTAAGCCCTATTTTTTATAAGGGCAATCTTGTGGCATTTACAGCATGTGTATTCCATCACTCTGATATTGGAGGTAGGGTATCGTCTGATAACCATGATGTGTACGAAGATGGCCTTTTTATTCCTTTCCTAAAACTTTACGATGAGGGAAAATTAAACGAAGGCATACTTGAAATGATTAAGTGGAATGTCAGAACACCTGACATGGTAATAGGAGATATTAGAAGTCAGATTGCTGCAAATCATGTTTGTACTGAAAAAATAATTAAGATGCTCGATGAATATAACCTTGAAAATTTAGATGACCTGGCAGATGAGATCATTCACAGAACAGAAAATTCAATGAGAAAAGCTATTCTTGAAGTACCTGATGGGGTTTATACAGCCAAAGGTATTATTGAGCAAATGGAAGGGAAAGATGATATTGTAATCAATGCAAAGGTCACGGTAAAAGAAAGTGACATAATTGTTGACCTTTCTGGTTCCTCTCCTCAAGTAAACTGGGGAGGAAATGTGGTATACAATTTTACATACGCCTATGTGTTTATGGCTATAAAAAGCATGTTTGACCCAGATATTCCAAACAATGATGGCTGTGCCAGGCCTATAAAATTATATGCACCAGAAGGTACTGTTGTGAACTGCAAGTTCCCTGCTGCAGTGGCAGCCAGGATGCAGATAGGACATTTCATGACAGAGATCATATACAGGGCCTTGGCGCATGCAGCGCCAGATAGGGTTATAGCTGGAAGTGGTGGCACACCTGCCACCATGAATGTGTTCTACGGAAAAAGAGGGAATGGAAAGCCATTTCACTGTGTTATCATCAGGGGAGGTGGAATGGGAGCCAGTGCAAAGGGAGATGGTGAATATGTGTATATCTTCCCTGCAAATGGCGCAAACACCCCTGTGGAGATTATAGAAAACGAAACACCCCTGATTGTGGAGGCAAGGGAATTACTCACCGATTCAGGCGGTCCGGGAAAGTTTAAAGGTGGTCTTGGGAAAAGAATCATATTCAGAGTTCCAGATGACGACTATGCTCCAATACCACCCGTTAACTTAGGGATTCAATCGGGAAGATTTAAATATCCCCCAGAAGGACTTTTTGGTGGAGGTCCGGGTGCCAAGGCAAGGTTTTTGGTAAACGGAAAACCAGGTAATCCCTATGGGCTTACTCAACTAAGGCCAGGGGATGTGGTTTTGATGGAAGCAGCAGGAGGTGGAGGTTACGGAGATCCCTTGGAAAGGGACCCGGAATTGGTGGTATGGGACGTTAAAGAAGGATACGTAAGCATTGAAAGTGCAAGGAAAGACTATGGCGTAATAATCAATCCAGAAACCTTTGAATTAGACCTTAAATCCACACAAGAGCTAAGAAGGGCCCTTAAAAGGAACACCCCTTTGGCTGGGCACTAATATTTGCTGATTCCATGGGGATCTTGGGGACAGAAATCTCAAAATTCGTCCCCACCCCTTTTTCCGATTCAAATTTGATCTCTCCACCCATCTCTTGAATCACCTTATGGCTCACACAGAGCCCAAGGCCTGTTCCCTTATTTCCCTTTGTGGTAAAGAATCTCTTAAAGACCTTTTCCTTTGCCTCCTCATCCATGCCTATTCCATTGTCCACTATTGTAAAAAGAATGCTGTTCTCTCTTTCGGTAACCTTTAGCTCTACCCTTGGGTTTTCATTGGGTGGATATTCTTTTTCCCTACAGGCATCAATGGCATTTGAAATAAGGTTTAAAAGTACCCTTTTTAGACCATCCACATCCAAATAAAAAATTCCATTAATGCCCAATTCATGCCTTAGCTCAATGCCCGAATCCTCAGCAGAGGGCTTAAGCATCTGTATAATATCCTCCACGAATCCTTTTATCTCAACCGGGACTAACCCTGTGGCAGATTCTCTACAATAGCTCAGCATATCCAGACTAAGCCTTCCTATCCAATCAATAGATCTCTTTACCCCATCCCATCCCTCTTTTAAGAGCTTGGAATCCCCTCTTTTAATGCCAGTATCCACCAAATAGGCCCCGCCCTTTAGGCCATTTATGATGTTTTTCATACAATGGGTAATGCCGGCAACTGTCTGCCCTATTGTGGCAAGCCTCTCTTGTTCCAAAAGTTGCTTTCTGAGCCTGTTTTCTTCTGTAATGTCCCTACTTATTCCCACAGTACCTATCACATTCCCCTTTGAATCCTTCAGTTGGGATATGGCAAGACTCACCTCCACCTCTTCCCCTTGCTTGCCCACCAGCACAGTTTTGTAATTGGTAATTGAGCCATGCTCCATTACTGCTTGTAATACCCTTTTCCTTTCTTGAGGATCTTTCCAAAGTATCTCCGCTGGCTTTCCCTTTAGTTCCTCATTAGTGTAACCCAAAATTCTTTCTCCAGCACTATTAAAGGTTACTATGTTACCGTTTAGATCGGTTGTTATTATAATATCTGTAGAGTTTTTAAGGATATTTTCCAAGTAATCTCTTGCCTTAGTTATTTCTTCTTGAAGCCTTATCTCTTCTGTCATATCCCTTGAGATAATAGCAAAAGAGACCATATCACCTTTGTAATCTAAAATCGGAAACCTAACAGTGTGAAAGTATTTTATGGTGTTACCTAACTTCATATGTTCTTTGGTGGAAATAGTCTTTTTTTCATTTATCACTTTAAGGTCATGTTGACGTATATTTTTTGCCAAGGATGGGGGAAAAATTTCCATGTCAGTTTTTCCGATTACTTGATCCTTTGTCATTCCCATTAATAGAAGTGCAGTGGGGTTTATGTAAACATATCGTCCTTCTAAATCTTTTATACATATTATGTCATGGGCTGCTTCCAAGAACTGACTTAATTTAAACTCCATCTCTTGTAATTCTTTTGCGAGAAAAATCCTATCTGTTACGTCTCTTTTTTCCTCAATAATTTGAATAACTTTACCATCTTTATCAAAAATTGGAGTGGCAATTATTTCTTCATATAGTGTTTTGCCATCTACATTTATATAGCTGTGGATAGTGGTATATTTATCTTTTGTTGTAAGAACTTTTTCTAAAGGGCAGTCTTTCTCTTTCATAATGCATAGGCTTGAGCCTGGGGGTAAGATTTCATAACATTTTTTATAAAGCACAGATTCCCTATCAAGGCCTGTTGCATCCAAAAACCTTTTATTTGCTCCGATTATTTCATATTCAGGTGTCAGCACAATAAGCTGGTCTGGGATAGAATCCAATATCTTTTGGACCCAATCTCTTTCACTTTTTATCTTTTGTTCTGCTTCTTGTTGTATCTTTTGTTTTTCAACCTCCATCTGGATCAGATCCCATATAAGCCTGGCCCCTCTATGGTCTATTGAACTTACCTCCAATGGTTTTGTGCGTATCATCTGTTCCCTTATTGCCATTGATCCAGTGAGCTCGATCAAGAGATTAAGGCCAGGGAGCTTGTAGAGTTCCTTGAAATCACTGGTTACAAAAATGCCAAGCTCTTTGGCAAGCATATACCCAGGAGCATTTGGGTTTGGATCGGCCACTCCCAATATCTCAAGCTTAAGGTATGAAAGCCTACCCTCTAATAGGTACTTGAGAAGGTCATAGCAAGCCTTTCCTCCTCCCACTATACCTGCCTTTAAGGTTACAGAGGCTTGAGAACCCCTCCTTAGTTGACTTTCCAACATATGGGGATGTTCCATCTAATTCCTCCCACTATTGAAGTGGCTTCATCACCCACTGGTCTTCCAGTAGGTCCCATTTTAAGAGAAAGAATCTGTTTTCTTTGGTTACCACCTTAAAATAATTGGCATTTGGATCGTACCACCTGTCTATTATTGATGCCACTTCGCGCCAGGCCTCCCCTTCCCAAAATGATGTGGGATACTCCTCTCCCTTGTATCCAGAATAGCACCTCACTTGGGTTTGAACCCACTGTTTTCTCTTAGGTACGATTCTCAAACCCATGCCTTGTTATCCCAATGGATGTGTGTTAAAAGCCTTTTTGATTATTAACACGGGGGAAACTATGACACAAGAAGTTGTTACCAGATTTCCGCCTTCACCTACGGGTTATTTACACTTAGGTGGAGCAAGAACAGCCTTGTTCAATTGGCTTTTTGCAAAAAAGCATAAGGGGAAATTTATCCTAAGGATAGAGGACACAGATAGGGAAAGATCCACAGAAGAGGCAGTTCAGGCAATCATAGAATCAATGGAGTGGCTCGGTATGGACTGGGATGAAGGTCCTTACTTTCAATCCCAAAGGTTTTACATCTACGAAAGATACATTCAAAGGCTCTTGGAAAAGGGAAATGCCTATTATTGTTACTGTTCTAAAGAAGAACTGGAGAGGAAGAGGCAAGAGGCATTGGAAAAGGGGCTCAAACCCAAGTATGACCTAACATGCAGGGAAAAGGGTTTACCTCCAAAGGAAGGTGCTGTTGTAAGACTTAAGAGTCCCCTCACAGGAGTTACCACCTTCCATGACCTTATAAGGGGCACCATAACAGTACCCAATGATGAACTGGATGATTTGATCCTAAAAAGGTCTGACGGAACACCCACCTATCACCTGGCAGTGGTGGCAGATGACATAGAATTGGGTGTGACCTATGTGATCAGAGGTGATGATCATTTAAACAATACTCCCAGGCAGATTACAATTTACAACAACCTGGGAATCCCCACTCCCCACTACGCACATGTGCCGATGATATTGGGGCCTGACAAAAAAAGGCTTAGTAAGAGGCATGGTGCAACCTCCGTCTTGGCTTATAGAGACATGGGCTATCTTCCCATGGCACTTTTAAACGGCCTTGTGAGGATTGGTTGGTCCTACGGCGACCAAGAAAAGTTTACCCTTCCAGAACTCATAGAAAAGTTTTCCTTGGAGGGCATAGGCAAATCACCCGGTGTCTTTAACCTTGAAAAGATACTGGATCTAAACGGTGTGTATATTAGGGAGAGCGATGATGAATACCTTTATCATCAGCTTAGACCCTTTCTTGAAAAGATAGGGCTCACTATAACAGAAAAAGAAAGGGTTTTAAAGGCCATCAAGACCCTCAAACCCAGGAGTAAGACCTTGGTGGAGATGGCAGAGCAATGTAGGATGTATTTTGAAGTTCCCCTTAGATACGATGAGGAACTTTTAAAAAAGCATATTACACCCCATATCGCACCTTACCTAAAGGACCTATTGATCCAACTTAAAGACATAAGGGATTGGGAAATAGCCCCACTGGAAGAATGCTTTAAAGGCTTCTTAGAAAGGCATAAAATTACTTTAAAGCTCATTGCCCAAGGGTTAAGGGTTGCCTTGACAAATCGTACTGCCAGCCCAGGTTTATTTGAAGTGATGGAGGTGTTGGGTAAGGAAGAGACATTAAACAGGCTCCAGGGCAGTTTAAGTCTTTTGGGATTATACCCCTAAGATCTCCCTGGAGATCACAGTGCGTTGGATCTCAGAGGTGCCTTCATATATGGTAAGGACCCTTACGTCCCTATAGTAACGCTCCACGGGATAGTCCTTCATGTAGCCATAACCTCCGTGGATCTGTAATGCCTTATAGGCAGCCCTTTGGGCCATCTCAGATGCAAAGACCTTGGCCATTGAGGCCTCTTTTGTGTAAGGTTTCCCCTGATCCCTTAAATAGGCCGCTGAAAGGGTTAAGAGCAAGGCAGCCTCTATCTCCACTGCCATGTCTGCTATCATCCACCTAATGGCCTGGAACTGGGAGATGGGCTTTCCAAATTGAATCCTCTGCCTGCTGTAATTCACCGCAGCATCCAGGCACGCCATCGCTATCCCAATGGCCTGGGATGCAATGCCAATCCTTCCTCCGTCCAAAGAGATCATGGCAATCTTAAACCCATCACCCTCTTCCCCAAGCCTATTTTCCTCTGGCACCATAACATCCTCAAATATAAGTTCCACTGTGTCTGAGGCCCTAAGGCCCATCTTATCTTCCACCTTCCCCACTGAGAATCCAGGTGTGCCCTTTTCAACTATGAAGGCGCTGATACCCTTGTGTCTCTTTTCCCTGTTTGTATAGGCAGTCACCACTGCCACGTCCGCATTCTTTCCATTTGTAATAAAGATCTTTGTGCCGTTTAACACATAATACCCCTTTTCCTTCCTTGCCGTTGTCCTTTGGCTGGCAGGATCTGATCCTGCAGAGGGTTCTGTGAGGGCAAAACAACCCAACATCTCACCCTTTGCAAGCCTTTTAAGATATGTATCTTTTAGGTATTCACTGCCGAATTGGTATATAGGGCCACAGGCCACAGAATTGTGAACGGACATGATCACTGCTGTGGAGGCACATGCATAGGCCACTTCCTTTAAGGCAAGGGCATAACTAATAGTATCTACTCCTGCACCTCCATACTCTTGAGGCACTATCATTCCCAAAAGCCCCAAATCTCCCATCTCTTTTAGGATCTCCATTGGGTATGCACACGTCCTATCCCTTTCAGCCGCACCAGGTAATATCTTTTCCCGTGCAAAGTCCTTTACCATTGCCTCTATCATCCTGTGTTCTTCACTTAGCGGAAATCCCATATGAGTCTCCATAGGTCTAAGGTGTGTACAATATTACTAGGAGTTCAGCCCGTTCCTGACTAAGGTTTGTTATCTTATGCACAATGGAAGAATCAAAGTGTATACACTGATCTTTGTCCACCACGTTTCTATTTTCACCCACCATTACCTCTATCTTACCCTTTAACACGTAAATAAATTCCTCTCCTGGATGCTGGTAACTAACACCCTTGTGCTCTGATTCAGGCTCAATAAAGACTTTAAATGCCTTTAAATGTTTATGTATGGCCTCTGGTGTAAGGTTCACATATGCATAGGATTCTGTGCGCTTTTGATAATCATCCAAGGATTTTTCCCTGGCCTTCTTTTTTTCTTCCGACAGCAAAATTCCTGAGTCTATCTCCAGGGCCTTTGAGATCTGAAGGAGTACTGCCACTGGAGGAATCACTTCACCTTTTTCCACTTGGGATATGTATTCAGGCCTTAGGCCAGTGTCATTTCCAAGTTGTTTTAAGGTTAGGCCCTTTCTTCTCCTTAAAATTCTAATCTTTCGGCCTATTGACTGATTCTTCGCAGCCATTTTGATCTCCTGTTTTTTTGTTTGATATTTTTTGGTAGAGCTTAAATACAAACCCAACCACAGGCACAAGCCCTATTAGTATGATGAGGTTAGAAGAAAAAAATGCCATTACGAACTTAAAGGGATCCTGTAACTGGTATGAAGAAATTAAGACAGTAACCCCAAATATTATGGCGTAAATTGAAAAGGCTCCGAACAAAATATACTTCAAAATAGACCATATTAATTCCATTTTTAAAAGGCTTTTCACATCACGTGCTCTTTCAACAAATTATCACATGCGCTATAAGGATCCATTTCCCCTTTTGAAATCCTTAAAACAACATCATCCAGCTCCCCTGTCTTAGTGATCTTGTTTAGAAAAGATTCAAACAATCTATCTTTTAGCATTTGGATGAGGGATTCTTTAACCCTTGCTGGGTTGCTTCTGAGCTTTACATCTCCATACTTATTAAACAAATATTGCCTATGGGCCTCTATGGTGTCTAAGAGTTCGGAGACGCCAACGTCAAAGATGGCTTGGACCTTTAATATAGGTGGCTTCCAATCGTTTCTTTGGCCTCTTTCTGTCTCCATCTCCAGCATCATCCTCAGATCCATTAGGGTCCTGTCTGCTCCGTCCCTATCTGCCTTGTTTATTACAAATATATCTCCCACCTCCAAGATCCCTGCCTTGATGGCCTGGATGTCGTCTCCCATCCCTGGAATTACAACCACTATGGTTGTGTGGGCAGTTTTTACGATATCCACTTCGTCTTGCCCCACTCCCACGGTCTCCACAAGGATATAGTCCTTTCCCATGGCATCCAACACATCTATGGCAGATCTGGTGGCCTGGGTAATTCCTCCAAATTGACCTCTGGTTGCCATGGACCTTATAAAGACCCCTTTGTCCATGCTATGCCGCTGCATCCTAACCCTGTCGCCCAAGATTGCTCCGCCTGTAAAAGGGCTGGTTGGATCCACTGCCAATACGCCAACAGTACGGCCTCTTTTGCGAAGATGGAGTATCATTTGGTCAACAAGGGTGCTTTTACCTACTCCAGGTGCTCCTGTAATCCCAACCACATATGCATTTCCGGTATAAGGATAAAGTGCTTTTAAAACCTGCCTCACACCTGGGATGTTGTCATCAATGTCCCTTATAAGCCTGGCAACGGTCCTGGTATCACCTTCCAGCACCTTTTTGACTATCTCACTATGATCATTTGGCATTTATCCCTCTCGAGGCCTTACGTTTTCCCTTACCCAATCAACTATCTTTTGAAGTGGCGTGCCGGGTGTAAAGATCTCCTTGATGCCTATGGATTTAAGTTTTGGGATATCGTCATCGGGGATGATGCCACCTCCACAGACTACTATATCCTCAACCCCCCTTTCCTTTAATAGCTCCATTATCCTTGGGAACAAGAATCTATGAGCTCCGGCCAGGCTGGAAAGGCCTATCATGTCCACATCTTCTTGGATAGCAGCTTCCACAATCTCTTCCGGTGTCTGATGTAAACCAGTATAAACCACCTCAAAACCTGCATCTCTAAAGGCCCTTGCAATTACCCTGGCGCCCCGGTCGTGGCCATCAAGTCCAGGCTTTGCCACCATGACCCTTATTCTTCTTTGGGACATCTATCACCCTCCCTTATCAAAAGATACCCGGATCTCTGTAAGTTCCGTACACACTGCGGTAAACATCACACAGTTCTTGTAAAGTGCAATAATTCTTAACTGCCTCAATCAAAGGTTCCATGACGTTTTCATCTTTAGCACAGGCCTCTCCCACCTTTTCCAAGCATTCTTTTACCTTGGCTTGATCCCTCTCTTCTTTTATCCTCCAAAGCTTTTCAATCTGGATCCTTTCCAATTCTTCATCTATTTCCAAAATCTCCACGGGTATCTCTTCTTCCATCACATACTTGTTTACACCAACAAGTGTCCTCTCGCCCGAATCCAGTTGGAGTTGGTACTTGTAGGCAGAGTCTGCAATTTCTTGCTGGGGATAATGCTTTTCAATTGCCGCCAACATCCCTCCCATATCGTCTATCTTTTGGATGATCTCAAAGGCCTCTTCCTCCATCTTATTGGTCAAGGCCTCCACAAAATAGGAACCTCCCAATGGATCTATGGTGTTTGCAACACCCGATTCCTCAGCTATTATCTGTTGAGTTCTCAGGGCAATGGTTGCGGCTTCTTCAGTGGGCAAGGCCAACACCTCATCTAAGGAATTGGTGTGCAATGACTGTGTGCCTCCCAATACAGCTGCCAATGCCTCCAATGTGGTCCTCACTATGTTGTTATAGGGTTGTTGTGCGGTGAGTGAGCAGCCTGCAGTCTGGGTGTGGAACCTAAGCCACCAAGACCTGGGATTCTTTGCCTTGAATCTTTCTTTCATGATCTTTGCCCACATACGTCTTGCAGCCCTAAATTTGGCTATCTCTTCAAAGAAATCTATATGGGAATTGAAAAAGAAGGAAAATCTGGGGGCAAAATCATCCACATCCAAACCCCTTTCAATGGCAGCCTGGGTATAGGCTATGCCATCGGCCAAAGTAAAGGCAAGCTCTTGAACCGCAGTACTACCCGCCTCCCTTATATGATAACCACTTATGCTGATGGTGTTCCATTTGGGCACTTGTTTTGTGCCGAATTCAACTGTGTCAATAATGAGCTTCACAGAAGGTATTGGAGGTAACATGAAGGTCTTCTGTGCTATGAACTCCTTTAGCATATCATTTTGAATAGTACCTCCCAAAAGATGCCTTGGAATGCCCCTATTTTCTGCGGCTGCTATGTACATGGCCCAGATAACTGAAGCAGGAGGATTAATGGTCATGGAGGTGGTGAGCCTATCCACTGGCAGACCTTCAAACAACTCCTCCATGTCCTTTACCGTGTCTATGGCAACTCCACACCTTCCTATCTCACCTCTACTCCGGGGAGAATCGGAATCGTACCCCATCAAAGTGGGCATATCAAAGGCAACGGACAAACCCGTTTGACCTGCATTCACAAGGAGATGAAATCTTTTGTTGGTATCCTTTGCTGTTCCAAGGCCTGCAAACATACGCATTGTCCAAAGCCTACCCCTATACATGCTGGGCTGGACCCCTCTGGTGTATGGGTATTCCCCTGGGAAACCCAAATCCCTGTTATAGTCAAGTTCCTTTACGTCAAGAGGGGTATAGATGCGGTTTATCTCTCTGTCTGAGACTGTAATGAATCTTTTTAGTCTCTCCGGGGCCTCTTGAAAGAGCTTTTCTAACTTGGCCTCCCATTTCCTCTTGGCCTCTTCTATGTCCTTAAAGACCGAGTCATTAAAGACCTTGGCCATGGCACCCCCTATGTGTGTTTTGTGGGCCCCAATCCTTTGGGACCCTTAAATTACATATTTTTTATTACCTGTGCCTTAAAAGGTTTCGGGCTATTACAAGCCTCATTATCTCATTAGTACCTTCATAGATCTGGCATATCTTGGCATCCCTCAGGTGCCTCTCCATTGGGTATTCTTTGATATACCCGTAACCACCCAATATCTGCACCCCTTCCACTGCAGCCCTCATGGCTACATCAGAGGCAAACATCTTTGCCATTGCAGCCTCACGCTCATAGGGCTTGTGGTTGTCTTCCAACCATGCAGCGCGCAATGTCAAAAGCTCTGCCGCATCCAATTCAGTGGCCATGTCCGCAAGCTTCCACTGAATCGCCTGAAAAGAACATATGGGTTTTCCAAACTGCTCCCTCTGTTTGCTGTACTCCAAGGCCTCTTCTAAAATGGCCCTGCCAATACCCACTGCCTGGGCTGCAATGCCTATCCTGCCGCCATCCAGTGTGGTGAGCATCTGTTTTAGACCATCCCCTTCCTTACCCAAAAGGGCATCTTCTGGGATAAATGCATTTTCAAAGACAAGCTCCGCTGTCCCAGAGGCACATATCCCCAATTTTTCTTCAACCCTTCCCACTGAAAATCCCTTTGTCTCTTTTAGGTTGATTACAAAACTGGAGATCCCCTTATAGCCCTTTTCTTTGTCTGTTACTGCAGCCAACACACAGTAGGTGGCAACATTCCCATTGGTGATGAACTTTTTCTCACCGTTTATTATCCAGCCACCTTCCACTTTTGTGGCGGTGGTTCTCATACTGGCAGGGTCTGACCCTGCATTGGCCTCTGTAAGACCATAACACCCCAAATATTCACCACTTGCGCAAGGATATAGATACTTCATCTTTTGTTCGTGATTCCCAAAGGCCATCACAGGGAAACAATAAAGGGAGTTGTTCACAGACATGATAACACCTGTGGAGGCACATGCCTTTGAAATCTCAATTAAAGCCACCACATAGCTCACATAATCCATGCCTCCACCACCGTATTCCTCTGGCACTGCTATCCCCATAAGCTTAAGTTCACCCATCATCTTTATGATCTCTTCCGGGTGCCTATGGGTACGGTCCAATTCCGCTGCCTTTGGTTTTATTTCTGTCTCGGCAAAACGCCGAGCCATCTCCCTTACCATTTCTTGCTCTTCTGTGAGGGCAAAGTTCATCTTAGCTCAACTCCCCTTCAAACTTTGGCGCCCTTTTTTCCAAAAAGGCAGTAAGACCCTCCTTCGCATCGGAGCTTGCAAAACAAGTGGCAAAGGATTCTGCCTCCAAGTAACAACCATTTCTTAGGTCCACGTCAAAACCCCTATCCACACACCTTTTAACCGCACGTAGGGAGACCTTGCCTTTTATGGCAAGTAGCTTGGCGGTATTTAATGTCTCTTCCCAGAGCCTTTCCTTTGGAAAGACCTTGTTTATAAGCCCTATTTCCTTTGCCTCTTGGGCAGAGATCTGAACACCTGTCATGCAAAGTTCCTTTGCCATGGCCTTTCCCACCAATCTGGAAAGCCTTTGGGTGCCTCCAAAGCCAGGGATGATACCTAAGTTTATCTCAGGTTGCCCAAACCTGGCATTCTCTGAGGCATAGATAAAATCACATGCCATTGCCAACTCTGTTCCTCCTCCAAGGGCATACCCGTTTACACAGGCAATTACTGGTATGGGAAGGGCTTCCAAACGGAACAAAAGTTCCTGACCTGCCCTTGAAAAGGCCCTTGCTTGGATGGGATTAAGGCCTGCCATATAAGATATATCTGCTCCTGCAACAAAGGCCTTTTCTCCCTCTCCAGTTATTATCAAGACCCTGATGGAAGAGTCCTTCTCTATCTCATCCAAGGCCTTGTTCATTTCAAAAACCACCTGCTGGTTTATGGCATTTAGTGCCTTTGGCCTGTTTATCTTTATGACCCCGATGTTCTCAATCCGCTCAAATATAATTGTCTCGTACATACTAACCCCCATTTAACTGATGCATTGGATGGCCATTGCCATGCCTTGTCCACCACCTATACAAAGGCTTGCCAAACCCAGGGAGGTCTTGGTGCGCATGAGCTGGCATAAAAGTGTGAGCACAATTCTTGCCCCTGTGCATCCTATGGGATGTCCAATGGAGATTCCGCTTCCCAAAGGATTTGTCTTTTCAATGTCTAAGCCAAGTTCTCTAATACAGGCCAGGGCCTGCACTGCAAATGCCTCGTTTAGCTCTATCCAGTCAAAGTCTGTGATTTTCAGGTTTAGTTTATATAAAAGCTTTCTTACAGCGGGAATAGGCCCAAGGCCCATGTATGCGGGATCAACACCAGCGGTTGCATATCCCAATATCTTTGCCAATGGTTTTAAATTTAGCTCCTTTGCCTTTTTATCGGACATAAGCAACAACGCACAGGCAGCATCGTTAATACCCGATGCATTCCCTGCGGTTACTGTGCCATCCTTTTTAAATGCAGGAGGAAGTTTTGCCATCTTTTCCACGCTGGTATCCATGGGTCTTTCATCTGTATCAAACACTATTGGATCCCCTTTCCTTTGGGGAATTACCACTGGCACAATCTCTTCCTTAAAAAACCCTTGTTTTATGGCATCCATAGCCCTTTTGTGGCTTAAGGCACCCAATTCATCCTGTTCCTGCCTTGTAATCCCATACTTGGAGGCAATGTTTTCTGCTGTGATACCCATGTGGTAGCCGTAGAATATCTCAAAAAGACCATCGAATACCATAAGGTCCACCAATTCGGTGTTATTCATCCTGGCCCCCCACCTGGCAGCAGGAATGGCATAGGGGATAAGACTCATATTTTCCATGCCTCCTGCCAAAACAATTTCTGCCTCCCCTGCCTTTATGGCCTGGGCTCCCAATGCCAGGGCCTT
>Ga0197142_1001544_pt1 | contig 20961 bp, 23 predicted proteins | sample GBS60_MetaG_FD_148614 | JGI IMG/M metagenome (GOLD analysis project Ga0197142, IMG submission 148614) | Sediment microbial communities from Great Boiling Springs, Gerlach, Nevada, United States - GBS 60_MetaG | ecosystem: Environmental > Aquatic > Thermal springs > Hot (42-90C) > Sediment... | reverse complement strand
TTCCCGGACCTGCACGCAACGAGGATCTCCGTCGCCGCCTCACGGATCGCGAGACACGCCGTCCCGGCCTGTTGCATCGCCTGCTCCGACGATATGATCCCACGGCGGCCGCCCGAATCCACCCATCCGACCGGCACAAGCTGGTGCGGGCCTTGGAGGTTTGCTTGCTCACCGGGCGTCCGCTCAGCTCCTGGTTTTCTCAGGGTCGGCAGCGGTTGGAGGGTTACCGCGTGCTCAAGCTGGCCTTGAATCCCCCGCGCCCGGAGCTCTACCGCCGCCTTGACGAGCGATGCGCCCAGATGTTCCGTTCCGGCCTCGTCGAGGAAGTCAGGCGCATACTCGCGATGGGATACCCGGAGACGATCAAGCCGCTCGAAGCCCACGGCTATCGCCAAGCGCTTCAAGTCATCCGCGGACAGCTCGATCTCCGCAAGGCTATTTACTACGCGCAGCGCAATACCCGCCGGTATGCCAAGCGCCAGTGGACGTGGTTTCGGCACGAGCCGGGCGTGGTGTGGCTGGATGGCTTCGGCGACCAGCCTGAGGTTCAGACCGCCGCTTGCGCCCTGGTGCGACAATTCCTGACAGATTCCTGAGACCAGACCGCCGCCTCTCTGCGAACCACGGGAACCTTTTCGTTCTCCGTTCGTCTTCCTAGTGGGGAGCCAACCGGCTCTCCGATGAGACAGAATGACGCACCAACCGGTCGAGGAGATGACGATGAAGAAACTGATTGCCCTCTTTATTTTGCTGGCCGTCGGAATTGCCGGCGCCAAGACCTATTCGATCACCCTGTTCCAGCCTTCCGTCGTCGGAGCCACCGAACTGAAACCCGGCGAATACAGGCTGGAAGTCCAGGACGGCAAGGTCATCATTCGCGCCGGCAAACAGAGAGTCGAGGCCCCGGTAAAGATCGAGAACGCCGAAGCCAAGTTCACCTCAACCTCTGTGCGCTACGCCGGCGGTGAAGGCAAGGCTCGCATCCAGGAGATCCGCCTGGGCGGCACCAATCTCAAGCTGGTCTTCGACTAAATTCATTCCGACTGCGTCGGGCGCCCGCGCCTGCCGTGGGCGCCCCGCCGGTAGTCCAAGCCCGCGTCGTTCCCGATGCCGGTACATACGTCGGCGGCCGGCGGGCTCGGTCTGTTACACTCAACCACAGTTGATGCGCTGGATCAGTGTGCCGGCGGTGTGGTGTCTGGCGGCCTGTGGCGCTGGGACGCCAAGCCAAGCAACGGAACAGACTGACGCCACCGTCGTCGTGTTGCCTTTCGGCAACCGGTCCCAGGTCGAGCTGGACTGGGTGGGCGAGAGCCTGGCCGAGCGATTGAGCGAAACTCTGGCCTCGTACCATTTTCTGATCGTGGACCGTGACGCGCGCCTGAAGGCGCAGCAGCGGCTCTCGCTGCCCGTTGCCGCCCGCTTGAGCCGCGGATCCATGATCAAGCTCGCCGAAGAGCTGGACGCAGCGATTGCCGTCTCGGGTGAGTACGATATCCTGCCTGGCCAAGGCTTGAATCCCCTTGGAACGGGCGCCATTCGGCTCGAGGCCTTTTGTCTGGACTTGCGGCGTCTGCAAATGGAGAACTGCGGGGCTGAACAAGGCCCCCTGAGCAGCCTCTCCGAGTTACAAACCAGGCTTGCCTGGCAGGTCTTGCGTACCTTGTCCCCTGGTTCGGCGCCCGGGCTGGACGAGTTCTTGCGCGCCAACCCCCCAGTGCGGCTGGACGCGCTGGAGCACTACGTCCGCGGTCTGCTGGCCGAGAAGCCGGAACAAAAACACCGCCTTCTGGCGCAGTCCGCACGACTGGCGCCCGATTTCTCCCTGCCGGCATTCGAGTTGGGGCGCATGCATTTCGAGACCCGGCAGTATCGGCCCGCCGCGGGCTGGCTGGGAAAGGTACAGCCTGGCTCCAGCAGGTACTGGCGCGCCCAGTTCTTGCTGGGTCTGTGCCGCCACTACACAGCGGAATTCACCGCGGCTGAAAGCATCTTTGCCCGGTTGGCGGAGCACCTCCCTCTTAACGAAGTCTTCAACAACCTGGCGGTGGTTCGCGCCCGGCTGAACCGGCCCGACGTCCTCGAGACGTTCCTGAAAGCGCTCGAGGGCGATCCGGACGATCCCGACTACAATTTCAACGTCGCTTACACCCTTTGGAAAAGAGGCCACCTGGCCCAGGCAGCCGATTACTTGCGGCGTGTGCTCGAACTGGAGCCGGATGACCGCGAGGCAGCTCTCCTGCTCAAACGGTGCCGGCAAGGCCAGGCCGCACGGGCAGCCGATTTGCAAGGAGTGGGCCGCGAGCGTGTGAAGCTCAATTTTGAGGAGCGAGCCTGGCGAGAGTTGAGCGCTCGCTTCAACAACCGCTCCCAATGAAGAGGACGTGCGCCGTCTGTCGAGCAGGCGCTGTTTGCGAACCTCCTGCCCATCCGGTTTTGCTTGCTTCCCCGCCGTTTCCGGCCTAGAATCAAACCAGAAGCGTTGCTGGTCGCAGGGCGTTGCGGGGCGGACTCACCCGCCGACCCCGGGCGGCCGATAAGTTCACTAGTCTTGGAGGCTCACGCATGGCAACGCCGGAGAAGCACAAGAAAAACCTGCTGCTCGAATGGCTCGGAGAAGACGAACTCGAGTTGGGAGCGCAGGCTCGCAGCCCCCGCATCGTCGGTGGCGGAAGCAAGCCTCAAAAAGTCACCTCCCGGAAGCCTCCTGTGCCGGTGGCCGCGCCACCGAAACCGGACCCGGCTCTCCTTCTGCGAGAGCCCTCGCCGCCCCCCAAACTACAAGAGCGGACTTCGCCCGCCAGCGCTCCCGAACACCTGCGCAGGCTCCAGCGGCTGCCGCGCCTGCGCGCGCCCGTGACGTATCCGGCTGCCGGTAACCGCCCGCGCTGATCACCGAACCCGGCTCATCCTCCCTCACGCGGCCGCATCGTGGACGGCGGCGCCGCGCAAGGAGCGGGACGAACCTTCCCGATCGTGCGGGCACGAGCACGCTGGAGGGCGCCGGGCGCGGATATCCTCAACGAGGCGAGGTGGGACGAAGAGGCCTTGTCGGGGGGCGCCCTCGGATGACCAAGTAATCTATCCTTCGTATTTTCAATTAATTAGACTGACCAGTTGACACTCCTCGATCGAGAGTGCTAATAATAACTATCGGGAGCCGGCACATGGCCGGCTTGCCTCCCTAGCTTTGAAATCCACTGAATCACTGGAGGATTCGGCCCATGAACATTCGTCCGCTCTACGATCGCATTGTGGTGAGACGCATCGAAGAGAAGGAACAGGTGCAGGGCGGGATCATCATTCCGGATACGGCCAAAGAGAAACCTCAGCAAGGTGAAGTCGTGGCTGTTGGTCGCGGCAAGCGCCTCGAGAACGGTACGTTGGTCCCGCTCGACGTTAAGGTCGGCGATCGCGTGCTGTTCGGCAAGTACTCGGGCAACGAGATCAAGCTCGACGGCGTCGAGTACTTGATCATGCGCGAGGACGAGGTTCTCGGCGTGATCGAGGGCGAGCCTGCCAAGGCGTAGTTTTTTTGCAATCAGGAAGGAGGATGGACGATGGCAGCCAAGCAGATTATCTATAGCGAAGCATCCCGTCAGGCGATTTTGCGTGGCGTCAACCAACTGGCCGACGCCGTGAAGGTGACCCTCGGTCCCAAGGGCCGCAACGTCGTGCTGGAAAAGAAGTTCGGCGGCCCCACGATCACCAAGGACGGCGTGACGGTCGCCAAGGAGATCGAGCTGAAGGATCCCTTGGAGAACATGGGCGCCCAGATGGTGCGTGAGGTCGCTTCCAAGACCTCGGACGTGGCCGGCGACGGCACCACCACCGCCACCTTGTTGGCCCAGTGCATCTACCGCGAGGGCGTGAAGGCGGTAGCGGCCGGCGCCAATCCGATGGCCATCAAACGCGGCATCGAGAAGGCGGTGGACGTTGTGGTCGAGGAGATCAAGAAACTCTCCAAGCCCGTCTCCGGCGAAATGATCGCCCAGGTGGCCGCCATCTCGGCCAACGGCGACATGAACATCGGGCGCATCATCGCCGACGCCATGAAGAAGGTGGGCAAGGACGGCGTGATCACGGTCGAAGAGTCCAAGACCATGCACACCGAGCTGGATACGGTCGAGGGCATGCAGTTCGATCGCGGTTACCTGTCGCCCTACTTCATCACCGATCCCGAGCGCATGGAGTGCGTGCTCGAGGATCCCTACATCCTGATCCACGAGAAGAAAATCTCCAACATGAAGGACCTGCTGCCGCTGCTCGAGCAGATTGCGCGATCGGGCAAGCCGCTGCTGGTCATCGCCGAGGAAGTCGAGGGCGAGGCCCTGGCCACCCTGGTGGTCAACAAACTGCGCGGCACGCTGAACGCTTGCGCGGTGAAGGCCCCCGGCTTCGGCGATCGGCGCAAAGCCATGCTCGAGGACATCGCCATCCTGACCGGCGGCAAGGCCATCATGGAGGAGACCGGGATCAAGCTCGAGGGCGTCCGGCTCGATGATCTCGGTCGCGCCAAGCGCGTCACGGTGGACAAGGATTACACCACGATCGTGGATGGCGCCGGCAGCCCCAAGGCGATTGAGGGCCGCATCAAGCAGCTTCGCGCGCAGATCGAGGAGACCACCTCGGATTACGATCGCGAAAAGCTGCAAGAGCGCCTGGCCAAGCTGGCGGGCGGCGTGGCTGTCATCCGCGTCGGCGCTGCGACCGAGACCGAGATGAAGGAGAAGAAGGCCCGCGTCGAGGACGCCCTGCACGCCACCCGCGCGGCCGTTGAGGAAGGCATCGTGCCCGGCGGCGGCGTCGCGCTGCTGCGCGCGTCGGCGGCCCTGGAGAACCTCAAGATGCAGGGCGACGAGCAGATCGGCGTGGACATCATCAAGCGCGCCTGCGAGGAGCCGTTGCGTCAGATCGTGGCCAACGCCGGCTACGAAGGCGCCATCGCCGTGGAGCGCATCAGGGCCAACGAAAACCCCAACTACGGCTTCAACGCCGAAACCTGCGTCTACGAGGACCTGGTCGCGGCCGGCGTGATTGACCCCACCAAGGTCGCGCGCACCGCGCTCCAGAACGCGGCCTCGATCGCGGCCCTGATGCTGACCACCGAGGCGCTGGTGGCCGAGATCCCTGAGAAGAAGAAGGAAACCACCGGTCCGTCCCATCACGACATGGATTACTGAGTCGCGCAGCCGCTCGATGCGGTTCGAGACTTTCGCGCCGCCCCGCCTCGTGCGGGGCGGCTTTTTGCTTTTTCGCATGGCCCGCCCATTCGCCGCCGCGCTGCGTTACCCTGAGCGCTGATGGCTGCCACTGGCCGGCTGCGCTCGTTGCGACGCCTGTTCGAGCCTCCTCTGCCTCTGATTCACAATCCGCGCGAACCGCGCGACGCGCCGCTGGGCCGCTGGAACCTCTACGTCGGCGGGGCCGGCGCTCGCACGCCCGGCTATGTCAATCTCGACCTGCTTCGTGCTCCCGGCGTGGACGTGGTGGCCGACGTTGAACAGCTCCCGTTTCCCGACGACCTCTTCCAGCGAATCGAGTGCGACGCCGTCCTCGAGCACGTCCGTAATCCTGAGCGAGCCATGCGCGAGATCGAGCGCGTGCTGGCGCCCGGAGGTCTGGCGCACATCGTCGTGCCGTTCTGTCACCCGCTGCACGAGCACCCGAAGGATTATCACCGCTTTACGCCCGACGCCTTGAGGCTGCTGGCCGGCGGCCTCCGAATCCGCGCCGAGGGATGGCGAACGGGCCCCACCGCTACGCTGCTCGTGATCGTCCTCGAGTGGGTCAAGATGTTGCTGCCGTGGCGCGCCTGGCGCGTGCTGGCTCACGGCATTCTCGGTTGGCTGCTCTTCCCCCTGCGGTATCTGGACCTGATCCTGCTGCGCTCCCCCAGAGCCGGGCGCATCGGCAACCACTACTACGTCTGGTTCGAGAAGCCTCAACGTTGAGCCGGCTCGAGCACCAGCCGGCGCCCCAGATTCTCGCGTATGGCCTGGCGACTGTAAACGAGCGGGGCGTAGCGTCCCTCCGCCCACAGCTCGAGCAGATCCACGTAATGCGGGCTGGAGGGCTGCCCTGACTGTCCGGGCGCGTTCGTAAACACCGCGCGGTCCCAATCCGCCAAGTCGAAAACATGGCGGTAGCTGGCGCCCGATTGTTGACGGAAATTGGCGCCGCCGGTCGCGTTCGGCGTATTGCCGTCGCCGCCGCGCTCGACCGGTCCTGCATCGAACAGCGCCCGGCGCTCGGCATCGGTCGAGAGTGGATGCCGGAACACGGCCACGTGCAGCTTGCCCCAGCGCCATGCCTTGATCTCGGGGCCTAACAGTTCGCGCCCTCTTTTGACGGCCGCCTCCAAGGCGCCGAGCAAGATCGCGGTGCGAACGGTCTCAGGCATCAAGGCCAGCCTGCCCAGGAGCGTATGCGTCGAAACGTTGCGCCGGATCAGATCCCGGGCCGGCGCGGGCGCCTCCGCTTCCGCCCATCGTCCCGGAATCTCGCGCAGCCACAACTGGAACAGCGCGGCCGCCGCGGAATCCCTGTGCAGAACGCAATCCCACGATTTCAGCAAGCGCACCGCGGGCGCATCCCGATCGGGCAGCCACGCGACAAGCTGCCGCGCAGGCAACGACGTTTCGTCGTGCTGAAGCCTCTCGTAATCGGCGATGGAGAAACGACCGGGTTTGCTCAGCACCTCGGCGATGCGCCGGAAACGGTAGGGCGCGGCGAACTCGTACCCCACCCGGTGCGGGTAGCCTGCGGGCAGGATGTTGTGATTCGCGGTCGCGATCCATCCCGCAGCGGGGTTCAACGATTGGGGCAACTCGCGGACGGGCAAAAATCCCTCCCATTCGTATTGCCCGTTGTGGCCGCTCACCGGCAACAGTCCGGTCCAGTTTCGGCGGACGGGAACCAGTCCGGCAGCGATCCAGCCGATGTTGCCGTCCACGTCGGCATAGACATAGTTCAATGCCGGCAGCTTGCACCGCTCGGCGGCCGCCAGGAACTCGCTCCAGTTCCGGGCGCGCGCCAGCGAGAGGCTGCCCATGTAGCCCGCCGTGCCCGGCTCGGCGCCGGCCCAGCGCAACGCGATCGCCCGCTGACTGGCGCGATCCTCCCAGATCACCGGGCCGTGGCGCGTGTACTTGAGCTCGACTTCCACGGCGGGCGCGCCCTTGACCGGAATGCGCTCCCGCTCAATGCGCATGGGGCGCCACTCGCCCCGATCAAGATAGCGGTTGGGATCTTCCGGATGCGTGCGCTCGACATACAGGTCGGCCTGATCAAAGCCGTCTATCGTGATGCCCCAGGCGATGCGCTGGTTGTGGCCGGTGGCGATGCCGGGTACCGCCGGCTCGCCCGCCCCAATCACATTCCAGCCCGGCGCGACCAGGTGCGTCACGTAACGCAGAGAGGGCATCAGCAAGGGGCGGTGCGGATCGTTGGCCAGCAGCGGCTTGCCACTCACGCTGCGCCGTCCGCTCACTACCCAGTTGTTGCTGCCTTCACTGCCATAAAAGACGGGTACGGAAACCGCGGCGCGCCACGTCGCCAGAACCTGAGGGCCAAGGCCGTTCAAGGACAGCTCCGGATCCAGTTCGATGCGCACCGGCGGATCCGGCGGCAGGTACCGCAAGGCCGCTTCCAGGCCCAGGCGGTCCACCAACTCCGCGCGCGCCATCTCCTGCGCCGCGTTCCGCGTCATCAGCAAGCCGGAAATGCGCAACAGACAATCCTCGGCGCGCCAGGGCCCGGGCCGGAAACCGAGCAACTGGAATTCGATCGGCAACCGGTCCCCGATATGCTCGATCCAGGCGTTGACGCCGCGCGCGAACGCCTCGCAAATCGTGCGCGCGTCCGGCGCGTAGCTTCGCCACTCGGCCTCCATGTCGCCGCGATAGCGCACCAGGCGCGCGAAGCGGTCGCGCTCGATGTAATCGGCGCCCAGCGCTTCCGCCAGCTCGCCGCGTCCCGTCCGGCGCCAGATTTCCATTTGATACAGGCGGTCCTGCGCCGCCACCAGGCCTTGCGCGAAGAACAGGTCCTCGGTGTTGGCGGCGAAGATGTGGGGCACGCCCCAGCGATCCCGCAGAACCTCGACCCGGGCCGAAAGACCTTTTACCTGGATGCGGCCTTCGATGGGAGACAACACCGCGCGGGCGCGATCGGCCAGCGATCCCGGCGATGCCGGCCCCACCAGCCCCCACCAAACCAGTCCGGTGAGCCAAAACATAACTTGACCTCCTTGTCAAGCCCCCCGATTCGCGCCGCCGCCACGCCCGAGGCCCAGCACGAGCATCCCCAGGAGGGCCGAAACCAGCGACGCCGTCAGAATGCCGATCTTGGCCTGCTGGTGCAGCAAAGTACCCTCCCCGTACGCCAGGACGGCAATGAACAGCGCCATCGTAAAGCCGATGCCGGCCAGCAAGCCCATCCCGTAAACGTGCTTCCAGGCGACGCCTTCAGGCAAATCCGCCCAGCCGGCACGGACCACCAGCCGGCTCGCAAGGAACACCCCGAGTTGCTTGCCGGCGAACAAGCCCAGGAACACTCCGCCCGCCACGGGGGTCGTCAGCGCCGCGAGCGTCACGCCCGAAAGGTCTACCCCCGCGTTGGCCAACGCGAACAACGGCAGGATGCCGTACGCCACCCACGGATGCAACGCGTGTTCGAGGCGCGTCAACGGCGCCTCGCATTCGCGTAAACAATACCGCAAGGCCTCCAGCGAGCGACCCGCAGCTTGTGAGTCTTGTGTGCGCGCATCCTGCAACCAGGCTTCAGCTTGCTCGATCAGCTCCGCCCGCGAGTACCGAGCCCGGGCGGGCACAGCCAGGGCCACGATCACCCCGGCGATGGTGGGATGAATACCGGACTTGAGAACCGCGAGCCACAAGAACACACCCGCAAATAGATACCAAGCGGCCGATCGGACACCCCGCGCGTTCATGATGGCGAGCACCGCCGTCAAACCGCCCGTCGCGGCCAGAGCCGGGACCGACAACTGACCCGAGTAAAATAACGCGATGACCAGGATGGCGCCCAGGTCGTCTATGATCGCGAGCGCGGTCAGGAACACGACAAGGCCGGAAGGCACGCGCCCGCCCAACGCGCGCAGACATCCCAGCGCGAAGGCGATGTCGGTCGCCATCGCGATGCCCCAGCCGCGACGAACCGACTCATCTCCACCGGCCACCAACAAAAAGATCAGCGCCGGCGCCGCCATTCCGCCCACGGCCGCAGCGACCGGCAGCCCCGCCTTGCGCAGCGAGCTCAGCTCACCCGCCACGAGCTCGCGCTTGATTTCCAGTCCCACCAGAAGAAAGAACACCGCCATCAACAAGTCGTTGATCCAGATCAGCAGCGGCTTGTTCAGCTCGAATCCGGGCGCCCCGATACGAACCGGGGTGGCCCAGATCTGCCGGTAGGACTCCTGCCATGCGGAATTGGCCCAGATCAACGCAGCAAGGGCCGCGATGGCCAGCAACAGTCCTCCCAGCGCCTCGGTACGGGCGAATGCCTCCACAGGACGGATCAACCACGCCGGCAAAGCGGCCCTGCGCACCATGTCCCGATTGTACGTGCATCAGCCCGAACCGCGCGCCGGGATCGCGATAGCATAGCAGCCATGAAGCCGCTCAGCGCACAACTCGGCGCGATCGCGCTCCTTGCCGCCTGCGGAATCGCCGGCGCCGAAACCTTCCGTCAACAGGTCCGAACTTCGTTCGATGCCGCCCACGGTCTGCCCTCAGCCGACGTGCGCGCCGTTGTCCGGACGCGTCCGGGCGTTGTCTACGCGGCGACCTCGGCAGGACTGGCGCGCTACGCAGAAGGCGCCTGGCGCCGGGTCGAGGCTTTTTCCGGTCCCGTGGAGGCCTTGGCCGCTGAGGGTGACGGGTTGCTCGTGGCGTTTCAAGGATTGCTCTGGCGACTTCAAGACGAAAAGCCGGTGCGCGTCGCTGCCTTGCCGCCGGGCGTCGCCATGCGTGGCCTCTCCTCCGGTCCTCCTGTGCTGGCTGCGACGGACCAGGGGTTGTACGAGCTGGTCGGCAATCGTTTCCGCCCCGCGGCAGCGTTGCTCGGGCAACTCGGCGCGCGGCGCGAGATCCGCCAGGTCGCCGCTGCGCCCGATGGCCGCATTGCCGTGGCCGCGGAGGCCGGCCTTTTCTTGCGCGATGCCGGGGGCCGCTGGCATCGCCTGTACCCGCGCCAAGGTCCGCGAAGCTGGGCCGCGGAGGACGCGCGCGGCGTGGCCTTTGATGCGCAAGGCCGGCTGTGGCTCGCCTGCCCTCAAGGCGCCGGCAGCCTCGACAAGGACTGGACCTTGTATACCGGCGAGGACGGCCTGCCTTACGACGACTTCACCACGGTCGCCGCGGGCGAACCCGGAGTTGTCTGGTTCGGCACGCATCGTGGCGCGATTCGCTTCGATGGCGCTAACTGGGAGTATCGTCAAGGCCTGCGCTGGCTTCCCGCCGATGAAGTCCGCAGCATCGCGGTCGCTCCCGAAGGCCATGCCTGGATTGCGACCGCGCAGGGCGTGGCCTTGATCGAGTTGCGTCCCATGACCTTGCGCCAGAAGGCGGCTTTTTTTGAGCAGGAAATTGACAAGCGGCACCGCCGGACGCCGTTCGGCTACGTGGACTCGGTCCGCCTGAAGCGACCGGGGGATACGAGCGAGTGGATTCAGCGCGACAGCGACAACGACGGCCTCTGGACAAGCATGTACGGTGCGGGCGAGTGCTTTGCTTGGGCGGCCACGCGCGATCCCGCGGCTCGCCGGCGTGCGCGGGCCGCTTTCGAAGCCTTGCGTTTCCTGGGCACGGTTACTCAAGGTGGCAAGCCCCCGGCGCGTCCCGGCTTCGTGGCGCGCACGATCCTGCCCGCCGACGGCCCCGATCCCAATCTGGTCTACACGCGCGAGCGCGACCAGCAGATGCGGGCGACGCGCGATCGGCTGTGGAAGATCCTCCATCCGCGCTGGCCCATGAGCGCCGACGGCAAATGGTACTGGAAAGCCGACACCAGCTCGGACGAGCTCGACGGCCACTATTTCTTCTATGCGCTTTACTACGATCTGGTGGCGGATAGCGCCGAGGAGAGGGAAGAAGTCCGCAAGGTGGTGACCGCCATCACGGATCATCTGCTGGCGCACGACTTCGCGATGGTGGATTGGGACGGCCTGCCCACGCGCTGGGCGGTCTTCACGCCGTCCAAACTCAACCAGGATCCCGACTGGCACGTCGAGCGCGGCCTCAATTCGCTGAGCATCCTGTCTTACCTGGCCGTGGCCGAGCACATGACGGGCAGCGGAAAGTATCGCGCCGCGGCGGAAAAGCTGATCCGCGAACACCACTACGCCCAGAATTTGCTGGTGCCCAAGATTCAGGCCGGTCCCGGCACCGGCAACCAGTCCGACGACGAAATGGCTCTGATGAACTTCTACAACCTGATCCGCTACGAGAAGGACCCCGGGCTGCGCTCCCTTTATTCCTTTGCGCTCTACCAGTACTGCCTGCTCGAGTTGCCCGAACTCAATCCGCTGTTCAATTTCATCTGCGCCGCCGGCCTGAAGGACGCAACCTACCGCACGCCTTTTGCCACCCTGAACCTGTGGCTGCCCGGGCCGTGGCGGGAGGAATCGCTCGATACCCTGCGAAGGTTCCCGCTGGACCGCGTGGACTGGCGACTCACCAACAGCCATCGCAAGGACGTCGTTGCCCTGCGGCTCGATCTGCCCGGCTCGGAACGCGCCGGACGTGGCTGCCGCCGAAACGGGAAGGTCCTGCCGGTGGACGAACGCTTCGTGGAGCATTGGAATCACGATCCCTGGCGGCTGGATCAGGGCGGGCAAGGGCTGGTGCTGGCCGACGGGGCCGCATTCCTGCTTCCGTATTACATGGGCCTTTACCACGGCTACGTGCGCGAATAAGTGCGGCGCGCCCTTACGACAGGGCTTTGCTACAATCGTGGGTTCGATGCCCAAGACCGAGCGGGAGCACCGCCAGGAGATCGTCGAGGTGGGCCGCTTGATCTGGCAGAAAGGCTGGGTCGCGGCCAACGACGGCAACATCACGGTGCGCCTGGATGAGGAGCGCGTGCTGGCGACTCCGACCGGCGTCTCCAAGGGCATGATGCACCCCGACGATCTGATCGTTTGCGATATGAACGGTCGCAAGCTGGTGGGACGTTTGGACCAGACGTCGGAGTTGGGCATGCACCTGACGATTTACCGGATGCGGCCGGACGTACGTGCGGTCGTCCATGCGCATCCGCCTGTAGCCACCGGCTACGCCGCAGCCGGCAGACCGCTCAATCTGGCCCTGCTGCCTGAAGTCATCATTGGGCTGGGTTGCGTCCCGCTGGCCGAGTACGGCTTGCCGGGCACGCCTGAGCTGACCCAGCCGATGATGCCGTATATCCCCAAATACGATGCGCTGCTGCTGGCCAACCATGGCGCCGTCTGCTACGGGCCGGACCTCTGGAAGGCGTACTTCCGCATGGAGACCGTGGAACATTTCGCGCGCATCTCGTTGGTGGCCGAGCTGGTGGGCGGGCCGCGCGTGCTGCCGAGAGAAGAAGTCGAGAAGTTGCTGGAGGCGCGCCGGCGGTACGGCATCCAGGCGAGGGTGCACGGGGAGCCGGGTTGCCCGCTGGTCGCCGAAGAAGTGGGCCTGGAAAGGTTTGTGCTTACGCGTGAAGAGCTGATCGCGCTGGTCAGCGAAGCTTTGCGCGCAACCGGAAAATCCTGATGGGAGGAGCGCCCGGCGGCCAAGCCTGCCGGTGCGCGGTGACGGAGCAACATGGGCGAAGCATTGGGAATGATTGAAACGCGCGGCCTGGTGGCGATGATCGAGGCTGCGGATGCCATGGTCAAGGCCGCCAAAGTGACTTTGGTCGGCTGGGAGAAAATCGGTTCGGGCTATGTGACCGCGCTGGTCCGCGGCGACGTGGCGGCGGTGCGCGCGGCGACGGATGCCGGCGCTGCGGCAGCCCGCCGGGTTGGCGAGCTCATCGCCGTTCACGTGATCCCGCGGCCGCACCCCAGCCTGGAAGACGTCCTGCCCATCGGCAAGAGCAACCAGGGCAAGTAAGACGTCGCGGCTGGGCAGGCAGTCATGATTCTGGCTCGCGTTGTCGGTACGGTAGTGGCCACGCGGAAAGACCCGCGTCTGGAGGGCAAGAAGCTGCTTGTCCTCAAGCCGGTAACTCCCGACGGCAAGGAAGAGGCCGGCTACGTAGTCGCCGTGGATACCGTGGGCGCAGGGTTCCGGGAAACCGTGATCGCGGTCTCGGGCAGCTCCGCCCGCATGGCCGAGGGCTGCCGGGACCGGCCCGTGGATACGGCCATCGTCGGCATCGTGGACACGGTGAGCCTGGACCGCAAGGAGTGACGCCTGTGTATCTGGGACGCGTGGTCGGCTGCGTCTGGGCCACCGTCAAAAACGCTTGTCTCACGGGACACCGGCTGCTCATCGTTCAGCCTGTGACGCCCGAGCTGGAGGACAAAGGTCGCCGGATCATCTGCACGGACTGGACCGGGGCGGGGGCCGGTGAGCTCATCTACTGGACACGCGCCCGCGAAGCCAGCTTTGCTTTCCTACCCGACGAGGTCGTAACCGACGCCACCATCGTCGGCATTGTGGACACGATTCACGTTGACCGCACGGCGGGCCGGCGCCAATCCGGCGAGGGAGGCGCTGCGTGCTGATCGCGCGCGTCATCGGCGAGTTGACCGCGACTCGCAAGCATCCCTCGCATGAGGGCCTGAAACTGCTGCTGGTCCAGCCCCTCGATCTGGATGGAAGCGACCGGGGCGACGCCGTAGTGGCAGTGGACGCCGTGCAAGCCGGGATCGGCGATCGCGTGCTCCTGACCACCGAAGGGTACAGCGCCTTCAGCAGCGTCGGCCGCCTTATGACTCCCATCGAAGCCGCTGTGATCGGGATCGTGGACGAGATCAATCTCAAAGGCGCTTGAGATCCGCGTGACTGCCGGCGGCAAATTCAATCTGAAAGAGGTGAACGAATGAACCGGAGATCTTTCCTGGCCACGACGATGGGGGCGGCCGCGGCGGCGGCCCTCGAGCGGCGCTTGCAGTGCGGCGCCGGTGGCGATTTCAAGATCCTGGCAATCACGGACCTGCACTATACGGCGGTTCCGGATACCCACGGCATTGCCCTCACCGAGCAGCTCATAGACGCAGAGAAGCCCGGTCTGGTCATCGTCACCGGAGACTGTCTTTCCGGCAAAGACTGCGAGTCGCCGGAGGCGGTCCGCAAAGCCATCGCCAACGTGGCCGCTGCCATGGAAAAGAAAAAGACGCCATGGGCCATCACCTTCGGCAATCACGACCAGGAGCACTTCCCGAAAACCGGGCTGAACAAGGACGCCGTGCTGGAAATGTACGCCGCGCACCCCCATAACCTGAATGGCGGTTACGTCCGCGGCCTTACCGGCGGCGGCAACAAATACATCCTCATCCGGGATTCCAAAGGATCCCGCCCGGTCTATTGCGTGTGGTTGCTCGATTCCAACGAATATATCACCGAAGGAAAGAACACTTACTACGACTGGATCCACGCCGACCAGATCCACTGGTACTACCGCACCTCCATCGAACTGGAAAAACAATACGGCGGCAAGATACCCGGCCTGATGTTCTTCCATATCCCCCTGCGTGAGTTCAACGAGATGGTCAACCAGGCCAAGATTATTGGCGCGCGGCACGAACCCGAGGCCCCCTCACCCATCAACAGCGGCATGTTCGCCGCCGTCCTGGAGCGGGGCGACGTCCGCGGCATCTATTGCGGCCACGACCACACCAACAATTACGTAGGCCGCTGGAAAGGCGTCGAGCTCGGCTACAACGGCTCGGCCGGGCACCGCGCCTATCCTCGCGTAGCGCCCGACGATCCCTCGAACGGCAAAGTGCGCGGCGGACGGGTCTTTCTGATCTCGGAGGGGCCCCCGGCCCGCCACAAGACCTGGATGCGCTTCAAGGACGGCTCGGTGAACTGGGAGTTCGAGTACGAGGCGTACTCCAGGTACCAGTTGGGGATTTGAGTTCATCACGGCAGGGACAAGCCCGGGAATGTCGAGTCCGACCGGCCGGCTCCAAATCCTTCCGAGCTGGCCGGTTCCCACGTAAGCACGCCTCGGGACGCCCCCCGAGCGCATTACCCCACCCCCCCGAGCCGCAAGAACCCTTGCTCGTGCCGAATCAGACCTGTAAAATCAGGGTGGGCGCTTGCGGCCCGCGGGAAATCAATCAGAGGGCAACCGCCATGCGCGTTTTCGCAACTACATTCTGTTTGTTGGCTCTCGGCGCCGGCTCAGCTCTGGTTGGACAGGAGCTCGGCCTGCGAGAATACCTTCGCCGGCTCGACAGGGCGCCCGGCCTCACCATCGAACAGAAGATCGAGCACTTGCACAGCCGGGGCGTAACCCTGAGCGAACGGGGGCTGAACGAACTGCGGATGGCATCCGGCTCGGCGCTGCGGTCCCGGGATAACCAGGCCGAAACGTCGCGTTGGTACACGACCTCACCCCGCGCGTTCGGTAGCCTGAGCTCGCTCGATACCTACACCGTGAAGCCGCGTCCTTGGGGCGGATACCGGATTGAAAACGACCTGGATCCGCTGGAGAGCTACACCATCAGGCCGCGCGCGCTGGGCGGATACCGGATCGAAAGCGATCTGGACCCGATGAACAGGTACACCGCGAAACCCCGGCTCGGCGGCGGTTACCGGATCGAAAGCGACCTGGACCCGATGAAAAGCTTCACCATGCGACCTAGGCTCGGCGGAGGATACCGCATCGAAAGCGATTGGGACCCGATGAAAACCTACACCGTACGGCCCCGGTTCGGCGGAGGCTTCCGCATCGAGAACGATCTGGATCCGCTTGACAGCTACACCGTGCGCCCGCGCTTTGGGGGCGCCTACCGCATCGAAAGCGATTTTCGGGGACGCCGACGGTAAGGCTCCTGTCGCGGTCGGGGCTGCCCGGACAGCCGAACCCGTCAAAGCCGACCCGGCCTGCTCACCGTTTCTTCTGCGTGATGCTGAGGCCGCGGCCCAGGGCGGTCTCCGAACGGCGCTGCACCTCGACCCGGCCGAATCCGGTAAACGGTGGGATCAATCCTCGGCAAAGAAGTGCGGCCTCAGTTCACTTTCCGGTACGTAGCGGAGCGCCTGCCGAAAAATCGCGCGCAGCGTTGCTTTGTGTCCGCAGCTTCGGCATCAGGCCGCAGCGTCCAGCTCCAGGGTGGCGAGGATCGTGGGGTTGTTCACGAATCCGAGCTCGGCCAGATCCTCCCCTTGAAGATGTAGAGCGATCGCCTCTCGGATGTTTGCCGCCAACTCGTCCAGCGTAGGGGCTTCGGTCACCACCGGCAGATCCAGGCACTCGGCCACGTACTGCGTCTCGCCTCTCAAGAGTAAGCGTCAGACCAACCGCATTCTTGACCAGTCGGGGGTTGATGCCGAGCGGAAGGCGTGACCCAAGAACCTGTCAACTCAACTCTCAAGCGCCGCAGCCGCGCCAAAGTAAGTCGTCTCGTTGATGAGTACTTGAGTATAGGGCGGCAGTTTCCCAAGCTTACCGAGCGTTGTCCGCGGCGGGGCCGCTGCGAGGGCGGCGCGGGCGCTGGAAAAGCCGTTGCTCCAGTGCTTGGTGGAGCGGAACAAGGGTTCCGCGCCGTTTATCAGGGTGGCCAGTACAGGGCTCATCCTCGGCCAGGTTGCCCGATTCAGTAGACGTCTTCTTAATTCAGGACACTGGACAATCAGAGCTGGGCTCGAAAGACCAGCCAGCCTCCCACATACAGGCCGTGTGCGTTACGGTGCAGAACGCCACCCCTTCGTATGTGGTGCACATGAAATTGTAGGCGTCGCTCAGGCAATTGCCGAACTCGCTCCTCGACCCCCCGATGTAGTAGCAATCCATCGGCCACCAGTTAGAGGCCGTTGACCCCACGCGACAAAGCAGGGCCAGCCCGAGGGCAAGAGCGCCCAGCCTCGCAAGAGATGGCAAGAAACCACTTTTCATCGCTCTGACACTTTCCCCAACCTTACTTCCTATCGCAGCAGCTCCCCGCTCTTGGCTCGCCCGGGCCCAATTGCCCGGCGCCGACAAATCCAATCGGCCCGGTGACAGTTCCACTCGGGGCCACCACGAACGCCAGTGCCGCCTTGACTCTCACAGGCCTGCCGTCCACGACAAAAGGCCGGAACCTCCACTTCCTGATGAACGGCTCGTAGTACGTCAGAACTGCTTCCCCGCCCGGCCGCGCATGTATGGCGTCAACGGCGCCCGACTCGTTGATCTCTATGCTCAAGGTCACCGGCACGTTACCAGTGCCCGGGGCCAGCCGAAGGCTCTCGGAAGGCAACTCATAGCGAATCAGATGCGACTTCAAGCCGGCGACAGTTGCGACGTATCTGTTTCCTGGAAGGGTGACCACATCTCCCTTGGCTTGCTTGACTTCGGGGGGCATCCCCAGTTGAAGCAGGTAGCCCAAGACCGTCGCGGGTTTGGCAACTACTTTGCCGTTGTGGAGCATAAAGCCATCGCCGACCGGGAGGGTTGCCACAACACCTGCGGAAGACCGCACGGTGACATTGGTCCCCGCAGGCGCCCATATCAACAAAATCAGCGGCCCGCCGGATCCGACCACGCCGCGCAGAGCGACGCGGCCACGGCTGATCTCCAGATTCCCACGCGGCAAGTTCCTGATCCGCTCGACCACGCGGCCCGGCAACCTTTTATCTGGCGGCGGTTCCATGTAACTCGCCTCTCCCGCAACCAAGCGCGGCCGCTCGTTATCGGCCTTCACCTCAAGGATCCAGTCACTAACGCCCGTTAGCTCTCCCAAGTCCACGAGCAGGGAGCCTTCCGGTTTGGGCAGTTGGATGAAATCGAAGTTCCAAGTGGTCTGGTGCCGGAAGTGAGCTGGGGGTGACGCCTGCTCCGCACACAGACGTGCGCCACTAGCGACGAACACCGCGGCTACCAGCCACCCTGACCATGACTTCCACGCCATACTCTCACCTCCCTTTCCTTGCCGGGCCGGCCACCCTGCCGTCAGCCCCCATGCTGCCAGCAGTGCACCGCCAAGCCCAACCCGGATTCGCACAACCAACTGTTATAAATGCATGTCACGTCGTTGTCGCATTCAAGGTAAAAGAAACGGAAGGTACACCCTTCGGTGGTATACGCATCGTAATCGGTCCACATGCAGTCTGCCGCACTCGCCGCCCCCGCGATGAGCAAAATCACAGCAACCATCACAACATGACGCCACCTTCCCATTTGACCCAGCCTTCCACGTTCAATTCTACCCCCCAACAGCGGCTGTCAACAGAAAAAAGCAGGACTTTCCCCAAAATTTTCGGGCCTTGGTCGCAAACCCTTGCAAAACAGGGCCATGAACCCTCCGGCAAGTGGTCGGCGCTACACGCCGGCACCGGAACCCGGGAGAGTGCCCACAAAGGCGGCTGATGCGGCGTCTCGGAGCGTCTACGCGGAGCTTGGCGAGACGTTAACCAGCCCTTTTTCAATGGGTTACACACTCAGCTTCAGTCTTTAGGCGAACTCGGAGCGAGAGCGGAGCCCTGAAAAGCCCGCTGCCGGCGGGCTTAAATCCGTTGAACGGACAAAAATGCGGAAAATCCCGAAAAGACGAGCTGACAAAACGGATAAAGGGGGGAACTCACAAAAGGGGGTGGCAACCGTGCCCCGACAATGCGTCGCTGGCGATCCGGGGCGCCGGTCACGAACGTCCGCGAGGGAGATTGGAGGGGATTCCATACCACCTTTTCCATCGTCAGCTCCGGGAGTCCGGGTAGCTTCTACAGCCATAACAGTTGCTAGCGAGGAGGCGCCGTTTGGTGCACAAAACAAGAAAGGAACGTCTCCGATGAAGCATATATTGGGTGGTGGCCGCGTTGATCGCGATGGGAACCGGCGGGCAATACGGTATGGATTGCACGCCCCATTGCGATCCCAATCACGGAGCGGACTGGACTTGCGGGAGTTGCGGGTGCGCTTGGCTGGACTTCATTTATGGCTGTCCGCTTTGGCTTTGCAGCCTTTACGTTCAGCTATGCGGATCGGAGGAGATGTCGGGAATCTGGAGTTGCTACTGAGGATAGGATGATGGACAAGGAATTGAAGAGGGCAATGTCATGAAAAAGCAGGGTTTTGCCGTGGCCGTCCTGCTGGTGGCGACCGCGGCTGGACAATCACCCGCCGGCTGCCAGGGATGCACGCCGGGCTCTGGTGTCGTCACCACAGGGAAGTGGCGGGTGCCGATTCGGACAGTTCAGCTCAAGGCGGATGTCTTGGCTGTCAATCTGAAGCAAGTCCGTGGTGTTTCCTGGCGGCTTGCGGTGTCTGTCAAGGAAGGTGACCCCAAGGTCGCGAAACTGCAAGTTGCTGAGCTCGAGATGAGTGAACCGGCGGCGGGCAGGCCGCCTCTCCCTGTGGCCATCAGGAGCTACTAAGACGCCGAGGTTTCGGTGAACCCCGGCTCGGTCGAGGTTTGGGCTCGCCCTGCAAGAGGCTCGCACAGGCTGGTCGTGTATGTGGAACTTCCTAAGCCGGCAGTTGTTGAGCTGACAGCGGACGAGCGCACGATCGCCCGGGCCCTGGTGACGGATTCGGTGTACGTTGCCGACGGCGAAATTGTTCGGGAGAGGGTGGTGGGGTTCGCTGCGCTTCTATCGAGGGCGGCGTTCCCGGTCAAAGCACTGCCGCCGGGTCTGCAACACTTAGGTGGGGGGGTGTACTACGCACCTCCCCCGGAGCTGGTCAAGAACCTGGTGCAGGTCATTAGGCCAGCGCCGTACCCAGGCGGGGACCTGCCGGACGGGTCCACTATCTCGCTCCTCCTGACGATAGGAACTGATGGCGAAGTCAAGGAAGTTGTCGCGTGGCGGGGCGATCCTCGGCTTGTGGAGCACTGCCGGCAGGCTGTGCTTTCCTGGCGGTTCGAGCCGTTTCTGGTCAATGGGTCACCCGTCCCTGTCCGGGCCAGTGTTGTTATGACCGTGGATGCACGCGGCAATATCGGCATACCAATGTTCGGCGCACAATGACCCTGGGCCTCCGCGGGTTGACGCCTTGGCCGCTCATCCTGGTCGCTCCCGCTTTCGCTGCGTCAGAAGCTGCTAACATCGCCGAGCGCCTGGGCTTGGCTTTGTTCAGGTCGGTGTCGCACGGACCACTGCTCGGCGCCGCCGAAGCCGCCCGGCACTTCGACCTTCAGCGGATTTTGCTGGTTCATGGTCTGTTCGGCCTCAACCTGCTGCCAGCTTCCTTCCTCGTGAGCGTCTGTCGGACTCCTCCGGGTAGAACGCGACGCAACTTCACATGACTCCCCCGTTGGGTAACCGGCTTGAAGCCGAAGCCAGCGAAGATGCGGAGCAGATCCTGCCCCGTCAGTGTCCGCAGCTTCGGCATCAGGCCGCAGCGTCCAGCTCCAGGGTGGCGAGGATCGTGGGGTTGTTCACGAATCCGAGCTCGGCCAGATCCTCCCCTTCCAGATGCAAAGCGATGGCTTCCCGGATGTTTGCCGCCAGCTCGTCTAGCGTAGGGGCTTCGGTCACCACCGGGAGATCCAGGCACTCGGCCACGTACTCGGTCTCGCCTCTCAAGATGCGCACGTGAATGGTTCGCTTCACCGTTAACCGGGCCTGTCGCTCACATGGTACCGCAACCGCACGCGCGATACCGGCTCGATTTCTGCCACGCTTTCGCATTTCGCTCATCGGGCAGCACGGGTGACCCGGCTCACTGTGACCTGTACCTTCGCCAGTTGCAAGTGCTCGAATCCGGCCTGCTCACCGTTTCTTCAGCGTGATGCTGAGGCCGCCGCCCTGCATGTAGAAAACGGTTTCCAGGTTGGGATCGCTGCTGACCCGGCGCACGTAGTCATCGGCCATATTCACGTTG
>Ga0197142_1001542_pt1 | contig 20966 bp, 21 predicted proteins | sample GBS60_MetaG_FD_148614 | JGI IMG/M metagenome (GOLD analysis project Ga0197142, IMG submission 148614) | Sediment microbial communities from Great Boiling Springs, Gerlach, Nevada, United States - GBS 60_MetaG | ecosystem: Environmental > Aquatic > Thermal springs > Hot (42-90C) > Sediment... | reverse complement strand
CTCCCCCCTCCTGCCCAGCCCCGGGTCTGGGAGAATCAGAAAAGGGCGTGGCCGGGAAGGGCCCGCCGGCCCTCCCCTTCCCCCAGAGCAGCCGGCGCCCTCCTGCCTTCGGCCACCTCAACCCCCCTGAGACGCTCCCGGGGTCAGCCCGGCCGGCCTGCAGGCGGCCTGGGGGAAAAGAATCCTCCCCTTCTGCCCCCCTCCCCTTGCGGCGTTCAGGGTCACCTGGACCCACCGGTCCCTGGACACATGGATACCCGCCCTGCAAGCAGGCAGGCTCCCTCCGTCCTGGAGTCCTTGGGCAAGACCCCTCCCCCCATCCGGGAGGATGAGGTAGTCCCCACGCGGTGATGCCGCATTTTCGGTTACCCGGAGGGTGCGGCCCCAGGCCCCTTCCCGGGACGGGGACCCACGCCTTCGTCCTCCAAGTCTAGACTTCAGGTGAAGTATGGGCGAAAGCAGCCGGATCAGGCACCGGGAGGCGCCTCTCCCCTAAAACCGGGCCTCCGCCTTGAGGATGCAGGCGTCGCCGTTTCCTTTCACGGGGTTGCGGTCGTAGTGTTCCCAGCCTTCCAGCTCCTGGGCCAGGAGCTTCAGCACCCGGCCAGAGGGGGTGGTGGTTTCCAGGAGATGCCCCGTCAGGAGGGAGCCGTGGCTGGCACTCTGCGGGGCCGGGCCGGCGCAGCCGGCCAGAAGGAGAAAGAGCATGGCTGCATGTGTCCATCCGAACCGTGTTCTCATGATCCCACCCTTCCGTGGCGCCGGTTCCCGGGCCTGAAAGCTGCCATGCCCGGACCGACGGTGAGGTAACCAAAGTTTTGCAAGGGGTGTGCCGCCCTCAGGGGCAGGTTGGGATTCGGATGGCTGAGGAAAAATACTTCGGGGCCACTTCGCCCGGGGCGGAAAGCCGGAAGGATCTGCCTCCCGTCCCGAGGTGGCCCCATTTTACCAGAGGAAAAAATTTCCTCCCAAGAAAAAATTTTGCCTGGCGCTCAGAGGGCGTCCGGAGCGGTGATGGTGCCCGCCACCGCCGAGGCCGCGGTCACCGCCGGGTTGGCCAGATAGACCTGGGAGGTGGGATGCCCCATGCGGCCGGTGAAGTTGCGGTTGGTGGTGGCGATGGCCACCTCCCCCGGGGCCAGGATGCCCATGTGGCCCCCCAGGCAGGGCCCGCAGGTGGGCGGGCTGATGACCGCCCCGGCCTCCAGGAAGATGGCCAGCAGACCCTCTTCCAGGGCCTGGCGGTAGATGAGGGGCGTGGCCGGAATGACGATGAGGCGCACCCCCCTGGCCACGGTGCGGCCTTTCAGCACCCGGGCCGCCAGCCGCAGGTCCTCCAGGCGCCCGTTGGTGCAGGAGCCGATGACCGCCTGATCGATGCGGATGCCCCGGGCTTCCGAAACCGGGTGGACATTCTCGGGGGAGGGGGGAAAGGCCACCAGGGGTTCCAGCCGGCTGACGTCATAAGTGCGGGTGAAGGCGTAGGGCGCATCGGGGTCGCTCTGGTAGAGCCGATACGGCCGCAGGGCCCGCTCCCGGACATAGGCCAGGGTGGTGTCATCCGGCGCCATGATGCCGTTTTTCGCCCCCGCCTCCACCGCCATGTTGGCCATGGAGAAGCGCTCCGCCATGTTCAGGGCGCTGATGGCCGGGCCCACAAACTCCATGGCCATATACCGGGCCCCGTCCACCCCCAGATCGCCGATGGTATGTAAAATCAAATCCTTGCCCGTCACCCACTCCGGACACACCCCCTGATACTCCAGGCGGATGGACTCCGGCACCTTGAACCAGGCCTCGCCGGTGATCATGGCCGCGGCCAGATCCGTGGAACCCACCCCGGTGGCAAAGGCCCCCAGCGCCCCGTAGGTGCAGGTGTGGCTGTCGGCGCCGATGATGAGGTCCCCCGGAACCACAATGCCCTTCTCCGGCAGGAGGGCGTGTTCCACTCCCATCTCCCCCCCGTCATAGAAGTGGCGCAGGCCCTGCTCCCGGGCGAACTCCCGGAGGATCTGGCACTGGATGGCGGAGGGGATGTCCTTGTTGGGCGCGAAGTGGTCCGCCACCAGCACCACCCGCTCCGGATCGAAGACCCGCTTGGCCCCCGACTCCCGAAACTCCTTGATGGCGATGGGCGCGGTGATGTCATTTCCCAGGGCGATGTCCACCTTGGCCAGGATCAACTCCCCCGGCTCCACATACTCCCGGCCGCAATGCGCGGCCAGGATTTTCTGGGTGATGGTCTGCGGTTTGGCCATGATCTGCTCCTGTGTCGGTTCTGCGGGGAGGGCAGGGCTTTGACGCCAGCTCTCCCCTATCCCCTACAGCTCCTCGGGCCGGGTCAGTTTGGGCCCCATCTCCTTGGAGAATTTCAGGCGGTTGAGGCCGTTGATGTAGGCCCGGGCGCTGGCGGTGACGATGTCCGGATCCACCCCCTGGCCGGTGACGGTATAGCCGTCATCCTCCAGGCGCACGGAGACTTCGCCCAGGGCCTCGGTGCCCCCGGTGATGGAGCTCACCGAGAACTTCAGCAGCCGGGGCTTGAGGGGCGCCAGGCGGGTGATGGCCTTGTAGGTGGCGTCGATGGGGCCGTCCCCGAATTCACTCACCGTCTTCACTTCGCCCCCCACCCTCAGCTTCACGGTGGCGTTGGGCTTCACCATGGTGCCGGTGAGGACCACCAGCTCCTCCAGCTTCAGGTATTCGGGCACCGATTTGTAGATCACCTCGGTCTCCACCAAAGAGACCAAATCCTCGTCGAACACCGTCTTTTTGCGGTCCGCCAGGTCCTTGAAACGGGCAAAGACCCGGTTGAGGTCCTCGTCGTTGAGATAGAAGCCCATCTCCTGGAGCTTGGCCTTGAAGGCGCTGCGGCCGGAGAGCTTCCCCAGGGGCAGGCTGGACTTTTTGATCCCCACCGCCTGGGGGGTCATGATCTCGTAGGTGCTGGCCTCCTTGAGCACCCCGTCCTGGTGGATGCCGGACTCATGGGCGAAGGCGTTGGCCCCCACGATGGCCTTGTTGGGCTGCACCACCACCCCGGTGAGCTTGCTCACCAGGCGGCTGGTGGGGTAGAGGTACTGGGTGACGATGCCGGTCTCCAGCCCGAAAAGATCCTTGCGGGTGGCCAGGGCCATGACGATCTCCTCCAGGGAGGCATTGCCGGCCCGCTCCCCGATGCCATTGATGGTGCACTCCGCCTGGCGGGCGCCGTTGGCGATGGCCGCCAGGGTGTTGGCCACCGCCAGCCCCAGGTCATTATGGCAATGCACCGAGACCACCGCCTTGTGGATGTTGGGCACGTTCTCCATGAGATATCTGATCTTGGCCCCGAATTCATGAGGGATGGTATAGCCTACGGTGTCCGGGAAATTCACCGTGGTGGCCCCGGCGTCAATCACCGCGGTGAAGACCCGGGCCACATACTCCAGGTCGCTCCGCCCGGCATCCATGGCGGAGAACTCCACATTGGAGCAGTACCGGGCGGCGTGCTTCACCGCGGCCACCGCCTGCTCCAGGACCTCCTCCCGGGTCTTCCGGAGCTGGTACTTCAGATGGATGTCGGACGTGGAGATGAAGGTGTGGATGCGGGGGGCGGTGGCCTCCTTCAACGCCTCCCAGGCGGCGTCGATATCCTGGAAGTTGGCCCGGGCCAGCGCCGCCACCTGACAGCCCCGGATCTCCCGGGCCACCGTCTTCACCGCCTCAAAATCCCCTCTGGAGGAGAAGGGGAACCCCGCCTCGATGACATCCACGTTCAACAGCTCCAGCTGGCGGGCGATCTGCAGCTTTTCCTCCACATTGAGGCTGGCTCCGGGGGTCTGCTCGCCGTCCCTCAGGGTCGTATCAAAGATGATGACTTTGTCCGGCATGGGTCCACCTCCTCTTCCGGCTTGACAATATACCAGGACCGGGACTGCTTGTCACAGCCCGGAAGGATCGACAAACAGGTGTCAGGAAAAACGGGGACAGGGCCGACGCTCAGGCGCCGGCTAAAGGAAGGAGGCCCGGCAGGGCCACCCGCCGCAGGGCGGCGGGCTTCCGGCTCCTTAAAGAGGCTGGGGGAAACGAAACGAGACTCATTAATTGATATTCTCTGATTTCATTTGCATTTTCAAGTCCCTGGCGCCCGGCGGGAGCCTGTCCCGGGATCCCGCCGGGCCCGGTCCGGGCGGAGGGGCGGCAGGGCCCGAACGCTCCGCCCCGCCCCTACGGACTGCTGGGGGTGGGAGCCTCCTCCTCCGGCGGGGTCTCCGGCACCGACGGCCGCCGGGAGTAATAAAGATAGGTGCTGTAAGCCCCCGAGGCCAGATAGAGGAGCATAATGGGGAAACCCACCAGCTCCGGTGCCGCGGCGATGACCACGAAGAGGAGCACCAGCGCCACCAGGGTCTGGAAGGGGTGGCGGGTGAAGAGCTCCGGCTTCTTGAAGCTGAAGAACTTGAGGTTGCTCACCATGAGGAAGGAGAGCACATAGATCATCACCAGGACGAACTTGTGCTTCTCCGGGGCCCACTCCCCGATCTGATAGTAAAAACCGATGCAGGTGGCCACCACCATGGCCGCCGCCGGGATGGGCAGACCGTTGAAGTAGCGGGGGTCCATGGAGCCGCTTTGGACATTGAAGCGGGCCAGCCTGAGGGCCCCGCAGACCACAAAGAGGAAGGCCGCCACCCAGCCGAAGCGGCCGAAGGCCTTCAGGGCCCAGAGGTACACCAGCAGGGCCGGGGCCACCCCGAAGGCCACCAGGTCCGAGAGGGAATCATACTGCACCCCGAAACTGGAGGTGCTCTGGGTCATGCGGGCCACCCGGCCGTCCAGCCCGTCCAGGATGAGGGCCACGAAGATGGCCCAGGCGGAGGCCAGAAAGCGCCCCTCCATGGCCGCCACAATGGCATAAAAGCCGGCAAAGAGGCTGCCCGTGGTGATGAGATTGGGAAGCAGGTACGCCCCCCGGAATTTCTTCCGATCCTTCTTCTTTTTGCGACGCCGGAAGGCCATGATGCTCTCCTGTGGTTAGGGGCCCGGGGCCCCTCTTCCGCCTCCCCTGGGGGCGGGTTGGGGGTCAGGGCGACAGGTTGCGGTTCTTTCTCCGCCCGGGTCCATACTTCACGTGTCACCCCTCCCCAGCTTCCCCTCCCGGGGAAACCTTCTGCCCGGACCGCCAGCGGGCCACCGGGGTTTCGCCGGCGGTGAGGCGGTCCCCGGTGCGGGCCAGAATCTCACATTCCCGGGGCAGATACACATCCACCCGGGAGCCGAAGCAGATCATCCCCAGGCGCTGACCCCGGGTGAGCCGGTCCCCGGGCCGGACGGCGGGGAGGATGCGCCGGGCCAGAAGGCCGGCGATCTGGACCACCTTGAGGCGGGCGCCGGAATCCGTGGTGAGCACCGTCACCTGGCGCTCGTTGGCGGTGTCCGCCTCTTCCCGGAAAGCCGCCAGGAAGCGGCCGGGAACATGCCGGCTCGTGACCACCGTGCCGGCGGCCGGGGACCGGTTGACATGCACATCAAAGAGATTCATAAAGGTGGCCACCCGCCAGGCAGGTCCCACCTCCTCGTCCAGAAGCCGGTCCACCCGGATGACCCGCCCGTCCGCCGGGGCCACGATGGCCTCTTCGTCGGCGGGGGGGTGGCGCTCCGGATCCCGGAAAAAAAAGGCGAAGAAGGCCGCCGCGGCCAGGGCCAGGAAGGCGGTTTTGGGCCAGCCCAGGGCCAGGGCCGCAAGTCCGGCACCCAGGGAGACCAGGATAAAGGGGTAGCCCGCCCGGGCCAGGGGCAGAAGCCTTCCCGCAGGGGCCTTCTTCATACCGCCCATCCGACGCCCGCGTCAGCGCTTCAGCCAGGACATCATGCCCCGGAGCTTCTTGCCCACCTCCTCGATGGGGTGCTGGGCCTCCAGCCGCCTCAGGGCATTGAACACCGGCCGCCCGGCCTGGTTTTCCAGGATCCACTCCTTGGCGAACTCCCCGGTCTGGATCTCCTCCAGGATGAGGCGCATCTCCTCCCGGGTCTCCTCGGTGATGATGCGCTTGCCCCGGGTGTAGTCGCCGAACTCGGCGGTGTCGGAGACGGAGTAGCGCATGTAGCTGAGGCCGCCCTGATAGAAGAGGTCCACGATGAGCTTGAGCTCGTGCAGGCATTCAAAATAGGCGATTTCCGGGGCATAGCCCGCCTCCACCAGGGTGTCGAAGCCGGCCTTCACCAGCTCGCTGACCCCGCCGCAGAGCACGCACTGCTCCCCGAAAAGATCGGTTTCCGTCTCCTCCCGGAAAGTGGTCTCCAGGACCCCGGCCCGGGTGGCGCCGATCCCCTTGGCGTAGGCCAAGGCGGTAGCCAGGGCCTGCCCGCTGGCGTCCTGGTGCACCGCCACCAGGGCGGGGACACCGGCGCCCTTTTCGTATTCGCTGCGCACCAGATGCCCCGGACCCTTGGGGGCCACCATGACCACATCGATCTGGGGGTCCGGGAGGATCTGACCGTAGTGGATGTTGAAGCCGTGGGAGAACATCAGGGTTTTGCCGGGGGTGAGGTGGGGCTTCAGGTCCTGCTCGTAAATCCGGGCCTGGACATGATCCGGGGTGAGGATCTGCACCACCTGGGCCTGGGCCGCGGCCTCGGCGGCGCTCACCGGCTGGAAGCCGTACGTCAGCGCCAGTTCGTAATTGGGGGTGCCGGGCACTTCGGCCACCACCACCTCCACCCCGGAGTCCCGGAGGTTGAGGGCCTGGGCATGCCCCTGGGAGCCGAAGCCGATGATGGCCACCTTCCTGCCGGTGAGCACCGCCAAATCCGCGTCCGCGTCGTAAAAAATCCTGACCGCCATGCAGGCTCCTTTCCTTCGGCCGAAATTTATGGTCAAAAACCGATAATGCGGTCCGCTTTTTCCATCCGCTCCTGAAGGAAGTTGATCAGCTCACCGGCCTCCCCCCGTGGACGGCCATGCATTTCCCTCAGGCGGAGAGGGCGCCCTCGCTGAGGACAAAGAGCTTGGCCTGCTCTGACACCGGGAATTGCGGGCTCTCCCCGGCACCCAGGTTCGTGGCCGCCCCGTTCAGGAAAATGGGGACCGCTCCCCTTCCGGTAACAGAAAATTGCCCAACCGCCGGGCTTCCCTGGAATTTCCGGATCCGGCAGAAAGGGCCGGTGACCCTTTACTCCTTCTTGGCCCGCTGGATGGCCAGGGTGCCGGAACGCACGATGTCCAGGATCCCGTGGGTCTTGAGCAGGCTCAGGACCGCCTGGATCTTTTCGTGATTGCCGGTGATCTCCAGGGTATAGGTGGTGGGGGAGACGTCCACCACCCGGCAGCGGAAGATGTCGGCGATGCGCAGGACCTCGGCCCGGGACTTGTCCTCGGCCTTGACCCGCACCATGGCCATCTCCCGCTCCACGTGGTCCAGCTCGCTCAGATCCACCACCTTCTGGGTGTTGATGAGCTTGCGGAGCTGCTTGATGATCTGCTCGATGATCTGCTCATCCCCGGTGGTCACCAGGGTGATGCGGGAGGTGGCCGGGTCCATGGTCTCGGCAACGCACAGGGATTCGATGTTGAAGCCCCGCCCGGAGAAGAGTCCGGTGACCCGGGAGAGCACCCCGGGCTGGTTGTCCACCCAGACGGAGATGGTATGGCGACGGTTCTTCTTGGCGGCTTCCATGGGTCGGTCTCCTCAGGCCAAGAGCATTTCGTGGGTGGCCTTGCCCGGGGGCACCATGGGGAGAACGCATTCCTCCCGATCCACCACAAAGTCCATGATCACCGGGCGGCGGATTTCCATGGCCTGGCGGATCACCGGCTCCACCTCCTCGGGCTTGGTGGCCCGGAGGCCCACCGCGCCGAAGGCCTCGGCCACCTTGACAAAGTCCGGCTGGGCGGTGAGATCGGTGGCGCTGTAGCGCTTTTCATAGAGGAGCTGCTGCCATTGCCGCACCATGCCCAGGTAGGCGTTGTTCAGGATGGCGATCTTCACCGGCAGGTTGTTCTCCACCACGGTGGCCAGCTCCTGGATGTTCATGAGGATGCTGCCATCCCCGGCGATATCGATGACAATGGCGTCGGGCTTGGCCACCTGCACCCCCATGGCGGCGGGGAAGCCGTAGCCCATGGCCCCCAGACCCCCGGAGGTCATCAGCTGCCGGGGCCGCTTGAACTTGAAGAACTGGGCGGCCCACATCTGGTTCTGGCCCACCTCGGTGGTGATGTAGGCATCCCCGCCGGTGACCTCCCAGAGCTTCTCCACCACGAACTGGGGTTTGATCACCTCTTTGGACTTCTTGTATTTCAGGGGGTGTTTGCGGTCCCACTCCCGGATGCGCCCCAGCCATTCCTCCCGCAGGGCGGCCCAGTCCCGGGGCTCCTCCCGTTTCAGGAGGTTGTTGAGCTGGTGCAGGGCATCCCGGCAGTCCCCCACGATGGGGATGTCCACCACCACGTTTTTGCTGATGGAGCTGGGGTCGATGTCGATGTGGATGATCTTGGCCTTGGGCGCAAAGGCGTCCAGGCGGCCGGTGACCCGGTCATCGAAGCGGGCCCCCACGGCGATGAGCACGTCGGAATTGGCCACCGCCATGTTGGCGCAGTAGGTGCCATGCATGCCCAGCATGCCCATCCACAGGGGATGGGTCCCCGGGAAGCCCCCCAGGCCCATGAGGGTGCTGGTCACCGGGATCTGCAGGGCCTCGGCGAACTTGATGAGCTCCTCGGAGGCGTTGCTGTGGATGATGCCGCCGCCGGTATAAAGCACCGGCTGCTTGGCCTCCAGGATGAGATCCAGGGCCCGGCGCACCTGGCGGGGATTGGCGTGAACCGTGGGCTGGTAGCTGGGGATGCGGATGTCCTTGGGGTCTATGGGCTCCGGCACGATGCTGGCCTGCTGCACGTTCTTGGGCAGATCCACCAGCACCGGCCCCGGCCGTCCGGAGCGGGCGATGTAGAAGGCCTCGTGAATGGTGCGGGCCAGGTGCCGGATGTCCGTCACCAGATAATTGTGTTTGGTGCACGGCCGGGTGATGCCCACAATGTCCACCTCCTGGAAGGCGTCGTTGCCAATGAGGTGGGTGGGCACCTGACCGGTGAAGACCACGATGGGAATGGAATCCATGTAGGCGCTGGCAATGCCGGTGACCGTGTTGGTGGCGCCGGGGCCGGAGGTGACCAGCACCACCCCCACTTTGTTGGAGGCCCGGGCGTAGCCGTCCGCGGCATGCACCGCCGCCTGCTCGTGGCGCACCAGATAGTGCTTGATTGTGGGCCGGCGGGTGAGCTCATCGTAAATGTCAATGACCGCCCCCCCGGGATAACCAAAGATGTGCTGCACTCCTTCCCGTTCCAGGCAGTCGAGAATGATCTGGGCGCCCGTGCGTTTGCTGCTCATGAGACGGCTTCCTTTTGACGGTATTTGGCCAGGATCTGCTCGATACGGTCCCGGCCAGCCAGCTTCAGTTTCTGGAGGCGTTTCTTCTCCATGGTTTCTTCACTGGTGAGATAGGGCCGGCGGTTGAATTCCTCCAGCCGGCGCTCGAATTCCTCATGCTCCGCCAAGCGTTGCCGGAGTTCCGGTTCCTGATCGATGATGCGGCGGATGAGCTCCAGATCCCGCTCTTCCATGGCCAATGCCTTTCTGATTCGTGGACTTTCCGGTAGCCTTCAATTTTAAAAAAATTCCCGCTAGTTGTCAATCACAGGTCGCCGGCGGAAAAAATTCCCTCAAAGGACCGACCACCGCCGGGGTGGGGGCGGCCGGACGGATCAGGAGGGCCGGGCAAAATAAGAAGAGGCCGCGCCGTTTCCGGTCGCGGCCTCTTCCGGCCAGTCAGCCAGGAGGGGCTGCAACTCCCTCATACCTTCGCCTTCCAGAAGCAGTGCTTGAGGCGGGCCGGCAATGCAGACTTTCCGGTCCTCTGGCTGCTGGCTCTAATTTTTATATAAGCACGTTTTTTCCCCTGGCAAGGGGGGGAGGGAAAATTTTTCCCGGGAAACGGGGGAGCAGGGAAAGGGCCGCGGTCTTTCCCGGAGCCGCTTCCGGAGCGGTGCAAAGGGAATTACCCTCCTCTCCTCTCCCCCGGCGGCGCCATTTCCGGCCCTCCCTGTTCCCGGGCCAAGGCCGGCAAGGAAAACCGTAAGGAACCGGACAGCCCGCCAGCCCCACAGAGGGGGAGCCGCACACGCCGCCCCCCCCGGGCCCGCTTCCGGTGCCCGCCCCTGAGGCCTCCCCCCGGGGCTCCCGCCCTGCACCGAGTATCCCTGCCCCTCACCGGGGGTCAGAAACGGCGGCCCCGGCTGGCCGTATAAACCGTCCCGGAAGAGGCCAGGCCTCCCTCGGATCCCAGGAGCTCCCGGACCTGCAGCCGCCGGCTGCCGGGGAGGAGGGTGCCGCTCACCCGGCCGTAGCGCAGAAACTTGGCCCAGGCCCGGGTGGCCACCCCTTCCTCATCCAGGAGGGCCTGCACCTCCCGGCCTTCGGTTTCCAGAATCTCATCATCCAGGATGATGGTGACCCGGCGGCCTTCAGGGGTGAGGGGGCCCACCCGGAAGATGACCTCCTCGGGCTTGGGATAGGGCACGGTGGGCAGGCGGACCACATCCCCCTCCCGGATCTCCGGGAGGCGCAGGCGCTGGTTGTAATAGAAGGTCAGGGGGTCCGTCAGGTCCGGCTCCAGGGGACCTTCCCATTTCTTCACCAGGCTGCGCCTGCCCCGGTCCCACTTCCAAACCTCCACCCTTTTGGCCTCATAATCGAAGCGGTGCTCGGTGAGGTGGAGCTTGCCCCGGCGCTCGGCCTTCTCCCGGTACACCAGGGGCCGGAAGCGCCCCCCGGCGAAGACCATCTCGGTGGTGTACTCCCCCCGGAAATGGCCGCTCAGGAAGGCCAGGATCCCCCGGGCCTGCCCGGTGATCTCCGCCCGGTAGCGTCCGGGGCCCAGGCGGCGGAGCACCACCCTGGCGGGTACCGAATCATTGAAGATCCAGAGATCCACCCGGTAGTGGAGCTCCTCCAGGACCTGACCGGGGGCCTCCGGCCGGGGGGGTGCGGGCGGGCCGGCGGTCGCGGCGGCCCCCAGGAGGATCAGCAGTGCCAGGGCCAGGGCCCCCAGCCTCCGGAGGGATCCCCCGGAATGATGCCTGCCTGCCATCATGGGCATCTTCTCTCCTCCCGCCAGAGCGGCCCGCTCCCAGCCATCCCTCCCCTCATCTCCATAGACCGGCTTGGGCGGACGCCATTAATTCCTGGGGGGATTTTCGGATTGTTCCTCAAATTTCTTTAAACATCTGTGGAAGAATCCGGAGCGGGACTGAAATATCCTGCTTTTCAGCCCCCTGCCCCGGTCCCCCGGTTCCGGACCCTGGCCAGCGGCCGGGGTGTTGCCGTCCCCCTACTGACCCTCCTGGCGGTTGGGGCCGCTCCAGACCCCCACATTGAAGCGCTCCCGCCACCAGCGGGCCACATCCCCCTCCTCCTCGCCCTCCTCCAGGCGGTAGCGGTAGTGCTCCAGAAACTCCTTCAGGCGTTGGTAGGCGGCGTTCACCTCCTGCATGCGGCGGCGGTATTCGTCCTCGGCGCCGGCCGGGGCCCGGTCCGGATGCCAGCGCCGGGCGGCCCGGCGGTAGGCGTCCCGGATCTCCCGGCGGGTGGCCAGAATCCCCAACCCCAGGATCTGCCGGGCTTCTTCCAGTTTCATCTCAGCTCTGTTACCGTCCTCCCCGGCGGTTCCCTTTCCCCCCAGGGGCAAGGCTCTCCTGATCACGGGTTATTATAGGGCAGGAACCTGGGAAAGCCAAATCCAGGGGAAACAAATTCCGGCTTTGGAGCGGTCTTTCCCCCTCCGCAACCTTGCCAAGCGGCCCCCGTCGTGGTAAGGTGAGGTAATTCCTGCAAAAGAGGATTTTGACCCGCATGCCTGTGGACAAGCGTCTGGCCCTGTCGGCGGCTGAGCTTACCGCCACCCTGGAACGGCTGGCCCGGGAGATCTCCGAAGCCTATGGAAGCCCGGAGGAGCTGGTGGTGGTGGGCATCCGCACCGGCGGCGCCTATCTGGCCCATCGCCTGGCGGAGATGCTGGGCCGCCACACCCTGACGCCTCTGAAGGTGGGGGTGCTGGATATCACCCTCTACCGGGACGACTGGACCCGGATCAGCCACAAACCCCTGGTGGGCAAGACGGAGCTCCCCGGCTCCATCGACGACCAGGAAATTCTCCTGGTGGACGATGTCCTGTTCACCGGCCGCACCGTGCGGGCCGCCCTGGACGCCCTCATGGACTACGGCCGGCCCCGGCGCATCCGCCTGGCGGTGCTGGTGGACCGGGGCGGCCGGGAACTCCCCATCTGCCCGGATTTCGTGGGCCTGAAGGTGGAGCTCCCCCCGGAGCAGCGGGTGAATGTCTATCTCACGGAAATGGGCCAGCCCGATGCGGTGGCCATCGAATCGGGCCATCCGGAGCGCCCATGAGCCCTGGCCGGAAAAGACCCGCCCCCGAGCTTTCGCCCCTGCCGCCGGAAGTTCAGGCCCGGCTGGATCAGGTGCTGGCGGCCCTCTCCCAGGCCCTTGCCGAAGGGGCCGGGCTTTCCCGGCTGCTGGAGCTCGCCGGCGGCCCGGAGCCCCACCCGGCCTGGCCGGACCATCTGCTGGCCGCCCTGACCCGGCTGCACCATCCTGCCGTTCCCGCCCTGCTGGCGGGCCTCTTCGGGAAAGATCCCGCCCGGCGCAAGGCCCTGAAAAAGGCCCTGCACCGCTTCCGCACCCGAGGGGTGCCGGTGCCGGAGAACCTCCTGCCCCGGGAGGAGGCGGCCCCCCTGGCGGCGGCGCCGGCGGTGAGCGCCCGGATGACCCCGATCTTTGGCCGGGGGGAAGGCTTTCTGCTCCTGGAAGGGAGCCGGACGGTGCTGGGGGGCACCCTGGTGGTGGCCCGGCTGAGTGACACCGCCGGTCTCCTGGAGTTTCATATCCTGGCGGCCAACCGGGCCCAGCGCCAGGAGCTCCGGGAGAGCCTGGCGGCCCAGGGCCTGGCGGAGTGGGCCGAAGTGCCCCCCTCCTATGCCGTGCGCCTCCTGGAGGAGGCCTATGCCCTGAATCCCGCCTCCCCCGGAGCGGGGGAGTATCTCTCCTTGCGGGAGCGGCTCTGGCGGCACCTGGGCCGGCCGCAGGAAGCCCCGGACCCGGAGCGGGACCTGCCCCCCGTGAGCGACCGGGAGCGGGCCCCGGCCCTGGAGCGGGCCCGGGAGCTGGCCCGCCACCCCTGGTTCCACTCCTGGCTCCCCACCCCGGAGGAGGTGGCCCCCTGGGTGGGGAAGATCCGGGAGGCCCAGGCCAGCCCCCTGATCCTGGCGGAGCACCAGCAGCGGGCTCGTCTGGAGGGGATTCTGGAGGAAGCCGCCCGGGCCCTCTATCCGCCGGAGACCCGGGAGCTCCTCCGCCGCCGCCTGCTGAAGCAGGCCTATTTCTGCCATCTGCGGGGGCTTTCCCGGGAGGCCCAGGCCCTTTGGGCCGCGGCCCAGGATCTGGCGGACAGGGCCACCAGCCCCCTCATGGGGGAGAGCCCCTTTCTCCTGGCCCTGGTACAGACCGCGGTCATGCTGGCCCTGGAATACCAGCGGCAGACCGCGGCGGCCTCCGGCCCGGGGCTGGTGACCCCTCCGGAGATCTCCCCGCTCCTTGTGAGGAAGTGACCATGCTCCAGACCCTCACCCTCCGGACCACCGCCAGGACCGAATTCATCGACCTCACCCCCCAGGTGGCGGAGGCGGTGCGGTTAAGCGGGGTGAGCGAAGGCCTCTGCCACCTCTTCGTCCCCCACACCACCGCGGGCCTCACCATCAACGAAAACGCCGACCCCACGGTGAAGGCCGACATCCTCATGGTGCTGAACAAGGTCATCAGCGAGCGGGAGGCCTACCGCCACCGGGAGGGGAACTCTCCGGCCCACATCAAGGCCTCCCTGGTGGGGTCGGCCCTCACCGTCATCATCACCGGCGGCCGCCTGCTCCTGGGCACCTGGCAGGGCATCTTTTTCTGTGAATTCGACGGACCCCGCACCCGGAAAGTGCATCTCAAAATCCGCGAGGGCTGATGGGGGAAAGCCGGTTCTTCCAGGACGTCACCATCAACGGCATCAAGCTCGCCGCCTACCAGCGGGGCGACACCCCCATCCGCGACCGCCAGGTCCTCAAGGAATTTCTGGAATACATCCATATCCGCCAGGGGCTCCTGGCCCCCTACCGGTCCGATTACCCCCTGGTGGAGCCCCGGGAGCTTCTCCCCTCCTTTGAAAAGAATTTCTATGAATTCCGGGATCTCCCGGGGTTCTCCCTGGTGGCCTTCAACCGGCCCCTGTCCTACCAGGAGGAGATCTTCCAGTTCGAACTGCTGCATCCCGCCTACGAAGGGAAAAAGCGCCACCGGGACAACCTGGAGAAGATCGCCCCCCATCTGGACCGGGAGCTGAGGAACCAGTTCCGGCAGCGCTTCGCCCATAAGGATGTCACCGATCTGACCCACTATGAGGAGCTCCTCACCTTTCTGCTGCATATGGACCGGGCCCAGGTCATCGCCAGGGATGAACACGGGGATTTTCGCCTCCTGGGGGTGTATGCCTCCTTTCCCTCGGATCTGGACACCGAAATCAAGAGCTTCGGCCGGGAGCTGGGGAAATTCCGGAAGCGGGACAATGCCGCCTACGAACGGGAGCGGGACTTCGTCTATCAGTTCCTCATGGAGCTCTACGGCTTTCCCATCGCCGCGGAGCGCCGCACCTCCGCGGCCATGTTCGCCCGGAGGCTCTCCCGCCTCAAGGAGTCCTACCTCATCAAGGTCCTTGGGTCCTCGGACCGGACCATCACCAGCCTGTCGGGCTTCGAGCTGAAGAAATACCCCCTGGTGGAGAAAGTGGCCCTGGTGGCCCTGCCTGCCTCCCTGGCCGAGCGCCACACCTCCCTGCTGGACCGGGGCTTTTATGTGGACCCGGAGCGCCGGGCCCTCATCCTCAAAGTCACCTACCAGCAGCACAAATACAACAAAAACAACATCCTGGAGGACCGGGCCCTGTCGGTGGTCACCCAGGAGATCATCCATCCCCAGCACGGCGGCCGGGAGTCCGGCATCAACATCCTCAAGGACACCCGCCGCTTCCTCAAGGACCTCACCGACATCGTCCGGGGGGAGTATCTGGGGGCCATCGTCTACAAGCGCTCCGAGCTCATCACCGCCCCCAAGACCCACGAGGAGCGCCTCAAGTTTCTGACGGCCTGGCTGGCCAAAAACGCCCGCCGCCTGGCCACCTACAGCGATGAGTCCTTCGAGGCCATCCGCCGGCTGCTCCACGGTTACCTCCTGAACCGGGAGTACCGGGAGGCCTTCGCCCGCCATCCGGACCTGCACCGGGAGGCCCTCCGGCAGATGGTCTATCTCACCCAGGCCCACCAGCTGCACCACCTGGAGAAACTGGTGCGCAAACCCGCCGACCAGCGGCGCCTGGGGCCGCTGCAGCGCATCTCCGCCGCGGTGGCCTTCCTGGAAGGGAAAAAGGAGGAACTTCCCTACTTTTACCCCGACCTGTTCCGGAAATTCCTGAGCCTCTGGGAGGAACTGATGCAGTATCCGTATTTCCGGCGCCTGCGGGAGCTCACCGCGCCCCCGCATCTGCCCTACCGCCATCGGGTCTGGCGCCTCCTGATTCTGGGGCAGCGCCTGGTGGCGGAGCTGGCCCGGCTCCATCGCCAGGTGCAGGAGGAAACCGCCCAGGGGGTGGTGCTGCCGGTGGTGGTGCCCCGCCCGGAGGCGGCCCGGCCCCGCCCGGAGAGCTCATGAGCGCCAAAGGGGAGTGGCATTGTCGGGAGGCAGGGGAAGGGCCGCCGGTGCTCCTCCTCCACGGCCTGGGGGCCTCCAGCTTCTCCTGGCGGGAACTCCTCCCCCGGCTGGCCTCCCGCTTCCGGCTTCTGGCCCCGGACCTGCCGGCCCACGGCGCCACCCCGGCCGCCGCCACCCCGGACTTCCGCCTTCCGACCCTGGTGAACGGTCTGCTCGCCCTCCTGGACCGCCGGGGAATCAGGCGCTGTGCGGTGGCGGGAAATTCCCTGGGCGGCGGCCTGGCGGTGCTCCTGGCCGCCCAGGCCCCGGAGCGGGTGACGGCCCTGGCCCTCCTGGATCCCGCCGTGGTCCTGAAGCGCTACCCCCTCCTCTTCCAGCCCCTGCGCCTGCCGCTCCTGGGACCTCTCACCGCCCTGGCCCTGGGCCCCTGGATCGTGCCCCTCGGCCTGAAGCTGGCCTACCACCGCCGGGAGCTCATCACCCCGGAGGTGGTGGCGGGCTATGCCCCCACCTTCCGGCCCCTGGCCAACCGCCTGGGTCTGATGCGGCTGGCCCGGGAAAACGACCCCTGGCCGCCGGAGGAGGTGAAAGCCCTGCTCGCCCGTCTCCACCAGCCGGTGGTGATTCTCTGGGGGGAGAAGGACCGCATCCTGCCCGTCTCCCAGGCCGCGGAGCTCCATGCCCTGCTTCCCCAGGCCCGTCTGCATCTTTTGCCGGAGGTGGGCCACGCCCCCCAGGAGGAGGCGCCGGAGGCCACCGCAGAAATTCTCATTGCTTTTTTCGCCGCCGCCGGAAACAATCTTAACCAGGAGGACACCCTCTGAGGGGCAGGAGGCCGGGCTCACGCCGGCAAGGGTCTTTCCCCACCCTTCCGCCCAGGAAGAAGGGGGCCAAAGTTCACCCCCGGCAACCCCACCACAGGTGATGGAGCATCATGACCAGAAACGTCATTCCCTTTGAGAAAGCCAAGCGCTCCGTGCAGGAGGTGGTGGAGCGTTTCTACCAGGATCTGGATGATATCGAGGAGATCGTCATCATCGCCAAGGACAGGGACGGCGAGTGGATCTTCGCCAACTCCGAGCTGGCCAACGAACTGGAGTGGATCGGCAGCCTCTACAAGTTCATCCACCAGGGCATCATGGCGGAAAGCGAAGACTTTTCCTAAGTCACGCTTCCGGTATCCAGGCCGCAGAAACCCCGGGGCCGGGAGGTTGATTATGGACCGCAGTCATCCGAAAATTCCACTCTCCGCCCCATACCATGAAGTGGAATGGACGGGGGAGAAAATCCACCGGTTCTGGGCGTATTTTTCTCTCAATGAGGCTGCCCATGCCCATCATTTCAGTCGGATTTTTGGCGAAGCCATCCTGAGGGTGGCTCAAAGATATCTCACCCTTAAGGGAACCATTGTCGATGTGGGGTGTGGGCCAGGATATCTGATCCCCCTCCTGCTAAAACATGGCCTGACGGTGAAGGCAATAGACTCTTCCCCTTAATCCATCCGATTCCTGGAGGAACGCTTCACCGGGCATCCGGGTTTCCTGGGCGCCCAGGTGGGGGATATTTGCTCCCTGCCCCTTAAGGACCAGGAAGCGGAGGTGATTTTCCTGATTGAGGTCTTAGAGCATCTCAATCCGGAAACCACCGACCGGGCCCTTTGGGAGCTGCTCCGGGTTCTCGCACCCGGCGGGCAGGTCTTTATAACCGTCCCTCATCAGGAGGATCTGGACAGCCATAAGATCGCCTGCCCCGAATGCGGCTGTGTTTTCCATCGGGTGCAACACCAGCAGAGCTTCAGCCTCCTCTCTTTAGAGGCGCTCCTGCTTCGCCATGGGTTTGAGCCGATAATAGTGACGGCGCTCAATTTCCGTGATTATACGGGGGACGGTCTGAAACGTCTGGAGGGCTGGCTCCGGCGGACTCTGGCCCGGTTCCGGAGAACGCCCCGCCGCCAGCCCCATCTGGTGGCCATTGGCAGGCGGCCCCGCTAAGAGGATCCGCCCCAGATTACCTAAAAAATAAAGGCGTTGTGCAGGCGCCTTTTGCAGTTGTCCTCAAGGATTACCCTTTAAAAATCCAGCCCCACATTTATCTCCGCCACCGGACCCAGGAGGGCCATGCCCCAGCGCTCCGCCCGGAAGAATTCCCGGGCCAGCTCCTGCACCTGGGCAGCCGTCACCCGGCTCAGGCCCGCCACCACGTCCTCGATGGGGATATAGTCCCCGAAATGGATCTCGTTTTTGGCCAGCCTCAGCATGCGCTGCTCCACATCCTCGGCGTGCAGGTAGATGGAGCCTCTCAGATATTCCTTGGCCGCGGCCAGCTCCGCCTCGCTCACCCCCTCCTCCTTCAGCCTTCTGAGCTCCCGGGAGACCGCGGCCACAAGGGCGGGCAGGTGTTTGGGGTTCACCCCTGCGGCGATCTCCCACACCCCGGTGTCGCTGAAAAAGGCCAGGTAGGAATAAATGGAGTAGGCCAGCCCCAGCTGCTCCCGGATGACCTGGAAGAGGCGGGAGCTCATGTTCCCCCCCAGGATGGTCTGGAGCACGGTGGCGGTGAAGCGCCGGGGGTCGGCGGCGGCCAGCCCCTCGGTGCCCAGGCAGAGGTGCACCTGCTCCAGGTCCCGGGGGAGGAGGAAGGCGCCGGGGACCGCGATGGCGGGCTCCCGGGGGCGGGGGGGCGCACCGTTGGCGAAGGCGGCCAGGGTGGGGCCGGCCAGCTCCAGAACCTCTTCATGCCTCAGGCGGCCGGCCACCGCCACCAACAGCTGCTCCGGGCGGTAGGTGGCAGTGCGGTAGCGGAGGAGATCCTCCCGGCGCACCTGCGCCACATCCTCGGCATCCCCCAGAATGGGGCGGCCGAAGGCCTGGTCCGGCCAGAAGCGCCGGGCGAACTCCACCTGCACCAGGTCTTCGGGATTGTCCTCCTGGGCGGCGATCTCCTCCAGAATGACCTGGCGCTCCCGCTCCAGGTCCTCCTCCCGGTATACCGGCCCCAGGACCAGGTCGGTGAGGAGGTCCACCGCCACCGGCAGGTGCTCCGCCAGCACCCGGGCGTGATAGCAGGTGCTCTCCTTGGTGGTGAAGGCGTTCACCGAGCCCCCCAGGCGGTCCGCCTCCCGGGCGATGGCCAGGGCGTCCCGCCGGGCCGTGCCCTTGAAGGCCATGTGCTCCAGGAAATGGGACAGCCCGTGCTCGGCCTCCCGTTCATCCCGGCCGCCCACCGTAAGCCAGAAGCCCACCGCCACGGAATGGAAGTGGGGCAGCTCCTCGGTGACGAGGCGGACTCCGTTAGGAAGGACGCTTTTTCGGTACACGGTGTTTCTTGGCCGGCTCCTGCGGGGTGGTTTTGGGCTCCGGTTCCAGAAGGGCCTTGCGGGAGAGGCGGATCTTGCCCTGCCGGTCGATCTCCAGCACCTTCACCGTCACCTCGTCCCCCTCCTTGAGGACGTCGGAGACGGATTTGACCCGGTGGTGCGCCAGCTCGGAGATGTGCACCAGCCCGTCGGTGTTGGGCAGAATCTCCACAAAGGCCCCGAAGTCCATGATCTTCTTGACCTTGCCGGTATAGACCGCGCCCACCTCGGCTTCGGCGGTGAGATCCCGGATGATCCTGATGGCCTCGTCCGCCGCCTTCTGGGTGGGGGAGGAGATATGCACCCGGCCGTCGTCCTCGATGTCGATCTTGACCCCGGTCTGGGCCACGATCTGTTTGATGATCTTGCCGCCCGGGCCGATGACCTCCCGGATCTTGTCCGGATTGATCTGGATGACCACGATCTTGGGGGCATGCTCCTTGAGCCCCGGGGAGGGCTGGGAGATGATCTTGTTCATCTCCTGCAGGATATGGAGGCGGGCCTCCCGGGCCTGGGCCAGCGCCTGGGCCAGCACCTCCCGGGTGATGCCCGTCATCTTGATGTCCATCTGCAGGGCGGTGATGCCTTCGGCCGTCCCCGCCACCTTGAAGTCCATATCCCCTAAGGCGTCCTCATCCCCCAGGATGTCGGAGAGCACCGCCACCTCCTCCCCTTCCTTGATGAGGCCCATGGCCACCCCGGCCACCGCGCCCTTCACCGGCACGCCGGCGTCCATCAGGGCCATGGAGGTGCCGCACACCGTGGCCATGGAGGAGGACCCGTTGGAAGAGAGCACCTCCGAGACGATGCGGATGGTGTACGGGAACTCCTCCGCCGAGGGGAGCACCGGGCTGATGGCCCGCTCCGCCAGGGCGCCGTGGCCGATCTCCCGCCGGCTGGGCCCCCGGAGCATCCGGGCCTCGCCCACGCAGTAGGGCGGGAAGTTGTAGTGCAGCATGAAGGACTTGAAGGTTTCGCCCAACAGGGTCTCGATGCGCTGCTCGTCCGAGGGTGTCCCCAGGGTGGTCACCGCCAGGGCCTGGGTCTCGCCCCGGGTGAAGATGGCGGAGCCGTGGGTGCGGCTGAGCATCCCCACCTCGCCCCAGATGGGGCGGATGTCGGTGAACCCACGGCCGTCGATGCGACGCTTCTCCTTAAGGACATAGCGGCGCACCACCTGCCGCTGGAGGTCCTGGAAAATGGCGGCCACCTCCTTTTCCCGGCCGGCGGCCTCGGGCCCCAAAGCCTCCAGGACCTCCCGGAGGAGGGCCTCCACCCTTTCCCGCCGGGCCTTTTTCTCCGGCTGGGTCACGGCGGCCAGGAGCCGGGCCTCGGCCAGCTCCCGCACCCGCTCCGGCAGGTCGCCGTAATCGGGCACCTCCGGCAGGGGCCACTTGGTCTTCCCCACCTCCTCCCCCATGAGCCGGATGGTGGCCAAAATGGGCTGCAACCGCTCCTGGGCGAAGAACAGGGCCTCCAGGATCTCCTCCTCCGTGGCCATGCGGGCACCGCCTTCCACCATCACCAGCCCGTCGGGCACCCCGGCGACAATGAGATTGAGGGTGCTCTCCTTCAGCTCGGTGTTGGTGGGGTTGACCACCAGGCGGCCATCCACCTTGCCCACCCGCACCGCCGCCACCGGCCCCTTGAAGGGCGCCGGCGAAATCTCCAGGGCCGCAGCAGCGCCGTTTAAGGCGGAGATGTCCGGGTCCAGCTCCAGGTCGCCGGACAGCACCGTGGCGATGATCTGGATCTCGTTGAACAGGCCCTTGGGAAACAGCGGCCGCAAGGGGCGGTCGATGAGCCGG
>Ga0197142_1001541_pt1 | contig 20966 bp, 21 predicted proteins | sample GBS60_MetaG_FD_148614 | JGI IMG/M metagenome (GOLD analysis project Ga0197142, IMG submission 148614) | Sediment microbial communities from Great Boiling Springs, Gerlach, Nevada, United States - GBS 60_MetaG | ecosystem: Environmental > Aquatic > Thermal springs > Hot (42-90C) > Sediment... | reverse complement strand
GAGGACTTAAAACCGAGCTTTCTTTTGCTTGGGGAGGTGTTATTAATCATGAAATTTATTTTAACCATTTAGGAGGAAGCGGTGGCCGGCCATCGGGTGATTTATTAAAACAAATCGAAAAAGACTTTGGGTCGTTTGATGGTTACAAAAAAGATTTAAAAGCAACCGGAATGGCCGCCCGTGGTTGGGTTTGGACTGCTTGGAATGAAAAAGAAGAGTGTCTTTTTAATTACTTAGGTGATACCCAAAACACTTTTCCTGTTTGGTATGCAAAACCAATTTTGGCTTTAGATACCTATGAACATGCTTACTTTATTGATTATGGTGTTAATCGTGGTTCTTATATTGACGCCTTTTTTGAAAATATAGATTGGAAAGTTGTGGAAAAAGATTTTGAAAAAATTACCTCTCAATGTCAATGTCGTTGTCAAGGTGAAGAAAATTGTGATGAGTGTTAAAAAATATAATAATTTTTTTAAGATTTTTTAACTGATTTTCTTGCTTTTGTTTAATTTTTGTGTTATATTTTTTATTCGTAAAAAAGTATGATTATTCTTTCTTCTGTTTCTAAAATTTTTGGTGAAAAAAAAGCTTTGGACAAAATTTCTTTTAAAATAAAAGAAGGAGAAATTGTTGGTTTTTTAGGACCTAATGGGGCAGGAAAAACCACGACTATGCGTTTAATTTTGGGGTATTTAAAACCCACTGATGGAAAAATATCTGTTGGTGGCCTTGATCCAATCGAACAAAGAGTTGAAGTTTTAAAAAAAATTGGTTATCTTCCAGAAAATAATCCTTTATATGGAGAAATGAAAGTTGTTGAATATCTTAATTTTATTGCTTCAGCTAAAAATGAAAAAAATTGGCAAAAAATCGCTCAAACCGTTGGTCTTTCAGAGGTCTTAAACAAAAAAATAGAAGAGCTTTCTTATGGTTTTAAAAAAAGAGTTGGGTTGACAACCTCTTTACTTGGCAATCCAAATTTTTTAATTCTTGACGAACCAACATCAGGACTTGATCCTTTAGAACAAGAAAAAATAAGGGATTTAATCAAAAAATTAGGTCAGAAAAAAACAATTATTTTTTCAACCCATATTTTATCAGAGGCTGAAAAAGTTGCTAATCGACTAATAATTATTAATAAAGGTAAAATTATTTATGATGGAAAAAAACCAAAAGAAAAAGGTGGTGTTGAAAAATTATTTAAATCAAAAATTAAGAATTAAAATATAAAATGAAAAACCTAATCAAAAAAGAGTTGGGTCATTATTTTAATACACCCTTAGGTTACATTATTACTATTCTCTTTGCAATTTTTGTAAATTTTTTCTTTGTAAAAGACATTTTTGTTGTTAACTCTGCCTCTCTCAGGCCATTTTTTCTTCTTCTTCCTTGGTTCTTGTTGATTTTTATTCCTGCATTATCAATGCGTTCTTTTGCTGAAGAAAAAAGAACCAACACCATAGAAGTTCTTCTTACTCTCCCTTATTCAGAAACAAAGATTGTTTTAGCAAAGTTTTTATCCATTTTTTTAGTGATAATTATTGCTTTGTCTTTAACTTTAAGCCTCCCTTTTTCTTTATTTCTTTTAACAAAAATTTATCTGCCTGAAGTTTTTGTTGGTTACTTAGGAAGCACACTCTTAGGTTTATCTTTCTCCTCATTATCTCTGTTTTTTTCTTCACAAACAAAAAACCAAGTATTATCTTTTTTATTCTCAACAATAACTTTGTTTTTTCTTTTAATTTTAGGCAGTGATTTTTTATCCTCTTACTTACCAAGAAACATCCAAGAGTTTTTTATTTCTCTATCTCCATTTTACCATTTCCAAAATTTTGTAAAAGGAATAATAGATTTTCGTTCTTTATTTTACTTTTTTTCTTTTAATTTTTTATTTATTTTTTTAACAATTTTAGAACTTGAAAAAAGAGATTAATTATGTTTAGTAAAATCTTTAAATTAGAAAAATTAGAAAAAGGAACTATTTTAACTCTTTCTCTTTTAGTTTTTATTGTATCCAATTATGTTGTAAATCTTTTTTCTTTTAAAATAGATCTCTCTTTTGGTAAAGCTTATTCCCTTTCTTCTTCTACAAAAAAAATTATCAACAACTTAGACGATGTTTTAAATATAAAATTTTTTGTTTCATCTGATCTCCCATTAAGACTTTTACCGGTAAAAAACGAGATTTTAGATTTTTTAAAAGAATATCAAAAAGAAGGACGAGGAAAAATAATAATTAAAATTTTAGACCCTAAAAAAGATGAAAATGCTAAAAAACAAGCTCAAGAAGAAGGTTTACCAAATCTTCAATTTTCAGAAATTCAACAAAATAAATATCAAGTATCATCAGTTTACTTTGGTTTAATTCTTTCTTATGGAACAAAAAAAGAAATTATTCCACAAGCTACAAACTTAGAGGATTTAGAATACAATATTACTTCTTTAATCTATAAAATGACCAAAAAAGAATTAGAAAAAATTGCTATATTAGGAAAAGAGGAAAAATTCAATTCTCAAGATGACGATCTTTTAACATTTAAAAAAACATTAAGACAACAGTTTGTTTTAGATTTTATTGATGTTTCAACAAAATCAGCCAATCAAAAAATTGATAAAAGTTATAAAGCAATTATCGTTTTTGATAACAACCAAAAAGAATACGACAAACAAGAAATTGAAGCAATAAAAAAATATCTTAAAGCAGGAGGAAAAGGGTTGTTTTTTGTAGATGGTGTTTGGGTTAAAGAAAATCTCCAATCAACCATGGCTCAAAGCAATCTTTTTTCTATTCTTAATGATTTTGGAATAAATATTAAAAAAAATCTAGTCCTTTCTTCATCGGCTGAACTAGTCAACTTTGGCAATCAATTTTTTCAATTTATTACTCCCTACCCCTTTTGGATAAAAACAAACTCTTTTAATCAAAGCACACCGTTTTTTTCTAATATTCAACAACTTTTATATCCCTGGGTATCAGAGATAGAAATAAAAGATAAAAAACAAGCTTTACCTTTAGTTTTCACCTCAAAAAACTCTTGGGAACAAAAAGAAAACTTTATTTTAGATCCACAAAACATTCCTGAACCAAAATTTGAAGATTTAAAACAATTTATTATATCTTCTTATTATAAAAACAAAAATCAAACAGAAATTGTTGTTATACCATCATCTCGTTTTATTCAAGAACAATACCTTTCGCGAACCAACGATAATTTAGAATTTGTTTTAAATGTCTTAAATAATTTAGTGGCACAAGGCGCGTTATCAGGAATAAAACAAAGAGTTGTATTATTTTACCCCCTCCCAAATATTCCCGAAAATCAAAAGGATATTTTTAAGTATTTAAATATATTTCTTTTACCATTAATTTTCGCTATGGTAGGAATCTTTAAATTAACAAAAAAAACTATTCATTAAGAATGTATTCAGAAACAACCGCTGGAACAACCGCAGAAAAATTATCCTCACCAATAAAAAGATATACTGGCTGAAGATATGGTTGATAAAAATCACTATCCAAATAAGAAAAAGTCATTTCTCTTATTACTATATTATCCTTGTTTTTTGGATTCGATAAAACAATACCTTTCCCATTTAAAAGATCTTTCCATGCCAAATCACCAGTTTTTATTGGATAAATACCAAACTCTGCCTCTGATTTTTCAAATAATTTAATTTGTGCTCTAATAACCTTATATCCATCTTGATAAAAAACCATCAAAACAAAATTTTGACTATTAGGAAATTTTGATGAAATTACCGGATAACCATCAATTTCTTCTCTAAAAAAATCAACTTCAACCACATTAGCGTCATTAATATTATCAACTACAGAAAAAGCGTTAAAATCTTTTTGATAACGAAAATAAATAATTTTTATTTTTCCCCGACTTAATTCATTAGGATAACGATTTAATTCTCTTAAAAAATCTATCGCCTTGTTTTCAATTTCTTTTTTAGAAGGAACAATCGCCCCATCGAAAATGTCTTGATTATTTATAAATTTATAATCATAGAAAAAATTATAATTTCTAATATCAATTTCAAGCGTCTTTTCATCATCAGAAAAAATTGCTAAATTACCATCCAACCGATACTTCACTATTTCTACATCAAAACCAAATTTTTTTGCCATAAAATATATCGTTGGTCTATAATTTAAACGACTTATTGGTTCTGGAATAAAAAAAACTTTTGCTGCCAAGGTTGCTGTTTTTGGTTTTCCTTCAATAGTATCAAGAATAAAGTTAATTCCTGATGAACTACTCGAATTATTAACTTTTAATAAGGGAATTTTCTGAAAAATAGGATTATAAGAAATCATTGGTTTTGGTGGTGGCGTATAAATTAAAATTAAAAGTCTTACTAAATAAAAAAAAATTAAAATTAACAAAAAACCAATAATCAATAAAGGAATAAACTTCCGGGTGTAATAAGAAAGTTCTGTTAATGTCATAAAACGATTATACTGAAAAATTTATAAATTTGACATTTTATAAAAAAAAATAGAAAATAAAAAAATATGCTAAAAAATCCACAATTAATTTATTCCTGGAAAGCGCCACTTCGTCCATATAAAAAAAGACGAAAATTAATTTTACGTTTTTATTTTGCTCTATCTTTTCTCCTTTCTTTAATAATTTTCTTTTTTGGAGAAATAATTCTTCTTCTGCCAATATGGTCAATTATCTTTCTTTTTTACACATTAACTATCACACCACCTCCTGAAGTAGAAAATAAAATTACAACTTTTGGCATTGAAACAGCTGGGGTAATTGCTTCATGGGAAAATTTATCTCACTTTTATTTTGGTCAAAGATTCGGCTTTGACACTTTAACAATTGTTGGCAAACCACCTTTTTTTTATCATTTTTATTTAGTCATTCCTAATAAAGAAGTTAAAGAAAAAGTTTTCTATATCCTTACTCAACATATCATTTATCAAGAAAAACCTCAAAAAACCATAACTGAAAAAATGGCAGACTTTTTTCTAAGTCTTTTACCAGAAGAAAAAGAAGAAATTAATCTAAAAGATAATCCAATCGCTTCCGAAAAACTAAAGACGGCATAATCTTTATTCCAAATAAATTTCCCCAGCGTAAAACTCCTTCATCGGTTGAAACTAAAAAACCATCAATCTCTTTTGTTAAAACAATTAAATCTAAATCAGCTGTGCTATCTAAAAATTCAGAACGGGTTGCCTGACGATAACGAATCCTATATTTTTTAATTATCTCACCAACACTTAATTCAAATTCTTTTTTTGATAATTCTTTTTTTATCAATAAAAACTTCTTAGCAGCGTTTTTTATTTCTTCTTCCCCAATGTTTAAACCACGATATGTTCTTTTTCTTACCTCATCTATCAAAAGATAAAAAACTCTTGAAGGAAAAAGTATGTTATCAATTGTTGGATTTTTAACATTAATTAAACTTAAAAAATCAGTTAAAAAACTCTTATTTTTATCCTCAAAAAAACTTAAAAATTCATCAATAATAGAAGGCGGCATAAAAAAATCGCTTTTTTTTTCTTTTTTTAATTTTTTAATAATGTTGGTCAGGTTTAAAATAACATCCTCAGTTTTTTTTCCTAAATTTAAGTCAGAAGATATATTAAAAAAAATATTTGTATCCAAAACATATTTTTCCATAGCAATTAATCAGAGATTCTTACCGGCATAATAATATGAAGAAAACCATCTCTTTCTTCATCTCTAAAAGAGACTGGGGCGTCAGGTCTCAAAATATCAACCACAACTCTTTTCCCATGAATGTGATTCAAAAATTCTAAAACAAATTTTATATTGAAAGCCACTCTAACCTCTTCACCTTCAATCCTAGCTTCCAAAAATGCTTGATTTTTTGTTATTTTTTCTTCAGTTTTTGGCTTAAGATAAACACCATCTTTTTTTACTTCTACAATTACAATATTGGAAAACTCCCTACTAAAAACACTAATCATCTTAAGGTTTTGTAAAAATAAATCCTTATCTACAAAAAACTTAGTTTTTCCTTCACGAGAGGGAATAACTTTTTCAAAAGGCGGATACTCTCCTTCGATTATTCGACTATAAAGCTCAAAATTGTTGATTTTAAAATAAACAATCTTTTCTTCTTTTGAATAAGAAAAAAAAACTTTTTCTTCTTTTTTTAACAAATTTAAAATCTCACGCAAAAAAGAGGCAGAAACTATTATCTTTGGAATATTAATTTCTTTTTTAATAGTTAAAAGAGATAACCTAAAACCATCGGTCCCAACAAGCAAAATCTTATCATCATCAGAAAAAAAATTAACTCCAGTCAAAACTGGTCTAGTTTCATCTGAAGCACAAGCAAACAAAACCATTGGTAAGTTTTTTTCCAAAAATTCTCTTTTCATTTCTTGTTTATCTTCTTCTATTTTTGGAGGTAAAGGAAAATCTTCTTTTTTTGAAAAAAAAGGAAATTCCCCTTGGTTTTTTTCTGATTTGAAAATAATTTTCTTATCTTCAATCAAAAGTTCAACTTCTGGTTGAGGTAAATAAGAAAGAAACTCAATAATATTTTTAGGCTCAACAACTAAATCAAAATTTTTTTCTTCATTAGTGTTTAAAATAGAATGAAAATAAAAGTTAAGATTAGTGGCATAAAAATGAAGTAATTTTTTTTCTTTTTTAATATAAACACCCGAAAGTAAAGTGTTAGATGAAATTCTTGATGATGTAAAACGAGAAGCAAGTTTTAAGTTTTCTATAAATTCCTCTCTTTTTATAATCATCTTTTATGTTTTTAAATAATAATAGTAATTTATGTGTATAAGTGTATAAAAAAAAAGATAAAAAAGCAAGAGAAAGATAAAATTAATTAATATTTTTGTTAAAATAATGTGAATTTTATGTTTATAAGTTAAGATTTTGAATTATTTTATCAACCTCTTCTTTAATTAAAGGATTTTTTAAAATAATTTGTCTTACTTTTTCAACTCCATGAATTACCGTGGTATGGTCTTTTCTTTTTAAAATTCTAGCTATTTCTTCTTGTTTTATTTTTAAATATTCTCTTAAAATATACATAGCCAATTGTCTTGGAAAAACAAAGTTTGAGATCCGGCTATTGCTTTTTATTTGGCTTATTTTTATTTTGTAAAAAGAACATATTGTTTTTAAAACATCATCAGGGGTAATCTTTTTTTGATTGTTTTTAAATTGAGAAGAGAAAAATTCTTTGACTACTTCAGCGTCAATTTTTTCTTTTTTTTCTTTTATAAAAAAATTAGCAAAAATAGTAAGAAGAGTCCCTTCAAGAGCACGACAGTCGACAATTTTTTCTGCGATAATTTTTGCCGCTTCAATATCTAAAAAAATTCCTCTTTCTTTAGCTTTTATTAAAAGAATAGCGGTTCTAAGTTCGAAGTCAGGAGGTTGAATATCAACTGTTAATCCGCCAAGAAAACGTGATCTAAGTCTTTCTTCAAGTTTTTTTATTTCATTTGGTGGACGATCTGATGTAAGAATAATTTGTCCACCGACTGCAATAATACTGTTAAAAGTGTGAAAAAATTCTTCTTGAACTCTTTCTTTTCCTGCAATAAATTGCACGTCATCAATCATTAATATATCTAAACGTCGATATTTGCGGCGAAAGTTTTGAGTAGTTTTTTCTTGAATTGACTCGATTAGTTCATTAATAAAAAGATCGCCTTGACAGAAAAGAACTTTTTTTTTAGGGTCTTTTTCTAAGATTTTTCTTCCAATAGCTGATACTAGATGGGTTTTTCCTACTCCTACTCCTCCATAAATAAATAGAGGATTATAGTTTTTTCCAGGATTATCAACAACTGCTTGGGCTGCAGCAAAAGCTAATTGATTGGTTGAAGAAACAGCAAAATTCTCAAAACTATACTTTAAAGAAATATTGGCATTTTCAAGAATTGTTTCTATAGTTGGTTGATAAGAAAGAAGCGGAGCAGGTTTTTTTATTTTTTTTTCAACTAAAATAAAACGAATTTTTAATTTCTTTTTAGTGATTAAAAAAAAATTATTCTCCAATTCTTTTGTTTTTTTTTCAAGAAAAAAACGAACACCGTTATTTTCACAAGCAACTATTGCTTCTTTTTCTGAAATTTCAATTAATTTTGTTTGTTGAAGCACTGAACACATAACAGGAGGATTCTCTTTTTTATCCTCTTTTTCTGTTTTACAATAAAGTTCAATTAATTTTTTCCAAAGATCTGAGAGCATTTGTTTATAAAATGTGGATAACTTATCCACAAATAATAAACATTTTAAAAACCTATGTCAAGAGGATTTTTTAGCCCGTTTTTTTTATTTTATTAAGAATATTTATAAAAAAGATTTATTTTTTTAAGACTCTAACTACCTTTCCATGAATTACTTTTAAAGAAAGGTGTGTTTTTTGAAGAATATACATTGCAAGTGTAGCCAACCATCTAAGAGATGAATAAACTGGAGCATGAAGACCAGTAATAATTTTATCATCACTTAAAGGAAGTTTTACATTTTCATACTGCGGAAAATAAAAGGTTGGAATCGGTTTTAACCCTAATTTTTGGATGTCTTGTGGTATTTTTATCGTTTCCTCTCTTTTTGTAATGTGAGGTTTTATTTCATCTTTAATTTCTAATTCTTTTATCTCTTGAAATTTAATTTCTTTTTTAGTAATTGGTTCGATTTCTTTATTTAAATAAGAGATTTTTTCTTTTTCCTTCAATTTTTTGATTAAGTCATTAATTGGAGTATAGTTTCTTTGTTTCATATAGTTATATTATAATTTTTTTATAAAATGTTATTTTTTATTTCATAATAATTTCTTTTTTTTGATATTTTCTTGCAAGTAGAAAAAAAAGATCAGAGAGGCGATTTAGGTATTGAATAATAATTGAATGTTTTTCTTGCCAGTTTTTTTGGTAAAGAAAAAAAACTACCCTTCTTTCTACTCTTCTACAAACAGTTCTACAATAATGAAGAAAAGAAGAAGTTTTATTACCTGATGATATGATGAAGTTTTTTAGTTTGGGTAAGCTATTTGATAAAAATTTAATTTTTTGCTCAATTTTTTTAAGATGATTTTTGATTTCTTCTTTCTTATTTTTTTCATTAATTTTTGATTCTGATATTATAGAATTTATTTGATAAAGTTTTTTTTGAATTTCATAAAAAAAATTTATTTCTTCTTCATTTTTAAGATAGTTAATTACTAATCCTAAAAGAGCCGATAGTTCGTCAATTTCTCCTAATGCTTCAATTTGCGGGTCAAACTTTTTTAATTTTTTTCCTCCAAAAATTGCTGTTTTTCCTAAATCGCCTGTTTTGGTAGTGATATACATATCGTAAAGAAATTAAATAAAACGATACAAATTTTTTATTTTATCTACCCTTAGTAATTTAAAAAAATTTTTTTAAATTACTAACCACATTCACTATGCCCACAGGAATAACACTTTTTGCATCCCTCTTCATGAATGAAAGTCGCTTCACCACAAGATGGGCAAATATCAAAGATTCTTTCATTTTCTGATGAAATATTTACTATTGCTGGTTGGGTAATATTTTCTATAAGAGTTGGTTGGTTTTTTTTATTTAACTCTCCCTTTATATTATTGTTATTAACTTGATAATGCATTGATAAAACTTTTGCAATTGCATCGGGTAGACTACGAATTTTATCTTTACCAAAACCATAGCTTCTTGCTCCGCCGATATCTTTTAATTGATTGATAATTTCTCTAATTCTTATCTCAACCGGAAGATGGGAAGAAAAGCGTAGAGCGGTTGAAATTATTCTTCCCAACCCTTCTGCCATTGCATAAACATCAGTGCCGGCCTTACCCACGTTTACAAAAACCTCAAGTGGTTCTGGAGGATTGCCCCCATTAGTGTTTATTGTGATAAAAGCAGTTCCAACGGGAGTGTTTATTCGATAGGTTGAGCCATGAACTACCATTGGTCTTGGTTTGATGATATAATTTTTATTTTTTTCTTGTTTTTTTTCATCAGTTTTTCTTTCTAAAACTCCCTCTCTTGATCCTTCTCTGAAGTATGTAATTCCTTTACACCCCAATTTATAAGCTAAAGTATAAAGTTTTTTTACATCTTCAACTGTATGGTTTTTTGGAGCATTAACAGTTTTTGATATTGAGGCATCAACATATTTTTGTATTGTTGCTTGGACATAAACGTGATCTTCTGGTGTAAGTTCATTAGCTGAAACAAACCATTCAGGTTTTTTTATTTTTCCTTCTTTTATTTCTTTTTCATGTTTTTTATACCATTTCTCGTAAAGATGATGACGAATGATATGGGTGCCAAGTCGATCTTTTCTTACGAACTCAAATTCAAAAACAGGCTCAATTCCAGAGGTGGTATTGGCCATTAAAGAAGTAGATCCAGTTGGTGCCTGCATTAAAAGAAGTGAGTTTCTGATTCCGTATTTTTTAATTTTTTCTTTTATTGATTCTGGTAATTTTTTAATAAATTCTCCTTTTAAATATAGTTCCTTATCAAATTTTGGAAAAACACCTTTTTCTTTAGCAATTTCGGCAGAAGTTTCATAAGCCACATCACGAATGATTTTATAAACTTTGTCAATAAATTTTAATGATTCTTCTGAACCATAACGAAGATGAAGTTTTATTAAAGCATCGCCTAACCCCATTGTTCCAAGACCAATTCGTCTTTCTCCTTCTAATTGAGTTTTTTTTATTCCAGGAAAGATGTATGGATCCATATCAACAACGTTATCTTGAAAACGAACAGCGATTTTAACTAATTTCTTTAGAGTTTTGAAGTCAAAAATACCTTTTCTATCAATATCATCGCTTTTTACTAATGCAGAAAGGTTAATTGAACCTAAATTGCATACTCCCCAAGGTGGCAATCCTTCTTCACCACAGGGGTTAACACAGTTAATACGATTCCAATACCAATTATTATAAAGCTTGTTGTAACGTTCCATAAAAACAACACCGGGCTCGGCTGAACGCCAGGCAGCTTGCGCAATAAGATCCCAAATTTTTCTTGCTTTAATGGTTTTGTAAACTTTAATTTTTTTACCCATTTTCTGCCATTCTTTGAGGTCGCCAGTCCATTTTTCATCATAATCTGGATCATCTAAATCAGGAAAAACTAGTTGCCACTCACCATCTTTTTCTACGGCTTCCATAAACTTATCTGATACACAAACTGATAAATTAGCTCCATTAATGCGTGAAAGATTTTGTTTAACAGTTATAAATTCTTCAACATCAGGATGCCAATCCCAAAGCATAAGCATTAACGCTCCTCTTCTTGATCCTCCTTGTTGAATAATGTCTTTAGTTGCAACTGAAAAAAGCTCAGCCCAATTAACTGGTCCTGAAGAAAAGCCATTAACCTTTTTTACTCTTGCTCCTCTTGGACGAAGAGATGAGAGATTTATACCCACTCCTCCACCTCGCGCCATGATTTCAACCATCTGTTTTAATGTTTCTAAAATTCCATCACGAGAGTCTTTTGGTGAAGGAATAACGAAACAGTTGTAAAACGTGACGGCAAACCCAGTGCCGGCTCCAGCTAAAATTCTTCCGCCAGGAATATATTTAAAATCTTTCATTGCCCAAAAAAATTCTTTTTCCCAATTTTTTTGATTTTCTTTTTTTTCAACTGAGGCAACAGCTTTAGCTACCCTTTTCCACATCTCTTCTGGTTTTTTTTCTATAGGATTTCCTTTTGTGTCTTTTAAAGCGTATCGGTCTAAAAATACTTTTTGAGAAACACCTGAAAATATCATAGTGAAAATTATTAATTTATAATAATTTTTTTAGCTCGTTTTCAAAGTCTTCGACATCAACAAATCTTTTAAAAACAGCAGCAAATCTAATATATGCTACTTTATTAATTTTTTTTAAGTTTTTTGCTACTAGATTACCAATTGTTTTACTTTCCACTTCGTTTTTTTCTTTTTGTTTTAATTCGTTTTCTAGTTTATGAATAATTTTTTCAATTTGTTCTGCTGATACATCGGTTTTTTCACAGGCTTTAATAATTCCTTCTCTTAGTTTTTCTCGACTAAACCTTTCTCTTTTTCCATTGCGCTTGATTACTAGAATTGGCAGTTCTTCCATTCTTTCATATGTTGTGAATCGTTTGTCGCAAGAAAGACACCGTCTTCTTCTTCTTATCACTGTTCCATCATCAGAAATTCGTGTTTCGATTACTTCCGTTTCTTTATTTTGACAAAAAGCACAACGCATATATAGTGTTAAATTAAAATTTAAAACACTATTTATATTATTTCAATAGGTATAAATGTAATCAAAACATATCACAAGTTTAAAAAAACAATTTTTTTTAAAAAAAATTATGATTTTCAAAATTTTTTTGAACAAAAAAATAATTTTTATTTAATATAATAATCTTTAAAATTATGTTCTTAAAGGATATTTTATTTCCTAAAATTTGTGTTTGTTGTTCTTATTTAGGTTCTTATATATGTTTTAATTGTCAAAAGAAATTAAAATACATTGAACAAGAGATTTGTTTTATTTGTAAAAAACCTTCTCCTTTTGGTTTAATTCACTTTTCTTGTAAAAAAAAATATCATCCAGAGGGTATAATGAGTATATTTTACTACAACAATGTTCTTAAGAATATTATAAAGACAGTAAAATATCATTTAGCCATTGAGGTTTTTAAAGAATTATTTCAAGTTATTAATTCAAAAAAAATTGAAAAAATTTCTTTTTTTGCTAATTTTAAGAATGTTGTTTTTCAACCAATACCTCTTTATCAAAACAGAGAAAAACAAAGAGGTTTTAATCAAGCTAAGATTTTAATTTCTTTTTTTTATAATTTTCTACCTTTTTCCGAGATTGATTGTTTGATAAGAAAAAAAGAAACAAAGCCTCAAGCAGAGATTAAAAGTCGCAGAGACCGTTATCTTAATGTTAAAAATGCTTTTTCAGTTAAACCTCAGGTAGAGATTGATGAAAATAAAGTAATTATTCTTGTTGATGATGTGATTACTACGGGGATGACTGTATTAGAGGCAGTAAAAACTTTAAAAAAAGCAGGTTTTAAAAAAGTTTTTGTTTTATCTTTGGCTCGGGCTTAAATTTAACTTAAATTTAATCAAATAAAGTTTTTATTTTAAGATTAAAACACAAAAAAAGATATACATAATTTATCATAATTTAGATTTTTAATTTAAGGATCTAAGGAAATTATTTTTTGAAACATATATCTTTTTATCTAAATTTAATTTGATAAAATAATTTATCTTTTTTAAATCTTTATTTACATTAATAAGACTGGTGTTTGTTTTTTAATAATTTATTTTTAATCAAAAAGAAGCCCTAAGTTAACTGGGTTAAAATAAACTAGTCTATTTATTACTTTTTTTGAGAGTTTTTGAAACATCAAGTATTTTGACTAACAAAAAAGATCATTTTTTAATTAATATTTTGTTTTTTATCATAAATAAAGCTTAAAAGTTATATTTTTTTAAATATGCTTGTCAAAATATTTTTTTTACCTATATTTTTTATATTTTGCTTTTTATTTTTTTATTATTTTTCATTTCGAAAAATTATTTGTAATAATGAATATTAATTTGATGTTAAAAAAAGATGTGTTTTGATTTTGAGATTGATTATTAGATTAAAGAAATAAGTTAAATAGCTGAACTTAATTTTAATCAAGATTTGTAAAGAAAATAAAATTTTATTTTTTAACCTAATGTATTAATTGGTTGATTTTTTAAAAAAGATTTAATGTTTTGAATAGTCATTTCCAAGATTCTAAACAGGGCTTCTTTGGTGTTAAATGCATTATGAGGAGTGATAATAACATTTGGGTGATTAAATAAAATATGATCTAAAACTAATGTTTTTAGATCGGTTTTTTTTTGATAACTTTCGATTAAAATCTGAATTTCCTCCATAAGTTCTTTTTCTCCTTCCAATACGTCTAAAGCAACGCCTTCAAAAATCCCTTCTTTTAATCCCAAAACTAACGCTTCAGTTTCAACCAGTCCTCCTCTTGCTGTATTTACTAAAAAACTTCCTTTTTTGATTTTACTAAGATTATTTTTGTTTATTATATGCTTAGTTTCGTTAGTTAAAGGGAGGTGTAAAGAAATTATATCTGCTTGCGAAAGAAGTTCGTCTAAATTTTTATAAGAAAAATTAAGTTCTTTTGCTAAAAGTTCATCTTGAGTTCGAGTATGAACTAAAATATTCATACCAAAACCATGAGCAATTTTTACTACTTCTTTGCCAATTTTTCCTAAACCTAAAACACCTAAAGTTTTACCAAAAAGATCAACTCCTCTTATTTTTTCATGATTAAAATCGAGATTTTTAGCTTGGTTAATTGATTGATAAATTTTTCGGGTTAAGGTTAGGATTAGGGCAAAAGTATGTTCAGCAACGGTTCTTGATCCATATTCTGGAACATTACAGACAGTAATGTTTTTTTTATGGCAAAAATCAACGTCGATATGATCAAAACCAGTTGAGCGGGTGGCGATTAATTTTAGATTGGGCATTTTTTCAATAATTGATTTTGAGAAATGAGAATAAATAAAACAAGAAGCAATTTCAAAATCAACAAAATCACTAACGTTTTCTTCGTTTAATGGCTTGTTGATTAAAAGGGCTTGAGGAAATGATTTTTTTAACTTTTCTCTTTCCCAAGAAGCCACCTCAAAAAAAACGATTTTTGGCATATAAAAAATATTATAATAAATTTTTAATTAAAATTGTTGATAAAAAATTATTATTTCAAATCAAAAAATGAAAAAACATGTATGAAAATTATTAAAGGCAGTAGTTGATATCAAAGAATAAATAATAATAGTTGATGTAGAGATAAACGCTTATGAATAACAGTTTTTTAGAAAAAAGATTAAAGCAGGATCATTTTTTGAAAATGAATTTATATCCTTACTTTTATGATGAAAGATTTATTAAATTTGATTTAACAATCAATTTTTAATCAAGAATAAAAAACTTTTTTCTTGATTTAAATAATTAAAAAATAGTAAAAAAATTATCGCAATTGTTAATAGGTTAATTGAAAAATGAGTTTTTTAAAAAAGTTTCTCTTGAAAAAATGCATTTTTTAATTTTTATTAAAAAGATAGATAATATTGCGAAGGAATTTTTTCAAGCCCTAAAGTTGAAAAATAAAAAAGAAAAAAAACTATCTCGAAACTCTTTTTTTAAAGCGATTGATATAATTGATACTTTCATAATTAATATTAATAAAAAAATTAAAAAAAGATTAAAAAAGTTTTTAAAGATAAAAGATGTATTAATGGATGATTTTTATAGAAAAAATATGTATCAGACTAAAGAAGATGAACTTGAAAAATATTTTTACTACTTTAATAATATCACTGTTTTTAATAATTATAAAATTTAATTATGAAACGATTTTTTATAATTATTTTTTTCTTTTTTTTGTTTTTAAATTTCAGTAAAAATATTAATGCTCAAAGCATAGATGAACAAATTAATCAAATTCAAAATGAAATAAATAGTCTTAGTAAACAATTAAGTGATAAAAAAATAAGTCTTGAAAAGACCAAAGAGCAAATTTTATTAATTAAAAAAAAATTAAAAGTTATCAATGACGAAATTAGTAAAAAAGAGACTGAGGTTAAAAAAGGTGAGGCGGCTTTAACTTATCAAAAAAAACTTTTGAATGAGAGAGCTCGTTCTTACTATAAAAATCTTTCCAAAAGTTCTTTTTCATTAATTGATATTTTTGTTGGAAAAACTCTTTCTTCATCTTTGGAAAACTTTTTTTATCAAAAGTCAGTAGTTGATGAAGATAAAAATACAATCATAAAAATTGTTTTATACATTAAAAATATTGAAGATAAAAAGAAAAGTTTAGAAAAAGAAAAACAGCAAATTTTGGCGATTAATTATCAGTTAGATTCTCTTTCTGAAAAATTAGATAAAGAAATTACCCAAATTCAGATAAAAATTGCTCAGTTAACAGCTAAACAGCAGGAGTTGATTGCAAAAAAATTTTCTGATAATCCTATTCCAAGAAGCGCTGAAACATCGCTTGGAGGATGTTTGCCTGATTACGATTTTATAAACAATAAAGTAATAAAAGATCCTGGTTTTTCACCAAAATTTGGTTTTTTTAGTATTGGTGTAGCAAACAAGGTTGGTTTAAACCAATTTGGAGCTTATGGAAGAGCAAAAAATGGACAAAATTTTAAACAAATTTTAGAAGCTTATTACAACAATATTCGTTATGAGTGTCGGAATTTTCCTAATAATAAAATCAAAGTTCAAGGTTATGGTGAGATAAATATAAAAGATTATTTAAAAGGTTTAGGAGAGATGCCTTTGAGCTGGGGTAATTCTGGTGGTTATGAAGCTTTTAAAGCTCAAGTGGTGGCAGCTTCCTCTTATGCTTATTCTTACACTAATGGTGGAGAAAGAGAAATCTGCACAAATGAGAGTTGTCAGGTTTATTTAGGAAGAAATAAAGGTGGTAGTTGGGATAGGGCGGTTGATGAAGTAAACCAGGAATGTGGTGATGGGGTTTTGGTAATGGTTTCAAACGATACTAATCAGGTGATTACCGCTTGGTATTCATCTACTCATGGTGGAGTAATTCTTCGTTCAGGAGAAATTGGTTGGAGCGATAAACCCTGGACAAAACATGCTTTTGATAGTGATGAGTCAATTAATAATCTTCAAGATCTTTTGTTGAAAGCTTATGACTCGCCTTTTAAAATAGATGCATCAAATATTAGAAGTTCTCCTTGGTTTTATTGTAACTGGGGTAGTCGACCGGAGTATGGAGGAAGTGCTTGGTTAACTCAAAGTGAGGTTTTAGAGATTGTTAACGCCTACATTCTTTTTAAGCTCGATCCATCAACTTTTCCCTATCTTTCTCAACTTGATAAAAATATTCCCGATACTTGGGATGATAATCGAGTAAGACAAGAAATAAAAAACAGAGGTGAAAATTATTTTTCAAGAATTGATTTTATGCAAACGGTTTGGGATGGAACGGGAATTAGTCGAACAATTGTCGTAAGAGGAGATATTGGAGAAAAACAGTTTAATGCGCAAGAATTTAAAGACATTTTTAATTTAAGAGCAAGAGGAAATTTGATTATTGTTCCATCATGTTTAATTACTCAAAGTAATCAAGTTGGGTTTTGTAAAAACTATGCTCTTTATGATGTTGTTATTAAATAATTTAAAAATTTATCTTTATTATCCTCCCGGACAAATACTTTTGCAAGAAACCTCATCATCATCCCCATCTCTTGCTGAACAACCACAATTGTTTAATTGAAAATAAGCCTCTTCACAAGATACTATTTGAGAACAAGTTTTACCACAATTACAAACAAAACCACCTGATGATTTATTAATAGTTGATGAATTAGTTTGGTTTTGAATTGAGGCTTTTTTAACCATTCCTTTTTGACCGCCGCGGTCGGGGGGAAAAGTGAAATAAATGGTCATCAAAATTTTAGGGTCCAAGCTGGTGGAGGATGTTAGAACTTTTTATGCGTGTGTTTAATACCCCATTTTTTACTCCATTATATTTTTATCAATGAAGTTTGTAAGTTTTTATGGAGTAGGAGGAAACGTTTTTGCCAAATTTTTTAATTAAACAATTACTCATCATCTAAAATGAAAATCTATGCCAGTTTTATCTTGAATTTCTCTTTCTAATTCTCTTAGTTTTTCTTCACTCATACCTGGAGGCCGACTAGCACTTACATCTAAATCAGTATGTCTAGTACCTCTTGGGCCATTTGCCATACTTCCTTCTATACGTAAATCACGTAAGCCGGGAAATAATTTTTTTAATAAAGAAATTCTTCCCGGATCAATTCTTCCTCTATGTACTCCTTGTTCTTTTCTTGGCATATCTATATTATACCAATTTTTTATCCCACCTTTGGCTCTATTATTTTTAGATTATTTTCTCTCTTTGTTTGTTTGAGGATTATTTGTGTTTTGTAAGTTTCTCTTCTATTCCAGAAAGGGAGAGGAGAATAAACGGTTTTCTAAATTTTGTTGCTTGAAAATTTCTTGAAATATAAGAGGTTAGTCTTTCATGTAAATTAGTGTGTAGGTAATGTAAAAATTATTATCTTTAAGCGGCTAAAGAACATAAATATAGCGCTCTCATATTTTAACTCTTAAAAAGTCATTTTTATTATGTAGTAGATTTTTTGAATCACTACATGATGATGAGGTGATTATGGTCCAGGGGGGAGGATTCGAACCTCCGCAGGCATTAAGCCGACGGTTTTACAGACCGTTCCGATTGTCCACTCCGGCACCCCTGGTTGATTTGGTTAATAATAATAACATTAACATTAATTAATAGAAGAATTATATCAGATTGTAATTAAATTTAGATTGAAAAAAATTTTCTTTATTTATAATATATTAATTAAACTATGTCAAAAGAAGAAAAAATCTACAAATTTGAAATATCTCATAGAACTATTATCTTTACAATTTTTTTTCTTTTGCTTTTACAGTTTTTATGGATGATTAAAGATCTTTTGTTTTCTTTATTTATAGCGTTTGTTTTAGTTTCAGCTCTTAGACCTTTTTTAAATAACTTATTAAAATTAAAAATTCCTAGAATTTTAGCAGCTTTTATAGTTTATTTTTCTTTTTTAACTATCATTGTTATTCTTTTATCAATAATTTTTCCTCCATTAATTAAGGAAACAATTCAATTTTCTATAACTTTTCCTTTCATTATTGAAAAATTGATTTCTAATTTTTCTTACCCTTTTTTTGATTGGCGCTCTATTTTTCAATACTTACCTAATGCTACTAATCAAGTTTTTAATTTAGTTACAGGTTTTTTTTCCAATACAATATGGTTAGTTTATACTTTATTTTTCAGTTTTTATTTCTTAATTGAAGAAAATGCTATTAAAAACATTTTATCCAGTTTTTTTCCTGAAGAAAAAACACAAAAAATCGTTGATTTTATTAATCTTTTAGAAAAAAGAGTTAATAACTGGTTTTGGGGCGAGATTATTTTAATGGTTGTTGTTGGTATGCTTACCTATATTGGTCTTAATTTAATTGGTTTAAAATATGCTCTTCCTTTGGCAGTTTTAGCTGGGATTTTGGAAATTATTCCTAATCTTGGTCCAACAATTGCAGCTATTCCTGCGATACTAATTGGTTTTTCTCAATCGCCTTTTTTAGGGATTTCTGCTCTAGCACTGGCGATTTTAGTTCAACAATTAGAAAATAATTTAATTGTCCCTGTAGTTATGAAGAAAGTTGTTGGTTTAAATCCAGTTGTGACTTTAATAGCTTTAATTATTGGAGGAAAACTAGCTGGAGTTTTGGGAATTTTGCTTTCAGTTCCGATAGTAATTGTTATTCAAACATTTTTTTTTGAGTTTTTTAATAAAAAATAAAACTTTTTTATAATTATTACATAATGAAAATTGCGGTTTTGGGAGGAGGATTTACGGGTTTAGTTGTTTCTTACTATCTTGCTAAAAATAATCACCAGGTTACTCTTTTTGAGAAAGAAAAAATATTGGGAGGATTAGCTTCTGGTTTTAAAAATGAAAGTTGGGATTGGTATTTGGAGCGAGCTTACCATCATATTTTTACCAATGATAAAGATATTTTGAATTTTGCTAAAAAGATTGCTTTTAATAAAATTTTTTTTAAAAAGCCAAAAACAGGATTATTATATAATAAATCAAAAATTAAAAATAAAGAATATTTGATTTTTCCATTAGATACTCCAATAGATTTAATCAATTTTCCTTTTTTGTCTTTTTTTGACAAAATGCGAGTTGGGTTAACTTTATCTTTTCTAAAAATCTCTCCCTTTTTGCCATTTTTTGATAAAGTAACAAGTATTTCATTTTTAAAAAGATTAATGGGTAAAAAAGGTTATTCTATTTTGTTTAAAGAACTTTTTCGGAAAAAGTTCGGAAAATATGCGGAAAATATTTTACTTTCTTTTTTTTGGGCAAGAATTAAGAAAAGAACTAAAAGTTTAGGTTATATTGAGGGTGGATTTCAAGAATTTATTAATTACATAGAAAAGATAATAAATAATTTAGGGGTTAAAATTTTAAAAGGTTTTGAAGTAAAAGAAATAAAAAGAAAAAAAGAGAAATTTTTAATTAATAATCAAGAATATGATTTGATTATTTCCACTCTTCCCTCTTTGATAATTGCTAAAATTGCTCATAAATTATTTCCCGCAGAATTTACGCAAAATCTCCGCAAACTTTTATATCTTCATGCTTTAACTTTAATTTTAGAAACCGATAAGCCGATTTTAGAAGAAAATTATTGGCTAAATATTTTAATACCAGATATCCCAATTATGGTTTTGGTTCAACATACCAACTTTATTGATAAAAAATACTATGGGGGAAAACACATTACCTATTTAGGTTGGTATTTAGAAGCAGAAGATGATATTTGGCAGATGGATGAAGAAAAATTGTTAAATTTTGTTTTACCTTATTTAAAAAAAATTAGCGATTTTGATTTTAGAATTCTAAGCTACTATGTGTTTCGCTCTCCCTTTGCCCAACCAATTTTTGATAAAAATTTTTTAAAATACAAACCAAATTTTAACACTCCCATTAAAAATTTTTATATCGCTAATTTAGACATGACTTATCCATATGATCGAGGGACAAACTACGCAGTAAAATTAGGAAAGGAAATTGCTATAAAAATCCTTGCGAGAAATTTGCGTTAAAAGTACGTTAAATTTAAAATCTATCTGGTTGAAAAATCAAAGTTAAGAGTCTTTCCTTTTTCTAATTTTTTTAAAATATTACTTGTTGTGTAAAAAAACACCTCGTCTTTTTTATCATAAAAAACCGGCAGTCCTTTTTTGACTCCTTCAATTTCTAATCGGGTCAAAACAGTTGTGTTAACTTTGTTTTGATTTTTTTCATAAACAAATGCCTTCCCATGCCAC
>Ga0197142_1001539_pt1 | contig 20999 bp, 18 predicted proteins | sample GBS60_MetaG_FD_148614 | JGI IMG/M metagenome (GOLD analysis project Ga0197142, IMG submission 148614) | Sediment microbial communities from Great Boiling Springs, Gerlach, Nevada, United States - GBS 60_MetaG | ecosystem: Environmental > Aquatic > Thermal springs > Hot (42-90C) > Sediment... | reverse complement strand
CTGAGGAGTAAGGAAAGCAACCCTATGCCAAAAACGAGCGACGGCGAGCTTGAACTCGTTCTGGGCAACAAGCAACTGCTCGGCGTGTTTTTCGTTGTAGTCGTGTTGCTTGGGATCTTTTTTGCCATGGGTTATATTGTGGGCCGCAACTCGGCGACCGGGCCCGCCCCGGCCGCAACCCAGCCCCCGGTGGCAGAACCCGAACCCGCCGCGACCCCGGCGCGGGCGGCCGTCACGGAACCTGTCCCGGATTTAGAGGAGGCTGGAGCGGAGGCCGGCTCACCGGCGGCGCCGGGGGAAGCCAAACCCGCACCAACGCCGATCGCCGGAGCCGCCAAGCCGGTTTCAGCCGGGCCGCCGTCGGTTCCCAAGGCTGCGGCGGTTGCCTCCGAGCCCGAGCCCGGCAAGCTTTATCTTCAGGTGGCTGCGACCACTCGTGCGGAAGCAGAGGTGCTCAAGGAGCAGCTTTCGAGGAAGGGCTATTCGGTGGTGCTCGGTCCGGTGCCCGGCCAGGATCTGTTGCGGGTGCTCGTCGGGCCCATTCCCGATCAGGACGCATTGGCCAGGACGCGAACCGCATTGCAACAGATGGGGCTGAAGCCTTTCACCCGGCGTTTATAGGATGAAGGCGGGCCCGCTCGTGCAGATTGAGGGGCGCCCTGTGCGGCGGCTGCCGGAGTGGCTGCGGCGGCCGCAGACCCACTTCGAGTCGGTCACGAAACTGAAGAACGGATTGCGCCGCCTGCGGTTAAACACCGTCTGCGAGTCGGCTCGCTGCCCGAACATCCACGAGTGCTTTCATCGGGGAACGGCCACCTTCATGATCCTGGGTAACCTCTGCACGCGCGGCTGCGGCTTCTGTTCGGTCCCCAAAGGTGTTCCCGGCAGACACCAGTTCTCGCTCGATCCGGAGGAGCCGCGCAACGTCGCCCGGATGGTTCGCCAGATGCAATTGCGCTACGTGGTCATCACGAGCGTTAACCGGGACGATTTGCCGGACGGCGGCGCGGCGCACTTCGCCCGCACGATCCGCGAGGTGCGCGCCGAAAACCCCGGGATTCGCCTCGAGGTGCTCGTACCCGACTTCTGCGGCGACCTCGACGCCCTGCGGACGGTGCTCGAGGCCGCCCCCGACGTCTTCAACCACAACGTGGAAACCGTGCCGCGCCTCTACCGGCGCGTTCGGCCGCAGGCCGACTATCGCCGGTCGCTCGAGGTGCTCGCCGCCGCCAAACGATTTCGTCCCGCGCCGGTCACCAAAAGCGGCCTGATGGTCGGTCTCGGGGAGACGCCCGCCGAGGTCGAGCAGGTTCTCGAAGATCTGCGCCGCGCGCAGGTCGACATCGTAACCATCGGCCAGTATCTCCAGCCGACACGGCGCAACCTCGCCGTCGCCGAGTACGTGCCTCCCGAGCGGTTTCAGGCTTGGCGCGCCTACGGACTGGCGCTCGGCTTTCGGGAGGTATTCAGCGGTCCCCTCGTGCGCAGCTCCTACATGGCCGACCGGGTCTGGCAGGCCCTTTGATTACGGCCTCCGGGCGCCGAGTGTGAGACAATTTGGAGTCCTTCGGCCGTGACGTCGAATCCTCTGCTGGCCATCCTCAGCGGTCTATTGCTGGTGCTGGCCTTTCCGCGTTTCGACATTGAATGGCTGGCTGCGGTTGCTCTGGCGCCGCTGCTTGTGGCGGCCGGACGCGAGCCGAACCCCTGGCGGCGCATGCTGCTCGGCGAGATCGCCGGCCTTGTCTACTGGGCGGGCGCCTGCCACTGGATTCAGTTTGTCCTCGAATATCACGGTCGGATGGGCCTGGTGGGAAGCTGGGGCGCTTTCGCGCTGTTTTGCTTGATCAAAAGTCTCCATCTGGCCGCCTTCACCTGGCTGGCCGGCTATCTGACAAAGACGCCTTACGCCATTGTCGCCGTCGCCGCGCTGTGGGTCGGCATCGAACGGACGCACGGCCCGCTCGGCTTTGCCTGGCTGGCGCTGGGCAACGCCGGCATCAACATGGGCCTGCCCATGCGCCTGGCGCCGCTCGTCGGCGTCTACGGGCTTTCCTTCGTGCTGGCGATGCTGAACGCGGCGATGGCCTCGGTCCTGCTGCGGCGTCCGCGATGGCATTTGGGCTGGCTCGGTCTGCTTCTGCTCATCCCCCTGTTGCCGGCGCTGCCCGAGCCGGGCTCGGGCAGCGAGCACGCGGTGGTGGTCCAGCCCAATGTACCCATGGAGGAGGTTTTTACGACCGCCTCGGTGGCCGAGCTTCGCGAGGAGCTCGGCCGGCTGTCGCTTCAGGCGGCGCTCGTGCCGGATGAGCCTCCCGCTCGGTTGATTATCTGGCCGGAGGTGCCGCTGCCGCTTTACTACGAGCAGGATGCGGAGTTTCGGAGACAAGCCAACCTGCTGGCGCGGATCGCCGAGGCCTGGTTCCTGTTCGGCACGGTCGCTTTCACGGCCGAGGGCGCCCCGCTCAACTCGGCGCAATTGGTTTCGCCCGAGGGAGAGCCGGTGAGCCGATATGACAAGATCTACCTGGTGCCGTTCGGCGAATTCGTCCCGCCCTATTTCGGCTGGGTGAACCGCATCACGCGCGAGGCGGGGGATTTTGCGCCCGGCCGCGAGATTGTCATCTCCCCGATCGGGACGAATCGCCTCGGCGCTTTCATCTGTTATGAAGCGGTGTTTCCGCACCTGGTGCGCCGGTTCGCCGCCTCCGGCGCGGAGGTGCTGGTGAATCTCTCCAACGACGGCTATTTCGGCGACACCGCCGCCCGCGAGCAGCACTTGCTGATCGCCCGCATGCGCGCCGCCGAGAACCGGCGCTGGTTGTTGCGCGCCACCAACAACGGCATCACCTGCTCGATCGACCCTTCCGGACGCATTCGCCGCCAGTTCGATCCCTTCGAGCGGCTTGCCGGCCGTCTCTATTTCGACTACGAAACGGCGCTCACGCCCTACACACGCTACGGCGACTGGTTCGCCTGGCTGTGCCTGGCAAGCTCCCTCGGTGCGGTTGTCTCCGCCCAGCGGCCGCGCTATCGGGCGGAAGGCCGGACGGGAGCGCCTGGCGGCTCTACTGTCGCTTGAAGCCGATCTTTTGCCGGATCGCCTCCGGCAGCCCCTGGAGCATCTGTTCGTGGCGGAGAAGGATGGCCTTGATGGCTTCGAGCTCGCTCTCGATGCGGGCGAAGCGTTCGTCGATCTTGGCGAAGCGTTCGTCGATCTTGGCGAAGCGCTCGTCCATTTTGGCGAATCGCTCGTCCATCCTGGCGAAGCGCTCGTCCATTCGGGCGAATCGCTCGTCCATTTTGGCGGAGCGCTCGTCGGCGCGCGCAAAGCGCTGGTCCATCTGGCTCAGATGGCTTAGGAAGGCTGCCTGGTTCTGAATGAGCGCCGCCAGCGCCTCCTCCAGGCGCCCGTTTGCGGTGCGGCGTGTGAGCTGTCTGGCCATCCGCTTCGAGTCTACCACGAGCATTTGGGGCCACGGCCTGTGTGCGAATAAGATGTTTCGGGAGGTCCTATGACATCAGGTTCCGGCAGTCTCTCAAGAAGATCCTTCCTCGGCAAGTCCGGCGCAGCTGCGCCGGCGGCCTTCACCATCGTCAAGCCGCACCTCGTGCGCGGGCAGGGCAAGGCGCGCCTGAAGGCCGGTTTGGTCGGCTGCGGCGGTCGGGGCACGCAGGCGGTGGTGGACTTGCTGGCCGGCAACGAGAACGTGGAGCTGGTGGCGATGGCCGACGTCTTCGAGGACAAGCTCGAGCGCTCGCTGCGCAGCCTTCGGGAAGGCGAAATGCGCCTGTCGCGCTACGTCGGCGCCGAGGTGATGCGGGACGGCCGGCCTCACCGGCTTACCGAAGAGGAGCTGCGCGCCTCGATCCCGGCGCGGATCAACGTCGCCCCCGATATGCGCTTCGTCGGGCTGGAAGGATACAGGAAACTGCTGGCCACCGACATCGACATTGTGCTATTGTGCACCCCTCCCGGCTATCGGCCGGCGCACTTCGAGGCCGCCGTCGACGCCAAAAAGCACGTCTTCTGCGAAAAGCCGTTCGGAACCGACCCGGTGGGCGTGCGCCGGTTCATGGCCGCCGCGCGCAAGTCCGAAGAGCTCCGCCTGACGGTGGTCTCCGGGGCCCAGCGGCGCTTCCAAAAGCCCTACGTCGAGACGATCGAAAAGATCAAGAGCGGCGCCATCGGCGACATCGTCGCCTGCTACGCCTATTGGATCGGTACGCCGGTCATCCAGGTCAAGGCCCGGGATCCGAAGTGGAGCGACGTCGAGTTTCAGCACCGCGCCTGGTACTCTTTTGTCTGGATCTGCGGCGACCAGATCGTCGAGCAGCACCTGCACAACATCGACGTCTGCAACTGGGTGATGGGCATGCATCCGGTGAAGGTGCGCGCCAGCGGCGGCTGCGCCTGGCGCCCGCGCGAGGAGATTTACGGCAACATCTACGATCACATCAGCGCCGAGTTCGTCTATCCGAACGGGGTGATCCTGTCGAGCCACTGCCGTCAGTATCCGCAGCAGCCCGGCATGTACACCAACGTCAGCGAGCTGGTGGTCGGCACCAAGGGCCGCAGCAACTGCCGCGATATGGCCAAGGGCGGCAACGACCCCTACTTGCAGGAGCACATCGCCATGGTGGACTCGATCCGCGGCGACGGACCCTATATCAACCACGCCATGGAGGTCGCCGAGAGCACGATGACGTGCATCATGGGCCGGGAGGCCGCCTACTCGGGCCGCGAGATCACCTGGAACGAGATCATGATGTCCAAACAGGACCTAATGCCCAAGGACCTCAGTCCCAACGCCAGGATACCGGTGACGCCCCTGCCGGTCCCCGGCCAGTATCAATTCGTCTAAACGGAAACCTGCGTGCGAGTCTCCGGCGAGCGCCGGCCTTGCGGCTCGGCGCTCCTCAGCAGATGATCTTCTTGCGGACGGCGTAAAGGACGATCTCGGCGGCGTTGTGCAGGTTCAGCTTTTGCATCAAATGACTCCGGTGCGTCTCCACCGTGTACGGGCTGAGATTGAGCAGGGCGGCCACCTCCTTGTTGGACTTGCCCTCGGCCAGCAGTTGCAGGATCTGCTTTTCCCGATCGGTGAGCAGTTCGTAGGAGTCATGCAAGCCGCGCTGTTGAAGCTGGCGCATGTAATCTTCAAGAAGCGCCTGGGCGATGGCCGGGGAAAAGAACGGCTTGCCGGAAGCGGCCACCTCCACGGCGCGCACCAGGTCCGCGTCGGCGGTGTCCTTCAGCAGGTAGCCCTTGGCGCCGGCGGTGAGCGCCCGGATCAGATAGGTTTCATCCGAGTGCATGCTCAGGATCAGCACCGCCACGCGGGGATTTCGTTTGACGATCTGCGCGGTGGCGTCGATTCCGTTAAGCGAAGGCATGGCGATGTCCATAATCACGACGTCGGGGGCGAGCTCCTCGGCCAGCCGCACCGCCTCGAGCCCGTCGGCGGCCTCGCCTACGACCTCGAAGTCGGGATGCTGCTCCAGTTGCAGGCGCAGCCCCTTGCGGACGATGCCGTGGTCATCGGCGACCAGAATGCGAACCTTGCCCATCTCGCTTTCCGTCCGGCAGCGGCAGCTCGACGGTGAGAACCGTACCTTTGCCGGGAGCCGACTGGATCCCGACCGTGCCGTTGAGCTCCCGCACACGCTCCTCGATGCCTAGCAGGCCGATGCCGCGCTGCGACGCTTCGGCCTGAAAGCCGATGCCGTCGTCCTGGATCGCCATGGAGACGCGCTCCGGTTCGCCGTGCACACTCACCCGGATGTTCCTGGCTTGCGCGTGGCGGGCGCAGTTGGTGAGCGCCTCCTGGGCCACCCGGAACAGGCAGGTCCGGTGGGTGTCCTCCAGTCCGTCGAGCGCGCCGTCGATCTGCACCGCCACCGGCACGCCCATGCGCCGCGAAAAGTCACGCCCCAACCATTCGAGCGCCGGACCCAGGCCGAGGTCGTCGAGCATCGACGGGCGCAGGCCCATCGCCAGATCGCGCACCGTGCGGAGCGCCTCCATGTTCAAGCGCTTGGCGTCCTCGAGCGCCTCGTGGAACCGCTGCGGCGGGCCGTTGCGGAGCGACTCGAGGTTGGCCAGCGTCATCCCCATCGCCGTCAACATCTGCCCGATGGCGTCATGAAGCTCGCGCGAGAGGGCACGCCGCTCATCCTCTTGCGCCCGCACCAGCGTGCGCGACAGCCGCCGGAGCTCTTCTTCGGCGTGTTCGATCATGGCCCGCTGCTCGGCGCCGCGCCGCTCAAGCGCCGTCACGCGCGCCGTGGTCAGCAGGGCCACCACCAGCCCGACGCTCAGGGCGAACAGCACCATCCGGACCAGGAAACGCCGGAGGGCCTCGTGGCTGGCGCGGAGTCGCTGGCGCTGGGTCTCCAGGTTTCGGGCATTCAACTCCGCCACTTCACGGATCAACTCGACGACCGCGTTCCGGCGCGGCAGGATATGCTTGCGGAAGAACGGATAGCTGGCCACCATCTTCTGCGCCGGCGTCCACTCGAACATCGGCTCGAGCGAGGCCCAGTATTCGCGCATTTCCCGTTCGAGCTCCTCGACCGCCTCCTTTTGCCCGGGGCCCTCGCGCGGCAGTTGCGCCAGGCGCTGCTCGAGCGAAGCTCGGATCGTGCGAAGTTGCTCGCGATATTCCGGTGCGCCGAGCGGCGAGGGGTCTAACAGGTAATCCCGCACGAGAAGGTCGGCGAAGTAGATGTCGCCGGGGATGTCCCGAAGCGGATATTCGGCGCGCAGGTACGCTTCATGGGCCTCGGCCATCTCAATATAGATCGAATTCGCCCGCCGGACGGCGCCGAGTCCGAGGAGGCAGATCAGGCCCAGGAGGATGCCGAAGCCCGACGCCAGAACCACCCACGAGCGGGATTTCATCGTGCGGCTCCCTACCGACATTTTCGCCCCACCGTGCGCTAGCCTGTAGGCAGCCGATGCAGGTTGTCTTTACCGACCTCGACGGGACGCTCTTGGACCATGCGAGCTACGCCTGGGAGCCGGCTCGTCCCGCCCTGGAGCGCCTCCGCGAGCGCGGCATTCCTTGGGTCTTTGTCACGAGCAAGACGCGGGCTGAGACCGAGCACTGGCGACGCCTGCTTGCCAACGAGCACCCCTATGTCGTGGAAAACGGCGCGGCGGCCTACTGGCCGGTCGGATACTTCCCGCGAGAGTTCGGCTCGGCGCTCATCTGGGGCCTGCCCTACGCCGAGGTGGTCTCCGGCCTGGCGGCCGCCGTCAGGGAGGTCGGATGTCGCATCCGGGGCTTTCACCAGATGAGCGTCGAGGAGGTGGCGGCCGCCTGCGGCCTGCCGGGGGAGTTGGCCGTCCTCGCCAAGCAACGGGAGTTCGACGAACCGTTCGAACTGGTGGATCGGGAGGCGGAGGCTGAGCTTGAAGCAGCGCTGGCGCGCCGACGGTTGCGGCTAAGCCGCGGCGGGCGTTTCTATCACGCCTCCGGGCGGGCCGACAAGGCCGGAGCCGTGCTGGCGCTCAAGGGGCTCTATGAGCAGCTCGGCGAACCGGTGAGGACGATCGGTTTGGGCGATGCCTGGAATGATGTGGAGATGCTCCGCATCGTCGACTACCCTGTGATCATTCGCTCCGCGCAATCGGCGCAACTGGCGGCCGAGCTGCCGCACGCGCGGCTGAGCCCGGCGCCGGGGCCCGCGGGATGGAATGCCGCGATCTTGGCCCTCACCTAAGCACGCCTTCACAAGTGCGTCCACAGGGAGCGCTCGCCTTCGCTGTCACGCTGCTCTTTCTTCTCCTCGATGAGCCGGCGCAGGCCCTGGCTGCCGGCAATGCCGACCGCCAGGCTCACCGCCAGCACCGCCCCGCCCACCAGAATGATGAAGGCGGCCAGGAAAACGTTGCGGGCAAAGCTGAGCTGATCGGCGGCCACCACCACGGCGACGAACATGATGATGATCCGCAGCGCTGCGGCCAGCCGGCGCGGCGAGGGCAGGTTCTCATTGACCGCCCACACCAGCAAGCTCCGGCCGAGGTACTGGCTCAGCCAGGCTCCGGCGAGCAGGATCAATCCGGCGACAACGAGTTTCGGCAGCAGCAGGACGAAGCCTTCCACCATCTGATTGGTCAGTTGGGTGTCGAAAGCGCTCACGGCGATCAGCAGGCCGCCGATGAGAATCGCCCAGTAGGCGGTCTCGGCGACCAGGCGGGTGGCGCGCAGCCGGCCGGAGCGGTCGAGCAGGAAGGCCACCCCGCTCTGGCGCAGGAATCTGTCGATCGTCATGCCTTTGAAGACCCGGTAGATCAACCACCGGGCCGCCGCCGCCAGCACATAGGCCACCAGCAGAAGGATGATGGCGGCAAGCGTCGAAGGCAGGTAGGTGGTTACCTGGTGGTGCAAGCGGTCGACGGCCGCTTCCAGGATTTCGCGCAACGTATTAATCATGTCGGGGAACCTCCGAGTCAGGCTTGGGGACGGCGGCGCTCTCGGGCTTGCGGCTCGCCCGGTTGCGCCGGCTCGGTCCGTCCCAGTGGGCTTTCAGATAGGGTTTCAAGCGTTCAAAGACCAGGCACAGTTGTTCGATCTTGTCTTCGACCTGATCGGGAACCAGCGTCCGCGTCTCGATGACGAAGGAGGCAACCCGCGCCAGATAAAGCGGCGTAAGCGATCGGATGAGGTGCCCGCCGGCCACCCGGTGCCGGTTGTAGGCGCAGGCGAAATCGAGCACCACTCGCGCCCACAGCTCATCGTCCAGGTGAAAGTCCCGGGCGCCGGCGGCCGCCTGGCGGCCGAGCGCCTGGATGCCGGCGTAGGTTTCCGGCTCGAGGGCGACCGCCCAGATCTCGCCCAAGTCGCGGCAGCCGCGCACGAAAGCGGCGAGCATCCGCTCGACGTTCACCTCGATCGGGTCCAACCCCACGTCGTAGCGAAAGCCGAACAGCTCCACCGGCCGGCTTCCCTCGCGGTCCCACCAGACGCTTTCATACTCCTGCATCAGCATCAGCACGCTGCCCACCACCTGCTCGAGCATGGCCGTCAGATCCGAGCTTGGATCCTTGGCGTCGTGCAGCTTGGCGCCGAGAAAGCTCTGGCAGACGCGGAAACCCTCGGCCAGGGCGATCGTTGTCATCCAGATGTCGATGCCGAAGCGGGCGACGTCGGTCTCCCAGTCGTCGCGCTGAAGGTAGCGATTGATCAGCCGGGTGGAGAGGCCGAACTCGCCTCCGATCGGCTGGCGCACGCGATAGCCGTACAAGGCCCGGGTGAGGGGGTAGACGATGCTGTTGGTGATCGTTCCGTCGTACTTGTGCCGGTGATAGTAGGGAGCGACAAAATCGTAGCCGGCAAACAGGACCGGTCGGAGCAACAGATCGAACCACTCCGGTGTGATCGAACGCAGGTCCGAATCCACGACCGCCACGGCCTTGGCCTCGAGCTTGGCCGCGAGTTGAAAAATCAATCGAAACGCGCTTCCCTTTCCCGGCACGCCGTGATAGGGGAAGGAGAGCCTGTGGGCGGCAAACAGCGGGGTGTTGAGCAGCAGCAGGTGCTGGTCCTCGAGCCGGGCCGAGAGAACCGCTTCGCGCGTATTGTCGGTCGAGCCCCCGTCGGAGTTGATCACCACGGAGGTGAATTGCGGAAAATATTTGGCGAGGCCCGCGTAGGCGGCTTGCACAACGCGACCGATCGTTCGCCCGTTGTTATAACTGGGAATGCCGATCACGATGTCTGCCCGGCGTATTACCTCGGCCGCCTGGCGGGCCTCATGAGGAAGCGTGATGCTGGCCACGGGCCGTCTTTTGTTCTCCTCCTTTCACGCCGTTCAAGCCACCTTGCCGGCGCTCAGCCGGGCGTCCTTGCCCACGGCGTCCAGCAGCAGATCGAAGAACTCCGGGATGGCCGCAAGCACGCGGTTCCAGTTGGGAATCTGCGGCAGCCCGAGCGGGTCCTCGAGGAACTCCTGCGCCGCTCGCCGCAACCCGCGGGCGAAGACCGCCACGGCCTCCTCTTCGGCATGCCGGTCGAACTTCAGCCCGTTAAGCAGCGCGTCGGCATAGTAGCGGACGATGGTGTCTTGCGCCATGCGGACATAGCGGACCTCGAGCGTGCGGAAGTGGTCGGTGGTGAAGGCCAACCCCTCGGAGGCCAGTGTGCGGAACAGGCTCTTGGCGATGTCGCACGACATGCGGAACAAGCCCTTGGAGGGGTCGTCCGGGGAAAGCGCCTGGTGTTTGTGCTCGTAGTTGTCCATCAGGTCCACCTGGCAGGTGCGGGCGACCGCGCAGTTGCGGAAGACTTCCGCCAGCACGCCCACCTCCAGGCCCCAGTCGGCCGGAATGCGATTCACTCGCGCCAGGCTGGCGTTCATGGCGAACTCGCCGGCCAGCACATAGCGGAAGCTGTCCAGGTAGCGCAGAAACGGGTTTCCTGGCACGATGCTCTCGAGCGCCCGGATGAGCGGGGTCATGAAGAGGCGCGTCACCCGCCCGTGCATGCGGTCGGTGATGCGGGCATAAAAGCCTTTGCAGAATTCGAAACGCAGATGCGGGTGAACGACCGGGTAACACAGCCGGGCGAGCAACTGGCGGTCGTAGTTGACGATGTCGCAGTCATGCAGCGCGATGACGTCACAATCGCCTTGCGCCAGCAGATAGCCGTAGGCCAGCCAGCAGGAGCGGCCCTTGCCGTCGGGTCCGGCCGACAAACCCCGCTCCTCAAGCAGCTTCAACAAGCCCTGGATGCGCTCACTGTCCATCCACAGAACCGTGACCGGGGTGTAGAAGTTCTCAAAGAAGCTCTTGGCGCGGAAGTACTGGTCGCGGCCGGCTCGTCCCAGCGCGACGACGATGCGTTGCAGGTAACGGACCTGCCGCAGCTCGGCGGCGATCTGCGCCATGGCCGGGCTGTCGAATTCCGAAGCCAGCGCCGGCAGCACCAGACCGATCGGCGTCTGAGGGGTAAATTTCTCCAGATCCCGCTCGAGCCGGCCGACACTGTCCGGTTTGAGCCGGTGGAGCGTGGTGACGACTCCGGTTTGATAGAAATCCGCCATCGTCCAGCCTCCCTTTCCAGAGTAGGGTCGGCTTCGGGTGCCCCGGTATCGCCTGGACAGGGTAGGAGGCGGACAAAGACGGGGTAGCGCCGCTCAGCGGGGCCGGACGTTGCCGGCACGCACCAGAAGCCGGCGGCCGTCATCGGTCCGAATCCACAGAAAACCGGAGGGATCGAGCCCGTCGGTGACGCCGCTGATTTCGTCCACGAGAACGCGGCGTCCGAAAACGTAGCTCGAGGACTGGGCGAACAGGCGGAGAATGGCCGCCGCGCCCTCGCGTTCGAGCGTCTCGCCGTAATTCTCGACGGCGTCCAAGAGGTTGGCCAACAGCAGCTCGCGCGAGTACTCCAGGCCGGTAACCAGACGCAGCGACGTGGCGAGGGGAGCCAGATGCGCAGGAAAGCGCGCCTGGTTGACGTTGATGCCGATGCCGGCAATCGCTTTCTCGTCGTGAAGTTGCACCAGCACGCCGGCCGCTTTGCGCTCGCCGATCAGCACGTCGTTGGGCCAGCGCAGGTCGCAGCCGATCGCAGCGGTCCGCTCGATAGCTTCCTTGGCCGCCAGGCCCAGAGCGAGCGTCAGTACGGGCGCCGGCTGGGCCAGCCCCAGCACAATCGAACAATACAGGCCTTCGCCCCGCGGCGAGTACCAGCTCCGGCCCAGTCGCCCCTGCCCGGCCGTCTGCTCCTCGGCGACGATGACGGTTCCCGGGGGCTTGTCCTGGGCCTCGACCATTGTCGAGCCGACACGGTCCAGTCTCAGGAGGGTGAACCGGTCCATTCCAATCGGAAGTTCAGGTTGACGGCGGCGGCCGAATGGGTGATCGCCCCCGAGGAGATGAACTCAGCGCCGGTTTCGGCGTAGGCGCGCACGGTCTCGAGCGTGATGCCGCCGGAGAGCTCGACCGACGCCCTGCCGGCGACGTAACGGATCCATTCGGCGGCCTCTTGCGGCGTGAGGTTGTCGAGCAGGAGTCGCTGGGCGCCGGCGGCGAGCGCCTCCTCAAGCTCCTGGCGCGTGCGCACCTCGACCTCGACCGGAAGCCCGAGCGCCAGCGCCGCCCGGACGGCATCGGTCACTGAGCCGGCGGCCGTGATGTGATTGTTCTTGATGAGCACGCCATCCCAGAGGCCCATGCGGTGGTTGGTGACGCCTCCGGCGGCCGCCGCCATCTTTTCCAGACGCCGCAACCCGGGCGTGGTCTTGCGCGTGTCGAGAATGCGGCAGCCGGTGCCCGCCACCGCCTCCACATAGCGGCGCGCCAGCGTCGCGACGCCGCTGAGCCGCTGGAGGAAGTTCAGAGCGACGCGCTCGCATTCAAGCAGCGTTCGCGCCCGGCCGCGGACCCGGGCAATCGCCTGGCCGGGTTCAGCCACTTGACCGCTGGCGGCAAGCAAACGGAGCTCGTCGACGCCGCCGCGGCACTCGTAGATGAGCGGAAGCAGCTCGATGCCGGCCACCACGAGCCGCTCCCGGGCATAGAACGCCCCGGCGGCAACCAGGCCGGCCGGAACGCAGGCCTGGGAGGTGATGTCGCCGCTGCCGATGTCCTCCTCCAGGGCGCGGCGCACCGCCTCGCGCACCTCCGGATGCGAGACGTCGAAGCTCACCGGAGCGCCTCCAGGGCGGCCCGGGTCTTCTCGAGCTGGGCCTCATATTGCGCAAGCTTTTCGCGCCGCGTTTGGACGACGTCGGCCGGCGCCCGGCTCAGAAAACCTTCATCAGCCAGTTGTGCCCGAGAGGCCGCGACGAGCTTCTCCAACTGCTCGAGCTCCCGCTCAAGACGGTTGCGCCGGGCGTCGAGCTGGGCGGCCGGGAGCTTGAGGATGAGATCGAACTCGGTGGCCGAGTGCATCAGACCGCCTCGCTCGGGCGCCTCGCCCACGCGCACCTCCAGATGCACACCGGCCAGTTTGCGGATCGCCTCGGACTCCTGCGCCGCGATCCGGGCCGCGCTGTCGCGCCCGTAGAGCACGCCCTGAAGCTCGAGTTTCGGGTCGGCTTTCATCTCCGCCCGCAGGTTCCGCGCCGAGACAACGATCTGCTGGAGCAGCTCCATCTCACGCTCGGCTTCGGCGTCGGACCATTCCGCTCTCGGTTGCGGGTAGGGCGCCAGGGCGATCGATTTGGGCTGCGAGGGCGAGCCGGCGCGCAAACGCTGCCAGAGCTCCTCGGTAATGAACGGCATGGCCGGATGCAGCAGGCGGAGCGACGTCTCGAACACCGTCAGCATGTTCCGCCAATCCTCGGTGAGTCCGGAGTTTTCCCGGAAGCGCAGCTTCTTGATCTCCACGTACCAGTCGCAGAACTCGTGCCAGAAGAAGTGCCAGAGCGTCTGCGCCACTTCGTGATAGCGATACTGCGCGATGGATCGGTTGGCGTCGGCGATCGAGCGGTTCAGGCGGCTGAAGATCCAGCGGTCCTCGAGCCCCGCCGCGCGCAAATCACCCGGCGGCTCCGGAATCGATGGCGCCACGCCGCAGTAGTCCATCTTCAGGAAGAGGAACCGGGCGGCGTTCCAGATCTTGTTGGCGAAGGCGCGCGCGCTCGCCATGCGCTCCTCGGTGAGCACGATGTCGGTGCCCGGCGCGGCGCCCTGAAGCAGCGCCATGCGCACGGCGTCGGTGCCGTACTTTTCGGTCACCTCGAGCGGGTCGATCACGTTGCCCCTGGTCTTCGACATCTTCTGCTTTTCGGCGTCGCGCACCAGCCCGTGGATGTAGACCTCTCGGAAGGGCACCTCGCCGACGCACTCCAGCCCCAACATGATCATCCGGGCCACCCAGAAAAACAGGATGTCGAAGCCGGTGATCAACAGCGAGGTGGGATAGAACTTTCGCAAGTCCTCGGTGTCATCCGGCCAGCCGAGCGTCGAGAAGGGCCACAGGCCGGAGCTGAACCAGGTGTCGAGGACGTCGGGGTCCTGTTCGAGGCGCCCCGAGCCGCAATGCGTGCAGGCCGGCGGCGCCTCGCGCGCCACGCTGAGGCCGCCGCAGTCGGCGCAATGCCAGGCGGGAATGCGATGACCCCACCAGAGCTGCCGCGAAATGCACCAGTCGCGGATGTTGTACATCCACTCGAAATAGGTCTTGGTCCAGTTCTCCGGCACAAAGCGGATGCGCCCGCTGCGCACCGCTTCGATAGCCGGCTCGGCCAGCGGCTTGGTCTTGACGAACCACTGCGTGGAGACCAGGGGTTCGACGGGCGTCTTGCACCGCTGGCATTTCGACAGGGCAAGCGCGTAGGGTTCGATCTTTTCCAGCAAGCCCTGGTCGGCGAGGTCGGCGACGACGCGCCGCCGGGCCTCGAAGCGATCGAGGCCGGCATATGGACCCGCCTCCGCGGTCATCCGCCCGGTCTCGTCGATCACCTTGAGGCGCGGAAGACCGTGGCGCCGCCCGGCCTCGAAGTCGTTCAGGTCGTGTGCCGGCGTCACCTTGACGACGCCGGTGGCGAAGTCGGGGTTGGCGACCGGATCGGCGATGACCGGGACCGGCCGGTTCACTAAGGGCAACCGGACGCTCCGTCCGACCAGGCCGCGGTAGCGCTCGTCGTCCGGGTGGACCGCCACTGCCGTGTCGCCCAACATCGTTTCCGGCCGAGTGGTCGCCACCACGAGCGCGCCGTCGGAGCCTAAGACCGGGTAGCGAATGTACCACAGATTGCTCGCCACCTGCTCATAAACGGTTTCCAGATCGCTCAACGCCGTCTGGCAACGCGGGCACCAGTTCACCATGTATTCGCCGCGGTAGATGAGCCCCTTCTCGTGCAACCGGACGAAGGCTTCGCGGACGGCGCGGGAAAGCCCTTCGTCGAGGGTGAACCGCTCCCGGCTCCAGTCGCAGGAGGCGCCGAGGCGAATCATCTGGCGCACGATCGTGCCGCCGTACTGCTCTTTCCAAGCCCAGACCCGCTTTTCAAACTCCTGGCGGCCAAGATCGTGGCGACTCAGGCCTTGGGCGGCCAGCTCCCGCTCGACCACCATCTGGGTGGCGATGCCGGCGTGGTCTGTTCCCGGCAGCCACAGCGTGTTATGCCCGAGCATGCGATGCCAGCGCACGGTCACGTCGATTTCGGTGTGCTCGAGCATATGCCCCATGTGGAGCGAGCCGGTCACGTTGGGCGGCGGAATGACGAGCGAGAAGACGGGCGCGTCGTCGTCGCGGGTGGCGAAGACGCCCTCGCGGATCCACCACTCAGCCCAATGCGGCTCGAACCGCTGGGGCTCGTAGACCTTCTCGATTGTCATGGGGTGAACCTCAATTTTAACATTGGGCTTCCGCCCGCCCGGCGCGCCGCGCCGGGGAGGAAGCTGCTGGCGCGGTGAGCCCCGGCCGGATCGCGGCGGTTGAATCCAGTTCCCCCGGCGGGCGGTTCTAGCGTATAATTCTCCAAAAGGTTCTCCATGCCGGTCAGGACGAGGATGGTGCGGCGGGGTAATGCGTGGGAGTGCCGCGCCCGGCATCCGCGAAGGCATGCCGTCTCCGGCCGGCGTTCGATCACCCGCCTCAGGGGCTGCGCATTTCTCGAATCGAGCATTCTCGCCGCACGACAAGTCCGGAAGCCGGTTCCCGGCGCGGCACGGGAGGAGACGCAAAGGTCAAGTACTTAGCTTGGACGGCCTCCAGAGATTAGTAAGTCATGGGGCCAGCACAAGTGGAGTGTGTCTCATCACTTATTGGGCAAAAAAAAATCTTATAGCGGGAAAAAGTTTCCCCTTGACAAACGCGCCCGGTCGGTTTATTCTTTCTTTTCGGTTTTAAAGCAAACAACAGAACTTAACTGCCGCGAGCGGATCCGCCTATGACGTTTCAGATCGGCGAGAAAGTCGTCTATCCGAACCACGGCGTCGCCACCATCGAGAACATCAGCACCAGATCTTTCGGCAGCCGCGAGGAGCGTTTCTACCTGCTGCGGCTGGCCTCGAGCAGCCTGACCGTGATGGTGCCCATCTCGCAGGCCTGCGAGGTCGGCCTGCGAAAGGTTACCAAGAACGGCACCGTCGAACAGGTCCTCCGGTTTCTGGAGGCCGGCGAGTGCAAGGAGGCGCGGGACTGGAAGGACCGCTTCAAGGAAAACTCCGAGAAGATGCGCAACGGCAGCCTGCTTGAAGTGGCGCAGGTGCTCAAAAATTTGCTGCTGCTTCAGAAGCGCAAGCCGCTGTCGTTTCGCGAAAAGAAGATGCTTGACCGGGCCCGGCACATGCTCATCATGGAGGTCTCCATCTCCCGGGCCATTCGCGAAGCGCAGGCCGTCGAGCTGCTTGACCGGGCGCTGCGCAAGGCCGGGCTCGAGCTGCCGCCGCCCCTGTAGCCGTCCGGCGCGCCGCCCGTTCGGCGATGAGGATCACCGCCATTGAGCTGATCGAGTACCGGCGCAGCCTCACGGTCCACGCCGGGGCCATCGACTGGCTCTGGGTCCGCGTCCACACCGACCAGGGCATCACAGGCCTGGGCGAAACCTACCCCTTAGCGCCGGTCGAGAAGGCCGTCATCGCGCGCGCGCTTGCTCCGGTTCTCCTCGGCAAGAATCCTCTTGAGATCGAGCGGCGGTGGGCGGAGATGTTCCGCGCCATCTCCTATAGCGGCTGGGGCGGCGCCGAGATCCGGGCCATCAGCGCCGTCGACATGGCTCTCTGGGACCTGGCGGGAAAGGCGGCCGGTATGCCGGTCTACCAGCTTCTCGGGGGTGCCTCGCGGGACGCCATCCCCATCTACAACACCTGCTACGACCGCATCGATTTCCTCACCGAACCGGAACGCCTGGCCGCGGAGCTCCTCGAAATGGGCGTCACGGCCATGAAGATCTGGCCGTTCGATCCCCTCGCCGCCGAATCCGGGGGCCAGCGGCTTGACGCGGAGCAGATGCGCCGCGGCCTGGAGCCGCTGGCGCGCATTCGGCGCGCCGTGGGCGACCGCATGGATGTCGCCATGGAGTTTCACGGCTATTGGAACCTGCCCTGCGCCATCCGAATCGCCCAGGCGCTTGAGGAGTATCAGCCGATGTGGCTCGAGGAGATGTTGCCGCAGGACAACATGGCCGCCTACCGGGAGCTGGCCGCGGCAACCAGCCTGCCCTTGTGTCTGAGCGAGCGGCTGATGAGCCGCTGGGGATTCCGCGAGCTGCTCGAGCTCGGCGCCGCGCGCATCATCATGCTCGATATCGCCTGGTGCGGGGGCATCTCCGAGGCGCGAAAGATCGCCTCGATGGCCGAGACCTGGTATCTGCCCGTGGCGCCCCACAACTGCGGCGGACCGGTTCTGCACTTTGCGTCGGCGCACCTGGCGGCCCACGTCCCCAACCTGTACCTGTTGGAGACGGTGCGGCGGCACTACCTCGAAGAATACGAGGGTCTCCTGAGCGCCTCGCTGAAGCCGGTCGACGGGAAGCTCCCGCTTCCACCCGGGCCCGGTCTGGGGGTCGAGCTCGATCCCGGGGTGGTAGGCCGACCGGGAGTCAGCCTGGAGCGGCTGTCTTAAGTCCGGCCCGGTTATCTTTGCGAGCAAAGTAAGGCTTTTCCCGTCTGGCAATCTGTGAACACCCCGCCTAAGATGGGGCCAGCGATTCCTTCGACCTCATGCGGTGTTTGCTCTGCGGAAAGCGGCTTTCGCTGCTGCGCCGGGCGCGCGGGAACGGTTTCTGCTCGCGCGAGCACGAGCAAAAGTATTTCGAGGAACAGGAATCCCTCGCGATCGCGCGACTGATCGAATCGCAGCGCTATGAGCGGCAGGTGCGTGCCCGCGGGGCGGCAGGCAGGACGGTGCGCGGAGCCGGTGGGCCGCCCTTGGTCGAACGGCTGACTCCCTTGGCGCCCAAGGCGCGGCCCGCCGCCCGGGAGCCCTTCGAGCCGCCTCTTTCGTTCCGGCAAGTCATCGAGCCCGGACCGGCTCCGGCGCAATTGGAGGTTCGAGCCGCCGGCGGCGCCCGGCCTGCGGGTTGGGCAGGGGGATGTCCCATCGCTTCGCGGCCGCCCCAGGGCCGTCGTCCGCCACCGCTGCCGGCCCGCCTGGAAGCGGTTGCCCGAGCTGTGCCGGCCGGAGTTCGACTCCGGCTGGCGCCGGCGCGGCCCGGCTGCTTCCGGGTCTTCGCCGCACCTCGACCCCTCGGGATCGGCCCTGTCGACGCAGCCGCCGCTGTCAAGTCGCCGCGCTGCCAGCTGCACATCTCGCCGCGGACGCTGCTGTCCGGGCGTTGGCTCGCGGCGGTCCGGCCCGGCCTGACGCTGGGGCGGGCGTTGGAGATGCCGCTCGGGCCGGCTCTTGGGGAGGCGGCCAAACAGGCCAAACATACGACGCTGGCGCCGTTACCCGCCGCGGTGTGCTCGTTGCGCCCGCCGCATTCCAACCTGACGCCTTCTGCGCCCCCGAGCCTGCTTGAGCCGGGAGCCGAACCCCGGCAGCCGGGCTGGGTGGTCCGATGGCGGCCCGTTCCGATGGCAAGGGGCTTGGTCGGCGCCTCTGGACGGCCGACGGCGACCGTGCGGGTGTTACTCCGGCTGGAGACACCCCGGCAGGCCCCCAATCTCAAGCTCGCGAGCCGAGTTCCGATCTCGGCCTGTGCCGCCGAAGGATTTCGCCGCCCCCGTGGTGGGGCAGGGCCGATTCCCGCGGCGGCTCCCCGTTGCGTCGCGCCCCGCCTGACGAAGACCAGACCGGAGGCGAGGCGGTTGCCGGTCGGCGGATCCGCACTCGTTGAGCCGGGCAAACCGGTCCGCAGCCCTTCTCTGCGGCCGTTGTGGTCCGAGCCGGCCCCCTCGTTTGAAGCCGCGCAGGGCCTTCGGGCGCGCGTGCCGCGCCAGGCGGGCAAGCCGGCGTTGGCGGCTCCGCCCGGTCTTGCAGAACTTCGGCCGTTCAGCGCCCGGCCTTTCCGGGGTGAGTTCGTGCCGGAGGCTTCGACCGCGGCGCTGGGCACCGAAGCCCACATCGCCGTACATGCGGCGGCCGCAACCGGCCTGCGACCGCACTGGGCGATCCGGACCGGCCCGCAACCAGTCCGGGACCGACTGGCTCCGCTTGAACTGCCAAGACCGAACTTCAGCCTTCCCATTGAAGCACGCCGCAGGCCGCAGCCGGTCTTGAAACCGGCTCTCATCCTACCTGGAACGCTTGCGCCGAAGTCCCGGTTGATTCCCGTTCGCCTGGAGGCGGCTGTCGAGGCCGTTCGGCCTGGCGCCGCCGACTGGAGAAGCGGGTGGAGGGCTTGGGCGGGGCGGGGCCGCCTGGCCGGCCTTTACAAACTCAAATGGGTCACCGTCGTTGTGCCGGTGGTGCTGTTGTCCTGGCTGTGGCTGGCGCGCGTCCCGGAGGAGCCGACCAGCCGCCGGGCACTGGGGAGCGGGATCTCCACTGTGATCCAGGACCTTCGCCGGGCGGTGGAGCGGAGGGCGGCCACGCGCCTGGACGATGATTTCCGGTCCGGCCTCGGCGCCTGGCGAGGGGAAGCCAAATGGGCCGAAACCTGGTCCTATGACGCGGCAGGATTCGTCCGGCCCGGCAAGCTGGCCCTGTGGGTACCTTCGCTCCGGCTTGCCGACTACCAGATGGAATTCCTGGCGCAGATCGAGCGCGGCGGCCTGAGCTGGGTCTTTCGCGCCCGCGACCTGCGCAACTATTACGCCGCCCGGCTCCTCGTGGTCGACGAAGGGCCGTCCGTGGCGGCAGCTCTGGTGCGACACGCGGTGATCGAGGGCAGGGCGGGACCGCGCGAGCGTACTCCGTTGCCGCTGGCGCTGGCGCGCGCCAGCATGCAACGCGTACGCCTGGAGGCTCGCGGGAGCATTTTCGCTCTCTATGTGAACGGCCAGCTCGTTGCCCATTGGGCCGACGAGCGCCTGCCGTCGGGGGGCATCGGCTTTTTTGGCGAACCGGGCGACCGAGTCCGGCTTCGGCGGGTGACGCTGAGCCATCAGGATGACCTGCTCGGCCGCCTGTGCGCGCTTCTTGCGGCCCCGGCTGCCGATAAAGAGTTATAGAAGTCTGCACGGCAGATGAAGAACACGGGAAACAACGGGTCCGCAAGGGGGCCGAGAAAGGACGGCGCGGCTGGAAAAGAGCCCGGCGACGGGGCAGTCCGGCCGGCCGAGCGAGCGCTGGCCAGGTCGGTGGCTCTGCATCTGGCGGGCAAGGCCCGCGAGGCGCTTGCCGAGCTCGAGGCGGCGTTCCAGGAGGGCGACTCCACGCCGGCCCTCTACGCCGCGCGGGGCTATCTCCAGTTCGAGCTCGAGCTGTACGAAGAGGCTGCGGCCAGCTACACGCGGCTGCTGGAGGCGGCGCCGGGCTACCCCGGCGCCGCCTTCAACCTGGCGGTGTGCCTGGAGAAGACGGGGCGCTGGGAGGAGGCGGCGCACCGCTTTCGCGAGGTGCTCGAACAGGAGCCCGGCAACGCCGACGCACTCCTCGGCCTTGGAGTGAGTCTGCTTCAGATGGGACGGGCCGGCGAAGCGCTCCCGATCCTGGAGCGGTGCCTTGAACGGGACCCCGCGCGCGAGCCGGCTCTGATCGGCCGCGCGCTGGCGGTGCAGATGCTCGGCCGTGCGCCGGAGGCGGTCAGCTTGTATCGACAGCTCCTGGAGCGCAACCCGAACTGCGAGGAGGCGATGGTCAACCTGATTGCGCTCGGCCTCGCGGAAAAGGACTTCGCCCTGGTGCGGGAATTTGCCGAGCGGCTCTTGGAGCTTCGGCCGTTCTCCGAGGCGGCTCTCGAGGGGCTAGCGGCCTGCGCCTTCGACTCCGGCGACTACGAGGCGGCGGCTCGCTACTCGGCCAGACTGGTCGAACTGTCCCCGGAGGATTTCAACCGCCGATACAACCTGGGGATCGCCTCGCAGCGGGTGGGGCATCTTGAGCAGGCGGCCAAGGCCTACGCCGAGGCGGTGCGCCTGAAGCCGGACTTCGTCGAGGCGCTGGTGAATCTCGGCGTGGTGCTGCATGAGCTCGGCGAGAAGAAGCGTC
>Ga0197142_1001538_pt1 | contig 21006 bp, 18 predicted proteins | sample GBS60_MetaG_FD_148614 | JGI IMG/M metagenome (GOLD analysis project Ga0197142, IMG submission 148614) | Sediment microbial communities from Great Boiling Springs, Gerlach, Nevada, United States - GBS 60_MetaG | ecosystem: Environmental > Aquatic > Thermal springs > Hot (42-90C) > Sediment... | reverse complement strand
CGGTATCGCCGTAGGATCTGGTGTAACGGCTGTTGCTCCTAAATTGGGTCATTATGGCGCTGATAAAGTTTTTGTGATCGATGATCCAGCGCTTGAACATTACAACGCTGAAACTTATGCACCTGTAGTAGCCGATGTTATAAAACAGGCACAGCCAGCCGTTGTGCTTCTTCCTGCGTCCATGAACGGTAAAGACCTTGCCGCTCGCCTTGCTGCTCGCCTGGAAACCGGGCTGGCTCAAGATTCAACCGAAATTGCTTTATCAAACGGCAAGATTAGAGCGAAAAGACCCCTTTTTGGAGGCAAATGCCTTGGATGGTATGAGTGGGCTGATGGAGCTTTGGTTATGATATCATGCCGTCCAAACGTTATGTCCTGTCTGACACCCGATGAAAGCAGACAAGCTGAAATAGTATCAGTCAACGCCACAATACCCGCCGCCAAAGCTCAGGTTCTTGGCGTAGAAATGGATACTTCCGGTAAAATCGAACTCACCGAGGCTGACATTATCGTTTCCGGTGGTCGAGGCATGAAGGCAGCGGAAAACTTTGTCATTCTGGAAGAGCTAGCCAAGGTTCTTGGAGCGGCTGTTGGAGCTTCTCGAGCTGCTGTTGATGCTGGGTGGAGACCTCACTCCGATCAGGTTGGACAAACTGGTAAAGTGGTTACCCCCAATCTCTACATTGCTGTTGGAATATCCGGAGCCATACAGCACCTTGCCGGTATGGGATCGTCCAAGTACATTGTTGCCGTGAACAAAGATCCCGATGCTCCGATTTTCAGCAAGGCTGACTACGGCATTGTGGAAGATCTCTTTAAGTTTATCCCCGTCTTCACAGAGGAAGTTAAAAAGTACAAAAGCACCTGCTAGATAGAAGATCTCTGTTATATAAGGGGGGACAGTATGTCTCCCCTTTATTTTTAAATGTGGAGGCTGAATGTCATGAGTATTGAATCTATGGAAGCCCTGTGGATTGCCCACTACGATCCTGGAGTGCCCAGACACGCAGCATATCCCGATGATCCCCTTCCTGTAATTCTTGGCAAAAACGTAGAAAAATGGCCACAGTCGCCTGCTACATACTTTTACGGCAAGACCCTCACCTATAGAGAACTCTGGGATCGAATAATGCGACTTGCAGAAGCTCTTGCTCGACTTGGCGTTGAGAAAGAAACTAAAGTTGCTATCATGCTTCCTAATTGCCCTCAGTTCTTTATAGCATACTATGCTACTTTATGGCTTGGCGGTGTGGTAGTAAACACAAACCCAATGTATGTGGAACGGGAAATAGAGCATCAGTGGAACGATGGGGACGTAGAATTCGCTGTCGTGCTCGATCATCTATACCCTAAAGTCGCATCTGTGCTTGATAAAACAATGGTCAAAAACGTCATTGTAACAAGCCTTCGAGAAGCTCTACCCTTCCCTCTTTCCATACTCTACCCAATAAAGGCAAAAAAACAAAAGCTTTTCACTAAAGTGCCTTATAGTAGCAACGTGTTAAATTTCAGCGATTTGATAAACCGCACTCCTCCAACTGACCGTCCCTGTGAAGCGAAACTTGAAGACCTTGCTGTGTTACAATACACAGGGGGCACCACAGGAGTAGCCAAAGGGGCTATGCTCACTCACAAAAACATCCTTGCTAATGTTGTTCAGATTAACAGTTGGTTTCCAGACATTCGAATAAACGAAGAACGAGTTGTTGGATTGCTTCCACTTTTCCACGTGTTCGGCATGACCGTGTGCATGAATCATGCCCTCTACACAGGTGGTTATGTTTGCCTTATCCCAAAGTTCGAAATCAACGATTTGCTGAAACTTCTTCATAAGTTTAAACCAACTCTTTTCCCGGGAGTTCCGACTCTTTACGTAGCCATCCTTAACCACCCGCAGATCCATAAGTTCGACCTCTCCTCTGTCAGATTTTGCATTACAGGCTCAGCCCCTATGCCTGTTGATGTTATGAAAAGATTTGAAAAAATGACCGGCAGTATCATTGTGGAAGGATTTGGATTAAGCGAAGCAAGTCCGGTTACGCATTGTAATCCCATTCATGGGTTAAGAAAACCCGGTTCCGTTGGGCTACCTATGCCCGATACCTATGCCAAGATTGTTGACACAGAAACAGGGGAACGGGAACTGCCTCCAGGAGAACCAGGAGAACTTATTATCAAGGGGCCTCAGGTTATGAAGAGCTACTGGAAAAAACCTGAGGAAACCAGACAAGCCCTCCGAAACGGCTGGCTTTATACTGGCGATATAGCCATGATGGACGATGATGGATACACTTTCATTGTGGATCGCAAAAAAGATATGATTATAGCTGGAGGCTACAATATTTATCCCCGTGAAATTGACGAAGTGCTTTACAGCCATCCAAAAGTTCTCGATGCGGCAACAATTGGAGTCAAGGATCCCTATCGAGGTGAAACTGTAAAAGTTTTTGTGGTTCCAAAGCCGGGAGAAACTCTTACTGAAGAAGAGATCATTGCGTTTTGTAAAGCAAGGCTGGCGGCTTATAAGGTCCCACGGATTGTAGAAATTAGAGATAGCCTTCCCAAGAGTAGTGTTGGTAAAATCCTTCGGAAAGATCTCAAAGCTGAGGAAGAAGCCAAAATGTCTCAAAAAACCTAATTGCACTACTCTCGTGTCTCCAAAACAGCTTAAAACAACTGCGAGCTATATAAAAAAATAAATAGGCCAAATAAATCCTTAAGGATTGCACCACAAAAGGTGCAATCCTTACAAAACAGACAACAAAGTCACCAAGTTAGCAAAAACGGCTCTGTAATGCAACGCAAGCTACTATGCCTAAGGAAAACCAGTTAAGAAAAGATCTTATACTTGCTGCATCCTTTGATTTTTACTTTCTTCAGAGCCGACACTACCCTCGAGAACAATCTCTTGAATTAGTAGGAAACCGTTATGATCTAACAGCAATGGAACGAAATATTCTCAGGCGGGGGATTTTCGGACAAAAAGAAGCTTTAGCGCGAAGAAGCAAACGAGTAACCACCGCTGAGCTAAAAAAACACAATCTCACGGTAGATGGACATAATGTTCATATTACAGTAGAAAGCATCCTTCTTGAGCGACCCACTGTTAAAGGCAACGATGGAGTCATTCGCGATATAGCGGGCATATCAAGTAGTTTCAAATTAACGGAAGCAAGTTTTTTCGCAGCGGAAATGGTATGTCGCTTTCTTGCAGAACTCGAGATCCGAAAAGCCGTCATTTATTTTGACGCTCCTATAAGCAGAAGTGGCGAATTGGCTAGGATCTACAAGGAATTGTTTAACAAACATGGGATAAGTGGGGAAACTCAGGTAGTACCTGTGCCGGAAAGGCAATTCCCCTATGAAGGAAGTGTAATTGCAAGCAGTGACAGTGCTGTAATAGATTGCGCGAAATTCTGGATTGACCTGGCTTTTTTGGTAACAAGCGCAGAAAAATCTTTCAAGCCTTTTATGGACTTTTCATTCCTAAACAAAATATGGCAAATTCCGGATTTTTCTTAGAAATCCAAAGACGAAAAGATACTTCACAGCTTTGAAAAATTTTTCTTGTTAACCGCATCATTTCTGGCTAATGTCACTTTTTTGAAGCATCAAGCCGCACAGGATAAGTCATTATTCCGGTAACACAAAATACTGCAGGGGGCAGTATGGTTATAAAGCCAGAGCAAACCATCTTGATTGCTTGCCAAAATGATGACTTCGTCGAAGACCTAAGGACAGTTCTATCCCAGGAAGGATACAAAATTGTAACTGCTCGAAACGGCGACGAGGCTGTGCGTATAATAGACCGACAACAAATCAACATGGCACTTGTAGAAGACTCTCTTGAAGGGAAAAGCGGTTTGGAGGTTCTGGATTACTGCCAGAACTTAGCTCTCACGTTTTCTGTGGTCATAATGGCAAAGGAACCATCCATAGAAAAAGCGGTATTGGCGGTTAAAAAAGGAGCAGCTAATTATATTGCCTTAGATGCCACAATCTCTCCGCAACGCATCCTTGAACTGGTAAAGGATACATTTTCATCCAGAAACAGGGAATTAACCAATGCGGATTCTTCCTATGAAATTACGGATGAAGTGTCCCAAATAGAAAAATTTGAAGGTCTAGTTGGTGTAAGTCCAGCCATGAAAAAACTATACAAACTGATTAATCGAGTAGCCCAGTCCGATGTGACGGTTTTGATTACCGGCGAAAGCGGTACAGGTAAGGAACTGGTCGCTCAGGCGATACACCAAAGGAGTAATCGGCGCGACAAACCTTTTGTTCCCATAAATTGCGGTGCCATACCAGAAGAGCTCCTGGAAAGCGAATTCTTTGGACACGAAAAGGGGGCTTTTTCTGGAGCCATTCGCACAAAAATCGGCAGATTTGAGCTGGCTAATGGCGGGACTATCTTTCTTGACGAAATCGGAGAAATGAAGCTACCGCTTCAAGTTAAGCTATTGCGATTCCTTCAGGAACATAAATTTGAACGAGTCGGGGGGCTTAAAACAATTGAAGTAGACGTTCGAGTCATCGCTGCTACCAATAAAGATTTGTGGAAGGCTGTTCAGGAGGGTTCTTTTAGAGAAGACCTATTTTATAGACTGAACGTCGTGCCTATTTACGTGCCTCCACTTAGAGAAAGAAAGGAGGATATTCCTCTTCTGGTGGAAAACTTTCTTCAGCGTTATGCTTCCATTTCTGAAGATGGAGGTGGAAAGAAAAAAGTAACACCAGAAGTCATGGAATGCTTCATGGAATATTCATGGCCTGGGAACGTAAGAGAGCTTGAAAATATTATTAAGCGCCTAATTATACTTTCAGACGGAAACGAAATTACCATAAAGGATCTTCCCGAAAGATTACGCCCAATTAAAAAAGAAAAATTGTTAGATTCCAGCTTTCTCAGTCTTCCTGAAACCGGAATTGATCTCAAGAAAATGCTAGAAGACCTAGAAAGAAAATTCATTCAACAAGCACTGGACAGAACCGGAGGTGTCAAAAATCAGGCAGCTAAACTCCTGGGCCTTAACAGAACAACCTTAATAGAAAAAATGAAAAAACTGGGCATGGATCTTTCCTACAAACCAACGAATTAACCATGGCACTAAAATTGCTCTTTAACTAATGGAATTCTTTACCACTAAAGGCAAAAAGGCTTTATGCGCACAAAACAATAAGGTCAAGAAATGGAAAAAACGACCAGATCATACATCCTTATTGCTTGTATTGTTGTTTTCGTTGCAGGATATTTGACAGTAGTATCGGGTACATCAATCTGTTACGCAGAAAAGATCGTTGGATTTTCGACAGAAGTAGCTCGAGAAACAGTTCGTCTTAATTTTGTTATTGAAGGAGGATTTCCCAAGAAAGTAAACATCACCAGTTTGCCCAAGATAACCGTAACATTCAAAGAGCTTCAAGCACCGGACAAAAATGTCAAAAAAAGTCTTCAGTCCCTGCCTTCTGTTGTGAAAAGCATAGATATTAAAGAAGGCAAGGAAGGGATGCTTGAGATTTTACTTACAGATCCCAAAGCCAAAGCAGAATATCTTGTGCTTCCAGCCGCTGACATCCCGAAGGGACCAACTTATCGTCTGGTAATTGACATTATATCCTTCATGAAAGAAGAATCAGTAGAAAAGCTGCTCGAAGAAACCGTGGCTAGCCTGGAAAAGCATGGCATCACCCCAAGGGAAAAGAAAGAAGAAATTATTCCCCAGCTTGAATCAAAAGAAATTCCCTTCGAAGAGATCTTTCTCGTCGAAGCAGATAAGGCTTACAACCGGGAAGAATACAACCGTGCGATAAATCTTTATCGGCGATATATTGACAGGGCAAAGGGAGAGCACATAAACGAAGCTTTCTATGGGCTTGCTATGAGCCTTTACAAACTAAACGAAAAGAATCTATCTCAAGCTGGTGTCGAAGTTGGCGAAGCGCTTCAACAAGCATTGGACAGGTCAGCAAACGATGCCAGAACTCCGTTAGTTCGATGCTTTCTTGCCAATGTGTTTTTTAAGATGGGAATGACCAAAAGGGCTCAGCAAATTATCGAGGAACTCTTAAAAAGCTCCATTTCGAATGACGTGGCTTTCTGCGCATGGAAAACTCTTGGAGAAATCCATCTTCAGAAAGCCAATTACATCGAAGCTGTTAAAGCTTCCTTTGAAGCTATGAAAGTAGCCCCATCGCCTAAGTCTTTAGCAGAAATATCGTTCTTGCTTGGTAAGACACTTACCGCAGGAGGAGTTTACAAACCGGCTCTTACCCAACTAAAAAGAGCCATCGAGTTTTACCCGTCATTATATATTGAAAACCCAGAATTTCTCAAGATTCTTGGAGAAACCCTTTTCGGTATGAGAGACTACCAGGGAGCGCTAAAAGCCTTTCTATGGTACCTGAACTTATCGCCTCAAGCACCATCTGACGACATGCTGTGGGCTTACATTGCCGAAACTCTTTTACAAGGTCGCAAAGAAGCTCTTGCCGAGCGACTCCAAAACAGCATTATAGCTAATATGCCCGATACCGAGGGTGGATATATAACGCTTCTCAGGAAAGCTCAACTCCTAGAGAAAAAGGGCAAGCAAGAACAGGCTCTTGTTATTTACGAAGACCTTGCTACAAAGTCTCTTTCCGATGCTCTCTGGTTTATACTCTACTTCAGATGGGCATCGCTTCTTAAAAACCAAAAGAAATTTGACGAAGCCATTGCCAGAATTGAAGAAGCCATGGAGAAATTATCTTCACGTAAAGAAACAGCCCCCATGGCAGACGATCTTATAGAACTCAAACGAGATGCTCTAAGGGAATGGTTACTAGATGAATATCGAAACGGACATTATCAAAAGACCATCGAGGTATATAATAAGTACCAAGGAGATTTTCTGGAAGACCAAACCGTAGCAGAAGCCATTGCTATAAGTTTATACAAGGAAAATGACTGTTCAAAGGCATTGGAGTTATTAGATAAACTTCTTGTTACAGCCTCTAAGCCACCAAGAGACTGGCTATTGGCGGCTGCATATTGTGCCTATGTTCTTGGCGAACTGGACAAAGCTGAAGTTATTTTCAGACAAATACCAAACTTGGATAAAGAACATGCTCTAATATTTGGGAAAATCCTTATGTTACGAAAAAAAATTGCAGAAGCCGCACAGATTTTCCAGAACCTTATTGCTCTATACGGTTATGAAAAAGACCTATTCCTCCCGGCTATAGAATGTTTAACCGAGCTTAAGGCGTGGAACAATGCTTTGAAACTCATATCCGACGTCACCGCTCATGTTAATGAACTATCTCCAGAAGAAAAATTCAAATTACTCAAGTTCCAAATTTACTGTCTCGAGAACATGAAGCGAACCCAAGAACTTATTGAAAAGGTCACAGAAGCCATTGATGTGGCACCGTCTCAGAGTGAAAAATGCCAGCTTATTTACAAACTTTACAACCTCTATCTGTCCAAACAACAATTTGACTTATCCGAATCCACACTGAAGCAGTTGTCCCAATGCGAAGATCCTTTCTGGAAAAAAGTTGGAGAAGATGGGCTACGATACATAGAATTTGCTAGAAAACTTGAGAAAAAAAGCAAAACGCCAGAGGCTGAGCAGAAGCCATGAAGATAGGAATTGTAAAGAATCAGCACATACCCATCAAAGAATTACAGTCTGGAGAAGACGAAGTTCACGTATTTGTATCTCTTCAAGAACTGATCGATTCAATATCCGTTCATAACTTCCATGTCCTCTTCATCCCCATGCAAGCTTCTTCTCAGGAAACAGGCGTAGCTATAGACAGGATCAAAACGACCATTCCTCGGGCGTACCTAATAGTTCTCACCAATCGCCCAAGCATAGACGATGCAATGTTTTTTGTAAAACACGGAGCTGACGACGTATGGGTAATACCGACACCGAAGGAGCGATTCATAAAAACTATTGAATGGCTGAAGGAATCTCTTTTTCCTCCAAACATTTCGGACATGGAAGAATGTTATATCGTATCGGCAAGTACCAAGATGAAAGAACTGATCCAGCTCGCCCGTAAAGTGGCCACCAGCGAGGCATCGGTTTTTATTCAGGGAGAAAGTGGCACAGGAAAGGAGCTTTTTGCCCGTTATATTCATAGAAACAGCCATAGAAGGCATGGGCCCTTTATTGCAGTCAATTGCGCTGCAATTCCTGAAACTCTCCTTGAAAGTGAGCTTTTCGGTTACGAAAGGGGAGCATTTACCGGAGCAACTCGACAGAAACCGGGTAAATTTGAGTTAGCCCAAGGAGGAACAATTCTACTTGATGAAGTAACAGAAATTCCGCCTCACCTTCAGGCAAAGCTTCTTAGAGTGCTTCAAGAGCGAGAAGTGGAGCGACTAGGGGGAACTCGCCCTGTATCGTTAAACGTGCGAGTCATAGCAACGACAAATGTTATGGTGGAGGAAAAAGTAAAAGACGGCTCTTTTAGAAAGGATCTCTACTATCGCCTGAACGTCATGCCTCTTAAAATACCTCCTCTCAGAGAACGTCCGGAAGACATAGTCCCTATATCAGAATACGTTTTGACTAAAATCGCCAGGCTGGAAAACTCCATTCCTAAAAAGCTTTCCTCTGCTGCAAAAGAAAAGTTGAAAAAATACTCCTGGCCTGGTAATGTGAGGGAGCTAGAAAACGTAATTCAGCGTGCTTACATACTTTCACCTTCACAAGAAATACTTCCTCACCACATAGTATTTGATGAAACAATTAAGGAAGCCTCTTCAACCTCAAACAGTTTTCAATCAATAATGCCCATAAGAGAAATGGAACGAAAACTCATATATCAGGCTCTTAAAGCTACCAATGGTAACCGCACAAAAGCCGCAGAAATTCTTGGCATAACGGTGCGCACTCTCCGAAATAAGCTCAAAGAATACGGCAAATCCCTGGACGTAGATGGAGAACAATAATTTTAACAACTAGGAATCATCTATTCCCTTTTGTTTAGCTCAACTTTCGGCGAAACCATAGGGCTGATGCAATGAGGTAGTGGTGCACGGCCGTGCGCCACTACATAAACACATATCGAATTACGACACATTTTCTGCAGCAGGATGTGCCCTTACAGGTACCGGTAATTTTAAAAGGCTCCCGTGTCTGGTTGACACATCCATAAATTAACACTAAATTTTGAATTAACCCTAGGAAAAGACAAAAATGATGTGGTGAAAAAAATGGAAAAGGGGGTGAGGGGTGTGTCTGAGCTTAGTCCAAGAGATCAGGAAGTGCTTAAAGCTGTAGTCATTGATTACATTCATACAGGTGAACCCGTGGGATCGCGCACCGTTTCGCGCAAGTATATGAAACATCTAGGGCCAGCGACCATTCGTAATATTATGTCTGACCTTGAAGAAATGGGTTATCTTTACCAACCTCATACTTCGGCCGGAAGAATTCCCACGGAAAAAGGGCTCAGACTTTACCTCGAATCCCTTATGGAATCAAGAAAACTTGAGAAAGAAGAACAGGAACTTATCAGGCGAGCATACCAGGAAACAACGGGAAGCACCGAAGACATACTAAAAAGAACTTCCCATCTTCTTTCGGAATTATGCTCGCAAGTAGGGGTTGTGCTCTTCCCGAAGCTTGAAAACATCAGAGTAAAACGTATTGAATTCGTACGACTTCACGAATGCTATATCTTGATGATTCTTATAGCAGAATCAGGCATTGTCCATCACAAACTCATTCGGACAGAAGAGGATCTTTCGCAGGAAGAACTCGACAAATACAGCCGTTATCTTAACGACATCCTTAAGGAATCTACTCTAGGAGAAGTCAAAGCAAAAATTCTCGAAGAAATGCAACATGACAAAATGGTTTTTGATCATATTTACGCTCGGGTCATGAAGCTATTAGGAGAATTACTATCTCAGGCGGGAGAATTGGAAGCTAACGTTTACATTGAAGGACAGGCAAATCTCCTGAATAATCCTGAATTTTCAGATGTGGACAGATTGCGTCAGATTATAAAAACCTTTGAAGACAAAAGCCGTATAGTTAAACTTCTGGACATGGCTATCGGATCGAAAGAGGGAGTGCATGTAATTCTAGGGCCAGAAAGCCAGTTTCAAGAATTTCGAGAAATTGGTGTTGTTTCCTCTCCCTACCGATGTGGTGATTTTGTAATGGGAGCAATAGGTGTCATTGGCCCACTAAGAATGAATTACCCGCGTATTGTGCCTATAGTGGAATTCACCGCGCAGGTAGTGAGCGAATACATGCAAAACCCCCTTGGAAAACCCAAAAACTCGGTTTGAGCGAGGAGGTGTTGATAAAATGATAAAGGTTGAAAGTGGAAACCATGTTGAAACTAAGTCAGAAGCAGAAGAATTAAAAGAAACCCAAGCTTCCGCAACCGGCGAAGAAGCAAGCGAAGTAACAAGCCAGGAATCAAGTGAAACCAGAGAATTATCCCGAGAAGAACTCCTCGAGTTTTTGAAACAAAAAGAAGAAGAAATCGCTCGACTTAATGACCGCATGCTCAGAATGATGGCAGATGTTGACAATATGCGAAAAAGGCTTGAGCGGGAGAGAGAAGACATCATTTGTTACGGAAATGAGCAACTTCTTCGAGAACTTCTTCCCGTTATAGACAACCTTGAGCGAGCTCTCCAACATGCAGGAAGAGAAGCCGACGTCAAAACTTTAAGGGAAGGTGTTGAACTAACGCTGAAGAACTTTCTGTCGGTACTGGAAAAATTTGGCTGTAAACCCTTCGATTCTGTAGGGAAACCCTTTGACCCAAGATACCACGAAGCTGTGATGCAGCGGGAATCAACTGAATATCCCGAAAACACGGTTATAGAAGAATTCCAGAAAGGTTACACCTTTAGAGATCGGCTTCTTCGCCCTGCAATGGTTGTAGTGGCTAAAGGATCTGCTCGCCATTGATAATCAACCCTAGAGAAAAAGCAAGGGAACCGGGAAGTAACCTTGCCTTCCCTTGCTTTTTAAACGAATGCTTTTTGTCTTTAAAGCCTTCAAGCATTCCCCAAAAAGTTGTCAAAATTCATACAACAAACAAAAGTCACAGGTTAAAGGAGGTAACCAACAACTCATGAGCAAAGTAATAGGCATAGATCTTGGCACAACAAACTCGGTCGTCGCCATAATGGAAGGTAAGGAACCGAAAGTACTTGTAAATTCGGAGGGTAGCCGAACCACTCCGTCAATGGTGGCTTTTACAGACACGGGCGAACTATTGGTGGGACAGGTGGCTAAACGTCAGGCCATTACAAACCCCATCAACACCGTCTTCGCCGTCAAAAGACTTATGGGGCGAAAATACGATTCCCCAGAAGTTCAGCGCGACCTAAAAATTCTACCCTACAAGGTCGTCCCTGCTCCAAACGGTGATGCCCATATTGAGTTACGCGGGCGAGTTTACAGTCCCCCTGAAATTTCGGCTTACATACTAATGAAGATGAAGCAAACGGCAGAAGACTATCTTGGTGAAAAAGTAACCGACGCTGTAATTACAGTACCTGCATATTTTAATGACAGTCAACGTCAAGCAACCAAAGATGCCGGACGAATAGCCGGACTTAATGTGCTTAGAATCATCAACGAGCCAACTGCCGCATCGCTTGCTTACGGGCTCGATAAGAAAAAAGACGAAAAGATAGCGGTATTCGACCTTGGAGGCGGCACGTATGACATTTCTATTCTAGAAATCGGCGATGGAGTTTTTGAAGTCAAGGCAACCAGTGGGGACACTCATCTAGGGGGAGAAGATTTTGATCAGCGCATCATCGACTGGCTTGTAGATGAATTCAAGCAAGAAACCGGCATAGACCTGAGAAACGATCGTATGGCTCTGCAGCGACTCAAAGACGCAGCAGAAAAAGCAAAAATAGAGCTGTCAACGGTTTTGGAAACGGAAATTAACCTTCCGTTCATAACCGCAGACGCCACGGGGCCTAAACACCTGGTAAAAAAACTTACAAGAGCTAAATTCGAATCGCTTGTTGAAGATCTCATAAACCGCCTCGTCCCTCCTATGAAACAGGCTCTAAAAGATGCCGGTCTAACTCCAAAAGATATAGATGAAGTTATACTCGTAGGTGGAATGACTCGAGTGCCTAAGGTGCAGGAACTGGTCAGGAACTTCTTCGGGAAGGAACCTCACAAAGGCGTAAACCCTGATGAAGTGGTAGCTATTGGTGCGGCAATTCAGGGAGCGGTATTAAAAGGCGAAGTAAAGGATGTATTGCTTCTTGACGTAACGCCTCTTTCTCTGGGCATAGAAACTCTTGGCGGTGTAATGACGAAAATTATTGAACGTAATACAACAATTCCGACCAGAAAAAGCCAGATATTCTCCACAGCCGCAGATAATCAAACTGCCGTTACCATTCATGTGTTGCAAGGCGAACGTGAAATGGCAGCCGACAACAAGAGTCTTGCCCGCTTTGATCTGGTGGGCATTCCGCCAGCGCCTAGAGGAGTTCCGAAAATTGAAGTGACCTTCGACATTGACGCTAATGGCATTGTTCATGTATCAGCCAAGGATCTCGCTACAGGAAAGGAACAGGCTATAAGGATCACGCCGTCAAGCGGACTCTCCGAGGAGGAGATCCAGCGGCTGATAAAAGAGGCTGAAATTCACGCAGAGGAAGACCGTAAAAAACGCCAACTTGTTGAGGCTCGCAATAAAGCCGACAATATCATATACAGTGTTGAAAAGAGCCTGAGAGACCTTGGAGAAAAAGTAGATTCGGCTACGAGAGCTGAAATTGAATCTCAAATTGAGAAACTTAAAAAACTCATGGAAGGAATCGACAAGGACGCCATAGAAAGAGAAACGAATATTCTTATAAACCTCTCCCACAGAGTCGCAGAAAAGGCATACCAAAAAGCCAGCGAATCAACAACGCAATTCAGTGAAACAGGAACAGAAAAGGACGACTTTAAATCTGGAAAATCTGACGAAGATGTAGTTGACGCCGAATTTGAAGAAAAAGCCAAATAGAGTACAAAAGGTGGCTATAAAATAAAAAGGGGGAAAATATTTCCCCCTTTTTAAATTTGCGATAACAAAATAAAAACTTACTTCTTCATGTGTTTCATGAAAATGCTTTCACACTTAGCAGCCATTGCCTCAGCCTTGCGAGCGGCCTGCTCAGCTCTCTGGGCAGCGGATTCGGCTGCCTGAGCGCTGGCCTGGCACTGCTGCTGAGCCTGCTGAGCCTGCTGCAGAGCCTGCTGAGTTTGATCCTGCAATGCTTTGATTTCCTTAGTGCTGGCGCAACCGCCCAAAAGCGATGCACAAAGAACCACAGCCCCAAGGATCCCAATAAGCTTCTTCATCTACAGTCCTCCTCCTGTAATGGTTGATTTAACACGTATGCAAAACCTACTAAATACCTGGGCACTTTGATATGCTAATAAAGTATTTACGCTACGTCAAGAAGTTTCAATAACCTAAAAATATAGCTTCTTTCACCAAAGTAAGATCTTTTGTAGAATACAATTCAATACATCCTGGCTCAAGAGGCAACACGAAAGTAAGTTCCTGATCGGTTTTCTTTTTATCTGACCCAAAAGCTTCCAGAATGTCCTCGGGTCTAAGCAATTTCGGAATTTTTACGGGGAGGCCATATTTAGAAAAAAGAGAAATCATATTTGCGCTAACATCATTGGTAATTTTGCCCAGCAAAATACTAAGTCGTGATGCGCAAACACATCCAATAGCCACAGCGTCACCGTGAGGAATTGAATAGTTGCTAACCTTCTCAATAGCATGTCCAAAGGTGTGTCCAAGGTTCAATACACGTCTCAACCCACCTTCCATTTCATCCGCCATCACTATTCGAGCTTTTATTTGAGCACATCGGCTAACTATTTTTTCCAAACAGTCTAAATTGCGAGACTTTATGGCTTGATACTCTTCTTCTAAAAATTTCACCAAATCGGAATCACCAATCCAAGCCGTTTTTATAACTTCAGCCATACCCTGAGCCAAAATATGATCAGGTAGCGTAGTCAAAAATTCAGGATCTATTGCAACCCATGAAGGTTGGTAAAAGGTTCCGATAAGGTTTTTCCCTTCAGGAAGATCAACTCCCGTCTTTCCGCCAATACTGCTATCCACCTGAGCCACAAGAGTTGTAGGAATCTGAACAAAAGGAACACCTCGCATATAAACAGAGGCAAGAAACCCTACCACATCCCCTGTAACTCCTCCCCCTACGGCTATTAAAAGAGACGATCTATCGGCTCCACGTCTTACCAACTCCCGAGCAAGCTTTTCAATTGAGTTGAGATTTTTTAGCTCTTCCCGAGCTTCCCACTCAATTACTTCATCACCTTCCCAGCAAAAATCGCCAGCCCATTTTACGATCACTTCACGATCGCAAATCCAAAATCTTCTTTTCCCAGGAGCAAGTTCTTCAAGAACGCTCTCAAGTTTTTTTCTAAGACCACACTCACATTGTATTTTGTAACGATATTCACTCGGTCTCTTAAGGGTTACCTCTATCTCCACCACAACATTCCTTCCCTAACCGTTTGTGTTTTTCCTCTGGTATGCATAACTTATCTATTCTACTGGCACAATCACCCATGGCACAGGAGGCGCAATCACAACTTCCACGACTTATTCCCCGCACAAAAAATCTTATCACAACAATCATACAAACAATTACAACAAACCACACTGCTATTAACTGCACAATATCTCTCCTTTTTAAGAAAAACCGAGTGCTCTACCAATTTGGTATATAGCTGCTGAAATTGCAAAAGCCACAAGAGTATTGAATACCAAGGCGAAGAGACTCCACTTAACACTCCCCGTTTCTCTAGCAATTACCGCAAGAGTTGCCATGCATGGAGCGTAGATCATCACAAAGATTATGAAACTCCATGCCAGAAGAGGTGTCCATTGGGGATCGTCCTTTAGCCTCTCACTAAGGCTTTTAGTTGCGGTTTCTTCGTCCTCATCTCCAGCTGCAAGAGCATAAGCCGTTCCAAGAGTTGATAGTATCACTTCTTTAGCGGCAAAACCTCCAAAAAGAGCCACATTAACCTTCCAATCGAACCCACAAAGATGGCTTAATGAAACAAGACTTTTACCCACTCTTCCTGCAATGGAATACTCTAGCTCTACACGGGACTTATCCTCCGGTTTTACATTCTGCATCATCTCTTTAGGCGGCTTGGGATAGCTCATCAGTGCCCACAAAAGAACAGTTATAGCAACAATAATCGTGCCGGCTTTCTTTATATATTGCCAGGTGCGTTCCCATGTATGGATAATTAGACCTTTTATGGTTGGAAGGCGATACACCGGCAGTTCAAGCAAAAACGGAGTAGAAGGTCCCTTTAAAATGCTCGATCTAAGTATCCATGCCACGACGAGAGCTATCAACCAGGAAAGCAAGGTCAAAAAGACCATAATCTGGGCTCGTTTTGCTTCGAAAAAGGTGGCAATGACCATAGCGTAAACAGGTAACTTAGCACCGCAATTCATAAAAGGCGTCGTAAGAATAGTTGCAAGTCGTTCTTTAGAGCTACGTAGAGTTCTGGTAGCCATAACGCCAGGCACAGCACATCCGCCAGCAATTCCTCCTCCAATAATGAAAGCCATCACTGAATTTCCATGAAGCCCAAAAATTCTAAAAACTCTATCAAGCATATAGGCAACTCTAGCCAGGTATCCGGTATCTTCAAGGACGGCTATACATAAAAACATAAGAACTATTAGTGGCACGAAACTGAAAACATTTCCCACGCCACCTATTACACCATCCACGATAAGGGATTGTAACGGTCCCTCTGGGAGAGCTCTGGTGACAACACTAGCGATGAAATCAAAGAATCGCTTAACCAGTTCTACCGGGAATTCACTATAAGTAAAAGTCACGGTATAAACCACATAAAGAATAAAGATCATAATAACCGGTCCCAAAAGTCGGTTGGTAAGTATGCGGTCAAGCGTATCGGTAAATTCACGCCTTCCGGGCAAAGATTGTCTTTGGATTATGCCATCTTTTAGCAAAGCTGTAATAAAACCGTAGCGATAATCTGCAATAATCGCTTCGGGATAGGTTTCCAAAGTTTTAGCAATGTGATCAGCTAATTTCCCAGCCATGGATTTTAGATACTCAGAAAATTCCTTATCAACTGCATCGCCTTTTTCAATAATCTGACGGTCTTCTTCGAGATATTTAAGTGCGATCCATCTAGGGGGGTATTTGTCAGTAAGAAACTTTTTTTCATCAATGAGTCGTTCCATCTCATGAAGGAAATGATCTACATCAGGACCGTATGAGATGGTAAATATGCCAGTAGAATTACGGGGGTTTCTAGCCGCCTCTACGATTGTTCGTAAAAGTTCCTCCTTTCCTTTACCGGCTCTTGCCACCATAGGAACAACTGGAATTCCAAGTCGCTCTGAAAGTTTTTTCACATTTATAGATATTCCTCTCTGCTCAAGCATATCCATCATATTAAGTGCAAGGATGACCGGCACCCCAAGTTCCAAAAGCTGAACAGTCAGATAAAGATGTCGTTCAAGGCTTGTAGCATCAACTATATTCACTACAACGTGAGGCTTCTCATCCACGATAAAATCTCTAGCTACAAGCTCTTCAAGAGAATAAGCAGTTAAGGAATAAGTACCGGGAAGATCAACCACTTTCAATCTCAATCCGTTAAAGTTCAGTAACCCTTCTTTTCTCTCAACCGTAATACCGGGATAGTTACTCACGTGTTGGCGTCCACCGGTTAGCTCGTTGAAAAGAGTTGATTTCCCACAATTAGGATTACCGGCAAGAGCAACTATAAGTTCTTGACTCATAAACTATCCCCCTCTACTTCAACCTCAATGTAATCCGCTTCATTATTTCTAAGAGTTAACCGAAACTCTCGGACCTTAATGGCGACCGGATCTTTAAGAGGCGCCCTTCCTTGAATTTCTATAGGAGTTCCAGGTGTAAGACCCATATCTCGTATTCTTCTTCCCAGCTCGCCTGTGGCTTTTATTGAGTGTATTATGCCCCTTTGGCCTTTGCTCATTTGTCTCATCAATATAATTCGCTTTTCCATCAATCCCTCCCAACCCCCATCAAAAATAAAAGTTAGGCAAGGCTAACTATTGATCGAAAAAAAAATTTAGGCTTATCCGCTTATTTCTTCTACCATGATCTTCTGGCTCACACCTTTACCAAGTGATATTGTCACATCATGAACTTTTACAATACACGGGGCATCACAGCCACCACAAAGAAGTTCCATTTCTACACCGGGATAAATACCCATGTGAGCAAGCCTTGCGCAAACCCCTCTTCCACCAACAATCCTGCAAACCTTAAGCTTCTTCCCCGATTTCACCATGGCTAGAGGCTTCAAATTGTCCTTACCTTGAGCAAGTTGAGGCATGTTTGCACACGGAGGACATTCATTTTTCCAAAACTTCCAGAATCCCATAAAACCTTTCATACTCTCCTACCCCATTTTTGATTGTTCAATAGTTAGGTAAGGCAAACTTTTTATGGTGTCAAGACTTTTTATAACGATAGACGTAATGTGCAAATTCCACAGTCGAAAAGCTTATGCCGGATATGATTATCATTACTGGACCAGCGGGCAAATTGAGTTCATAGGACACCCAAAGTCCCAACGTCATAAACACAAAGGAAAAGATTGATGAAAGAACCATCATCCACTTCAGGGATCCGCTGTAACGCTCTGCTAAATAGGACGGAATAGAAAGCATTGCAAGCACAAGAATAAGCCCTACAAATCGCATAAGGAGAATAACGGCTACCGATGTAAAAATAAGAATAAAATAATGAATTGCTGTGGCAGGAATACCTATCACCTGAGCGTATTCAGAATCGTAGGAAACCACCATAATCTCGCGATAAAACAAAAAAATCCAGATAAACAGCACAACATCAAGTATCAACATTACCAGAATGTCCGAAGGCAGGATGGTCAAAATACTACCAAAAAGATAGCTCATAAGGTCTGATTGATAACCAGGAGTAAGGCTAACGAGGAGTGCTCCGAAGGCCATCCCGATAGACCAAATAGCGCTCACGAGAGCGTCGGTACGGTGTGGCTTGCGAAAGCTTATAACCCCAAGTAAAAAGGCACATAAAGCCGAAAAGATCGTTACAACAGGAAGTATGGGAAGTCCAAGAAACAAGGCAAGCCCCACACCTCCGTAGGCAGCATGAGCAATGCCTCCTGCAAGGAAAACCATACGATTCACCACCACCAGAGTCCCAATGATTCCGCAAGCTACAGATGCAAGAAAAGCTGCCAAAAGAGCTTGCCTCATAAAGTCCAGTTGAAACCACTCGATCCATCCGGCCATGTCACCACATCACATTTCGATTTTACCGATGTTCTTTCAAAACTCGGTGTGGAACACCATGAGCTATTAGCTCCACAGGACAATGATAAACCTTGGTAACAACTTCTTCCGTAAGCTCCTGAGCCCCATGATAAAACACTGTCCCATTCACACACGCTATGGATTTAACATAGGATGACAAGACGCTCATATCGTGGCTTACCACGATAATAGTAAGCCTTTCGTTTAGCTGTCTCAGCAAATCGTAAAGTTCAGTTTGAAAAGCAGGATCAACACTTGCCGTAGGTTCATCCATAAAGAGAATTTCAGGATCTCCTACCAAAGCTCTAGCGATAAAAACCCTTTGCTTCTGACCTCCTGAAAGTTCGCCAATCCTACGACTGCGATAAGAAGAAAGATGCATCTGGTCCAATATTTCTTCAACCTTACGGCGATCCTCCTTAGAAATCGAGCGTCTGAGACCTTTCTTCTTGGCAAGCCGTCCCGTCATCACAACATCAAAAACACTGATTGGAAATTCCTTGCTGCGATTTATATCTTGAGGAACATAACCAATACGATGTTTTACTTTTTCAGGATCAACTCCGAATACTCTAACAACCCCTTTTTTAGGTCTCAAAAGCCCAACACAAAGCTTAATAAGGGTGGTCTTTCCTCCACCATTAGGTCCCAGCAAGGCAAGAAAATCCCTTTCCGGGACCCGAAAATTAACGTCTTTAAGCACCTCATGCCCATCGTAAGAAAAGCTCACATTCTCAAATTCCACAACAGCTTTGCCGTTGTTATCCAAAGCTCCACCAACTCCTTATTTTTCAGATGTCCAGGACGAGATTAATTTTGTCGCAACAGTCCTTATATTTTTATCCCAGTCGTAGGCAAGAGGATTCAAAGTGTCCGTGGTGATTCTAAGCTCCTTTGAAATATTTTCTGCAAAAACCGAAGGAACATCCGATGAAACAAAAAGAACCTTTATATTGTTTTTCTCCACCTCAGTTTTCAACTCCTTTAGATCCCGAGGACCAGGTACCTTTCCTTCCTTTTCCACAACCAATTGTCTGAGACCGTACGCTTCCGCAAAGTAACTCCATGCCGGATGGTAAACCAGAAAAGACTTTCCCCTAAACGGAGCAAACATTGAAGTAAGTTCTATGTCCAGAGCCACCAATTTTTCCATCCAGCTTTTGAAATTCTCGCCGTAAAAAGCTTTGCCGTCCGGATCTGCATCCACCAACGCTCGATAAATAGCGCGGGACTGAAGCATAACAAGGGGTGGAGAAAGCCACACATGTGGATCTATTCCAGCTTCATGATGGCTATGTCTATCGCTATGATCGTGGACATCTCCTCGCCGCAGAGCAATACCCTCCGTTGTGTTAACCACCAACATTTGCGGAAAACGTTTTTTAAATCTCTCAAGCCATACCTTTTCTGCCTCTAAGTAACCCATGCTAAAATATATTTTTACTTTCTGGAAATCGTTGATATCTTTTGGCCTGGGTTCGTAAGTGTGCGGATCAATTCCCTGCGGAACCAGTGTAATAACCTGGACACGCTTTCCCCCAATCTGCTCCACAAAAAACTTCTGAGGCATAATGCTCACGGCAACCACTAATGATGGTGTTTCTTGAGCAGACTCACTAGAACCGGTGTGTCCCAGACTGGAAATTCCAAGAAAAATTAAAAACAAGAATAAAAAAGTAGCTAGATAAAACCATCGCATCTTTTTCTCCTCACCTTTGGTTTAGTTTGGAAAAGCAACCGGGGTCTAATATTACCCTGGGAACACCAAAAAGCAATAAGGATTTTCAATCAGGAACATTTAGCCGACGCATTTTTGTAAGAAAAACGATCAAACAAAGAGAATTAACGCTAGAAGTAATGATATTTTACAAAAAATATGTTTTTAGAGCTAACAAAACACCTTTTTAAGTCTTCAGTAACCAAAATAAGGCATTGATATTTGGCTAAATTAGTGATTGAGTTGAGTTTACAATTTGCAGGAAGAGGGATTGTGAGGTTTTACGAAAAACTAAAAGGTAAACAAAGGAGGACAAGATGAAGAAGTGGTTAAGTGTAGTCGTAATGGTTGCTTTTTTGATCGGCACAGCTGGTATTTCTTTATCGGCTGATCAGCAGGCACCTGCTCAGCCTGCTTCACCAGCGGCACCACCTGCAGCTGCACCCACTGCACCTAAAGAAATGAAGAAAGAGGAAAAGGCAGCAGCTCCTGCTAAAGTAACGAAGAAAGCAAAAGCAGCAGAAGCTGCAACACCCATTAATATCAATACCGCAACTGAAAAAGAACTTCAGAAACTCCCAGGTATTGGTAAAGTTCTCGCCAAGAGAATAGTTGAATATCGCACCCAAAATGGGCCTTTCAGTGCTCCCGAAGATCTTATGAAGGTAAAGGGCATCACAAAGAAGAGATTCGAGGCTCTTAAGAGCCACATTACGGTTCAGTAAAATTCAAAAAATAGTTGCTCCCCCGATTGGGGGAGCAATAACAATAACTTACCTCGTGAGAGGTGGGATAGAGATAATAATTTTGGGTGATTGCTCAAAATATTCCACCTCTGTTATAATTTACTCGGGAGGTGGAAACTATGAACTTAGCAGAACTCGTAGAAATAGCATCCTCTG